>OFEY01000002.1_pt1 | contig 314012 bp, 279 predicted proteins | sample 1521251 | NCBI WGS metagenome assembly OFEY01 (sample SAMEA3504100, study PRJEB24116) | mouse gut metagenome | biome: mouse gut; feature: mouse-associated habitat; material: faeces | place: Denmark | collected 2011
TGATAATTACATTATACCAAATATAGGCGGTGGTATCTACTTTTTCAGCGGCCTCGCAAAATTCTGCCGGGTGTTGCAGGCTGCTGCAAAAGTATCGCTGCAGCCGCGTATTTCCGCGTTTTTCAGACGTCCGAATATCTGAAAATACCTGCCCTTCCGCCCGCAGGGACAATCGTCTTCGCCAAGGATCACCCCCTCGTCCTCCGTAAGAAGGCTGTGCCCCGGATAGGATTCCGGAATGGTCGATACTACCTGAAGAATGCCCGGTTCCCCTATTTCACACTCGGAGAAATCTTCTGCCCTTCTGGCTATCACATCCGAAAAAACGCTGGTATGCAGATGCCCGCACTCACACTCCATATAGATGCATCCGGTCTGCTCCACCATGCCGTAATAATCATGAACCTTTGCAAGTCCGCATACATCCCGTAACTTTTCCTTAAATTCCTTCGGACTGACCGCCTCCCCGGCCAATTTCTTCCAGCCGCCGCCGTGGATCAGGATTCCGTTTGACAGATCAAACGCTTTGCCTCCCTCCTTTAAGCGGACCAGTTCTTTATAAAAATACTGCCATATCATATAAGTAAATCCAAAAAGCAAAATCTTCTGCCCCTTGTGCTGATCCAAAAACGCTTCCACACCCTCTGCGTCAAATTCCATATCATCGTTGAACGCATATATCTTCTTTGCGCCAAAGATGGAAAACCCCAAAATTCCCGCGCCTCTGGCCGAAAATTTTTTCCGGTCCTTCACCACGGAAGGACAGTCTGCTATGATCATCGGCATCCTGGAAGAACCCGTAAATGCATTTACGATTTTCACCATGGCTTTCTGCTGGTTGGATGCCGTGGCGCGATCCAGATAGATTTGGGAAACGCGCTGTCCGGTCGTCCCTGAAGATGTCATTGTTTTTATAATTTCACCCGCCGGCACGCTTCTTAATGTTAATTCCTTAAACAGCCGGACAGGAAGGAAGGGAAGATCTTTATATGACCCGGTCTCCTGCTCCCCGAAAGATAACATATTCAGAATATCCGCATATTCAGGGCAATTGCGCCTATGATACCGGGTAAGTTCTGACAATCTGTCCGTAAGCAGTTTCTCTTTCTCCGTTTTATTCAGAGAATAAGGTGAAATCCGTAATAACTCTTCAAAAACCACAACCTGTATACCTATCCTTTCCCCGACAAGCGTCTTCGTTTTTACAATGTTCTCCCTATTTTCAGACTATTGATAATACCTGTCCAGTTCCTGATACAAGGTCTTCCCCGCATCATTTTTAGGTATTTCATCGATCGCCACCGTTTTAAATGCGGCGGAATTGAGCCCTGTCTTTGCCGCCACGAAGGCCTTTACCGCTTCCGCAGCCGTCTCATCCGTCACAAAAAGAACCATGTGGTCATCCACGCCCGCGCTGGCACAATCCATATGAGCAAACCGTGCTTTTACAAGCCGGTCGATCTCATCCAGATTCACGCGGTTGCCGTATATCTTCAGAAACCTTTTCTTTCTGCCCACAATGTAATAATATCCGTCCTTATCAAATTGCGCCATATCTCCGGTCTGCAGAATGCCTTCCCGCTCGTCCCCTTTCACCAGATCCCCGCCGCATTCCGCATATCCCAATGTCACATTGGGTCCTTCATAAACCAGCTCCCCCGTCACATAAGGTTCCGTTACGTCCTGCCCGTCCGCATCCGTCAGGCGGAACTTTCCCCCCGGAATAGCGATACCCATGGAACCACATTTCTCAAGGGCCTTTTCGGCCGGAAGATACCCCATTCGGGCCGTGGCCTCGCATTGCCCGTACATGACAATAAATTTAACGCCTTTTTCCCGTGCGCATTCGGCAAATTTCTGATGGAGTTCCGGCGTCAGTTTTCCGCCTGCCTGCGTAAAATATCTGAGAGACGGCAGATCCATCCGATAAAATCTAAGTTTATCAAGCATCTCGTATGTATAGGGAACGCCGCCAAAAGATGTAGCTCCCTGTTCCCGGAAGAAATTCCAAAACTCCTTCTGCATTAACCCCTTATCCGTAAGCAGCAAAGCAGCGCCTTCCATGAAATGGCTGTTTATAATGGACAGTCCATAAGTATAGTTCATTGGCAGCGTTGTAATGGGTCTTTCCGATTCGTCCAGTTCCAAATATTCTACAATGGATCTGGCATTTGACAGCACATTTCCATAACTCTGGCGAACAAACTTCGGACTTCCGGTAGAACCGGAAGTAGTAAGCATCAGACACAGCTCTTCATGAAGGGGATATTTCACGCCAAAAGCAGTTTTCAGTAACGCATAATCAAATACCCTTACTATCTCCGTATTCTGATACGTCGCAAAATCCTGCATTTGTGAAACAGGTACCCATAAATACAGGGGCTTGTAATTGACAATCAATTCCCTCATAAGTTCCCTGTCCATATGGCTGTTAAGCAGTACCGGCACAATACCGTTATTGACAAACGCCGTATATCCGGCCACCGAACCAATACTGTTTTCACAGAAAGAAAATACAAGACACCTTTCGCCGATCCGATCTGCGATATCTTCTCCCAATGCCTTTAACCGGGCATAGGTGACCGCCGTACCGGATTCATCCCGCATGGCAATATTATTTTTATATCTGTCAAAATCCCAAATCATAAACTCACCGCCTTACTTCCCAATCTACCTGAAATTTTCGAAACGGACAGCTCCCTTTTCCAACAGATCGTCTTTTATAATTTTCTTTGTATAGGCATATTTCTCCCGCATACATACCTCCACCTCATTGTAGATCTCAAAAAGATAGCATATTGCACCGTTCCTCGTATACGGATTGTGATGGTTTAACATCAGGAAATATTTTTCACACTTTATTTCCTGTTCTGTGGAAGCCTGCGGATTCACCATAAATTCACCAAATGCATCTTTGAAGAAAGTATCCTCCATATTCCGTATGGTCCAAAACCAATTATGCCCCTCCTCCATAAAAAGTCTCAGTAAATTGTCCTGTGTAAACGCGCTGACATTGCGAAGACCCTCTCTATTATACCTGCGCATCACTGTCAGGAATTTAGGAACAATATGGATATGCGAATCCTGTGCCATATCCACCCATTTAAACATATCCCACAACTGCCAGCATGCGTTCGCATATTTGGGAGGCTCTAACCTGAACTTTTTCCGCATCAATGTAGACGGATGACACAATACATTCCCATTCCGCCAAAAAAACCTCACCCATTCGCTGCCGCTTCGGTTTTTTTGTACGAACATATCGTCCTCCAATTCCGCAAGATTTTCATCCGCGTACTTAGCCCATGTAAAACATACGCCGCAATCCCGGTGTTCCTCCATATATTTCACCTGTAAATACAGTTTGTCCTTTTCCCATACATCGTCAGAATTGATGATCGCGATATATTTCCCGTGGGCCCTCTCCCATAGGAAAGAAAAACGTTCGCCCGCATTGTCCGTAAAATAATGCTCTTCGGCAAAATGCTCCGAATACCTCTGCATGACCCGGGCAGAATCATCGCTTGATCCGTCGTCAGCCACAAGGAATTCTATATTTTTATAAGACTGCCCAATCACGCTTTCTATCGTATCCGCCACAAACGCCCCATGATTGTAACAGGACATAACCACACTTACCAGCGGCCCCTCCCTGCACATACGCTCGTCTATCACAACCTCTTCCGCCATGTTTGCGGATACTTCCTGCGACTTAGTCAGTACATACAGCGTGCCTGTATCCGGCAGGCCGCATTGTGCAAAGAACTTTTCCCCAAAGTATTCTTTTCCCAAACTGTGGACATAAAAAAAATCTTCCAGTCTCTTTATCAGCCCGTTCCCATTATGGCGCCTGCAGCAGTTCCCTGCCTCCGACAGCCCCCGCTCTTCTTCCATACACGCTGCGTTTAAGTCCGCCGGGGTGGGAAAGATCACCTTCCCATTCTGTTTCAGGATACGGTTCAGCTCGCCGGACGCTTTCCGGTCATCCCGCACATACTCCAATACATGGGCGCATATTACTACATCATAGGTCTCATCCGGAATCATGTGCAAATCCATAATATCGGCATGAAACGTCACCTGATCCATATGCCGGTCCACCGTGTCATATTGTATATGGGGGCATTTTTTATAAATCCATCTGGAAACAGCAGGTGTGGGGGCAGCCTGCAAAAGCTTTAACCCTTCCGCCGCTTCCTGCAGGCCTTCTTTCTTTAAAAACGAGACAATAAATCTATCGCTGTCAATAGCTCCACAAGCCGGACAGGAATACGCCTCTTCATTGATAATCCCACCCCTGTCCTGCGCCGCTCCATAGCGGGCCGCCATCATCCTGTAATAGTCCGGCGGTAAAGGCTGATAGATCACCTCATTTCCACAGCAGGGACACTTTTGGATCTTAGAAGTAAAGCTATGCACCAACCCTTTCACACACTCTATGAAAAGCTGCAAAGACGAAATAAATTCCCTCCTGTTTTCCAACAAAAAGGCGGCATCCCCACACTGTCTGCAAAACGTGCTAAACGTGGCAAAAACTTCACGGTACGTCCTATCAGCCGACTCGGAAACCATACGCTCCGCCACATTCAGCATAGCGGCAAGATCAGCCGCGCCCAACGCCTCTCTTCCGGCATCCGTATTTCCATCCCCACCCAGCGTTTTCAGTAAAGCGCCTGCCTTTTGTACAATCTGTACCAAGCCTCCTATAACCTGACCTATATCGCTCCCCCCCTGATTGTACAGGGTCAGTTCATGTCTCATAATAACTGCCCTTTCCCCTCCGGTAAGCCCTGATAGAAATTCTGTCCCTTCACTGTCCAAAGAAAGGCCATAATACTTTCTTTGTAATAGGAAAAATGCCTTTACATACTTCGTCCGCATCTTTGCGACATCATCCCCTACTGCAAAAAACAGGCCATGTTCTTCCGTTTTCCATATTTCCAGCAGGGTTTCGCAAAAAACAAGCCTCCTGTTCTTTCTAAACGTATCGCTCTCCGCTATCTCGTCCATGAACCCAAGCGCTTCCTGCATCTTTCTTTGGTCGATCAGCCCTTCCAGCCTGTCCGCCGTAAGATCCGCACGCTGCAGTATCTCCTGATCCGGCAGGCCGGTGTTCCCTAAAACTATATCCGACTGAAAAAAATCCCGATATTCGTCCAAATAAACCCGCAGGTCGTCATTCCATCCGGCAGGCCCGCTTCCTCCCGCACGCACGCACCATGGCGTCTCCTGACGGGGAACCACGCAAAAATATCCCTGTCGTTTATATTCCAGACAAATGGACTTGTCATAAAAATGCCAACCGGTAAAAATATCTTCCCGCCAGGGGATGTCATACCGCGTAACAAGTACCATGCCGTCCAGACAATCGACTGCACGGTACTGTCCTGTAATCTCCCCATAGTCTGCCAGTATCTGCTCCACGCCGTTCCCGTCGATTACTTTTCCATATTTCCATTTATCCCATGCTACGCTTTGTTCCCCGACCTCGTCATTGCCAAGCATCCCAATAATGCCTATCCTCTCATCGGCGTTAAAAACAGCGTCAATATCCTCTATAAAATGCCTGTTTACAATAAATACATCCGGGCGCAGGTATACCTTATAATCAGCAGGTGAAGCGTTCCTTCCCTGTTCATAACCTTCTGCCATACTAAAAACTTCCGTGATGCCCAATACGGAAATCTCAACGCCGGCAGGAATGATCAGATCCTCAATATATTTTACGCACTCGTCAAACCATAGATCAGAGTTACTGCAGATAATAAAATCAACTCTCATGAAATAAATCCCCTTTCACCATACCAATCCCCTGCACTTCATCCGTTTAAGGGGTAAAATCCGGATTTGTATTACATTGTACCGGATGTATACATAATGAATAATATTATTAAATTATATCACATATATAAAATAAATCACATATGTTTCATAAAATTTACAAACCGGCAACAGGCTAATATTAGCCCATTGCCGGTCTATATTCACTTTCTATCCATATTCCGTTCAACTGCATTCATTTTTCCAAAAATGATTTTCAATATATGACACGGACATAATCACTTTCATGATTCAATAACTTTAAAATGTCATAGCATTTAAATTCATCTGAAGGCAGCATTGCTACATGATTAAAAAAATTGAAAATATTTTTGCCATATCGGTTTTCCAAATAATCGTTCCCCTCAACCGGAAAGTAAAGAATATCCGGTAAATTACTTGCTATCGTAGAGAGTCCGATCTTATGGGAAAACGGCAGGGCGGCAAACTTTTCCGCCGTTTCCTCATGGTCTAACGACATCTGTACCAGCAAATTTTCCCTATTAATCCTATCTTTCCTTTTATTCCAAATAGACGCGGCAGTCTCAAAATCCGGATAATGATTAAAATGCAGCTCCACATCTTCAAGTCCTGCCACAGGATAACTTTTTTTCAATGTTTCCTCATAGCCTTCCCTAAGATAATGCAGCGGCGCGTTGATATAGTACTCAAAACGTCCTAACAATCTCAAATAATCATCCGGCGCTACAAACATATTAATAAACGGGGACAAAAACTGCATTCCAAGGCTGTTATAGGTGTATCCGCCCCAGCAGTGATTCGCAATGATGCTGACCTTTCCCTCCCTGACTTTTATGTACCGCTCCCAATCGAAAGCAGGCAGACGGAATACCTTCGCCGGTATCACTTTCTCAAGCGGAATCTTTAACAGTTCCAATATACGGCGGACTGTCTGCGGCTCCTGTCTGTTCATATTAATTAAATAATCAAACTGCCGGTTCAGAAGATCTTCGACCCCGATCACCTCTATGCCGTCAATAAAGCTGAACATAGCCTCCTCATTAAGAACCAATGCCTCTATTTTTATGTTGGATTTCAGGACTTCCACCTCAAAAAATTTGCAATAGATATCATATTCTAATCTGCTTCCCCACAAAATTACTTTCTTCATCATTATCACTTTCTTTCTTCGTATCTTACAGTTTTCATTTATATCAACTATACAGTATATTTTTCTCAAATACCAGCGTGAAATATAAAATTTCACGGTCCTGATCCGTATGCCTGCATACCTAAATATATAAATTTGATTTAATTATTGATATTTGCATGATAGAAATATTCTGAAATCTTCATGGAAAATGAATTATTTTAATTTAATGCCTTCTTTCCTTCTCTCTGTCCTGATCGAGAAAAGCGACACACCATTGCGGATCTTAGAGGTTGGGTGTGATTTGGGCGCAACGTTACTTGAAATAAAAAACGGTCATCCTGACAGCCGGCTTTTTGGAATCGAGATCAACAAAGCTGCCGCAGAAATTGCCGGCCATATAGCAAACGTAACCGTTGGAAATATTGAAGATAAAAAACTCCCTTTTGAGGGAGAATTTGATTACATCTTATTTGGGGACGTATTAGAACACCTTCATGATCCGCAGGACGTCATACGTTTCTGCCGCGGTAAGTTAAGTGAACATGGCTGCATTATAGCCAATGTTCCCAATATCATGCATATATCCGTTATGGAACAGCTTTTACATGGAAAATTTGAGTATACGGATTCCGGTTTACTGGACCGGACCCATATCCATTTTTTTACCAGAACCGAAGTCGTAGATCTGTTTGAATCCGAAGGATTTACCGTTGAGCATATCATCCCACGCTTTACCAGACTTACCGCCGCCCAGGAAAATCTGATGGCAAACCTGATGCAGCTATCTACCGACGTAACTCCTGATATGTATCAGGCCTTTCACTATACGATAAAAGCAACGAAATGATTTATTCAGTCCAAAGGAAATGCCCTGCATTTCCTTTGGACTGCTTTTAGGTTTTGGTCCACCAAACTTCCATATGGTCTCCCATTTCCTTTTCATTCCATACTGAAGCCTCTTCCTCTAACTTTTCTATATCCACCCTGCCAAAATACTCTCCCATCAGTTTGTCCTGTTCCAGGAAGGGAATCCCATTCTCATAAAACCAGGAACGGATAAACTGGAGACCGTTGGAATCATATTTCATTTTCGAAATAGTAAGCCCGCTCGCATAGGAAAGCCATTGCAGACTCTGTTTGGAATGCAGGAAAATATGCCTTGGCGCATCCAACTGATACCAGTGCGTCCCAAACATTTCAAAAGCAATGTTGGGATATGTGGGTATCAGCATAAGCAGACGTCCTTCCTTTTTCAATAACCGCTTCGCGCTCTGCAGCGTTTCCAGCGGATCCGTCATATGCTCAAAAGAATCGCTCATTAATATCAGATCGAAAGTCCCGTCGCCTTCCATTTCATGAATGGAGCAATTACGGATCGTTACCCTCGAACCGTAACTGCAGTCCCTTTCTATAAAAGGATCGCATCCGTATAGATTGCCCCAGCCCCCTTTGGCCCGGTCCAAAAGCCATTGACCGTTTCCGCATCCCACGTCCAAAATTTTCCCCCGGTCGATACCCGGTCCTTCCAATCCTGCGCCCGCATTTTCCGGAACCTGAAAAGAGTAATAATCGCCGGCATAATAGTCCCCTAAATTTTCCGGTATTTCGGCGATCTGTAAGCATCTGCAGTTTCCACAGACAAAATAACGAAATTCTTCCCGTGTTCCCTGCATCATTTCCCGCGCCAGATAAGTATCAAATTCACCTTCCGAGCCGCATATCCTGCAGCGGCATTTCGTTTTTCCCAATGATCGGTCTGTAGTATCCTTCTTTAATACATCCATATTCCGGTTCCTTCTCTTCCTTTAGCCCTGCTTTCCTTTTTAGGGACGACGCCCTCATTTTTCAAGCCTGTAAAGCGGTCAAATATATTTTAGTATATCACACTGCAATCCTTTTGTACATCGCGCCTTAACTGCCACAAAAAGCGTCAGGAAAAAACAGGGATTCCATTTTTTGTCTATTTGCCCTATAGAAAAAAAAAGGGAAAAAACCGTCCGGATATTGTTATTTACAAATCCTATTTTTATGTTATTCTTTATTTATGGTATTTGGATTAACGTAAAATTAAGTATTTCACGATCCTGATTTGTATGCCTGCCAATGCAGGCGGATGGGAATCAGCGTAAATTTACGACCGGTTGGAATTAAAAAACAGGAAAGAACAGGAAAAAAACATGGGTAAAAAAACAATTAATTTTTTGGAAGACATCATAAAAGAAAGTAAAAATATCCTCGATATTTTAAAAAACAATCCATCCGGCCTTATGCAGTCCGGCAGGATAATAGCCGGTCTGACGCCCATAATGGAAAAAATAAAGACAGCCGTTCCTTCTGCATCTTATGAAGAATATGATGAATTTTTTACTGCTTTCGGCATTTTTTGCAGCCAATGTGTGGATCCTGATTTTTTACGGTCAAATTTCGATCGTCTGCTTACCTCCTTGGAACTGTTCACGGAATGCCTGAACTGCTTAAAAGCAGACTGTACCGCCCTGTTAAAAAAATGTCCCTGCTGCCGGCAGGAAGTATTTTATATTCCCTTTTCCCCTGATAATGAGATGCGCTTATCCGGTTCCCATACAGGTCATGAACGGAAAGGGGAAATGCCGGAATCCGCGGGATATGTCTGTCCTGTATGCGGCGCAAACGGCCGGGACAGACTTATCATTTCTTTTTTGCAAAAAGAAGGACTTGTTCAGTCCCCTGACCATACCCGGCTTTTGCAGATCGCGCCGTCCGCTCCTATTACAAAATGGATCTCTTCTTATTGTCCTCACATTACTTTTGAGCAGACCGATCTATTTATAAACGGCGCGTACTATGAATCGGATGTGAAGAATATCGGTACGATTGCGGACGGAACCTATGATCTGATCATTTGTTCCCGTATTTTGGATGCTGTGCCGAATGACGCAAACACATTGCGGGAACTGAAACGGATCCTGAAACCCAACGGTGCGATCCTGTTTCGGGCTCCGGTCAATTTCCACGTTAATACCGTCAAAGAAGAACAGCTTTCCATGCACAGCCCCGGAAAGGAATATCTGGGTGAAGATCTTTTTCACCGCTATGCCCTGGAAGATCAGGATGTCCTTTACCTTCTGACCAAAACAAAGCGGATATCCTTAAACCTGACAGAGAAGTTCACAATAGACGACACATTATGCCAAAACGGCCCTCTTGTGAGCGTGATCATGTCTTGCTACAATCACGAAGAATTTGTTGCGGACGCCATAGAAAGCGTGATCAGCCAGTCTTATAAAAATATAGAATTTATCATTGCCGACGACGCATCGACGGATCAGACCGCCGCCATCATGAAAAAATATTCTTCTTATTATGCAAAAGAATTTTATTATGATGAAAATATCGGCGGAAGAAGCGAATTTTTACAGCAGTTTGCAACCGGAAAGTATATTGCCCTTATGCACTCCGATGACGTATGGGACAAAGACAAACTGGCGCTTCAGGTCGCCTATATGGAAGCCCATGAGGATTGCGGCGTCTGCCTGACATGGGCTCTATATACCGACCAAAATTTGGACGAATTAAGAGACCGTATATTTATAAAAGAAAACAGGGACAGCGCCGCATGGATGGAATATTTCTGGGAGAGCGGAAACGCACTGTGTAACCCCTCCTCCCTGATCCGCCGCAAATTATGCGCAAAGATAAGAAAAAATCCGTGCTGCCAACTGCCCGATTTCTTTAAATGGATCGACATAATACAATATTCCTCTATTTATGTCTTACCTAAAGTACTGGTAAAAATGCGAAGGTATAAACTTGCCAATAAAGAAAACACCAGTATTTCTTCCAAAGCAAATCATATCCGGTTCGATATCGAGATGGGATGCAACTGGTTATGGGTATTGCGGGATATGGACGACGATTTTTTTAAGCTCGCATTTAAAAACCGGATGATCGATCCTTCTGCCGGTACAAAAGAAGAAATAAAGTGCGAGAAATATTTTCTCATGCTCAGGGACGATACATTAGCGATACAGCACAGCGCCCTCTGTTATTTCAGCGAGATCTATCACGAAGTCCATGAATGTATGGAACGAAAATATCACTATACCTATAAAAACTTTACCGACGATTCCATGAGATACGGACTCGCACAGATATTGATCTCCAACGGTCAAGAAAGAAATGCATGATTTGTGCGCCCGCTGAAACGGGCAGATGGGAGTAAACATGAAGCGGATCTTAATAACGGCGATCGGTTCCCTGGCAGGCGACGCCGTGATTCAAACCTTGCGGGAACAAGGCCACTATGTAGTCGGGACGGACATCTATCCGAAAGAATGGATCGCAAATGCGCAAATGGTTCATACATTTTATAACGTCCCTTTGTCGATCAACGAAGAACACTATATAGATTCCCTTTTAAAAATATGTTCGGACGAAAAAATAGATTTTCTTTTTCCCTTAACCGATTTAGAGATCGACGTTTTAAACGTCAACCGTTCAAAATTTGAAAGTATCCGGACATGCCTTTGTATGTCCGGAACAGAAAGTATTCGTATCTGCAGAAACAAAAGGATATCCGCCTCTATCATAGGACAGTCCGCCCTCTGTAATATGATTCCTGACTATAGCGCTGAAGAAATAGAAATGAAAGACATATATTTTCCAATATTATGTAAACCAATAAATGGAAGAAGCAGTCAGGGCATCAAAATATTTTATGAGGACAGCGATTTTTATTCCTTTTATAATAAGGCAAATCCAAAGCTGTATTTATTTCAGCCATATATAGCCGGTAATGTCATTACGGTAGACGTTGTCAGAAATCCCAAAACAAACCATTGTTTTACGGTTGCCCGCAAGGAACTGCTCAGAACCTTAAACGGCGCCGGACTGAGCGTACAGGTCTTTCAGGACAATGCATTTGGGGAAACCTGTAAAAAACTTGCCGAAAAATTAAATATTACAGGCTGCGTCAATTTTGAATTTATCGAAACCAAAAACGGATTACGGTATTTTTTGGAGTGTAACCCGCGTTTTTCCGGCGGCGTAAAGTTTTCCTCCATCTCGGGATACGACTTCATAACCAACCACTTAAATTGCTTTGAAGGAAAAGATATCGAAACGAACGCCCCGATCAGGGAATGCTGGATCTCCCGGAAATACGAAGAATATATTACCGGATAATACAAAACCGTCCCGCCGGGATCCAAAGCTTTAACCCCCTTCAGATCCCGGCGGGACGGATGTATTTTCCGTTCTTCCTATTTTTATTCACTCTTCTTTAAAACGCATATAAATATAGTCTGGTAGGCATGGGAAAGTCAAACCGGAGCGCCAGCTTATACGGAAGTCCCAGTTCCACTATCCATTTTACCGTATCATAGACCAAAAACCGATCGCAGGCCGCCACATTTATAATCAGGCGGGGCCGGTTCTCTTTGATCGTTTCGATCCCGCCTTTTAAAATCTCCGGAAACATAAAGGGAACGGAAATCTTGATCAGACTTGCTTTCTCGTCCTTTAGCAGTCCGTCTATCGTCCTGACAAGAACTTTTTTTCCGCTCTCGCCGTCCGAAGAAAGCGATGCGGACTGGGTGCTTTCCCTCTCCAAATAAAATTCGCCGTCTTTTTCCCCTAATCCGTAAGAGAAAAGGGAAATTCCCTCCCGTCCTTCATTATTATGCTTCAACCGGCTAAACAACTCAGGATCCGGTTCAAATGCATAGATTTTATCATATCTGTTCCGCACCGTTTTCAAAAACAGGTCGATACTGTCTCCTTCCCATGCGCCGATATCCACAAATCTTTCCCGGTCTGTTATCTGCAGTTGCTTTAATCCGAATATTCCGTCAACGCAAATCTCCCCGTCAAACAAATAGCTGATATCGTTCGTAACGCTTACTGCCATATATCTTTCCAATGCCCTTACCGAATCGTAATCTGCAAGATGCCCGCAGATATAATCCAGTTGTTCCTGATTCTGATAGATATACTCAAGATCCGGGCCTTTATACTGGGAATAAGGATTCGGAATAATATAAACTTTATGAATAAACGGATAAACTCCCAGATCCCCTCTTTTTTCATAATGTCCGTGTCCCATAACGACATCAATTTTATCATACTGCTTTTCGATCTCATCCAAAGTGAAGATATGCTCTTTGTCCGATACAATATGGGCATCTGCCCTTTTTGTATTGATAAACCTGCCTTTCACCGGAATCTTTCTTTCTTCCAGCCGTTTTTGCACCTCTTCGCTCATGGAGCCCGCCCCCCAAATGAAAACGGGATAAGCCGAATGTTCCAGTTCCGAATATATTTTATGCAAATGATCCATATTTCAAAAATCTCCTGTCCAAATTTAGGGTAATATTTTCAAATCACATCTTCCAAATACAACAGCCCATTATAAAAAGCGCCGCAAACCGAGTCATAATCCTGCCATGCGTAAGTCGTAAGGGACAGCCAGATCACGGCATGGATCAGCTTAATGTCATGCGCGGAGGTCTTTGTCAGACGGTAAAAATCTTCCTCCATATCCTCCCAATGATTAGACGCTATGCTTAAGTTCGCTTCCTCTTCCCCAATCTCCAAGCGGAAATCTTTTAAATTAAAACGGTCATAGTTCCCCACAATGGAATAATACAGCTTTGCCCAGTCATACAAGGGGTCTCCGTAGATTTTGGTAAATCCAAAATACCCTCTTGGATCGATCAGCACCGGCGTACCGTCTTTCCGGAGCATCATATTGGAAAACGTACAGTCCCCGTGAATCATTCCGAACGCTTCGCAGGGAAGCCTGTCTATCGCTTCTTCCAGTTCTCTTTTATGGTAAAAGACATTCCTGCACGGCTTTTTGTTAATTATGATCGTCTCCCTGTCCGCAAAAGGGATCAGACTGCGTACCTCGTTCAATCTTTTTATCGTCTTCGTATAATACGCCTCCCTGATACTGAAAGTATCCGGCCGTATCCGTTCCGTTTCATGCAATTTATGAAGCGCCGACACAAGCGTCTCTAAAATATGCCTTTTTTCCTCATATGACAGCGCATGATATTCATAGATATTTTTTCCCTGTATCCGCTCCATTTTTAGCGGATTCGTACCGTAAATTTTAGGTAAAATGGAAATTCCTTTTTTTCCCGCCGCTTCATACCAGGCATTTTCATCGACTGCCAACCGTCTCCCCTGCTCATCGATTCCCTCTTTGATCACCAGATCATCCTGTACCGTGATCCGGTTAAAGGGACGGCATTTCTCTACGGTAAGCTTATTGTATTCTTCCAATATGCCGAACTCTTTTGTTCCCGCCAGCCCGATCGTCTGAAGCGTCATATGCTTTTCCTGCATCCATCTTACCAGTTCCCCGCTGTCAGGCGCCTGTGCAAGCTTCTGCTTGTCCTTAAACACAAAAAAGCCCGCTACACCGTATTCTTCGGATCGTTCTTCCAAGAACTGACCGTCCTTATAACTCCACCGGCACGGGAAGGTCTCTGATATTCCTATATAATCCCCGTCCGTTTCCGGCAGTTGAAAGCCCTCAGGCAGGATCAGGTCCGACCAAATCAGTGCAAACGGCTCATTTTCATTCAATTTCGCAAGGGCTTTAGAGATTCCCGCACATGTGCCTGTTCCTTTGGCATCTACGATCTGGTATTTCACCTCTGCAAAGCACTCCAGATATTCTTTTAACACTTCTTTTTTATAATCGCCGATAATAATAAATTTTTTATTCGGAAATTTCCGGAACAAATGAAACATGAGCGGCAGATTTTCCACCGGCACCAATGCTTTCGGTTTGTTCTTCGTCAGATAATCCAGCCTGCTCCCTTTTCCGCCTGCCTGTATGATAATGTATTCTATGTTCATATATCCTGTTTCCCGTTCTATTTGTTCTTTTCGTTTTCTCCCTGTTTCTTCCGGCGTACGCCTGTTAAATTTAAATGTCTTCGGAAAGACGTATCTTCCACTCCTCACAGACATTCCGCTCTCCCGAAACCGCCATCGCCGTTATCATTCCGGAAGGCTTTTTATCGTTCATCAAAATCCGCTCTCCATATGGCGCCCCGTAAATAATTTGATCATAACGCACATGATTTTCCTTTAAGAAAGCTTCCGTCAGCTCCCTTTCCTTTTCTGTCCGCGAAGTCAGAAAAAGGATCATGTCCCCTTCCGGAATCGCTTTCAGAAATTCTTCCGCATTCGGTAAAAAACTGTCTTTTCCGTCTGTCAGATAACCGCCGTGTTTTACGATAGTCCCGTCCAGATCCAGGATCCATGTATGTCCAAGGGTAGACAACACCAGCTCTGTTTCCTTTTTCGCCGCTACTCCCATTTGCGCCCTAGTCCTTTCTGTCTTCTTTCAATACTTCCCCGATATGACCCCCCGGATGATTTCTTTTAAACGCGTCGATCCGGATCCGTCTTTCTTTCGCGATCTGCATTACCAGCCCCTGCAGAACCATTAAATTAATCGTAGTGGAATTATTGGGCATGATATTCCATAAATCGCCTTCATGCTCCAAATCCAGAATCAGACAATTAGGCACCGTCTGGGTCAGCGTACTTTCCCTGCAAAAAGTAAGCAGCCATAAGTTCACATTCCGCTGCTTTAACAGATCCGCCAAATAAATAGATTCGGCGGTTTCTCCGCTTTTCGTTAAAAGTATAACAAGGTCTCCCTCTTTCACGATTCCCAAATCGCCATGTACGGCAGAATTGGTATGGAGAAAATAAGCCTCCATACCAAGCGACACCATGGAACCTACAAATTTTTCACAGATCGGCACATTTTTACCAAGGCCGGAAACGACGATCTTTCCGCCGTTGTCCATCGCCTCTGACGACTGTTTTACCAATTTCTGGAAGATCTTGTCATCCATGGAGTATAACGAATCTTTGATCGTCCGTAATTGTTCTTCAAAATAATTTATCATATTCTCTGTCCTTTTCCTGAAGTGTGTCTGAAAATTGCTTTCTGGCAGATGTCATGCCATTAAAATGGCAGGAATGAATTTTCAGACACGCTCTAACTGTTGGATGATCTTCCGGACGTCATCCTCCTCTTCGCCGTGAATAAATTCAAAGATGTTTTCCCTGTCTGCCAGTTCGCTTACCGTCTTTTCCTTTAAATGGAACAGCGCCGCCGCTTTTTTATCATTGGTTCCGCTCTCTTCCAAAATCCCTGCGTTTTCTTCCCAGACAGGACAGGATTCGTTAGGATAGACCGCCTGTATCCTGACGTCGCTAAAGACGCCGATCACGTCCAATAGTCCGGTACGCACCCCGACCACATTTCCGCATAATCTTGAAAAGTCAGGAACGTTCTCTATAGACAGATATACATGTGGGATTCCTGCCACGACTTCTTCGGGCGCATTAAATACCGCGCAATATCCTGCCTCCTTCAAACCTTCCGTCAGCTTTTCCCAAAAAAAATGCGAGACCACTTCATTCCCGTAGTAGATCGCCGAAGGGATCAAAAAGACCGTTTTCCCCTCCTGCAGTCCCAGCCCGCTAAAAAGCTGGCAGAGCGCCGGAAATTCAGCCGTTTTCAACGGATACCCCGTATAGGGAATATGAGCCGGCAACCCTAAGTACCGGTATACCTTTTCCCTCATATTTGCTCCCTCATACAGATAATGCAATTCCCAGTAATTCCCGATCTGCAGACGTTCACGAAACTCCATATCCGCAGCAATCGTATAAAATATTTCCTCGTCGCAGTTCATCACACTGTCAACATAAGGGCATTGCCGTAAGATCTCCGCCCTTGAATTTGAAAGCGCTAAAATGACCAGCGGTTTTTTCGTTTTCTCCTTATAGGCTTTTACCAGCATTGCAAATACACAGGTTTCTCCCAATCCCTGATGAAACAGCATGACTTCATAATTGCTGTTCACAAGACTTTCTATCAGTTTCTTAAATTCCGATATTCTGGCATCCTGCCCGGTTCCTGTGAAATTTTGCTCAACTATGGATCGGAGCATATTTCTGTATGCTATGACTCTCTCACTCTGATGATTCTCATTCATGCCGTCTCCCGTCCGTGCCGCCCTGCACGGTCCTTTATTGTTTATTATCTACAAACGCCGATGCAATACCGCCGTTGATTCCCCGCATATTGTTATAATACTGCTTCGCAACCTTCATACTGTTCTTTCCGAACTGGATCTTCTCATGCTCTTTTTTAAACTTCTGTTCCACCGTTTTACGGTTGCGCTCCTCTGTCGTCTGAATAAAAACGCTTTTTTCGGTGATTTCCCGTATGGCGTCCTGTAAACGGCGGATCTGCTCCTTATGCGCTTCTTTATTTGTTTCAAGCTCTTCTTTCACCCGTTCAAAGACCTTTTCAAATCCGCTGTCCAACAAATTGAGCCTGTCTATCAGCTCGCCCTTGGCCTGCGTATTCTGGTCAAAAACTTCCGGTTCAAACTCTTCCGCTTCTAAAATCTTCTGCTGCTCTTCATTCTTTAAAATGATCTCGTTAAGTACCTCTATTTTCTTTTTCAGACTTTCTTCCAATATATCCAAATATTGTTCGGGCATTCTGCTAACCGTTTCCTTTCTCATAATTTTCCATTTAAAATCAGCGGCCTGTGCTGTCACAGACCGCCGTTTCTTCACTACTATTGATTACCACCTGCAACGCGCATGACTTCTTTCCATGTATCGCGCATACTCCGCAAATGTGTAGCAATTTCTTCTACAATTTCTTTCTCTTTTGTCATATTCGCATCAATCAGCCTTCTCTGAAGATATACATATACTCTGTCAAAATCTTTAGCAACCGGATATTTCATATCCAATGTTGCACGAAATTCATCTACAATCTTCTGCACTTTTACGATATTCGTATGCGCCTTTTGTACATCTCCCTGTTCAATACCCATAATTGCAATATTACAGAACTTGATAGCGCCTTCATAAAGCATAAGCGTAAGTTCTGCTGGCGTCGCCGTTAAAACTTTACTGTCGTTATACTTTGCATATGGATTTTGTACTGCCATTTCAGGTAGCCTCCTACATTCCTAATAATTGGGCAACTGCATTTGATTTGGACTCCAATCTTGCAAGCGCCGTCTCCATCGCGGAGAACTTTGCATAATATCTGTCCATAAAAGCGTCGACTTTCTTCTGCTGTTCTGCAATCTTTGTCGTATATTCATCATATTCTTCCTGTAACAGTTTATCTTCATATACGCAGAAACTGCTGCTGACACCCTCGATGCCTTTCATCTTTTCGAATAAAACATCATGTAGATTATTAGCAAGACCGGTAAAGAATTCCGCAACCGTATCCGGATTTGCTGCAATTGCCGCAAGCAATTTATTATCGTTCTTTGAAGTATTGGAATCATCCGCATCTCCATCAATATGATATGCATTTCTCTCATTATCCGGAGCGTTAAAATATCCCAATGTATCGATTCCGAAATCAAACAGATATAACTGTGAACCGTCGCTCATCGTAACGCCCTTGGACATTACCTCTTTCATTACGCTTGCAACGCCGCTTAATGTGGAATCTTTTCTAAGTACTGCGTCTTTTACCTTCTTCTCCCATTTTTCAACTTCCGCATCGGACATTGCATCTTTTTCTTCGTCGGTAAGAGGCTCGTAACCTTTTGCGGAATCCGCGTTGTAGAGCTTATCCATCTCGTTGATCAGCTCGTTATATCCTTTAAAGAAATTCTTGACCATGTCAAAGATACCTGACGTATCCGACTGTGTCGTAACGGTCATACCCGAAGCCACTTCATTGGCCGTAATCGTCAATCCGTTAACCTCAAATACGTTAGTTGCAGACGTATAGGTCACGCCGTTCAGTCTGATTGAAGCGTCTGCAGCCGCCTCATAATGCGCAGCCTTCGCTCCTGAAGCAGTCTGGGAAAAACCAAGCGCCTCTATTGCCGCAGCGCTGTTTGCATCTCCCGATACCGCTCTGATCTCAAAGTCATTTTCTTTTCCTGTATTTTTAGAATTAAGATAAAATCTCTGGTTTTTCTCGTCAAAGTTTACGCCGATTCCCGTGCCTTTTAACTGCTCCGTCAATTCGCTAAGCGTTGTGTTTTCCGTAATATTGATGGTTGTCGTGGTCGCGTTTGGCGTTCCTTTTCCTACTTCAATTTCGAAACTGGTTCCTGTCGTAATTCCCAAATCGGCCAAAGTTGTGCTTCCGCTTATTTTTCCGCCGGAAACGCTGCTGATCTGTCCACCGGTCATATAACCCGACTTTGCAACCGAAAGTACGTCAAGAGACTGCGTACTGTAAGGCGCGTTCTCATTCGCTACAATACTTACCGCATTACTGTTGCTGCATGTAACTTTCTTTTTGGAATATGCGGTTGAAAAACGCATATCGTCAAGCGTCTTCGTATAAAAATCATAAATCTTTGTATTCAAAGCTTTCCAAGCTTCCTGTTTCCAGCCAAGCTTTGTCTGCGCTTTTTCCATTTTTGTCTTTTTATATGCTTTCGCGCTCGCTAACTCTTTAATAATGGCCTCCGTATCAAGACCTGAATTCATACCCGTAATTCTGATCGGCATATCTCTTTCCTCCTATCTCTTCTCATCTACAAGGATGCCCGCCATCTCCCAAACTCTTGCTATCATATCGAGAGTTTTCTCAGGAGGCAGCTCTTTTAAGACCTCCTTCGTATCCTTATCAATTATTTTAATAGTTACCCTGTGCGTATCTTCATGAACGCCGAAAATTGCCTCCGAATTGCCGATCTTTCTGTTTAGCTGCTCAATTGCCCTTTTCAATTGCTCATTAGACGCTTTTTCATTGGCAGTAGGCTCTTTTTCTACATTTACATTCGCAGCGCTTTTCCCTGCGTTTTCCGCCTGTCTGCCGTTATCTTTTACTGTTTCCTGTGACTGCGCTGGTGCAACTTCCGTGTTCTCAACAGCTCTTGCCTGCGGCTGCATCGCCGGCGTTTCTACGCTCTCAACAGCTTTTACCTGCGGCTGTACCGCCGGCTGAACTGACGGCGCCTGCTGTACCTGCACTGCCGCCTGCATATTTCTGATTGAACTTACTCCTTCAAGTCCCATAATCCTTCACCTCCGTGTGAAACCATATTTTCCCTTTGTGCCTGATCCGGCTTTAATATCTTTATCGGACAATTTGGGCAATTTATTAACACCTTTACCCTAACAAATTCTGAAGTCCTTCCATGTTGTCCATATTCATGGCCTCTTTATTGGATTCCTGAATCTGTACATAGACCTCTTTTCTGTACACCGGCACTTCCCTTGGCGCGCTGATACCGAGTTTTACCTGATCGCCCTTGATATCAAGTATCGTTATTTCCACATTATTGTTTACTATGATGGCTTCATTTTTTTTTCTGGACAGAGCTAACATATCAGTTTCCTTCCCCTTCCGCACTCTTCTTTTTTTCCTGCAATATGTCGTAGATCGGATACTTTACTTTATAGTCCTCTCCTTCAACAATGACCTGCACCCCTTTTCGCTCCTCCGCATTGATAATGATAGGCGCCTGCAGATTCACGCTGATCTTTTCGATCTCCTTCGGTACGCTGACCGTTACCAGTACCAGAATGTTCTCCCCCGTGATCTCGCCGAGCGGTCTTAAAAGTTCGTCTTCCACTTCCGGGTTATACTGCGGCATGATCTCTAACGGATCCATGACCGGCATGGCAAATTCCGTCTCGTCGATAGACTGCAGATAACGGATCCCTGCGTTGACTCCCCTTTCCTCATCATGTACGATCGCAAACCGCTGCATTTCCGGAAAGCCTACGATCCCGTTTTCAAAGGTAATGATCTTGGAATCTTCTATTTCTATTTCTCCAAATACTCTTGTTTTAATATGCATTTTATCCGTATACTCCTTTCTTATCCATAACAGACAAAAAATCTGTCTGCGCACTCCTTTTCCCTTATCCGCCGTAATTTATAAAGAAAAATCATTTTCACACTTATTACAATCCGCCCGTCATAAACGGCGCCGGGGCTTATTGCAAATATATCCGTATAAGCGGCAGGCCGTCTATACGGATATAAATTTGTATCGCCTTTTAAATAAAGTTCAAAAGCGAAGTCTGCATGATCTTACCGGTTGCCATTAAGGATGCATTATAGGTAAGCTCCGCACTGTTCAGTTTGATCGCAATTTCTGTAATGTCTGCATCTTCGTTCTCAGACTTCAAAGTCTCAAATGTGGTCTGCTGCGACATCAGCCTGCTTTCCACCAGTTCTAACTTCTTTCCTCTCGTACCGCAGTTGGTCAGCGCCAGATTCGCCTGGTCCAAATATCCCTGCATCGCGGTAATTCCCGTAGAAAATTCCGTTTCTACCTTTTCTTTTACATAGGTATGCGCTTTATTTGCCGCATCAAGCTGTGCCTGAAGGGTATCTTTTTTCGTTTGGTAGTTCGGGTCGGATTCCGAAAGGGCATCCATCGTGCTTTTCAGCCTGTCGATCGTTTTTTCCAAATCGATCATCTGCTGCATGGTATTGACCAGATCGTCTACCTCGCGTCCGATATCATGGGTATAAAGCTCATCCGCAGTAGTATTGATCTGAATGACCTGATTAAACCCTACGTCATACTCAATACTCTGTCTCGCATAATTATAAGTAAGATATTCCTGATTATATTCAATATCCGGTTCTCCGGGTACTTGCTCCGTACACGCAAAATAATGCTCCGGCTTCAGATCGCCTTTTTCCCAGGTGTCCTTGGAATAAGTGATACGGATCTCTCCTTCATTCTTCGTAGACGTGGAAACGTCGTCTTTCGTATTGACCAGATTATTATATGCCGTATCTCCCAAAAGCAGCTCTCCGGTATCGGCAAGATAAACCACTCCGTTTGCCGGAACATTCTCATAGGGAGACGGAATGTCATAGGAATGCGCCTGCGTCATATTACCTGCAGCCACGCTGTATTCCTGCGTCGCTCCCGTAGCGTCCGTGTACTCGATCTTCGGCAGCCTTGTAGGCGGGTTGGCCTTGTCTTCAAAACAATCTTTATAGGCAAGGCGGATTCTGTGGAGGGTAGTCGTCGTAACGGAATTTTGCTCCGTAATATTGTTAAACCCGGCCTGATCAAAGTTACTGTCATTGATATCCAGAATATCGTAATTGCCGCCTGCCCCCTGATAAATCGTATTGATATGGGTGATCTCGTCGATCGCAGAAGCGTCAAGCTGTTCGGTGATCGTAAAATCCCTGTTCTCCGGTTGCGTAAACGCCAAAGTGGTATCCGTTCTGTATCCTGTGAAGATGAAACGTCCCGCATAATCCGCATTGCCTGTAGAATACAGTTCGTCGCGAAGCGCCTTAAGCTGCTTTACGATAACTTCTCTATCCCCGGTCTTAAGCTGTTCGGTCGCGCCCTTTGTAACCTGTTTGATCATGTCCGTCAGAACTTCGGTCACGTTAATGATGGCATCTTCCGTTACTTCCAGCCAGCTTTCCGCATCCGGCGCGTTCTTTTCATAATACTGGTTGATCTGCGACACACTGCTGCGAAGCCTTAAAGAGCGGATCGCGATAACCGGATCGTCCGAAGGTCTTGTGATCTTCTTTTGTGTCGACATCATAGTGTTGAGCTTATCCTGTGAAATCTTGTTTGTATTGATATTGGATAAGGAATTATTCTGCATAATTTTATTTGTAATTCTCATACGCTTTGTCCCTTTCCGGTTATACACCTGTCTGTAAAATCAATCTGTCATAAATTTCCGTCATGGTCTGTATCATTTTGGAGGCAAGGTTATAGGAGTTTTGGAACTGCACTAAATTCATTGCCTCTTCGTCCGTATCCACACCGGAGATCGATAACCGCTGATTATCTATTGTGGTAGAAATATTCGTATAGTTCTCTAAAAAGGTATTGGCCGCATTTGCGTTCAGGGAAATATCCGAAAGGATACAGGTAAGGAAATCGCCCGCTGTACAATTCCTGAAAATCTTCTTATCACCCAGCATCTTGACAATGTTTTCCACTACGCCGTACTGATCCACCCCGGCCGCCGGATCCGTCTTAGTCGCAAGAAGATCCGCGTTGTTCACCAACGCCGCCAGAACGTTGACATTCTTCGCCGTTATATTATAATAACTGGATCCCGAGCATTTAACGCTGCCGCCCTTATCCCATTTATCATAACGGGAGGCTGCGGAAAAGGAATATTGCTCTCCGTTTACCATATCGCCTGTAAAGAGAATACATCCCGGATCGCCGTTGCTTGCATAGCCGTCGCACAAAAGATCGTTGACTTCCTGCGCAAAATTTCTGATCCATTCGTTCATCTGCGACATATAGTAGGGAATACCCTGATAATTCACAGACGACCCTACTTCCGCCGTTTTTCCGTTGATCGTACTGGTCACCGCAGTGTCGCTGAGCTGTTCGTCTATATCGAAAGTGTAAAAATACGACGTTTTTCCCGTAGCGGGATCGTATTCCTGTGAAAAAGTCCAGTCGCTGTAATAGTAAACCTGATTCGCCAGCGTGACTCTTCCCTGTTCTGCAAGATTACATTTGTTCAGATTCGTAAGATAGTCCGCCGTTACTTCTACCTTGACCTGATTTCCGGTAACCTTTTTGATCTCTCCGCTAAAGAATTCTTTATTATTTCCGTCCCTCAGATCCAAAAGCCCTCTCAGCGAACCTTTGGAAGTCTTTCCCAAGTTAAAGTGCTGGCCGTTAGACCACTCAATATCATATAAACCGTCGATATCGCTCTGATGTACTTTTTCTTTATTGGATCTTGCCGTACACTGCAGCGTAAAATAATCGTTACCGTTGACCAAAAGCTGATTGCCCCCGATCTTTACGATACAGTTGGTTGCGCCCGTTTCCCTGTCCGGATTATTGGCGTCGTATACCTTTACTTCGTTTACTTCCACGTCTACGATCTCGGAAAGCTGGTCTATCAAAAGCGCCCTTCTGTCACGCAGCTCGTTTGCCGTTCCCCCGGTCGCAAGCTCGATCACGTTAATCTGTTTATTTAATGTGGCAAGCTCAGAGGCGATGGAATTGATCTCGTCTGTCTTAACCTTGATTTCCTGATTGATGCTTTTCTGCAGTTCTTCTAAATTTCCTTCCAGATTGTTGAAATATTCACAAAGGCTGGAAACATAGCCGATAAACTGCGCTTTTGTGGTCGTACTCGCCGGATTTTTCTCCACTTCATTCAAAGCTTTTACCATCTGATTAAATATGGATTTGAAACCGTCGGTGGTACTGTCGTCCGTAAAATAAGACTCTATCTGTGCATAATAAGAAGATTTTACGTCATATTCCCCTACAAGGGACTGGTTATTCCAATATTTTGTATCATAAAACTCATCGCGGATACGCTCTATCGCAATCGTATCCACGCCTGCTCCTGCACAGCCGTATGTGGTAAAGGTACGGAGAGCTTCATATGCTTCCTGCACTACGGTCTGGCGGCTGTAACCCACCGTATCCGCATTGGAAATATTATTTCCCGTTGTATTCAATGCTGCGTTCGCAGCCCTGAGTCCTGAAGACGCGATATATAATCCAAAAAATTGTGACGGCATATTCACTCACCTCCCTACATTGCCAGCGTATTGATGATATGTTCTAACATTTCATCTATTACGTTAATATATCTGCTTGAAGCGTTGTATGCGTTCTGATACATGATCATGTTGCTCAGCTCTTCGTCGGAAGACACGCCCACGATCTGCTCTCTTGCGGCATCCGCGGACTCTACCGTGATCTCCTGACCTTCATAGATACCGTATGCCACATAAGCGCCGTTCGCTATCTGCGCTACCAGATCTTCATAATATTCTTCCAATGTGGTCCTCTTCTGCGCGAGCGGATTCAGTCTGTTGTCATCGTCCTCCCTCGTAAAGACTTCTTTTAACTTATCGGCTTTTTCATGGTCGATCTCGCCGTCTTTTTTCTTAAAGCTCAAAAGGCTCGGCTCTTGAAGCAGAATCGGATTCACCTGAATATTTCCTAAAATAAATCTGCCGCCGTCTTCCGCTTTCTCTATAAACAATTCCCAAGGATTCTCGCCGCTGTTGAGTACTTCGTTCATCTTCGTGGTCACATTGTGGATCAGCCTGTCAAACTCCGCTTCGACGTTCATAAGAACGGATTTGGAGATCGTCTCGCTATAGTACTCCAAATCTTCCAAATCTTCGTGGGTCGCATGATGGTCCCCACGCGCCAAAAGCATACTTCTCAACTTTCCGACATCCGTATTCAGCTCGGAAGAAATGGGTCTGGACAGGTCGAACAGCTTTGCGCCTTCGATATCGTATACTTTGTTTCCGTCCGAATCCAAAGAAGCTTTTGCATTTATGATCCAAAACGGCGTATAATATCCGGTCGATACATCTTCCTGCAGACCAATCTCGTAAAAACCGTCTCTCTTTACAAAATCATTGCCTTCGATGCGTACCGTTACCGTAGTATCTGCATTTTCTCTATACTCAATATTTGCGTAAGTGGAAAGTTCGTCTAAGATTGAATTACGGATATCGCGCAAATCGTTTGCCGTTTCCACGCCGCCTGCCTCAATACGGCAGATACGGTCATTCAGCTCTACAAGCTGTTTTCCATAGTCGTTGATCGTATCCACTGCGATCTTGATCTGGGTATTTAAATTGTTCTGGTATTTCTTCAATCCTTCGTAAATCGCTTCCGCTCTTGTCAAAAAGACTGAGGAATACTGAACAAGCATTCCCTGTGTGATGGCGTTGCCCGGATCTTTTGAAAGTTCCTGCACCGCTTTCCATAAATCTTCATAAATTCCCTGAAAAGCCACTCCGTCCATCTCGCCGAGTAACGACTCTATTTCGCCGAGGGTTTCCGCACTGACCTGATAGTAGGAACTCCGCCCTACTTCTTTCCGATATGTTTTATCGAGGAATTCATCTCTGACCTGTCTTACTTTAGAATAATAAACGCCAAGACCTGTCTGCTGGTTCGCAACGGCTTTGGGGTTTATCGATAACGTCGAATATTCCATTGTACCAAGGAGGATCTGCTGACGCGTAAACCCTTGCGTATCCAGATTCGACATATTGTGCGCCGTAGTGTTCAGCGCGTTCTGACTTGTTCTAAGGCCGGAAGAACCGACATATAAAGCTCCCATTAATGGCATAATATCACCTCTTTTTCTTATTGCTTCGCATCAAAGCCGCCGTTTAACCTGCCGCCCATCTTGTCGCCCGACATATAGGCTCCTTTTGTATAGTTGGCTGTTTCCGGCGCCGCTTTCAACGACTGGATGACCGTCATGTCAAATTCGATCATCTCCATCGCGTTCTTGATCAGCTCCCTGTTCTGGTCGTTCACTCTCTCCATCCTGTGTACGACGTCCTTGAGCTCATCATGGATCCCGGCAAGCCTGCCGCTCTCCTGTGGTCTGTCCTGAAGCATTTCAATCAAATTAACCAGTTTTAATTCTTCAACATCCTTGTTAATTACGTTGGCGATATCTCCAATAACTTCTTCTCTTTTCCTTTCCAAGTGTTGGATTCTTCCTACAACGATTTGTTCTTCATCCGTGATCTGCTGTAAAGCATGTAAATCCCCCTGTATGATTACAGGGGTTTTCTGAGTTGACAATACTACTAAATTTTCATATTCTGAAATTTCATTTTCCAGAATGGTCATTAGATTTTCCATTAAACTTGCCAAATGGATTACCTCATTTCTGCCAGTAATTTATCTGCAAAGGATTCGTTACTTACCTGATAATTACCTGATCTGATACTTGCTTTCAGAGGAGCAATCAGTTCTTCACGCACATCCGGCGCTGCTGCAACCGCCTGCTTCGCCGTCTGGTAATCTTTGCCTATACTGGATAACTGCAATTCATCAAAGCGGCTTACTGTCTTTTTATTGTTTCCCGCCTTCACCTTGCTCGTTTCTTTATATATCTGTTGTACCTGGGTGTATGCCTCAATACGCATATATACTCCTCCTTCCCTGTACTTGACTTTCATCATATAAACTTGCTTATTAAGAATATCGGATTATTTGATATTTACTTTAGTTCTTTTTGAGATTTCTTTCGAATTCTTTTTCCTGACAGGGAAGAATAAGGAAAAACTGCCCACAGGATTTCCCCGTGAGCAGTCTTTCGTAAATGATATATTTAGTAGTAGGAAGAGCGTTGTATAAAAAATTAATTTAACAGATTCCACCACCATGCTACCGTTCTGCTGGTAATCTTAAAGGTTACCTTTTTGGTTCCGCCGTAATTGCCGAGTCCCTTGATGGTTACGCTTGCGGTTCCTTTTTTCACATTGTTGACATAAGAATCTTTCACGATCTCATAATCCTGACCGTACACCAGATCCGTAGTGCCTATCTTGATCTTCGTGAAATCCTGTGCGTCTATGGTGATTGCTTTTCCGGTATATACCTTAGCCTGTACCGTTACTTTCGCACCGGAAATACTTGCCTGTACCACACGGTAGGTAGTCTCTATCGTTCCCTTGTAATTGCTGTTATCTTTTGCCGTTGCGATCATCTTAACGGTAGTATAACCCGTTTCCCCGATGGCAACCGTATCCGTCTTTGTTTTCTCTTCCTCAACTCCCGCTTCATTGGTCACATAATATTTTACTTCATAATCTTTATTATTGACCAGTTTCGCTCCCGTATTCTCGGTCAGAACCGGTGCGGAAATGAACGCGCCGTTCTTATCTTTAAATACTTTATCTACCGCGGTCAGTTTCAGTGTTCCCAAATCGGATTTTACAACGCTGAAGGTCGTATGCTTTGTATCCGCCGCATCCATATTAAAGATCGTTCCGGCAAAATTGCCTGTTCCGATGATCTTAACATACGGTATTTTGTTTGCAGGCGTTTCCTCTGTTGTCAGCGCCTTGTTATTCACAAAGGTCAGTTTATAGTCGGTGCCTTCTCTTAACGTTACGCCGTCATAGCTTACGGAAACCGCAGCCTTCGCGCCCTTCTTTTCATAAGCCGCTTCCGGCGCAACCTGATATTTCAGCCTGCTGTCGTCCGCTTTCAGATCAATCTTTGTTACGGTAAATTTCTTGGTAACCGTACCTGTGTATTTTCCTTTACCGGTAAATACCATAGTAGCCGATCCCGGCTTATCGTTCTTCTGATAGCTTACCGTATAGTCCTTTCCTTGGGTAAAGGTATCTTCTTTGCCCGGTTTCGCCTTCAGTGTGATTTCGCCCGGCTGTACCGCCTTGCCGCTTACGACGTCGTAAACCACTTTCTGCTGCCAGTTGGCTTCGTCTACCTGCGCCACGGAAGATAATTTCACGCCCGTGATCTTATAAGTCTTTGTTACGCTGCCAATATAACCTTCTTCCGGAACGCCGGTGATCGTAACCTGCGCCGTTCCGACTTCTACCTGATTGTTATAAGAAACCGTATATTCCTTGCCAAGCGTCAACGGTTCTTTGTTGCTTCCCTTCGGTACTACCATCATGAGGGGTTCGATCGCCGCTCCCGTATATTCCTGACTATAGGATCTCTTGTTTTCCGGGAAAGTAATCACCGTGTTCTTGATATAGGTGACTGAATCTTTTGCGTAAATCCTGATCCTCTTCGTCACGCTGCCCGTAAAGTTTCCCCTACCGGTTTCCGCATCATACAGGCCCGTAATAACTAAATCATAATCGCCTGCCGTCTTTACAGTGGATAATGCTTCTCCCGTTCTATTTCCGTTTTCATCCAGTAAATAGTATTCCGCTTTATAATCTTTCGTTCCCAGCTTTATGCCGTTATGGGTGATCTTGGTTAACGGTTTTAAGTTTTTGCCGGTTTCGATCATTGCATCCTGATATACGATATCCGTGCCTTCCACATCCTTCGGAAGAATGTTGAACTCTGCCACATCCCGACCCGTATAGTTTCCTTTACCGGTTACGGTAACCGTTGCGGTACCTACTGTCTTGTTATTTTTGTATTTCACCGTATAGTCGGTTCCGGGTTTCAATTCGGTAAGGCCGTAATATACCTTTAACTGCGCCGGCGTAAACGTAATGTTTTTGCCTGTATAGGTCTGATCCGGAATCTGATTGATAATAAAGCGTTCTTCAAATTCACCTTCTGCAAGGACTACCGTACCGCCCTGCGCTGCAGCCGGAATCAATACCGTTACATTGCCGTTTTCGTCGGAAACATATCTGGTTCCGCTATAGCAGTCCGTATACATGGCTCCTGCTTTCAGCCCTGCTATCGTATACTCAATCTCTTTGTCCGTAATGTTCAGACCCACCGTCAGCGTCGTATCGCCCCAGCTTCTCTGGAATACGTCCAAGCCTTTTTCGTCGGAGGCTTCTATTGTCTTACGGCTTCCTTTTGCCAGCACTTCCGAATATTTATTACGGATGGCCAGCATTTTCTTATAATGTGCAAAGGTTGCATTGCTTTCATTGGCCTGTGACCAATCAAAATCATAGCGGTTCTCCTGATACGGATAGTTGTTAGCGCCGGTCATACCCAGCTCTTCACCGTAGTAAATCACTACCTGTCCTTTGGAAGTGATCTGTAGGGAAGCCGCTACTCTTGCAAGCTCCGTCGCTTTCTCTTTGGATACCTTTCTCTCATTAACAAGTGTATAGATGTACCCGTCTTCGTCATGGCTGCCGATAAACGCGCCTAACGTAGCCGTATTGTCGATCGCCGCATTCCTTGCGTTTAAGAACTTCTCCGTATCACTGATCTTTCCTGTTGCAAAATCAAGCGCCCTGCCATTGTAATCGAAATCCAGCAGGGAATCCATGCGTCCGCCGCGAAGCATTCCGTTATTGGTTCCATAACCTGCGCCCGCCCATTCGCCGATCATCTTAAAGTCAGGATCGATCTTTGTCAACGCATTCTTAAATGCGGACCATGTTGTATCATCCACATGTTTTACCGTATCCACACGGTAATAATCAATATCATATTTGCTGATCCAATTGGACTGCCACTCTACCAAAAGTTCCCTTACTTCGTCCTTTTCCGTCAGGAAGTCAGGAAGTCCCGATAAAGATGACATCTGGTCATTGCCGTCCACCATTTCAGAGCCTTCCCTGATCATACGGATCGGGTTGCCCGCTTCGTCCTTCAAAAGTCCGTTAAAGTAGCCCTCCTGCCCATAACCGGAATGATTCAATACCACATCCACCATGATCTTCATTCCTCTGGCATGAGCCGCATCCAGTAATTCCTTAAATTCCTCCTCGGTTCCGAGATGGGAATCAATCTTCTCAAAGTTACTTGCCCAATAACCATGGTATCCCCATGAAGTAATACCCGCAACATCCGTCTGAAGGCCCGCCTTCATATCGTTTGCCACGATGGGCGTGATCCAGACTGTGTTGACGCCAAGGTCTTTTAAATAATCCAGTTTCTGCGTCAGACCGGCGAAATCACCGCCATGGTAGCTGGAAGGACCGGTTGCACTTGTATCATAACCGGGGTTATTATTGCTTGGATTTCCGTCGAAGAAACGATCCGTCACTGCAAAATAAATGATCGCTTCATCCCAGTCAAAGTCCGCCCCTTTCTGTCTGTCAACTACGTTTACTTTCGTTTCCGTTTTGTATTCGTTTGCGTATTGGTCGATCACCGTGATCGGAATGTTCTTCTCGCCGGCTGCTACGCCTTCTTTCACCGCAATGGAAAGCTCCATCAGTTTCGGATCTACCGGCGTCAGTCCTCCGCCAAGCGCGGTCAGATCCGCCATGATACTGGATGCCTCCATACCGGAAACGTCCGCCCCGTTCTTTCCTTCAAAAGCAACGGAAAGCACATTGTTATCATTGTAATCCATATTTGCATTGAAAACTTCTGCAGTTACATTAGCTTCAAAAGTCTGATATTCACATACGGAATATTTCTGATCCTCGGTCGTTACTTCATTGAATTTATCCAATACATATTCCGGATCGGAAGATGCGGTTTCTTTTAAAATATAGCGGTACTGATAGGTTCCCGGAACCAGATTTTCAAGGTCGTAAGTATATCTCTGATCCTCTGCATTCCAAACCATGTTATAAGCTTTTCCGTTGATCTCGATCTGTACGGACGCATAACCGCCTTCGCTGCCTGCTTTGAATTTCTCATCATTTCTGTAATAGAAGTGGATCTTGCTTTCTTTCGGCGCAATTTCATAACCGATGTTGTACGGATAGGCACCTACGACGCCTTTGCCCTCTTCTATTTTAATTTTGATCACGCTTTGGTCAACCGGCATGGTAATAAAATGGTTGCCGCCGTCTTTTTCCCCCCAATGGTCGCCTACCGCCGCGCCTTCGGGAAGGGTATCCGTTGCCTCATAGGTTCTTTCCAAACAGAACGTGATGGTATCCAGTCCCTGTCCCAGCGGAATGACCGCCATTTTCTTGTTCCCTTCGCCTTCAAAGGGATAGAAGCCGGTATAGCCGTTGTTCCAAGTATAGAAATACCAGTCGGAAGCCGTTTGGGTAGTACGGGTATATTCCGCAACGATATATCTCTTTTCCAGCGGAACGATTTCCGGTAATTCGGTATAAATATTTGTCCTGCCGGCGCCGTCTTGATAAACAATGTAAAGCGTCTTGTCTTCGCCGTCGGTATTCTTATATACTCTGTCACTATCCTGCCATGCCCAGTCGTCACTATAGGAACGCGGGATAATGCTCATATTGGCATAGCTTACTTCAGCCGTAGCTTTCATCCAAGTATTTCCGTCTGCAAGTACTTCCGTTTCCGTAAAATAAGTCGGTGCTTTCGCTGGCGCCCCGTCCGTTTCCCAAATCCAAAGCGCCGCATCTTTTATCGTCGTATGAATCTCATCATAGTAATAGATCGTGTATTTGTATATTGCCTCTACCACATTTACCGAAAAGTCGGCGGTAATTTCCTTTCCTTCCGCATCCTGTCCTTTCGCAGTCAAAGTAAAGGACGTCACATCCGCCGGAAAATCTTCGCTGATGCTTACTGTCGGTACGCCTTCCACCGCTGCCAATGTGATCTTTCCTGCATATTCCGCTTTCGCGGTCTCTTCCGACAGGGCATAAGTAACGGCTGCGTCGGACGTAATGCCGTTTGCCGCATACAAGGTCCAGCCCGCTGGAAGCTTTGCACTATTACCAAGTTTTACAATAGGCGCCTCGCCCGGCATTTTCAATCCGGCAATATAGAATACGCTATTGCCGTCTACGAGCGGATTGGTATTGCGGTCGTCCGTCACCCATTTGTCCTGCTTCGCAGGATCGGTCTCATTTGCGTCAAAATAGACAAACTTATAGGTATATCTGCCTGCCGCCAAACCGGTAAGGGTTAACTCCCACTCTCCCGTTTCCGCATTTTTCTTCAGCATATATCCGTCTTTATATTCATCCCAACCGTCTATACCCGCTACGCATACTTTCGCATCGTCCGGAAGGGCATTGTTTACATAAGTAAATTTCACCGTTGTTCCGGTTACTGCCGGATAAGGACTTACCGGCTTATCCACATCGTCTTCGGTAACGGTAACAAGGTCGTTGCCGTTCTCCGCTTTCGGATCCGTATTCAGCTTATCCTTTGTCCAGGCACCGTTTACCTCAAAACCGTATTCGTAAGTACCCTTATCCATTTTCAGCGTAACCGACCAGTAGCCCGTATCCTCATTGAATACCATGGGGACGTTCGTCCATCCGTTAAAGGATCCTTTGACGGTCACTGTTTCCGCCGCAGGGGCAAAGTGATTAAAGGTAGCTTCGCCTTTTCCCGGAACCGGACTCTTGACATTGCCATCTTCCGTATACTCTTTTGCCAAAATCGTTACTTTCACTGTGGCTGTATTATTTTCGTCACTGGTATCCGTTGCCGTTAATGTGACCGCCTTCACGCTGGCATCTAAAGTGTTTTTAACCAGCAGCTTCTGACTGCCCACATCACCGGTTATTTCAATATGCTCGCTGTACGCTGAAGATTCCTGCGACAGCGCATACGATACGGGGATTGTTGCCTCATTATCCTCTTTATATCCGCTTAACTGGGCATCCAATGAAAGTTCCTGATTCTTCAATGCGGTAACGTTTGTACCTAATATACCGTTGATCGTAAAACCTTTATTACCGCCCACCGCATAATGCTCACCGTTGGCATTTGCAACCCGGTATGCAAAAAATTTATATTCGTATTTTCCTGCTATCAATGTCGCTTGTCCGGTCCAAGTATTATTTTCTCCCTTGGTCAACGCGCACATTTCAGACCAGCTTCCGCCTGACAGACCGCCTTTCACTATAATTCTGTCAATATCCGAAGCAGCAAGATTCACGTTTGCATTGGCTGTATTATCCCAATATGCAAAGTAAGAATCCGTCGGGACGCAGGTAAATGTAACCGTATTTCCTGCGACGCTGTGTGTAACAGCCGCATCAAAGTTATCACCTGTCACAGGCGGTTCGGTGCCCTCGCCAGTGTCGCCGCCTGTACCGGTATCACCGCCAGCGCCGCCGTCTCCTTCCCCTTCTGCCGCGCCGTCATTTGTCTCAGGCGCCTGTATCTCAGTTTCCGGCTGCGCCGTCTGTTCCGGCTCGCCGTCAAGTTCTGACACCGGCGTCACTTCATTCACATCAGTGATTTCCGTTTCCACCTGTGCCGCCGATACGGTCAGACTATTTACCGGCGCAGCCGTAAGAATCATCACTGCTGCCAGTATACCGCTGAGTATCGACTTGAAACATCTTTTTCGTTTCATACCCTTATTCCTCCCTTTTTTCTCTGTTTCTGCCAAAAAGCATCTACGAAATAGTTTCTAACTTTGCGAAAATTCATTTTCTTCCCAAAATATTTTCGAAATATTTCGTACTTTTATTATATTCTCTAAGCAGTCACGAAATCAATTAGCCTATTCTTACAAAATATTTAAATTTTTTTTATTTAATTTTACTAATGGGTAATTTATTTTATTGGAATTGAAATAAAAAAAATCCCTAAGATTTCTCTTAGAGACTTTTTATAATTTATCTTCCCTTTATGATTCATAGTGTTTCATGCCAATATTTTTCCATACACTCTTCGGCTTCTGCCTGTGACAAATTCATTTTCCCCATAATATGCTTCAAGGTCTCTTGTCGGCTGTTGCCAAACTCCCTGCTTAGCCTAATCAAAGCCCGCGTTCCCTCTTCCTGACCTTCTTTCCAACCGTCACTTTTACCGATTCTATATGCTGTTTCCCGTTCATTCTCTATATGCTTTTCTTCATTATATTCAAATATACTCACAGCTATCGCCTCCGCACGATTTTTTGATAAAAACTCCTCCAATATTCCGTTTCTAATACAAAAGTCCACCGCCCGCCCTACCGCTTCTTCAAAAGGCATTTCTTTCGCATATTTCCTTACCTGTTCCACATACTTTGCATATTCCTCCAATAAATGACATGCTCTCATCAATTCCAAATTATACCCTAAATTGATATTGTACACAGTTACCACCAGTTCCAATTCCGGATATTCCTGTTTCTTAAGAAAAGCGTCCGATAACCTTAACAGTCGAACCGGCGGTTGTAAATCGATCCCATTATAAAAAATAATGAATTTCGGCGCAGGCAGCCTGACCAACTCCGTACTATATAAATTTTCATCCTTTACTAGTCCTTGCAACACCTTTGTAACATAAATCAGATCCCTTAAAGGCATATTCGGATTCACCGTTGACTGGTGCTCATATAGCATCAGTTCAAAATCAAAGACAAAAGAAATATCATTCTTATAGTTCATATAAATTGCATTCTCCAAAGTCGTGACTTCAAGCTTCTCTAATTCTGTGTAAGATGACTTATTTACCGCATTATAAAGACTCAGGAGATTCCTTTTTTCTTGAAACAGCATTCGGAATACAGTATCTTTGTAACATCTCTGTATCTGTATTTCGTTTTGAAAGGCTTCTATTTGTCCTCTCTTTAATGTTTTTTTCCGAACCGGATTTTGTAACTGTTTCTGTTCTTTTTTCTTTGTTTCATTCATTTTACATTCTTTCATTTAGTGTCCTCCCATCAATGCAGAAGAACCGTTTCAGAATCTCCTGCTTATCAAAATTAGATTTGGATCAAAGCACGGATTTTCTGATAATTTAGAAATAAAAGAGAATAGAATTGAATTAAGAAAATATGCTTTTTATGATTCTAGCATGGATCTATAGAAAATTCAATCATAATATAACAAGCTACGCAAGCTGAATAAAAAGCTGCAAAGCAAAAGTAATTTTAAAAAGGCATTCCAAAACCTTTCCGGTCTTGAAATGCCTTTTTCTTCGTTCACTTTATTTACTGCTCATTGTTCCCGTTTATTCCAGCTCAAACAAATATGCTTTCAATACTTCCAGTTCTGCATAGATCTTATCCGTAACATACACATTTGCCGTCGTTGTATTGGTTGTAATCGTACTCTGAGCCTCAAAATAGAACTTCAGTCCATTATCGCACTGCCTCATAACGGATTTCGGTACCAGAATATAGTAAATACCGCCGCTCCTTAAATTATTTGCGTCTACCGGACTGTCGTCCGAAGCGTTATACATCGCATCCACAAGACGGTTGACCCGTTTCTCCGTTCCGCTGACGGTGATCGTTTCCGATCCGTCCGCCGCCTCATAGAATACATGGGTGGCAATGCTCCTGCTGCCCTTTACAAAGTTTACGTCCTGTACGGTAAAGTAAAGCTTTTCATTGGCATCCGCAGTAGCCTCATCCGATAAAGAAATACCGTTGGCATCGTCATAGAACCGGTAAATGGTCTTGATCTCCCTCGCCTCCGGCAGGCCGTTCTCCAAAACGGAAATATAAGGGGATTTCATACCCGCCTGATAAGAAGCAATCATCGTATTAATGAAAAGTTTCGCTTCATCAAACGTATATAACGTACCGCCGCTGTTCTTATGTTTTGCGGAATGCCCCATGCCCGTATAGGTAATGTTGCCTTTATTATAAATATAATAATTGTTGCGCACATCGTTCGGAGACTGGGAATAGACCGTCTCTAATTTCGCCATGCTGCCCGGCTGCACTCTTTCGCCCAAACAGAACCAAACTACCAGATCGCTCTGTCCGTCCATATCGTCATCCGCCGTGTAGTCCAGTTCGTAGTACTGCCCGTGGGTCTGCGCCACCTCAAAATCCTGCGCCAGCTTATACGGATACTCCGTAATTTGGCCTTTGTTGACCTGCGTCACATGAATATTGCTTACTTCTCCGTTATTGACACGTTCCATTTCTCCATGATCATAAAATTTATCGTCCCAATAATAGCAGTTATCATACCTGATATTGCGGTACTGATTGGTAAATACAATCTTTATCCCGCTTCCCCAGTTGCCCGACCACAAATTATACTGGGTATACTCATTGTCAGAAGACGTACCCGGATCCTTCTCTACTTTCTGATTTTTCGCGCTGATCAGGGAATAAGTATAACCGTGGGTCTCCGCAACCGTTTCTTTTCGTCCGCTCTTAGGTTTATACGCCACATCCTTACTGCCGGAAACCACCTCATTCCATCCTGCCTCTCCTTCTTTTAAGGCAACGCCTCTTTGGAGTACCGGCGACTGCAGGATACCGTAGCGGTCCATGCCCACAAGCGGACGTACATATCTGTTCAGGCTCACGGCATTACTTGTATAATACCATGAAGCCGGCATATACCTTGCATCCCAACTGTTCCTCCAGGGATATCCTTTTTCCTGTCCGTTGATGGAAGGATTATTGAAAAATGAAGTCGTATCATGACCCAGCATCACGCTCTTTCCGCTGTTGATGAAGTCTATGATCGCGCCCATCGGCCCGCTCTGGCTGTCGCCGCTAAAATCGCCGTACAAATCGGAAAAACCTAAAATAAGCATATTAAAATCTTTCAGATAATTCGGATTATAGTCCTTATGATGTCTGTCAGGATTCGTATAATTCTCAAAATCCCACACGCTGATCGTCTTAATATCCAGCTCAAAATCATCTGCAATTCCCGGATAGTATATACCGTTATGATATCCTCCATATATCAAAATATGGAAAAAGCTGCTCTTATTCGAAACCTCGTCCTGAAGACTGATTACCGGCCCGAACCGATCCGTATTCCTGTTGATCTGACAGATTTTAAGTACTTCCTTCTCCATCCCCTTCAGCTTCGTATAGCCGTTGGCAGACGTATAGATATTAGGGTTGTTTACCTGACAGATCTCTATCCTCCAGGGCAGAAGGCCTTTATATCCCATCGGCACCTCCCTGGTAAGCGTATATTCCGTTCCCGCATACAATCCGTCTGCTGAAACAAGACTGCCGTTTTGCCGATTAGTCATCGTAATATCGGATACCTCTTCCGCCTGCGAAAACTTACCGTCTGCATTTACATCGATATAAAGCTTACAGGAATACTGGGTATCCATACTTGCCGCGCCTTCATTTTGGATCGCAAAGCTATAACTTAACGTATATTTTCCATACATATTCGGATTAATGTAATAAACGTCGTTAATAACCGTGCCGTCGCTTAAGATTCCCTCCGTCGCTCCATTCGCCGTAAATCCGCTCATGCTTACCTTAGGCCGGTTCAGATAAAACTTAAACAGTTCCGATCCGTTCTCGTCAATATCGCCTTCCGCATAAAAATTGGTATATCCCTTCTCCAATGCCGAATCTACAAACTCATACAGGTAAGTACAATTATCAATATGATCTCCGTCTACTTCCCGGACTGTCTGCTGCTCCTCCAGCTTTTCCACCTTAACGGACTGACATCTGTTGTCCCAGGAATGCTTCGATAAATCCGCCACATCCCCGTTAAATGATACGGAATTTCCTTTCAGGTCCGGCTGATCATATAAGGTGACCCGGTATCCGTCTTTTACTTTCAGGCTGGAAATTCCTTTTTTCTCCAGTTTTGCATAAATCTGCCGTTCCAAAAGAGCCTTTTGCTCAAACTCTCCCGTCCCAACCGTTCCTCTCCTGCCTTTGAACCCTACGTCTTCAAATAAAGTCGCCGGCTGCTCGATAAACTCATCCGATACAATGACCGGATATGCGCCGTCAAGGAAAGAAGTTAAGGCGCGCATTTTTTCTTCCGTAATATCGTTTCCGCCATATCGTACATAATTATAGAAATATGTATAATCACTTCTGTTATTATTTTTGTACTCCGTAGTCAGAAGACCGGATAAAGGCAGATTGACAACCCGCAGGTCTCCTATGTTGTAGTAGATCAGACCGTCCATATCATGATCGTTAAATACGGTACTTCCTAAATATTTTCCGTCGCTGCTCTTTCCATTGTCCGTGATCCAGTTTTTCAGATTCAAATGTTCTTTGGACGTACCAATATAGATCAGGTCGTAGGTCTCGTTCAGTTTCTCAATCTTACCGATAAACTCCGCCGTAGTCATAACGGTAATATCCACGCTTTCCACTCCCGGCGCCCACTTCTGCAATTGCTCTAACGTAATATCGGACTGGCCGACCTTTGCCGGCTGTATTTCCAAAACCTTAATGTGCTTCTTCGTTTCCACGCTTCTGCGGTTCTTATAATTGATAATATGCCGTAATGCCTCCGCCTGAGAGATATTGGTCGGAAGGGGAGCGTAATTCCCCGACGTATCTGATGTACGGAATAAATTCTCCAGTTCGATTTCATCCAAAACGTTTTGGAATCCCTGTTCGATCTCTGCACCTTCCGTATAGATCGTAGGCGTAAAGAAATTGCTGTTGATGATCGGAGTCCCAAACTTACAATATACCTGCTCCGTCGTAAAGTTGTGGTCATCATCTTCCACCATTTCTTCCAGCAGCGTATCCACCGATATACCCGAAATCCCACTGGTGTGTTCTTCCAGCCATGCGGGCAATGATTCCTGACACATTACCGCCGCGAATTTGAATATCCAGGTGTTTTTTTGCCCCGCATTAACGACCGTACCGTCGTTTTCATCGCTTCTATACAAAAGACCGCCGTCTACCAGACACGGAAGCGCGCCGGCCACGATACGTTCAAAAAGGCTTCTTGCCATACTTTCCGATAAATCGCAGCTATCAGCCGCATATTGATCGCCTGATAACGTACTATCGGCGTTTTCATTTCCCGTCCCGGCACTGTCCGTACTTCCGCCGGTTCCGGGTTCCGTGCCGTTTCCGTCGTTTTCCGGCCCCGTTCCGTCTTCATTTCCGGTATCCGTGCTGATTTCGCTTCCTGCTCCTTCCCCGGACTCCGTGCCGTTTTCACCGCCGGTTCCTTCTCCGCTTCCGGGATTTGTGCCGCTTTCACTGCCCGTTCCTTCTCCGGTTTCGGAATTTGTGCCGCTTCCGCCTCCTGCTCCTTCTGCGGGATTTGTATTGCCTGCGCCGTCGTTGCCGGGACTGCCTGCATCACTGCCGGTTCCGGGATTCACGTCTGTTCCCTCTCCGCTTCCTGCATTCGTGCCGCTTTCACCGCCCGTTCCTTCTCCGGTTCCGGATTCCATGCCGTTTCCGCTTCTTGTTGTATCGCTATTTACGGTTCCTATGGTTTGTTCGCCGCCCAGATCCCCGCCATTTCCGAGATCCGCACCGACTTCTCTGTCTGCTTCGTTTCCTGTTCCTTCTCCGCTTCCAGGTTCTGCACCGTTACCGTTTCCGGCTTCCTCTCCGCTTCCGGGTTCCGTATCGTTTCCGTTTCCGGCTCCTTCTCCGTTTCCGGGTTCTGCGTCGTTTCCGCCGCCCGTTCCTTCTCCGTTTCCGGGTTCTGCACCGTTTCCGCCGCCCGTTCCTTCTCCGTTTCCGGATTCTGCACCGTTTCCGCCTCCAGCTCCTTCTCCATTTCCGGGACTGCCTGCATCATTTCCGTTTCCGTTATCCGTGCCTTTTCCGATTCCGGCATGACCGATGTCGCTAAGGCTGCCGCCCGGTTTATTTTCCTCACCCGTTATTTCATCAATAACAGATGTTCTCATTCCTGAATTGATATATAAGAAATCAAATACCGGCGGTTCTCCCATGTTATTCAATTCCCCGGGAGTCAGGGTGACGACCTTTACAGGGAATTTTTCAAAATCGTCCGGCTCCATGTTTAAAACATATTTTTTGAACCACTCGTTATTGGTAAATGCATTCCTGCAATAGATTACGGTTCCGGCAAAATAATAGGTCTGCTTATTTTGATTTTCATCATCGCTTTCAATAAACTGATACTCACCGCCCGCACTTGCCGCTATGTCAGAAACAATATAAACGTGTGTATCCCCTGCAAGGTTTCCGTAATTCTCCACTCTCTTAAAGGACAGGATATAATATCCGTCCTCTCCGGCTTCTGAACCTGCCTGATCCGTTTTGATTTCATCATCCGTTTCCGTTGTCGGTTCTACTTTCGTCTCGCTTTCCGGTTTGGTAGCAGTCTCCGTTTCCGTACCGCCGCTTTCTTCCGGCGAACTTGTACCGGGTTGTTCGCTGCCGCTCTCTTCGGGCGTTCCTGCATTTCCTCCCGTACTGCTTTCCTCCGGAGCGCCCGTACCGGGCTGTACACTGCTGCTCTCTTCCGGAGTACCGCCGCCTTCAGGCGTTCCTGTATTTCCTCCCGGATTCCCGCCGTCTTCAGGCGTTCCCGTATTTCCCCCCGGAGTACCGCCGCCTTCGGGTGTTCCCGTATTTCCTCCCGGATTTTCTGCGCCGGGCTGCGGGCTGCCGCCGTCTGCAGGCGGCTGGGGATCTGCGCCGGATGCGTCCGTCGGTTTCACTTCGGCGCTCAGCCTATCCCATACCCTTCCGTTCCATGTCAGCTCCGAACCTGCATTTTCCGGTTCTGAAGGCTGTCCGCCGTTCTGATCCCCGGGATCTTGCTGTGGAGTGTCCGGAGTACCGCCGCCGCTGCTTTCGCTTGGCGAGGCTGGGCTGGAACTACTTTCTACCGGAGGGGCCGGATCGGAACCGGTTTCTGCCGGAGGCGCAAGATTAGAACTGCTCTCCTCAGGACTGCCCGGAACCGTACTGCCCGGTTCCGGACTGACCGTCTCACCGCCGCCCGGATTCGAAGTTTCTGCCGGACTGCCGGTCTCCTGCGGCCCGGTTCCTGTCGTTCCTTCTGATCCGTCGCCCGTGCCGGTCTCTCCCTGCGTACCAGTCTCCTGTGTGCCGTCGCCTGTCGTATCTTCCTGTGTAGTTCCTGTGGTTTCCTCTTCTTTGGTCTCTTTGTCCGTTGTCTTCTCTTCTGTAACAGTTTCTGTCTCGGTCTCCGTTTCTCCCGCTACATTGATTCCCTCTTCCAGCATTTCTGCCCATGTTTTGGGATCCACAAAAATACCGTCCGCCAGCTTTTTATATATCACCGTTTCAGGCGCCATCGATTCGACCATATCGGCCGTTACCAGAGTAGCGGAATCTATAATATAATATAAAAATCCCATCTCCTTATTCACCTGGGAATAAGTACCCTGATAGTCGAAGGTAAGCCGGTATCCTTCCGCCGCGCCGCCCGTTTTCTTCTCAAACCATCCTGTTCTTTCCTGCCCGTCCGCTTCACATCGCTCAAACCCTTCCTGGGCAGTTTCACTTTCTTCATATTCCGCCTGCCCATAGGTCACTGGAAATTTATCTTTTAATCCTAAACTGTCATAGTATGCCTGAAGTTCTTTTTTCTTACCTTCTATAAACGCTTTTCTTTCTTCAAAAGTGGGAAGTGAACATAAAATCTCTTTCCAGCCCACCCACTTCATTTCCTCTTTGTCCCAGGCAGAAAGAATCGGCTCATATCCCCCGAAAAGATAACCGATCTCCGAAGCGTTCCTGTTAGGTACGATCTCCAGTACGGTATATTCCCTCTCGCTTTCCGCTATCTGATTTCTTAATTTTTCGATACCGAAAAAGGTTTCAGCCGCTTCGGCTTCTATCGATCTTGTCAATACGGAAACCGCTGCCAGCGTAAGGGCAAGTGTTGCTGCCGCTGCCGCCATCAGGGAATGCTTCAGGCGTTTTTTGCCCGGACGCCCGCCCTGCCTATTGTGATCCCGGCCATTTTGCTTTTTAACGGACGCCTTTCCCTGTGTTTTACCGTATTTTTTATCGTTCTGTGTATCGTTCTGTGAAACGCCGTCTTTTGAACGTTCCGGGGCAGGATTTTTCCTGTCCGCCCTGTCTGCTGATTTCTCCGCTTTTCCGTCTGTGTCTTTATCAGCCGCTTTAACCGGAAGGGATGTTTTTCCGTTGCTGCCTGACACGCTTTTCCTATACGGCGTTTTCTTTCTGTGGGATACCCTTTTGTTTTGATTCCTTTTCTTTTCGTTTCCCTTTTCTTTTATGCCCGCGTTCCCATTACGGCGCGACCAAAAGTGCCTGATCGCTATTAAGCCCATGGCTACGGCAAGCAGCCCTGCCACTGCCGATATAAAATGCTTCAGACTTTTATTATTCAATTTGTTATTTCCCTGTTTCGTCTTCTTCATTTTTATACCCCATGTCCGCTTGGGCGGACTAAAAATCACTTCAATTCAATCGTTAAAACATTAACTTCTACTTTTTCTGAAAGAGTACCGTAGAATAAGTGCAGATATCCGGATATTCCGTCATACTTACTTTAATGACCGCACTCTTGATCTTGATATCGTTCTGTACCTGCCAAAGCCCGTCATAATTGCCGCCCAAATCCACCTTAAACCTAAAGTCCGCTTTCAGTTCATGTTCGCCGTTTACACTGGTTCCTAAATATTCAGCCGTTACGGTTACCCCTGCAGGCGCTTCATAGTCTAACGTCACTTCATACTCCATTGGATGATTTAGCTGCCATCCAAGTACACGATATCCTGTTATTTCATAGTACGCCGGAAATTGTCCATAAACATTTGCTTCTCCCGCTTTAGTGGTCTTTCCGGAAATACATACTTTCGATATGAAATGGATTCTCTCGTAATCCCATGTACTTCCCGTTACCTGATCTTCATAATGTACGATTACCTTCAGGTAATAAGAATTATCGGGAGGGAGATCCTTGGTAAAGGTCAGCGCATATCCGCCTGCACCGCCGCCTCCGTCTTCCTGCGTGCCTCCGCGCAGCCTGACATCCACATAGTCCTTATAAATATCATATTTTGATATTTTTTGCCCGTATTCATCGCAAAAGTAATACTCTAATGTAATGATCGGTTTTTGATATTTCGGCTCTGTATAAGGATAATTGTTTTGGCCGTGATCGTTCTCGCCGTCATTTCCCCTGCCACGTTCCATGCTGGAATCGCCGCCTGTCGTTCCTTCCTGATCGATCCGGTAGGTAATGGTATCGGACACTTTTTGTCCCGTAACATCCGAGGATACTACTAAAGTGATTGAGAAAATCTTTCCATAATTTTGCTTTTCCTGTTTTACCTTAAGTTCCAGACCGGAAGTATTGTCCGTAAAGCTTTCCACCCTCTCCGGTTCGCTGACCGTCCATTTGTAATGTAAAGCCGCCCTTTCTTCCTCCGAGAATCCTGTCGTTGTCACGATAGAACCGTATTTCGGGTTAAATGCCAATAATGATTTCGTTGTGATTTCAACCGAATCCAAAGATTTCAGGCTGCCGCCCTCTACCTTGACCACGCCTTTCGCCATCTTGTTCGGGCTGGATTTATACCTTGCCACAATGGTAAGATAGCTGTTCGGCTCAAATGGCGCTACATTCAATACGCCGTTAGCGTCTATCGTACTGGCCGAATTTCCTTCTTCGATCTGCCAGTTCACCAGATCGTTTACATTGGTGATGGACTCCCGCATCGCATAAATATTGTAGGCATTGCCACGTTCTACCGACGTTACCCTGTCTACGACCGGCGTGGCCGCATCCACACCCTTCCCTGCATCCGAGATAAAAAGTACTATGGTGTCGTCCGCTATCGGAACATTGGTAAAGATCACCTTAGGATCTCCCTGTATCATTCGGTTTCTGAGCGTAATCAGCGGCGTAGTCGCATAGACCGCGCTGCCTGCCCCCGCGCCGTTCTCACAGCCGACTGCGATCTGCACAGATCTTACAACGCTGATGGTCGTCCCGTCCGCCGCTTTCTCTTCCTTCGTCTCTAAATCGACTTTAAAATCCGCTACATTCTCCGCCAAAAGCTGTTCCGGATAAAGAGCCGGACCGCTTTCCACATAATCGCCCGAAACCGGGTCTTTGATCACTTCCCATTTGGAATAATACATATTGTTGTTTCCGTCGGTTTTCCACGTTACGACTTCTTTAATGAAATTGGTCGCACCGCCTACTTCTTCCGTATGGTACAGCACCAGTTCCGTCTTATCCGCATCTACCGTCTTTTCCACGCCCACGCCGTCGATGATCAGATCCTCGATCTGATTCACGGCAAGCTGCGCTTCGTTCTGCACTTCCGAATCCGCATTTCCCTTTGCAAAACTGTTTCCGCTCGTCAACATAAAGGAACCCGCTATGACAATCACGATCGACAAGATTCCGATGGTGATCATCAGCTCGATCAATGTCAAGCCCCGATTTTCTTTCATCCCAATCCTTTTCATTTAACCCTCTCCATTTCCTTCTCTGTTCCGAAGCCCGTGTTTCGGAAATTGATATGTTCCATGCTGACGATCGGGTCAGCCGTCAAGCCTGTTCCCAGATGCTCCGTGTACCGGCCGCTTGTAACCTCCGGTAAATCTGCCGCCTGTCTATCACTTCACTAATCAGCCGCACACTATTTTGTCCTTGTCAGGACATACTTACCGGTCGCGGAATACAGCGCAAGCTCGTAAGTCCTTCCCCTGTCGATCACTATTTGGGTACACTCTTTTGTCGTTTCTTTCATCTTATTCTCTATAAAGGCATTTCCTTCCGTTCCGTCTGAAAGAAGGAATTTTTTAAAGTTACCGCTCACACGGTCAAAGACAACGATCAACGTCTGTCCGCCCTGAATCTTAATTTTGCTTTCGCTTCCGTCGTTTTCTTTAAAAGTACATATTATGTCTACGCTGCCTTTACCGATTTTTTGCTTATCCAGTAACGCCCACTTTAAATCGATGGCGTTCTCCGGAACATAATATCTGACATAATAATAGCCGTCCGTATCCTGCATGACCTCCATGTAGCAGTCGGCCGTGGCCGATTTCGTCAGGGCATAGGTCTTTTCCTTGCCAAGCGCGGTCATTAGATTATTGGCGCACTCTCTCGCATCCTGCCCTGTCAGCAGGGAAAAGGAATAAAATGTAAAACTCAGCATAACTGCCATGATTGCCACAACTATTATTAATTCCACAAGGGAAAATCCTTTATTGTCCTTTTCCATACCAACCGAATCCCCATTTCTACTTCTTCGTCCACCGCTCATAAGTGATCAGGTCCGCCATAAATACCCTCTCGCTGCCCGGCCCCTCCGTGCTGCCCATACCGTACAATGTATTCACCCCGTCGCGGAATACGTCCAGCACATAGTATTCGTTGCCGTTAACGGTAGAAGTCTTGTGCGCGTTGAGCATTTCCGTAAGCTCCTCTACCGCCGTCCCCGACGTAGTGCCGAGAGGAACGATATCGACAGCCCCCGTTACTTTAATGTCGCCTTTCGCCATGACCAGCCCTTCAAAGCTGCGCCCCACCGTTATGTTTCCAAGGCTGATGACCATATGCACCGCCGAATCCGTGGAAGAATCGATCACATAATCGTCTTCTGTAAGAATAACCGTCTTCGTACCGTCATCCGTAGATATTTTCACCGTCCGGCTGCCGTTTCCTAATTTACTTATTGTATCGGACAGTCTGGTCTCGTTAATAATATTCGGAAATACTGTCTGTTCCAGTTCCGCCGCGCTAAGCTGCGCCTTATTGGTGATCATCTTCGCTTTCAGCGCTTCATAAGTATCCTGCTTGATTACCGAAGTTCCCTGTCGCTGGTTCCTATAAGCGTAACTGTCATTTGCCCTCACGACCCGGGCCTGCTCCGTTCCGGTATAGCTAAGCGCATTGCCCGCCATATTCAGATACAGCATGGCGTCCGGATCCGCCATCCGGATCTCTTTTGCATAAAGTCTCATAAAAGAATTGACCAAATCCGCATTCACATTATAATAATCCCTAAAATACCGGTTGGCCGCCTCTTCGTCCTTAAATCTGAGATAACAGTACACCAATGTCCCCGCATTGGTCTGCTTAAACACGACTTCCGGCACATAGGCAGGTTCCGCTTTTCCTGCCACATTTTCCTGATTGATGTAATTATCCAGCGTTTTATAGTCCAGTGCGGCGATCTGTTTATTCCCGTCCAAAAGCAGGTATTTGGACGGATTGTTTATAATTTCCTCATATTGTTCCAATTTCAGCGGATTACAGCCGAATGCAGATTCTTCTATCGTCCCGTCCTCCGCGATCCAGCACCCCAACGCTTCCGGCGGTACCAGATAAATAAGCTGATTGCTTTTTACCGCTATGGACTCGCCCATCATGACATTTTTCTCGTCCGTATCCGTAAGCGCCGTTTTGATGTAGGTATGGCCGCCGAGAATCAGCCGTTCCAAATTTGACAGATCCAGCCGGCTGTCCCTTCCGTTTACCATAATCGCGCTGCTGCCGTTTGCATTTTCAGCATCGTTAAAATCAAATTCGCTGGTGGAACCGGGCGCATTGATCTCGTTTAAATCGAGCGTTCCGAAACCGTTATACTCTCCTGCCAAAACTACCCTGCTCCCGTTTCCGTTTAATACCAGGTCATCGCTCATGTTGGTATTACCTTTTAACTCGATGGTAGAAGCGTTTAAAAGAATATTCCGTCCCCAAAGTTCCACATCCACGGTAAACAGTTTCCCCCTCGCCACATCCACGTCTCCTCCGCTGACAAGCTTGGAAAGGCTGCCTGCCTGTGCAAAAACCGGCGTGGTAAAGCGCACGTCACCGATCGAATTTACATAGATTGCCGTGTTTTTTCCCCGGTCTTCCCCGGTCGCGCCCGCAATCTCGTTTTCCTGCGCATTGCCCGCATAGGCGTCGCCTTTTATGGTAACGGTACCTCCCATACTGTTCTCAAAGATCAACTTATTGTCCGCGATCAGACAATATCCCCCCAAATCCGGATATGCCGAAGCATTGCCGAAATCCATTGCCGGAATACCGAGACGTATGTCCGTGCTGATAATGGAAACAAAACCGCTGCGGTTAACATAAGAAATCTTCAGGTCTTCCAATGCAAATCCTGTCGGCACATCCGGTGTGCCGTTGATGGTGGAAGTTGTTATTTTGATCCTGTATTTTCCCGTATCCACATTGGACTCTACGATCGCACCCTCCCTAAAAGAAGCGCCGTCCGCAGGTCTTTCCCCGTTTCCGTCTCCTAAAAGTTCCGGGGACAGATATCCCCTCAATTTATCAATATTATATTCTCCGGCAGCCGAAGGATTCTCAAGCGCCTCCTGTAAGGCTTCAAAATACTCGCTGTAAAAATGAATGGCCCTCGCCGATTCCGTCTCATAGACGGCATAGTTTTCCATCACCCTTTTGTACGCTTTGTTCAACGCCGCGGAAAGTTCTCCCTGAAGTCCCACGTTGATCTCGTCCAATACGGTCTCTGCGGTATAGAAATTGTCCTTTCCCTGTCTGTCCACAATACGCATACTATATCCGGCATATGCCGCAAACATCAAAACGCCCGCAAGGATAGTGATAAAGGCAATAATAACAAGCACCATGACCATGGCCCCGCCCCTGTTATCCAGATGAAGTTTTTTCCGGTTCCTCTTTTTCATCATAGCTTCTCACTTCCCTTTTACCATTTACCATGTTTACCGTTTGCCCTGTTACCCGTTTATTTCCGGTTCCCCTTGACCGGGCCCTGTACCGGCCGGTTCCGTCTGTACTGCGTTTCGTTTATTCCAGTTTGGATCCGTCCATCGTCACAAGCGGTTCGGTATTCGTTGCCGTCGTCTCTGCGTTCTGTCCCGCAATGTGTCTGTAGACCTCCACGTTCATGGTATAGATCCTGTCCTTCGTTTCCGTCGCCTTAACGTTTGCCGACTCCAGATCGGCTGAGATCACCCGCAGCCCGGCAGGCGCAATAGCGTTCATCCCCGTAAATTCCCTGCCGGGATTTGCCAGATCCTGCAGTTTTATACTGTGATAAGGATTATTCTCTACCTTCAGGTTGGTATAATAATTACCGTATGCATTTCCTTCTCCATCCATGTATTCATGAATTTCTAACGCCGCCCGGTAATCTATCGGCATCTCCCTCTTATTACGGTCAAACCAATCGTCATAATCCTCAATCGTATCCCAAATATCCGGATTCTCTTTTAAAATGTCCTGACGGATCACATAGACGTTGACCGGAAGCTTAGATTCGTTTTCCACAACGATCTTATCCAAATTAGCCTGATAAGTCTCTCCTTCGCATACTACATTCATATTGTTCACATCATATCTTGGCGTGTAAAACAGGTAGACGCCCTTTAATTCGACGGGATTCCCATCCGCGTCAAATTCCTGTGCGTTATCAAAAATGATCTGTTCCTTCGTATATTTCTGATATCCTGATTTTACCATATGGTCGTCGCCGAAATATTCATAAATGACCTTTGCCTTGGTAACGGTTTTGGAGCCGTCTTCCACCTGCGAAATCTGAAGGGTAATCGTTCTCGCAAGGCTCTTTTTAAAGTCCCATGCAGCCGTTCCTTCTTTATTCGCATCATAGATACTGTATACCGTCTCATCACAAAACCGGTTGTTAGGGTCATTCACATTGCTTTTGAGCGGCTGGGTGAAGCTGCCGCAGTCCAAATTGCTGATGGTATTCATGTAAAGGTGTCCGTCCGTATTCTGGGCATGATAGCGGTCCGTATCGTTGACCCTTTCCGGATCCAGCCTTACGACCACATCGAACGTCGCGCTTTTTCCCGAAGTATCATTCGTGACGTTTTCCCTCACAAAGACGTAACTTCCGTCGCTTTCCGGCTCCGGCTTTACTTTTGACCAGCCCCTGTAACTGAATTTGTTCGGGTCGGTCAGATCTTCTAATTTTTCTTTTTCGAAAATTTCCATTTCATTCTGCGCCAGGGTAGTCGCACGCAGCATTTCCCTGCTCCTTGCGTTTACCCGGTAAGAGGACACGAAACTATGTAATACGGGAATGACCACGATTGCCAACACCAAAACCGCTACCAGTACTTCCAATAAACTAAAGCCTTTATCAGCGTTATCTGTCCTAAAATCCGGCCCGCTGTTTTTGTCGGTTCCCGCTACGGCGTTTCCGCCTGCAGTGAAGTTCCTGACTGATCCGGCTATCCTTTTTTTGTCCGAAACACTGCCCGGACCGCTGTTTAATCCCATATCCGTCATGTTCACATGTCCTCCTTTCCGCAATTTTACATTCATAAATCATTTTCTTTATCCGGCGTCTTCCGCTGTCTTCATATAGCTGCCGGCAGGATCGCTTTCCGCCACAGGCTTTGATCAGTCCGCGCTTTCTTCGCCCTCGCCGTCCGCATCTTCCGCGCCTTCCCCGTCTTCCGTACTTTCTGCCCCTTCCGCGTTTTCCGCATCGGGAAGCGACTGGCCGTTTCCGGTCCTTGCGCCGAAAATATTATCCGTTCCGGTAACGATGGCCGGAATATTTACCTGCTGGTACGGAATCTCCGTTCCCGTCATATAATAGAAGTCTACCAGCATCGTGCCGGAAAGATAACCGTTATCCAATACCGTCAGACTGACTTCGGAAACGGATTTTCTCGGCATATAACTATATATATAACGTATGATATTTTTAAGTCCGCTGTTCGTTGTGACAATGTTTGTCGTCGTTTCCGCACTGTAAAACCGGATGCCGTCATCGACAAGCTCATACCCCTCCTGCGTGGTAAGCGCGCCTCCATAGGTCCTTTCGACCCCCGTTTCCATAGCTACCGAAGGGACTACCACATCATTGGCATCCACGAGCTCCAGTCCGTACAGATACATGATGACGTCTTCCGTCAAAAGCCCCGGCGCAAAATTTACAATGATCGCTTCTCCATCCTCTTTCATGCGCTTCGTCGCTTCGATGTATTCTCCCCGCTGCATCTCGTAACCTTCCAAACGGTTCACTGTCAGTTTCAGCTCTTCGTTCTCTCTTTCTACCTGCTCCAGCTCAGTCTGATTCTTTTTAAATATAAACTGATAAGAACAGAATCCGATCAGGAGTCCAAACACGATAAGTAAAGCCTGTATTTCTGATTTTTTCATAAGTCTGTCCCCCTATTCCAATACCTCGTCGTCGTTTTCCGCCGGCTGCGGCGCCGGTTCTTCTACAACGGCGGGCGCTTCGTTTCCTTTATAGGTAACCTCTGCCACAAAGCTTACCCTTGGTTCTTCGTCCAGCGGTTCCCCTTCCATGACCGCCCCCGTATCACGGATACTGCTGACCGCCACACTGCCAACCGTTTCAAAGGTACGAAGCTGCTGGATGATCCTTGCCGCCTCATCTTTATCTTTTACCGACAGATTCATCGTGATCTTTTCCAAATTCGCGCTAAACGTCTGCACCTGTATGCTGGAAGGCATTTTTTTCTCAAGCTCTTCCAAAAAAGCAACCATTTCTTCATTCGGCGTCACGGTACTGTCCCTAAAAAATGTCAGCTTATCAAACGTATATTTCTGTTGTAAATATTCTTTGTAGATCTGTTCCGCCTCTGCCAGCTCGGTGACCCGGTTCTGAAGGCGGGTATTTTCCTCCTTTGCCGCATTCAGGCTCAAAGTGGAAACCGCGATCAAAGCGCCGCCCACGATAATACCGCCTGCCAAAACAAGTCCTGCCACCGCGTTCATGCTCTTCTCGTCGGGAAGCACCTCCACAGAGGTTTTCTTTTTATCTCTATCGCCCAACAGGCCGAGAGGGGCGATTCCGGCCCCGATACAGGTAATGTATTCGCCGAAACTTCGTCCCGCAAAATGTTGGGAAAGCTGGAAACCTTTGATTTCTTTCAGAGCTTTCACTTCCATATCCACCGATTTGGAGATCAGTTCCGCAAGTCCCCAAACGTCTCCCCCAAGACCCGTCAGATATGCCTGTTCGATCGGCGCGCCGCCGTTTCTATAATAGAAATCCAATACCCTGGAAATACCGCCCGTCAGGTAATTCAGCGATTGGATCACTTCATCATCCAAAAGACAGTTGTTCTCCCTCATAAGGGCAAGTGCACCTTCATAATCCGGTCTTTTGTGCTTATCCATCTCCATAACCCGGAAAATGGCGTCCTCCACGCCGTAGGTTACCGATCTTTGCAATGAAATCGCCTGATTTTCCAAGATCAGCACCTGCGTAGAATTTTCATCCACTTTTATGATCATCTGTACGCCCGACTCGCACTTCCTGCGGACGATCTGATAAATACTGTTACCGCTATAATCCATTGACAATACGCTGCATCCTAATGAAGACGCAAGCTGGAAATAGCTGTTTATCATATTTTTCGGGACGGCAATAACCAGACATTTATACTGCTTCGTTCCCTTCTCATTCTCTAATGTGCTGATTACGCTGTGTCCCAGCTCATACTGCTCTAAATCTACCGGAAAATAGTCCGAAGCGTTGGCACGGATCAGATCCGGGATTTTATTTTCTTTTACAAAAGGTATGACAACCTCACGGTTTGCAATCTTGGCTGAATTTAAAGAAAATACGATCTGTTTTGTTTTGATCTTGTTTTCTGTCAGCGCATTTTTTATTGTGGATATCAATTCGTCCGTTAATTCCAGTCCGCCGTCGCTTACCACGCCGTCGGGCGTCCTGATACTAATGGTGCGGTGGACTTTCGGATTCTTTGTTTTAAAATCCTCCTCGCAGATTCTTATTCTTGAAGCGCTTATTTCTATTGCCAGTATTTTGGACATCGATATCCCTCCTCTATTGATTCCCTTATGCCGGTCATATCGGATCTTCCCATCCGCATATCGAAACTATCTATGTCAAGAGCCGTTTTACTCTTTATTTTCGTATTTTTGTTATCCGTTTCTTCTATCTTTGATTAAACTTTTATTAACCCTGATCAAAGCAGGATGAAAACGCTTTCATCGTTTCCCCAAATCCGTCCGCTATGTCAGATTCCCAAATAAGAGACATACCACGCTATCATTTGGTTTCCGGCAAAAATGGAAAGCATCACTCCCATAGACAAATAAGGACCGAACGCAAGGACGTGTCCCTGCCCGCTCACTTTCATTCGTATCAAATGTATGACAGAACCGATGATGCATCCCAGTACAAAGCTTAACAGGATCAGTTTCCATCCGAGTAAAAGACCGCAGACCGCCATGAGCTTAATATCGCCTCCGCCGATTCCGCGTCCCCTTGTAATCCAATAAACAATATATAAGAAACCACTGACAAGGAGGAAGCCGACCGCATAGCTTAGCCAGTTCGAATCATCCGTGATCACGCGGATCAGCCCCAATGCCAGTATGAATAAATTGATCCCCACCGGGATCTCATAAGTCCTAAAATCGATCACGCTCAGCGTAATCAATGCGGAAACCAGCAGCGCATAAAGTAGGGATTCTATGCTGAAACCGTATTCCGCAAAAACCATGCAGTACAGTACGCCGTTCAACAGTTCGACCGCCGGATATTGAAGGGAGATCTTCTGTTTACACTGGCGGCACTTCCCGCCCAAAAAAAGGTAGCTGAAAAGCGGAACCAGATCATACCATTTCAACTGGTATCCGCAGCTCATGCAGTGCGACCTTATCTTTACAATATTCTCTTTTTGGGGCAGCCGGTAAATACATACGTTTAAGAAGCTGCCGATCACAATTCCGTAAAGAAATACAATAATGTAGAGGAGGATCGCAAACTGCATGGCGGGATTCCTTTCAGGCTGTTACATTTTGCAGGCAGATTAGAATACTTTCGGGTTGGATACCGTAGTAGCCTCAGCTGTCTGTGAATCTTTCCATCCTATAGCCGTTACTTTAATGATCTTTGTAGAGCTATCTATGGTTAATGTGATTGTCGGATAAGCTCCTTTGTATGTGTTGGAAGACAGTTTAATCTCACTAGGATCAATAGTAAGCTTAATCTCATCCATAAGCTCAGTGGCAACACCTGTCGTCACTAATTTACCATCAGTGTCAAAACTAAATGTCTGAGCCGCTGATAACTTAGTTACTACCGCTTCTTCAGCAGCGGACATCTTTAAAACGTTTACAAATTCCGAAATGGACGTGTTGTCTTTCTGCAGTCTGGATTTCTCCACATATCTTAAGTACTGCGGAGCAAGAACACCGATAAGTACTGCCATGATAGCGACAACGATGATCAACTCAACCAAGGAAAAACCTTTGTTTGTTAATGTTTTTTGATTTTTTTCGTCAAACTTTCTCATACCTTCATTCTCCTTTGAAAATAATTTTAGTTTATTAAATTTATCTTAAACGCCTTGCCCTACACCTGACGCTTAATTCTTATGATATTGTCAATATTTAGATCGTATCCAGCGCGCTGTACATCTCCATCATCGGGGACAGAACCGCCGCAAGCAATACGCCTACGATTCCGGCAAGCACGACAATGATCGCCGGTTCCATGACAGCCATTAAAGACTGAACCGCCATTTCCACTTCCTCGTCATAATAATCGGCCAGCTTATCCAGCATATCCTCAATGGCGCCGGCCTCTTCGCCGATCCTGACCATATGATAGACCATAGGCGGGAATAATCCGCACTCCTCCAAAGGTCTGGAGAAAGCCACGCCTAACGCAATCTGATCTCTGGCCATCAGCAGCGCTTCTTTAAACCATACGTTGCTCATCGTACTGGAAACGATCTCCACGGCTTCTATCATCGGTACGCCCGCCGCCATCAGCGTACTCATGGTACGAGCCATGGATGAGGCCGCGGATTTAATCGTCAGATCCTTGATACCCGGAAGGGAAATCGCCATTTTCCCAAACACATGTTTCCCCGCATTGGTTCCGGCAAAGGCCTTGATTCCCATGACGCCTCCTACCACTACCGCTAAGATAAGATACCACTTTCTCTGTATAAATTCACTTGCCGCAAGAGTCATGACCGTGATCGCGGGAAGTTCCGTATCCAAAGTGGTAAACATATCCGAATACTGGGGAATAACATATACCAGCATAACAATAACAACTGCTATTGCTACAACAAGAAGCACGATCGGATAGATCATCGCCTTTTTCACAAGGGCCTGCGTCTTGCTGTTTCTTTCCAACTGTGTCGCCACACGGTCTAAGGATTTATCCAGACTACCCGACGCCTCGCCGGCAGCCACCATGTTGACCATGATGCCGGGAAAAATCTTCGGATGCTGTGCAAGGGAATCCGCAAGGGATTCGCCCTTTTCCATGCTGACGCGGACTTCCTCCAATGCCTTTTTCAAACTTTTATTTTCCGTCTGCTCACAGAGCATTTTCATTGCCTCCACAATGGTAACGCCCGCCCTCGTCATACTGACAAACTGACGGCAGAAAACGCTCAGATCCCTGGCGGTCGGTTTCGACCCGAAATCTATGTTTATGTCTCTGGTCAGAGCGGTCTGCTCCACGATCTTGACAAGCGTCAGTCCCTGCCGCTTTAGGTCCATTTTCGCCATTTCTATGGAATCGGCGTTAATGCTTCCTTTTGTGATCTTACCAGATTTATCTATTACTTCGTATCCGTAAACAGCCATTTTCTTTCCTCCGATTGGAAATTTCCTTAAATATCAAAGGATACCTTGATCATCTCGCTTACGGAGGTGATGCCGTCCAAAACATACTCCGTCGCGCTCATTCTAAGGGTACGCATTCCCTCCTTAAGCGCCTGATCTTTAATTTCCTCGGCGCCGCCGCCTTTACTGATGATCCGCTTTAAGTCAGGCGTCATTTCCAAAATCTCATAGACGCCGATACGCCCTTTATAACCTGTCCCATCGCATTTATCGCATCCGCAGGGCGCATATATCTTTCTTTCATCCTGAGGCGCAAGTCCGAGCAGTTCCCTCTCTTCCTCATCCGGAAGTTTCTCCTTCTTACAGGAGGGGCACAGTCTCCTGACAAGACGCTGGGCAATGACGCCGACAACGGAGTCCGCTAACAAATAAGGTTCGATCCCCATGTCCTCCAGTCTCGTCACCGTACCTGCCGCACTATTCGTATGCAGGGTACTGACTACCATATGTCCGGTAATAGATGCCTGCACCGCAATAGAAGCCGTCTCGTTGTCACGGATCTCACCGATCATAATGATATCCGGATCCTGCCTCAGAATACTTCTTAAGGCGGAGGCAAAGGTCAGGTTCGCTTTGGGATTTACATGAACCTGATTGATCCCGTCGATATTCGCCTCGACCGGATCTTCTACCGTAATAATATTCACGTCTTCCGTATTCAGTTCGCTTAACGCCGTATAAAGAGTGGTAGATTTACCGCTTCCCGTAGGTCCCGTAACCAACAGGATACCGTGAGGATTCTGCAGTATATGGTCAAATTGCTTTAATTCCGCGGGTTTAAAGCCAAGCTGGCTCTTCTCCCTTGTCAATGCGTTCTTGGAGGTAAGACGCATAACGATCTTTTCTCCGTAAACGGTAGGCAGTACGGATACACGGATATCAAATTCCTGCCTGTCAACGATCTGCGTGATACGTCCGTCCTGCGGTTTTCTCTTTTCGGAAATATCCATTCCGCCGATGATCTTGATACGCGCCGAAATCGCCGCCATAAGCTTGGGACTGTAAGTCGCCTTCTCATAGAGCGCGCCGTCGATACGATACCGGATGCGCACCTGTCTTTCCATCGGTTCTATATGTATATCGGAGGCCCTCTGCCTTACCGCCTGATCGATCATTTCCTTTACCAGCACTACGATGGGCGAACTGTTGATATCTTCGCTGTAAGTATCCTCTTCCGCCTCCATCTCCGCTTCTTTTTCTCTCGTATATGCTTCCAGTGCGGAATTTACTTCACCCTGCCCGTAATATTTATCCAGCGCCAGCATAACGCTCCGTGTCGTAGCCGCAACCGCCTCCACCTGCAGATTCGTAATAATGGAAATATCATCCATTGCGTACATATCCATCGGATCGGACATGGCAACGCGCAGGATGTTCAAACTGTCCGCAGCGTACTCGAAAGGTATCATCTTATGCTTTTTTAATACGTTACTGGGAACCAGCTTCAGGATCTCCTCCGGGATCTTTACGTTCTGAAGCTCTATCATATCAATGCCAAGCTGGCTGGATAATGCCCTTGCAATTCCTTCTTCCGTCGTGATCCCTTCGTCTACAAGCACTTCCCCAAGTTTCTTGCCGGATCCGCGCTGTATCCCCAGCGCCTTATCCAATTGTTCCTGTGTAATAACCTGCTCGTTGACCAAAACATCACCAAGCCTTAATTTTTTTCTTCCGCCTTCCATGCTTCTCCCCGTTATCTCTCCCTGTTTTCAATTTATGTTGCACCTTCTCATATTATTTATATTTCTCATCCGGATTCTCCTTACCAATCGTTTACGATATTTTTTGAATCCTGAAGCTTATATTCCGATTATCCATTCAAAATCATTCTAAACCCTAAAATGTCTGTAAATACTATTTAAACACATCTTGCCTATAATATCAATTCATAATTTTGTGACAGCTATCATTATAACTGCAGCACACTATTGCGCAAGGCTAATTTTAATTTGATTATCAAACTATTTTTACTTTTATTTAATTAATTTTATCACAATATCATTTTTTATTAAAAGTATCTTGTCTTTGTATAAAATTATATTACTTTTTTATGGATTGGTCAACTTATTCAAAGAAGAATGTCAAAAGAAAACCGTAGGAAATACCTTCTTCATGTATTCCCTACGGTCTTCCAAATCGTTCTTATCTTTCAGGCGTTCTATCCGGCCGCCGCAAGACCGGACAACGTTATGCCCTATAGGAGATTGGGCCTGCCGCCTATTCTTTATCGTGTATCTCTCCATGCAGCTCCTGCAGCGACTTCACTTCACTGCTGTTATGAGTCTTCAGGTAATGGATCCCTTCCGCCGTCACTTTCGCTGCCGCCACCGTGGTAATATAAGGCGCTTTGGCTTTGATCGCCGCTTTCCGCAGATAGCTGTCGTCATGCACGCTGTCCTTGCCCACAGGGGAATTGATGATCAGGTCAAAATCGCCGTTGGTGATCATATCACCTACGTTCGGACGTCCTTCATATAGTTTCTTAGCTTTTGTCGCCGGAACGCCCGCAGCGGTGATCAGATTATAGGTGCCTTCCGTAGCCACGATCCTGAAACCGTCCTCTGCCAGACTTTTCGCCACTCCCACCACTTCGTCCTTATCCTTTTTATTTACGGAGATCAGTACCGTCCCTTCCAAAGGCAGCTTTGACTGCACCGCCTCCTGCGCCTTGAAAAAGGCTTCGCCGTAAGAGCGGGACAGCCCCAGCACTTCTCCTGTAGAACGCATTTCCGGCCCTAAAACAGGATCTACTTCCGGGAACATATTGAAAGGAAATACTGCTTCCTTTACCCCGTAATTAGGAATGGTCTGTTCTTTCAGGCCTGCGATCGGAGACGGCCGTCCCGTCAGTTCCGAAGTAATGATCTCGGTTGCAATGGGCACCATGCGGATATTGCAGACCTTAGACACCAGCGGCACGGTGCGGGACGCGCGGGGATTGGCCTCCAGCACGAATACTTTCCCGTCCTCGATGGCATACTGCATATTCATCAGGCCTTTCACATGCATTTCTTCCGCGATCTTCCTCGTATATTCCTTGATCGTCTCCACACTCGTTTCCGGTATATGCACGGAAGGGATGATACATGCCGAATCGCCCGAATGGATACCGGCAAGCTCGATATGCTCCATGACCGCAGGCACAAAGGCATGGGAGCCGTCGCTGATAGCGTCCGCCTCGCATTCCAACGCATGATTCAGAAAGCGGTCGATCAGGATCGGCCGGTCAGGCGTTACCCCTACCGCCGCGTTCATATACCCGGTCATGCTCGCGTCGTCATAGACCACTTCCATTCCTCTGCCGCCCAGTACATAGGAAGGGCGCACCATCACCGGATAACCTATTCTCTCCGCAATGGCAAGCGCTTCTTCTACCGTAGTAGCCATGCCCGACTCCGGCATAGGGATCTCCAGTTTTTCCATCATGGCACGGAACTGGTCACGGTCCTCCGCCAGATCGATGACGGAAGGAGACGTCCCTAAGATCCTGACGCCGTTCTTTTCCAGCTCGGAGGCCAGATTCAAAGGCGTCTGCCCGCCAAACTGGGCGATCACGCCGAGGGGCTTTTCTTTCTTGTAGATACTCAGCACATCTTCCAATGTCAGCGGTTCAAAATACAGCTTATCGGAAGTATCATAATCCGTGGACACCGTTTCCGGATTACAGTTTACGATGATCGTTTCAAATCCAAGCTTTTTTAACGCCATCGCCGCATGGACGCAGCAATAATCAAACTCGATCCCCTGCCCGATCCGGTTAGGGCCGCCGCCAAGGATCATAATCTTAGGTTTATCGTCATTGACCGGATTTTTGTCCGGCGCGTTATAAGTAGAATAAAAATAAGCGCTGTCCTGTGTGCCGCTTACATGAACCCCTTCCCATGCTTCTTCCACTCCCAGTTCCAAACGGCGGTTCCTGATATTCTCCTCCGGAATTTCCAAAAGCAGGCTTAAATACTTATCGGAAAAACCATTCTTCTTGGCATGGATCAGCATTTCGTCGGGCAGCATACCTCCTTTCTGCTTCAGAATGGACTCTTCTTCCTCCGCCAGTTCTTTCATCTGCTCGATAAAATAGGCTTTCACTTTCGTGATCTGATGGATCTCGTCTACCGACGCGCCTTTCCGAAGCGCTTCATACATCAGGAAATGCCGCTCGCTGGAAGGGGTGATCAGCCTTCTTAACAGTTCTTCTTTGGACAGCGTGTCAAAATCCTTCGCGTGGCCCAGCCCGTAGCGGCCTGTTTCCAAAGAACGGACAGCCTTTTGGAACGCCTCTTTATAGGTCTTGCCAATGCTCATGACTTCGCCTACGGCACGCATCTGGGTCCCCAGCTTATCCTCCACGCCTTTAAACTTCTCAAACGCCCAACGGGCAAATTTGATCACCACATAATCGCCGTCCGGTACATATTGATCCAATGTTCCGTATTTTCCGCAAGGGATGTCTTTCAAAGTAAGGCCGGCAGCCAGCATGGAAGATACCAGCGCAATGGGAAAACCCGTCGCCTTGGAAGCAAGGGCGGAGGACCGGGATGTACGGGGATTGATCTCGATCACAATGATCCTGTCCGACACAGGGTCATGGGCAAATTGTACGTTCGTACCGCCGATCACCTGCACCGATTCTACGATCTTATACGCCTGTTCCTGCAGTCTCTTCTGGCATTCTTCCGAAATAGTCAGCATAGGTGCAGAACAGAAAGAGTCTCCCGTGTGTACGCCCAGCGGATCGATATTCTCAATAAAACATACCGTAATGATATTGTTGTCCGCGTCGCGCACTACTTCCAGTTCCAATTCTTCCCATCCTAAAATGGACTCCTCCACTAAGACCTGTCCTACCAGACTGGCCTGCAGCCCTCTGGCGCATACCGTCTGCAGTTCTTCTCTATTATAGACCAGACCGCCGCCCGCGCCGCCCATAGTATAGGCGGGACGCAAAACCACAGGATAGCCGAGTTTTTCGGCAATAGACAAGGCTTCTTCCACGGAATAGGCCACTTCGCTGCGCGCCATCTCAATCCCCAGCGCGTTCATCGTCTTTTTGAATTCGATCCGGTCTTCTCCCCGTTCGATAGCGTCCACCTGCACGCCGATGACCTTTACGTTATATTTTTCCAAAATGCCCGCTTTATTCAGCTCCGCACACAAATTAAGCCCGGACTGCCCTCCCAGATTAGGAAGTAACGCGTCGGGGCGTTCCTTTGCAATGATCTGCTCCAAACGCTCTACGTTGAGCGGCTCAATATAGGTCACATCCGCAGTCTCCGGATCCGTCATGATCGTCGCCGGATTGGAATTGACGAGCACGATCTCATAACCTAATTTACGAAGCGCTTTACACGCCTGTGTTCCCGAATAGTCAAACTCACAGGCCTGTCCGATAATAATCGGGCCTGAACCGATGATCAGCACTTTATGAATATCTGTTCTGCGTGGCATATATGTCCTCCATTCTTTTTATCTTAGTGAATATGGTTTCTCTCTGTAAACATTACCAATTGCACATCATTTTATCATTATATGCGTAAGGGTGTCAATTCAGTTCCTAAAAAACTGACATTACTGGACTTTTACAAAATATTTGCAGACACCATTCCCGCTTTTTTGCATAAATTATCTATATAGGATAAGGAGTCTTTCATCATGATCGATCAAAGAGAATTCAGCAACGTTACCAAAAAATATCTTTCGCGCTTTTATGATATATTGGATGCAATGATCTGGGAAATGTCTAATGCGGATCTGACCGACAGTATTTCCCATAATTTCATCGTCCAAATGATCCCTCATCACAGGGCGGCAGTCAATATGTCCTGCAACCTGCTCCAGTATACGACCCTCGTCCCTTTACAGGATATCGCCGTCAGCATTGTAAACGAGCAGACCAAAAGCATAGAACATATGACGAAGATCCTGTCCGATTGCAGCGGGCTGAAAAGTCCCCGGGACGAACTGCAGCTTTATATGCAGCGTTATCATCAGATTTCCCAGACCATGTTCGCCAAAATGGGCGAATCCTTTGCCTCCAATGATATCAATGCGGATTTTATGCGCGAAATGATCCCCCATCATAAGGGCGCCATCCAGATGTCGGAAAATGCCTTGCAATTTCCCGTCTGTCCGGAACTTACGCCCATTCTTCAAACAATCGTCACTTCTCAGAAAAAAGGCGTTCAGGAAATGGAATGTCTTCTCCAATGCATCTGATCTAAAAAAGGGGATCCCAAAGCCATAAAAGACTGGCGGGATCCCCTGCATTCAAATCAGGATCGCAGCATTTCCGCTTACAGCGGAGCCATAAGCACTTTTCCTGTTCCACGGTATACATTTACCAGACCTTCGCCGCTCGCTGCGGAACCGATCAGCGTTTTCGTCGTTCTCTCTACGGTAAAGCTTAAGCTGTTACTCCATGCGATGGCAAAACTGCCGTCTACTTTAAGCACGTCGTCCTGTAACTCTACCTCGATCAATTCTTCTCTCGGCACCTTGGATTCCAATACGGCATACCCCTTTCCTACAAGGCAGCTATTAAACAGACCTTCGCCGCCCGCAATCGCCGAAGACAAATTCGTCCTTGCTACCGTCTTTACTTCCACATTCGCGTCGCACGCCAAAAACAGTCCGTCGTCAATGACCATACCGTTCCAGGCGCCCACGTCCTCGATCAAAAGGTGTTTGTAGGTAGGCTCTAACATCAAAAGACCGTTTCCTTTATAGCAGGGCTTTACTGCGGACTCGTTAGTAACCTTGGAGCTGATCAGTTTTTTGGCAAAATCACCTACTCCCTTTACGTTCGTGGCAACTTCTATGGCGCCTGCCATCCACTGCATCGCGCCCGCCTGTACGATCACGGAATTGTTTCCGTTTAACTCAAACAACGCCTGCCTTCTCCTTACGTTCATTTTAGACGCATAATAAGAAGACATCGCGCTGCCCGGCTCCACGCTCATATCGTGATCATACTCAAAAATAGTGATATTTCCTTTTTTGTCAAGTACCTTCCGGTTTGTCGTGTCGGCTAATTTTAGCTGAAACATATCGTCCCCTCCTCTTTTCTTTTGTTATATTCGACCTTTTTAGTTTATCATGTTCCGTCCTTTTTATCTACTTGTATTTGCTTATTATTTTCTTATTATTTTTTTACTTTTTTATCTTTCCTTCCTTTATTTCTTTATCCCATTCCGTTTTCCTTTTCCGGCTACCCTATCCCCTGCCCCTTCCACGCAAGGATAATAGCTTTCCGGACGGATCTTCAAATAAGCGCAGAGCCGCAAAAACTCTTCCGCCGTCAGCCGCTCTTTGGTATTTACCATAAGCTTCTGTTTCGGAATGTGAAGCGCCCTTTCTAAATCTTCGACGGAAAGCCGTTTGTCCAAAATATATTTTGCAATCTCTTTCGTTACATCGCTCATCCTGCTACCCCATTTTTCTTTTGTCTTTGTATCGGTGAATTTATTTCATTATATTCTTTGTCACAAGGAATATCAATTATATTTTTCCTGCTTTCAGGGAATGAATTGACTATAAAATTCCTATACTCTATGATAAAAGGGTAGCATATAGTAATGTAATACAAATGAAAGTGAAATCAAATGTCATGAAGAATCCGAATATAGCGAAAATGTTAAAATATTACAGGAAATGCAACCGTCTTTCCGTTGCCGAAGTTTCGGAACGGCTGGATGCGATGAGTCCTGTTCCCGTTGCAAGAAAAACGATTTACGGCTGGGAAAGCGATCAGACACAGCCCGACGCGGATATGCTTCTGCGGCTCTGCATGATCTACAATATAGACGATGTCCTGAGCGCTTTCGGCTATATCCCGCCGGACAAACGCTTTACCCTCTCTACCGTGGAGAAAAATCTGATCTTAAACTACCGCGAAAGGCCGGAATTACAGCCTGCTATCAATATGCTGCTCAACGTCAGGGAAGTGGATCTGGATCTGCCGGAAGAAGATCCGGAAGACGGTCCGGAAAACCATAAATAATAAAAAGAAAAGCGCAAAAAGTACCGTTTAAAACAAAGCAGGTGTTATAAAAGCCGGTTCCTGACTTTTATAACACCCGTATCATCTTATTTACGTTTCTTATCCTGCCGCTGATAACGGTAAAAACAATCCATGGGAAACTTACGCAAACGGATTCTCCGTCTTATACCGCATTCCTTTCGGCTGGTTAAAGCCGATTTCTTCTACTTCCACTCCGATATACTTATATACTTCATACAGCGCTTTTCCGAAATGTCCGAACGCCACCGCTCCATGATGAGGATAATTGCCCTCGATCAGCACATGGCGGTAGAATCTTCCCATTTCGGGAATCGCAAACACGCCGATCGATCCGAAAGATCTGGTCGCTACCGGCAGCACCTCTCCCTGTGCGATATAGCCCCTCAGCTTATTATCCGCCGTGGACTGCAGGCGGTAGAACGTAATATCGCCCGGCATAATGTCGCCCTCTAAGGTTCCCTGCGTTACCTCCTCCGGCAGCGTCCTTGCCATGATCATCTGGTATTTCATGTTGCAGAAAGACAGCTTTTTGGAACAGGTGTTGCCGCAATGGAATCCCATAAAGGTATCTTTGTGGGTATAATCAAATTTATCCTTGATTGCTTCTTCATACATATCCTTAGGAACGGAGTTATTGATATCGAGCAGGGTCACTGCGTCTTCGCTGACAGCCGTACCGATAAATTCGCTTAAACATCCGTAAATATCCACTTCGCAGGATACAGGGATACCCATTCCCGTCAGGCGGCTGTTCACATAGCAGGGAACAAAACCGAACTGCGTCTGGAATGCCGGCCAGCATTTTCCCGCGATGGCCACATACTTGCGGTATCCCCTATGCTCTTCTATCCAGTCAAGCAGGGTCAGTTCATACTGGGCAAGCTTCGGCAGGATCTCCGGTTTCTGATTGCCCGCCCCAAGTTCTTCTTCCATTTCTTTTACCTTCGCCGGGATCCTTTCGTCCCCTTCATGTTTATTGAATGCTTCAAACAGATCCAGCTCGGAATTCTCCTCGATTTCCACGCCCAAGTTATAAAGCTGTTTGATCGGTGCATTGCAGGCAAGGAAATTCAGCGGTCTGGGACCGAAACTGATGATCTTCAGGTCGGAAAGACCGATGATGGCTCTTGCAACCGGCACAAATTCATGAATCATATCCGCGCAGTCTTCCGCGTCCCCCACAGGATATTCCGGTATGTAAGCTTTTACGTTTCTGAGTTTCAGATTATAGCTGGCATTCAGCATACCGCAGTATGCGTCTCCTCTTCCTCCTACAAGATCGTTTTGGGATTCTTCTGCCGCCGCTACAAACATGGACGGCCCGTCAAAATGTTTTGCAAGCAAGGTCTCGGAAATTTCCGGCCCGAAATTACCAAGATAAACGCACAGCGCGTTACATCCCGCTTTTTTAATATCCTCCAATGCCTGTACCATGTGGATCTCGCTCTCCACGATGCAGACAGGGCATTCATAGATATCCGTTTCGTCATATTTCGCCTTATAGGCCTCGATCAACGCTTTCCTTCTGTTTACGGACAGAGACTCCGGGAAACAGTCGCGGCTTACCGCAACGATTCCGATCTTTACTTTGGGTAAATTGTTCATGATTAACATCCTCGCTTTCTTATTTTATTGTCTTTTCCGGAGCGCGTTTAAAAAATGTGTGGCAGCCCGCTAGACGATCTTAGGGTAAATGGCTTTGCAGACCGGATAGATTTCTTTAAACTGCCGGTAACGCGCCTCGTATTTCTCCACAAGCTCCGGTTCCGGCTCTATCGTCTCTACAATATGTACGATCTTTTCCGCCGCGTCCTTAACGCTTTCAAACGCGCCGTCCGCCACTGCCGCCAGCATGGCTCCGCCAAGCGCAGGCCCTTCTTCGCTTTCGATCACGTCCACCTTCACGTTCAGAATATTGGCGATCATCTTCTTCCAGAGAGGGCTTTTGGCGCCGCCGCCGCAGATTTTCGTCCTTTCAATAGAGATTCCGAGAGATTTTGCCACCTCAAAAGAATCCCTCAAGGCAAAGGCCACTCCTTCCAAAACCGCCTGCGTCATATCGGCTCTTGACGTGTCCATCGTCATGCCGATAAAAGTTCCCCTTGCGTCCGGATCATTATGGGGAGAACGCTCGCCCATCAGATAAGGCAGAAAATAAACGTGGTTTTCCCCCAGTTTATCAATTGCTTTCTGTTCTCCTGCATAATCTTTCGTTTCGATAATATCTTCCATCCACCACTTATTACAGGACGCCGCGCTCAGCATACAGCCCATCAGATGATAATGCCCGTTTGCATGGGCAAAGGCATGAAGGGCATTATGCTTATCCACGCTGAAACGGTCGGAAGAAATAAAGATCGTCCCGCTGGTACCAAGAGAAATGTTGCAGCTCCCTTCCCCCACCGTTCCGGTCCCTACCGCAGCCGCCGCATTATCGCCTGCTCCCGCCGCCACTTTGACGCAGTCCGTCAGTCCCAGCCCTCCGGCGATTTCAGGCAGCACCGTCCCTACCGTCTCATAGCTTTCAAAGATGTTTGCAAGCCATTCTTTTTTGATTCCGCAGATCTCGCACATTTCTTCTGACCAGCAACGGTTTTTCACATCAAAAAGCAGCATTCCCGAAGCGTCGGATACATCCGTACTATGCACGCCGGTCAATCTGTATGCAAGATAGTCCTTTGGCAGCATGATCTTTTCGATGCGCGCAAAATTCTCCGGTTCGTTTTCCTTCACCCATAAGAGTTTGGGCGCTGTAAAGCCTGTAAAGGCGATGTTTGCAGTATACTCCGAAAGTTTTTCTTTTCCGATCTCTTCATTCAGGTAACGGCATTCTTTGGCAGTCCTTCCGTCGTTCCAAAGGATGGCGGGGCGGATGACCCGGTCTTCTTTGTCCAGGATCACAAGACCGTGCATCTGTCCGCCAAAGCTTAGTCCTGCCACCTGTTCCGGATCGAAGCCTTCCAGCAGCGCCCGGATCCCTTCGACAGTCTGTGCATACCAGTCTTCGGGATTCTGCTCGGACCAGCCGGGTTTCGGGAAATACAGCGGGTACTCTTTGGACACGATGTTTTGTATTTTCCCGTTTTCGTCCATCAGAAGGAGCTTGACCGACGAAGTTCCCAAATCAATTCCTATGTACAGCATATTTTTCTTCCTTTCCGCGCCGCTTTACATAGCAGGTTTGTGGCAGACGGCGCGCAGACACAAACTCGCGATTCCTTATTCCTGCATACTTATTTTAAATGTTAATCTATAGCATAAAAAAAATCTACCTGATTTTTTATAGAAAAATACCGCTATTATTTATCATTTATCGGATATCCGCCCAATATTTTGTTTGCCTCCCTCCCCTTATTTTGGTATACTTTACATAGGATTTTCAGCTTATCAGAGAAATAAAAATAAAAGCAACGCGTGCAAAACACGCAGATGGGAGCAGGACATGAGCAAAAAGAAAGTAGTGGTATCATTAGGACACGAGGCATTAGGTTATACCACCTCCGAACAGCAAAGTTCGGTAAAAATAACTGCCAAGGCGCTGGCGGATCTGGTCGAAGAGGACTGGCAGTTAACGATCACACACAGTAACGGCCCTCAAGTCAGTATGATCCACAAAGCCATGACGGAGCTTCGCCGGGTCTATATTGATTATACCCCCGCGCCAATGTGCGTCTGCAGCGCCATGAGCCAGGGCTATGTGGGTTACGATATCCAGAACGCGCTCCGTTTTGAATTGCTGAGCCGCGGGATCTCCAAACCCGTCAGCACTATTTTAACGCAGGTAACGGTAGACCCCTATGACGAGGCATTTTACGAGCCTTCTAAAGTGATTGGCAGATATATGTCAAAAGAAGACGCCGAAATCGAAATAAAAAAAGGAAATTATGTGATGGAAGAACCGGGAAAAGGGTTTTTACGCGTAGTTGCCACTCCCAGGCCCATTGATATCGTAGAGATCGACGCAATCAAAACCTTGGCGGACGCCGATCAGGTCGTAATTGCCTGCGGCGGCGGTGGTATCCCCGTGATCGAGCAGCAGCATTCCTTGAAAGGCGCTTCCGCCGTCATTGAAAAGGACAGCGTCGCCGGTAAACTGGCTGCCGATTTAAAGTCCGACCAATTGATCATTCTTACTTCCGTCGATCACGTTTCCTTAAATTTCGGCAAAGAAAACGAAGCAAAGATTTCCTCCATGAACGTTCCGGAGGCGGAAAAATATATCGGAGAAGAACAATTCGGAGCCGGAAATATGCTGCCTAAGATCGAAGCGGCGATCGCCTACTTAAAAGCGGTTCCTGAAGGCAGCGTACTGATCACTTCCATGCGGACGGTCAAAGACGCCATAAAGGGAAAAGCCGGTACTTTGATCACCTCCTAATCGTATAGAAGATAAACGAAAGCAGGAATATGAAATAAACGTCTCAGAATTTATTTCATATTCCTCTCTTATTTTGGAAAAAAGTTTTCTGCCGGATGGACGCGGCAGTTGCGGGAGTCTAGTTCTCCGCCCCTCTTAACCGTTCTACCAGCGTTTCTTTTGAAAATCCGTTCAGCGACGCAAACGTAATGACAAGCGGAACGACGGTCAATACGCCTGCATAGGCAAGGGCGAAAACAACCGGAAATTTGAACTTCATATAAAAGGCGCCAATTTGATAAAGCGCACGGCTCAATGCAAAACCACACATCGTCCCCACCGTCATGGTCACACCGACTGTGACCAATACCAGAAGCATGCTTTCGCCAATAAGCATCTTTTGAATCTGTCCTCTGCTCATACCAATGGATTCCAACATGGCAAGCTCCTGCTTACGGGTAACAATATTGGTGATCAGCGTATTCATCATACTCAGGATACTGAACGCCATAATAAACAGGGAGAGCCCGCTGATAGCTCCGAACATCCGGTTGGTATTCTGCGTATAAATCACTCTTCGGTCAGCAAGTGTTTCTATCTCCAATTCCGGCCTTTCTGCCGCCATCTGTATCAAAACCTCTCCGATCCCGTTTTCCTTATCTTCCTCTGTAGATACCAGGATCCCCTCGTTTAAACTGTCATAGGATACCCAGCTCAAAACGGCCTGCTCCGACGCCAGAAACCAGCCTCCGGAACTGTTTTTACCGTCGAGAGTATATTGTGCATTTAAAATGCCAAGGATCGTAACCTCTTTTTCCGCCATAACATTACCGTCATAATAACGCAGCGTTATACCGTCGCCCACGGCAAATTTCCAACCGTAAATTTCTCCTGCCTCTTTTATCTCTTCCTCCGTCAAAGGCGTGACTATATCATCGTTTCCGTACTCGTCCCGTATGGGATAGTCAAATTTAACGCCAAAGCCTTTTATCTCCTCTACCGCCTTTACGCCGTCCAAGGCGTAAATCTCTTGTATAAACGCATCGTCCATCGGCACTTTCGCCTGCAGGCCGCTCATACCGTTTTCATTCAGCTCTATGGCCGCCGAGGAATAAGTGATACGGAATTCCGCATTCGTAAAATCTCCCTGCCTCACATAACCTTCTTTATCAAAAGACGACATATACGAAGCCGCCGTCATAAAAAGGATACCGCCCAATCCCAAAGACGCAAAGGTAACGGCCGTTTTCTTTTTATTCTTCGAAAAATTCATCATGCCAAGCCCCATGGGAGTCAGCCTGCGGCACATTTTTTTATTTTTCGCCTTTTTCATCGCCTCCTGCGGCAGATAGCGGAGCGCCTCCATCGGAGAAACGGCCGCGGCAAGACGCGCAGGTTTGCGTACCGAAACCATTGTGATAAGAAAAACCACTGCCGCCACCATGACAAGGATCAACAGCCCGTTCCATACGCTAAAGCCGTCCGGGATCATAAAATATCCTGCAATACCGCCGATTCCAATTCCTGCCGGAGCAGAACGCCAGAACAGGATCCCGCCCTCTCTGGAAACAAATTTTTGGATCTGCTTTTTCGTCATTCCTATCGTGCGAAGCTGTCCGAACTGATGAATCCGGCCAACGACCGACAGATAAAACACACCGTAGACGACCAAAACACAGGCAAGCAGGATAACACCCCCTATCAGGCCGTAAATCATGACCGACTGTATATCGACAGACAGCGAATCAATAAATGCTCTTGACGGATTGACATATTTTCTCTCGATTCCCGCTTCGCTCCCAATCAGAAACATGGCCTCTTTGCACGCCTCCGGCCCCATTTCCTCCGCGCCATACAATTTTGCATGTACTTCATAGGGCATATCTTTCAACTGGCTGCCGTTTTCGGCATAATCTCCGGAAAAAAACAGGGCAAACTGTTTCGCCGGTCCGCCGCCTTTTAAAATACCCGACACTGTAAAAGTTTCCGTACTGCCGTCATAAAAAGTAAAGGCCACCCTGCTGCCGACGGCAGGCTGTATTTCCATCTTCTTCAGCACTTCCGCCTGTAGTGCAATTTCATTTCCATCTTCGGGAAGTCTGCCGCTCTCCAGTTCTCCTACCCGGATCCGATCCGATAATTCATTTACATAATATGGTACTATATCAAATCCGTCCATTTCCGACATAATACCCGTTTTTACCTGTATCTGGCAGGCAATACGCTCGTCTTTTTTTAACCGCTCCACCTGTTCACCGGTAAGGTTATAATAGCTTACCTGCGGCCTGTAAGAAAGACTGTTCTTTACCCTTTGTCCCTGTCCCGCCGCGAACATCAGTATCGCCGTCAGCAAAGCCGAGGCCAAAGCGATCGTAACCATAACAAACATATTTCTCAAACGGCTTGCTTTCAGGCTCTGTTTCGACATTTGAAAAATCATTTTTTTCACTGTTTTTTTATTGTTCATTTCCCCTGATCCTTTCTCATAAATTACGTTCTTCTCACACTAATCCCCATGCCGCGGCTCAAATCAGGATTTTCCCGTCCTCAATCCGGATCCGCACATCCGCTTTTTCCGCAATCTGGGGATTATGCGTGATCATTACGATGGTCTGGTGAAATTTTTTGCTTGTCATTTTCAAAAGATCGATTACTTTATCGCCGGTACGGCTGTCAAGATTTCCGGTCGGTTCGTCGGCCAGTATCAAGGCCGGCTTTGACACCAATGCGCGGGCAATGGCAACCCGCTGCTGCTGGCCGCCGGAAAGATGGCTGGGGAAATCGGCAAGCCTGCCGTCCAGTTCCAAAAAACTTACGATTTCATCTAAAAATCCTTTATCTTCCTTTTTTCCGTCCAGGCGGACCGGCAGTACGATATTTTCATATACCGTAAGATACGGGATAAGATTGTAGTTCTGAAAGATAAAACCGATCCGCTGACGGCGGAACACCGTAAGCTGCTCTTCGTCCATTAATTCCATGCTTTTATTTTCCACCTGCACACTACCTGAAGTAGGTATGTCCAATCCCCCGAACATATTCAGCAGCGTAGATTTTCCGCTGCCCGATGTGCCGATAATGGCGGCAAACTGTCCGCTCTCTACAGATACGTTCACATCGTCCAAGGCTTTTACAAGACTTACGTCCTTACCGTAATATTTTTTTAAATGAGTCGCTTTTAATATAGCCATGACCACTCCCCCTTGTTCTTCAATCATACTTGATAGATGCATCCTATTCCATTCGGGATAAAGATGCAACGGAAGACGCAGTTTCTAATATCCACAATGCAAAATCTAACTCCCGGGGGGCTTGTTTGATACGACAAAAGAGGGCGCCGCAAAATCATCAGGACAGATGATCCAGCGATACCCTCTTTCTCTTTTAAAAACCAGACTGCCTCCCTGATAGATGATTCCTCTACATTTAGCGGCAGTCTCCCTTACAGTATGTCCCCCCAGTAGTCCGTCAGCTTCGCCATAAATTCCTTCCGCTTCGGCTGGCTGATAGGAATCCGCTCTCCCGTATCCAAAATCACTTCCAGTCCTTCCACCCCTTTTACACAGGATAAGTTCACAATAAAACTTTGGTGGCACTGTGCAAATTGCGGGTACGGACAGAGCAGGGCGCAAATGGCCTTCATATTCTTGTAGATCACTTGTTCTTTCCCCTCAAAGTGCAGCATGACGTTGCGTTTTTGAGTTTCTGCGTAGCGTAGGTCTTTATACAGAACCTTATACTTACCGGTATCGTTAGAAAAACTCAGGTACGGCTCGTCTTTTCCCTGATAACGGCCGAAAAACCGGTCCAGTTCCATTTTCAAGACTCCGTACCTGACCGGTTTCAAAAGATAATTGACCGCGCCGTATTCATATCCTTTCCATACATATTGCTTTAAAGAGGTCAGGAAAACAAGTCCTACCGCGCTGTCCATCCTGCGGATCTCTTCCGCCGCCTTTAAGCCGTCCAGCCGTTCCATTTTAATATCCATAAAGATCAAATCGTAATCCACACGATATTCCTGTAGCAATTCACTTCCGTCATGATAAGTAAACAGGCAGAATTCCCTGCCTGTTTCGGCCGCATACCGTTCAAGATTCTCCTTCAGCCCATCGATAAACAAATCCTCGTCGTCACAAATCGCTATCTTAAACACATCCCCGTCCTTCTTTCGTTATACCGTCTTCCATACCGCGATCACCGCTCCGATCACAATGCAAAAATCTGAAATATTGAACACTACCTTGGACAAACCCCTCCAAACCCGGTTTTCTATATGTATGCTGAAATAATCCACAACATATTTTCTCCTCAGTCTGTCGTAAGTATTGCTAAAAGAACCTCCAAGCAAAAGCGACAGTCCGAACTTCAGCGCCCCGTTTCCTTTTTGCCCAAGCGTAAGCAGAAATATGCCTGTAAGCAAAATACATAATAAAACCGAGATCCCTTTTACCAAACCTTGACGGTTTTCTCCCAAATTCAGAAACGCCCCCCGGTTATGATACTTTTTAAACCATAGCAGCCCCCAAAGGCCCTCGCTGACTTCGCCCTCTTTTTTCGTCTTCTCAATATATCCTTTAATCCATCCGTCTAATAAAAAAATTCCTGCTGCAATCCCTATATATATCATTCTCTTTTACTGTTCTTTCCTTTTCAATATTCCGCTCTGCCTCAATCCGCCAAACCATCCGTGATCTTTCCGTCTTTCAAATATATGGGTAATTATAAGTATCTCTTTCCTTTTTCCGGTCCATGTCACTGGCCGCCGGCTTATCTTGATCTTTTAAAAACTTCTGCTTAAAATCATTATAAAATGATACCTGACATATGTAAATCATTTTTCCCGTCACTTTGTCCCGACCAATATCAATTTCCGATACTCATAAAAAATCCACCAGTTTTTAACATACTGATGGATTCTTTGTGATTCGGATAAAAATTCCCTTTATTTTAAATATATCATGAGGCTGCCATTCGTTTCGTTAATCCTGCCTGCTTACTCCACATGGATCTCTTTGAAAATGACCGCCTTATCTGCAGCGCTGCTGTCCATTCCTTCCCTCTCCATCTGCGCCCAATCGTCAAGGTTATCAAAAATAAAGATATACAAAGTTTTTATTTCTTTACCCTGAACAGCAAATCCGGCCCTGCCTGCTATTTCCATATCTGAGTAAAGCATTTCCCCATCCTGATCAAAACAAATTGTCTGACAGGGTTCATAAGACCACCCAAGAAGTTCAAGCATCTCTGCATCCGTCATATCAGGATCTTTTGAAAGCAGCTTTTCCCTCCTGTCGTCTGTCAGTTCTCTCTGCTCCCCCGGTGTTGTCGCATGGACGATTACCTGATACGGAGATATCACTACATTATCAAGCGTAATATTTCCCTTTTTCTCGCCCACTTCCACTGTCTTTACCTCCGTTTCGTCCACTTTAAACGGAAGGGTAATATTCCAACTGCCATCCGTCCAGTGAGACGCGGATATTTCTTCGCCGTCAAGCATCCTGTCATCGTCATAGCCGAGGCCGCTTATATTTAAGTTAAGTTCACCGCCGCCTACGGTTTTCTCCGTAAGATTCACTTTCAGCATACCCACAAATGTGTGTCCGTCGATCACCTCTCCTTCAAAAGTATTTTCAAGCTGTTCCGGTGAGCTTTCATCAACGCTCCATGTCCCTCCTATATAAAATCCCGCCGCTGTCCGGTTATCTGCAATATTCATGCCTGTATAATGTTCCGGGATATGAGTAAAATCTGCATCTTCCGATGCAATATTTACTGTAAGGAATATGGAATATCCGTCACAGTAGACTTCCGATGCAGTCAATGTTATCCCTTTATCCGATACGGAATAATCCGCCGTATCCAAATTGCCTTCATAATCCTCATTTGTCAAAACGGTTCCCTTATCCGTGTAATCACCGGAATATGTGACGTCATCCTCAACTTTCTCAAAGATTTTTCCAATCACCGGAATCTTTGCTGCAAGCACCGGATCAAAATAGCCCAGTCCGCCAACTCCGATAACAGCCGCCGCTGCTGCTGCTGCCACTGCTTTTCCCATTTTACCAAATTTCCTCATTTTCCCTTTCCTCCTGCTATGTACTTGAATCTCTCTGTCATTAATTTCAGGAGCAAGGGCCTGCTTTAAGATTTGATCTAATTTTTCATCTGTCATATCCTATCGCCTCCAATTTTTCCTTTAACTGCTTTTTTGCTTTCCGCATCCGGCTTTTAACGGTTCCTTCCGGCAGTCCGAGGATCTCCGATACCTCGTTGATCTGCATATCCGCTGAATAATACAAGTAGATTGGTATTCTGTACTTTTCAGGCAGGGATGCAACTAATCCCTGAATCATATCTACCTCATTTTGCTGTAATATCATATGTTCCGGCGAAGCTTTTTTATCATGATCAGATACTTCATATCCCTCATCGGACATCTCATCTATACTGTCGATTGGAACCAGTCTCATTCTGTTTGCGTATTTTTTCTTCTTATTCTTCCAAAGATAAATTGAAGTGGATAAAGCGTAACTCTTTGTATTCTGCGTAGAGTCCAGTCTCTTCTTTTTCTCCAGCAGTTTGAGCATAGTGTCCTGATACAGTTCGTCTCCATCTTCCGCATCTCCGGCTGTCATCCGGCAAAACCGCAGAATATCCTTTCCAAACTTCAGGACAAACCGCTCAAATTCATCATTATTCATAGCCGCCATCCTCCTTCTTCTTCCAAGTCGACTTGCAAAGATTTGCCCTTGCATGTATATGTTGTCATGACGCCGGAAAAAGTTTTCAAATTCTCAAGTAATTTTATTATTTTTAAGCCGTCCCGTTTCATCTGCACGGATCTGCACATAAAACAAAAGGAACTGCATAGTATCCGCAATTCCTTGTTTCTATTCTGTCAAGACCTTGATTTTTATAAAATTCCCTATATTATCATCCCTTTGTCCATTAGATTTTATCTATCGTAAAGACAATCTCTGATTGACCATCAGAATCTTTATATTTGCTGCAATAAGTTAAAAATCCTATTGTATTTTGCTTTGTATCGTCGTCTACCTTTAATTTCTCAATATTTCTTAAATGCGAAACCAACTTTCCTTTACTATATTTTTCGTTATTATGTCCGCATATATATTCCCGAAAATCTAATTCCAAAGTATTTTTTATAGTTTCATACAAGTCATTCATAGACAACGATCCATAGTTGAATAACCATAATCCCTCGTTTAAAGCGTCGCCTGCAATCAAAAGTTTCTCTTCTAAAATCAAAAAACCGGCAGACCCCTTTGTATGCCCCGCCAGAGAAACAACGACCACATTGATATCTCCCAAAGCTATTTTTTGACCGATCCGTATTTCTTTCAAATGATATGTCCTTGGTTTCTTTTCTTCAAAATACTGTATAACATCCCATTCTTCCCGCAATGAATAAACAGTATCAAACCAATGATTCCCACCAATATGATCCGGATGTCCATGGCTGTTTATTACCATGTAGGGGGTGGATATATTTTCCTCAACAAAAGCTCTCAAATTACGTTTTCCATATCCCGTATCGATCAGAATTGCAAGTTCCTTTCCCTTCACAAGGGTACAATACACCCCTTCATCTTCCTCGATCTGCCATATATTATCATTTATTTTTGAATATTTATATACTTTTTCGTCCAAATGGCTGCCTCCCGGTTTGTTAGATTATTCAATTTCTTTAGTCTGCTATGGTCCGATTTTATGATAACGGTTCTTTCCTATACTCCGGGCAACTGTCTCAAAGCAGAACTCTTCCATCTGCCTAATATGTTCCTCCCTCTGTTTTTCTGCCAACAATGCAGCCTCCAAATCAGAACATTTAAGATTTTTTTAATTTCATCTGCATTAACGTAATCCATTGGGGGTCTTAGCAATTCCGTAATAGTGCTTTTCCCAGAGCCATTCGGTCCAGCAAAAACTACAATCTCAGGTTTTTTCTGCAATTTGCTCACTGTAACGCCCCTTTCTCATTTTGAATACGACTCTATCTTAACTCTCCTGTATTTATAAATATATATTTAATCTCGCCTTTTCACTATCCTTTCTTTTGTTCACAATTTTCAAACTCTTTCTTTCCTTCAAACCCCGGCCAACTGCTCAAATGTCCCCTCAATGCTGAGTTATGGCTAAATTGTGATCCGTTCCGGATTGTGTATATTGATAATGCGGATCTTTAGTTTCTCTCCTCCGATACGAGCTCATATAATTTTTCTCGTACATTTTTTGTTACTTCTTTTACATCCTCTGATGCTGATGCAATTTCATATGTTGAAGCGACCAAGTTCTGGATTCGTCCGTCTACCTCTTCCACAATCTGAAGTAATTCATCTGTATTTTTATGTAATGTGTCAATCGAAACTCCAATATCTATCTTTGTCTGATCACTCTTACTCACCGTATCTTTAGAATCTTTAGCAAGCGCATTGATCTGTTTCGCAACTACGGCAAAACTTTTTCCGGCCTCCCCGGCCCTTGCTGCTTCAATGGATGCGTTTAGCGCCAGAAGGTTCGTCTGATTGGCAATAGATATTACATTCGCATTATTGGTTTCCAGATCTCCCAAATAATCGCGTATTCGTTCCAATACAATTTTAAGTTCGTCCGCAAATGCTGACATTTTCGAAACCGCCGTGGAAATCTCATTGCTTTCCCGCGCATTCACAGTACAGCCATTCGCCATGCCGCTTATATTAGTGTCAAGATTTTCAAACTGCTCATCAATTTTCTTCGACAAAAACTCCTGCTGTTCTTTTTCATGAATACGCAGAGCGTTCATTTCCTCTGCCAGACTGCTCGCCTGCGCCTGTTCTTCGACTGCAATATCCTTCATATAATGCACGCAGTTATCCTTGTAGTTAAACCCATTATAAATTGCAACTGCCATTTCCGTACAGTTCTTATATCCGCACCCACCGCAATTTATGCACTGCTTTTCCGGCGTCTCCTTTTTCATATCCACAAAAATTTGGTCAAGTTCTTTTCTGCCCGGAATCTTTTCTTTATATTTATCGCTTTGATCTGTATATTTGCGGATAAAATCATTGAGGTTCAGAGAAGCAAACGCTTTGTTCAGGTGCTTCAGCCTTTGTTCCGGCGTAAGTTTCCTCGCCCATGCCGTCTTTTTGTCATTCTTCTTGCTTTTTTGTCTTATCTGCTCAATTGCATAAAAAGCGTCTTCCGTTTTTGCCAGTTCCGCCTCTACCGCAGTTCCATAAAGACAACCCGTGCTGCAGTTAAGCGCGTCAATAAATAAATATGGCGTATTCCCCTTTGCGATCCTTTCCTTATTTTCTCTCAGATAATTGTACATATGGCTTTCGCCCTCTACCTGACGAATAAACACATCCTCTCCTAACAGCCAGTACACATTTTCTTTCAGGCCGCCGGGCATCGGATAAATCGAGCCAAGCCCATATTCTATCTCATCACTGACCGGAGTTCCCTTTATATTATGAGCTCTCACATATTCCATCAAATGAGAAAATGTAACATTATATTCCACATACCCGCCAGTATTAGGATCGTCAATTTCATTTTTCTTTGCGATGCATGGACTGATAAAAGCTAATTTATCTTCTAATCCCATGTATTTTTTGGCGTAAATCGCACTGCACATCATAGGGCTGTGAATTGGCATCAATTTAGGCAAAAGTTCAGGCAAATATTTCTCAATATATCCGACCACCGCAGGACAAGGCTGGGAAATTCCCCCGATAAAATGATATTTCTGAATATAATTAATATATGCCCATGTTGTAATGTCAGCCCCATGCGATACGCTTAAAATACGATTTACACCCAGTTTTTTTAACCCGCCAAGGACAGTTTCATATTCGTTGTAATAATTCGCTTTAAACGCAGGCGCTAAAATAACCGAAATCTTTTCTCCTTTTTTTAAATCTCTGAAAAATCGTTCGGTATCGTCTGTGTACCCTCTGGCATGATGTTCACAAACATCAAAACAGGCTCCGCACGCAACACATTTATCTGCATCAACCTCTATCACATTTTCGTCATTTTTCTTTTTAGCAATATTAGCGCCCTTACAACTGCATGCCCCTATGCATCGATTACAACCTACGCATGTATCCGTCGTAAATACAAGCTGCTCCATATCCATTCCTCCTTTGCAACATATAACTACCCATCTAACTGTATCTCTTTTTCAGAAACAAAATCTACAAAATGGAACAGATCGTACTTGTTATGGTACATCTTGCACTGGTTTATATTCAGGTCTTCTCCGTTTCTCCCGTTCCAGTCCGATTGCCGCATTTACCCCCTTTACAACCGTTTCATCTGAAATATAATCCCTTTATACTATGCAAAAAATAACAGACCTATATCAGCCTGTTACCTTTCTGTTTCATTATTTTACTGTATTCTAATTTTATTACCTATATTCTTCTTTCAAACCCCAGCCAACTGCTCAAACGTCCCTTCAATGTCCAATTTACCGTAGCCCGATAATGTCAAGTTAATGTCACAGACTTTTTTCAGTCCAAAAACCTGTAAGCCTGCATAACTTCGTGGGGCTGATGGTAAATATATAATTTCTATTACAAGCTGTTTTTTCGATATCCTCACAAATAATGATTTCACCATTATTTAAGTATAATTTCATTGATGAAAAATCATATTGTATATATCTTCCCTGAAAATACATCAGCCCCATCACTTCCGTTATAAGATATAACACCATGCAAATTGAACCTATATACTTTATTTTTCCATTCAATATTCCACACATACTACCAACATCAATCAACACTATTGAACATACTACGATCCATTTTCCTATTTTATCTCCTAAAAGCCTTTTTCTTATCCACTTCATTTGGATTGCTTTCATGGTAATACCAAAACTTACTATAGCCGAAATAATTCCTTTCCATTCATCCCCTAATCTCCCTCCTCTCAAAAAAGAAATACTCATTCTCAACATAAACTACAAAGCTGACAATAAACAGCTTCTAAACAGATTGACTTTGAAATAAATCATTAACTAAGAAATTCCATATTTTTTAAAAATACAGTTCAAATCATCTATACTGATTTTTCCTGCCAGATAATGCGCCTTTACACTTGCTTCTACCTCTTCAAAAACTGTATCAAACATAAACCAGTCATCCGTATCATAATATTCCTGCAAAATTTTAAAATCACGCTGCAATCCATCCGGCAAACCATCCCTTAAAGAAATCCTTTCATCAACATACATTACCTGCACCGTCCTTTCTTCCGTTCAATGTGCAAACTCCCTTTCCATTATTTCTGGTATACCGGCAACAACACTTTTTCATATCTGCATTCAATAATCGATGTAAAAAACCGTTTCTGAACTTCTGATAATATTGGTATCCCTTCTATCATGGTTTGGATTTCACTCATACACCTACCCATTTCAGGCACAAGTCTATGAACAGCATCCAAACATCCCTGATATTCCATACTTTCCATTATATAATACGGATTTATTCTCCGTCCTTGCAATTCAAAAATACATCTGCGTGCTTTATATGCCTCTGCTTCCATTTTGGCAGCATCATCCATGACAATCTGCATCTTTTCATCATTCCATTTACTATTTAAACAATTTCCATTATCATAAACAGGCGCCAGTTCTTTTGAACCATCTTTTCTCAAAATAATTCCCCAGTTACTATTATTGCGGTCTGTATTCCCTATCAAGGCATCCACCACAAACATATTCCAAAAATGTTCTGCCACGCCTGAAACATCTTGCAGAAACGGATGCTCCTGTATTGTCATCATAATTTCATATAAGTCCACACCTACACCATTGGTCTCATTTCCATTTGAATCTAAAAAATGCGGTTCAAAAGTAACTTTTATCTTATCAAATTCATAGAGCCTGTCTCCATCCTCTAAAAAATCTTCACAGGCAACAACTATTTTCTCATTTCTTACTCCAAGAATTGTATTATGCACCGGCATCCCTATTAATTCATATATTTTTGAACCAATATATTCACATACCGGACTATTAGAATAACTGAGATTAATATTTTTCATCTGTTTTTCTTTTAAATTACCCGGAAATTTCAAAAGATACTCTTTTCCATTGTAAGTAATTCCCATTTTTCTTCCGGCTGTTCCACCATACATCCTTTGATTTTGCTGATAATCATTAAAATTGGCCAGATCCATAATATCTCCTCTTTCTGCCTTTACTTACCGTTTTATCTAACTTAACTATCAAAATTTCTATTTTATAGTAATTATAAAATGATGCTTATCATATGTAAATCACATATTTCCAATTACCTTAACTAAATATATTTCAACATTTTTGATTTTTACAATCCTAAATCAATATAAAAAATAACAGACCTATATCAGCCTGTTATCTTTCTGCTTCATTATTTTACTGTATTCTAATTTTATTACCTATATTCTTCTTTCAAACCCCAGCCAACTGCTCAAACGTCCCTTCAATGTCCAATTTACCGTAGCCCCACTCCCTATTCGGATATACAAGCCGGTTATCTCTCCTCGCACCGCGGATAAAATAGTTCTTCACTTCTTTCCCTTCCGCCAGCAAATCATTGCCCTGCACTATGGCCCATTCCATGAATTGCGCTACCGCGCCTGCCGCCAGCGCCGCCGCCATACTCGATCCGGTCCACAATCCCGAAACGGCAGGAACCAGAACGCCCGGCGCAGCTACATCCGGTTTAATGTCAGCTCTTGAAAATCCCCGCCCTGAATTAATGTAAAAGCTGCCGTTATCTCCATCATAGGTGGAAGTGGTAAGCACATTTTTCGCCAAGGAAGGTTCCGTCAGCGTTCCAAACGGAGTAGGCTGTAGAAAATAAGTTTCTCCTGTCAAAAATTCCGTGATAGGAAGCCACATACGGAAAACCGCATTGTGAGGTCTTCCCGTTACCGATACCTGTATCGTCCAGACTCCCGGCGTAGGATCCTGAAAGCGGAAAAAAACCAATTCATCGCCCGATCCCTGTTCCACGATCACACTGTCGATCGTCACTCTTGTTTTTTCATATACAAAAGAATAGTTCAGACTCTGCTCGAGTCCAATAGGAAAAGGATTGATCATTTCACCGCCGGGAGAGCGGATACTTGCATTAAATATAGAAGGAATGCTGCCCCACATTTCTAAGACAAATCCCTTTTCGCCGTCCCCTACCCGGATCTCCACATTTTCATAAGGCGTATCCTCCACATAACTGCTTTGGGAAAGCATAGCGGTAAAATGATGCGCCGCGTTCCCTTCCCCGCCGCCGCATACCACAACGGCCTGCCCTCTCGTCGATGAAACCTGATTCAGATAATTATCCAGTATCGAATTTCCAGCATGATCCCCCATGTTGGTTCCAAGCCCCAAACAAACGACAACCGGTCGATAAAGAGGTATCATAAAGCTTTGTGCATACTTCACTCCCAGCATAATATCATTTTCCTGAAATGCCGGCACTCCATCCTTTATCAGATAATAGTCCCTTAAATATGGTTTGGCTTCTTTTAATTTAACGGCTACGATATCGCATTCAGGCGCCGCCCCTAAAAAGGTAAGTCCGTTGTTCAGGCTGCTCCCTGCCGCTATGCTCGCCATTGCCGTTCCGTGACCATTTTCGTCCCTGGTCGGCAATGGATCCGTTTCTCCCCGAAGCGCCCTATTAATATCCTCTCTCTTAAATTCGACTCCGTAAGGAATCCCTTCCGGCGAGGTCCACTGAGAATATTCCCCGCTCCGCAACGTTTGATCCCAAATCGCCAAAATCCTCGTAGAACCGTCCGGATTTTGGAAAACAGGATCGGTATAATCAATTCCTGTATCGATCAATACTATGACCGTTCTTTTTCCTGTAAGACTTAAAGGAGGCCGTTGTACACGAAGACTGCCGGTCTCTGCCAGATTCGTTGTGTTAAAGTCCTGCATCAGACCATACAGCTTAGGGATATACCGATAGGTATATGTTGACATACTAATAGGGGAAAGTGCCTCCCTTTCCCCATACCAGACCCGGTACTGGTCGTTTACCTGTACCGAACAGCTATCCACATTTCTAACTACGACTACGGCCTCCTCCGCCTCTTTAAAGTCTATGATAAGATCCAGATACTCGTTGGATTGTATTCTCTCTTCACAGCTTACAGACATATTTTCCCCATAAAGCTTTCTTTCTCATAGCTTATGCGGCTACTCCCCCATCGGTTCCGATTCTGTGTCTTTTTCCTCTATGGCAAGCATCCTGTTGCTCCTAATATCGATGACCGGTCCGCCGTTTCCTTCAATATATCCTCTGGTAATAGTAACCCTTCCGATATTATCATCCTTTGGGATCTCATACATGATGTCCAGCATAAACTCCTCAATGATCGCCCGCAAAGCACGCGCTCCCGTATCTTTTTCCATCGCCTTCTCCGCGATAGACTCCAGCGCCCCTTCATCGAACTCAAGCTTCACTTCATCCAATTCCAAAAGCTTCTGATACTGTTTCAAGATCGCGTTTTTCGGCTCTTTCAGAATTTTGACCATCATGTCTTTGGAAAGCCCCTCCAACGTGCAGATAATAGGAAGACGTCCGATAAATTCAGGGATCATGCCGAATTTTTTAATATCTTCAACCGTTACTTTGCTTAAAATATTCTTTTCTTTATCAAACTTATCTTTCAGGTCCGCGCTGAATCCAATCGAAGTCTGTTTCTTTAAACGCTGCTTGATGATCTCTTCCAGATCCGGAAATGCGCCTCCGCAGATAAATAAAATATTCTTCGTGTTAATCGTCGTCAGCGGAACCATGGCATTCTTGCTGTTCGAGCCTACAGGCACTTCAATTTCCGCCCCTTCCAAAAGTTTCAGCATTCCCTGCTGCACGCTTTCCCCGCTGACATCCCTTGAAGTGGTATTTTTTTTCTTTGCGATCTTGTCTATCTCATCAATAAATATAATACCCTGCTCCGCTCTTTCCACTTCGTTATCCGCCGCTGCCAAAAGTTTGGATACCACGCTTTCAATATCGTCGCCGATATATCCCGCTTCTGTCAGCGTGGTAGCGTCTGTAATGGCAAGCGGTACGTCCAAGAGCCTTGCCAGCGTTTTGACAAGATACGTTTTTCCGCAGCCTGTCGGCCCGATCATAAGGATATTGGACTTTTCGATCTCGATCTCGTCCATGGTTCCTGTTGCCACACGTTTATAATGGTTATATACGGCCACGGAAATTACCTTTTTGGCATACTCCTGCCCTACAATATACTCGTCCAACTGCGCTTTTATCTTATGGGGCGCGGGAATGTTATTGATATCCAATACCGGCTTATCCCCTTTTTTCTTCTTTTTCAGCCTCTGTCTGTTGGGTATGGTTCCATCCCCCTGAAGATCTGAAAGATTGACGAAACTAATATTGGGAAATCCCCCCGGAAAACCGCCCATATACGGTCGTTTTTTGTTTTTCTTATTTTCCTCTTCTCCGGTATCTTCGTCCTCGTCGTCCTTCGCATCCATATGCGTCTTTCCCCGATCGCTCATATGGGTCATATTCTCCCATTCCTGTACCAATGCCGGATCGTTCAGCATACCGTTATAGTCCATCTGGCTCACCGTATCCATCGTCTTATGCATACAGTCATTGCAGACACTTATATTCTGGGGCAGGTGAAACATTTTCCCCGCCTTACTTTCAGGCCTCCTGCATATAAAACAGACGTCCTCATAGTCATTCTCATCAAATTCCTTGTTTTCCATATCCGACATATTTCTCCTCATTTCCAGCCGTTTTATTTCAGGCCCGGCTCTCCCCTTCCTTTTCTTTGTTTCATTATAATGCATATCCTATAGAGTACACAAGTGAAGTTTTTTTAAACTATTTCTAAAAAAAGAAAAGATAACTTTCTGCTCCCGCAAAAATAATTATCTTTTCTTTTATATTTCTAAATATGCCGCCACAGGCGGCGCAGACCTCTCTTACTTTGCTTTCGGTCCAAGCACTACCGTCACCGTCTTTTCCTCGTATCCCTCTATACCGGGCTGCATGATCGTCAATTCAACGGAATCGCCTTTTTCATAATACTGCAGTGTCTCGCTTAAATCTTCCATCGTAGTGATCTCAATCCCGTTCAGCTTTGTAATGATGCTGCCTTGTGTAACACCTGCCGCATGTGCGCCGGTTCCTTCGTATACTTTTGCTACAAATACCCCTTCGGGCATACCGTATACGTTAGAAGCATCCGTAGTGACCGAAACGCCGGAAATGCCTAAATAACCTACATTTTCTGCATCCACTTTTGTCCTTGTCTCACGGCTCATCAGCTCTTCAATGATCGGTTTTGCAGCGGAAATCGGAATCGCATACCCCATGCCTTCCACGGCCGTTCCCCCGATCTTATTGGAATTGATGCCGATCACTTCGCCTTTTGCATTCAATAATGCACCGCCCGAGTTACCCGGATTAATGGCCGCATCCGTTTGGATAAAAGTTGCGCTTCCCGTATCCGAATCTGCGATTTCCCTGTCCAAAGCGCTGACAACCCCTGTCGTCACCGACTGGCCATACCCCAGCGCATTTCCGATCGCAATAGCCGGTTCTCCTACGGTAAGACTATCGGAATCCCCCAGTTTTGCTACGGATATACTGCCTTTCGTTTCCTCCGACAGATTGCTTAACGGCACTGCGATCACTGCAAGATCTCTGGACGGGTTGGTTCCTTTCACCTGTGCCTCGGCCGCGCTGCTGTCCACAAAGGATACCATTAATGTATCCGAACCTTCCACCACATGATAGTTCGTCACGATCAAAAGTTCCGTGTCATTCTGTCCCACTATGATCCCCGAACCGCTGGCATTGGACTCCTGACTGAAGTTCTGCCCAAAATAAGAATATCTCTCCGTAAAAGTATTGACGATGGATACTACGGAAGGCATAGCTTCCTTCACTACATTCGAAACGTCCGACACGATGGTAGAGGTCACGCCGCCGGAAAGGGCCGTTGCCTCCGTATCCTTGGAACTGTCTCCTGTCACGCCCGCTTTAGCAGCCGTCGTGTCTTCCGATTTTTCGATCGGTTCCGTCAATTCCGTCAGATCCGCCGTCTGGGTCTTTTCCGTACCAAGACCCGTTAACGTTTCTACTGCAAGAAAACTAAGTCCCGCGCAAAGCCCGAAGCTGATTCCCATTCCTGCGCTAAGAAGCACTTTTTTAAATCCGGTCAGCGGTTTCTTTTCGGCCTTTTCTTTTTTATGCTTACCGCCTGCGGATCCTGCCTGATAACCGGCTCCCTCCGCCTGCTGTGGGGTAAAATGATTCGGATACCGGCTGCTGTATCGATATGTGCCGTTTTCCTGCATTCCTCCGTTCATACCGTTCACACCGGAATAAACGCCGCCTCCCTGTCTTTCATGGCCTTCCTGACCGCTGCCGGAACTGCTCTGCCCTGACGGATAGCTCTGAGACATCCGTAGCTGCGACTGATCCTGCATTTGAGGCTGGGCCTGACCCTGAAATTGTGTCTGACTCTGTTCCTGCGACTGTGTCCGGTTCTGTTCCTGCGGCTGGCTTTGGAACTGCGGCTGATTCCGGCTCTGCTCCTGCGGCTGGCTTTGGAACTGCGGCTGATTCCGGCTCTGCTCCTGCGGCTGGCTTTGGAACTGCGGCTGATTCCAGCTCCGCTCCTGCGGCTGGCTTTGGTTCTGCTCCTGTGTCTGCCCGTGGCTCTGTGCCTGCTCCTGATCCTGCGGCCGGATCTGATTTAAATTCTGATAATCATCATACATGATACCTTACCTCTTTTCTGTAAAAATCCGTTTATAACTACATGGTTTTAATTTTAAAAAATAAGGAACAATTTCTGTCTGTCATTTTATGATCTGTGTTTTGTTCTTTGTTTATGAGATAAGTATATTCGTCATTTGTGTTCAATCTGTGACAAAAGGGTGAAAGATTGTTTAACAACCTTTCACCCTTTTGTTATAAAAATTCCTGCCTCAGCTATAAACAGTACGCTTTGAACATTTACTCAACCGTCACCGATTTGGCCAGATTTCTCGGTTTATCCACATCACAGCCTTTTCCTACCGCTACATAGTAGCCGAAAAGCTGCAATGGAATGATAGCGAGAGAGTTGGCAAAATAAGCATTCGTCTCCGGAATATAGATCACATAGTCCGCCGCCTTTTCGATCTCTTTATTTCCTTCACAAGTAACCGCCAGCACAAACGCTCCTCTTGCTTTTACTTCTACCATATTACTTATCGTCTTCTGATAAAGGGCAGGCTGGGTAGATACCGCCGCAACCAGCGTCCCTTCTTCGATCAGGGAAATCGTTCCGTGTTTCAGTTCTCCCGCGGCGTAAGCTTCGGAATGGATGTAGGAAATCTCTTTTAATTTCAGAGAGCCTTCCAGCGAAATGGCATAATCGATGCCCCTTCCGATAAAGAACACGTCCTTGGCGCCGATATAACGGTTCGCAAAACGCTGGATCCGCTGTTTGTTATTTAATAACAGTTCAATTTGATCGGGAAGACGTTTCAGATCTTCCAGCATTCCGTCAAACTCTATTTCATCGATGGTTTCTTTGACCTGCGCAAATTTGATCGCAAGCAGATACAATGCCACAAGCTGGGCGCTGTATGCCTTCGTGGTAGCTACGGCTATCTCCGGCCCGGCCCAGGTATACATCACGTTATCCGCTTCTCTGGCAATGGAACTGCCCACCACATTCACGATTCCCAGTACTTTAAAGCCTCTTGCTTTTGATTCTCTCAATGCGGCAAGGCTGTCAGCCGTTTCTCCCGACTGGCTGATCACGATAACGAGCGCCCCCTCTTCCAAGATCGGATTCCGGTAGCGGAATTCTGAAGCCACGTCCACTTCTACCGGAATGCGGGCAAGCCCTTCCATCACATACTTAGCGGTTACTCCCGTATGATATGCGGAACCGCAGGCAACGATATGGATCTTTTTTATCGCCCTGATCTCATCGTCGGACATATTCAGCTCCTCGATCACGATCTCATTTCCTTTAAGTCTTGGCGAGATCGTGTCGCTTACCGTTTTAGGCTGCTCATACATTTCTTTTAACATAAAATGCTCGTATCCGCCTTTTTCCGCAGCATTGGCATCCCAGTCAATCGTAACGGGAGTTTTTGCAATCTCTTCTTCGTCCACCGTATAGAAATGCATATGATCTTCCCGCAGTCTGACGATCTCCTGATTCTCTACATAAGTGACGGTACGGGTATATTTCAAAATAGCCGGAACATCAGAAGCGATAAAGCAGCCGTCCTCATTTTGCCCTACAATCAGCGGACTGTCTTTCCGCACCGCGAAGATTTCGTCCGGATGATCCGCAAACATGATCCCCAGCGCATAAGAACCGGATACCCTGTGCAATACCTTTGTGATTGCTTCCAAAGGATTTCCTTTATAATAGTAGTCCAAAAGATGGGCAAGCACCTCCGTATCCGTTTCCGAACGGAAATGATAGCCCTTATCCGTCATCTTTTTGCGCAGCGCCAGATAGTTTTCTATGATACCGTTGTGCACCACCGCAATGGTTTCGTCTTCGTTAAAATGAGGATGGGAGTTCTCGTTATTGGGAGCGCCGTGAGTTGCCCATCTGGTATGTCCGATCCCCAAAAGTCCCGGCATCATCTTACCGTCGTGGGTAAGATTTTCCAATATTTTCAGCCTTCCCACAGACTTTTTTATGTTGATCCTCTCCCCGTCGAATATTGCCATGCCGGCAGAGTCATATCCTCTGTACTCCAGTCTTGCAAGACCGTCCAAAATGATCGGCGCGGCCTGCTTTTTCCCTATATAACCTACAATTCCACACATATGCGTCCTCCGTTACTATTTTTCCTTCCGCATCTTCTGCTCTTCTTCCGTTTTTCCATACCCCTTTGTAACATCTATACGGGTGCTTGCTTTCATACGATTGTCATTATCCCAAAATTCTTTATTGGTTGTCAAGCATGCAATCCATCTCTTCGGCAGTTTTTTATAATTTTTTCCAAGAAGATACCCCATATATTTACATCCGCTCTGTATATACAGTCTTCCGATCAGTCTCCGGTTTCCGGTTTTTCTTAAGTAATCTGCCGTCTGCTTTACAAGTTTCTTTCCCTCCGCGCCGGAAGATACGCCTGCAAAGATTTCGGGATGGTCCGCCTGAGACACGCCCAGATCAAAATTACGCTTTAACTGCTCCCTATTAGTAAAATCATGGGAATGGACCACCTGCGCTTCCGCTCTGTACGCGATCTTATATCCGGATTTTATGACCGCCGCCGCAAAAATCATATCCTCATTAAAAATAGTATGCTTCACGAAGCCTCCCAGTTCCTCGTAAGCGCTTTTCCGGTACATGGCGCATACGTTAGAACAAAAATAGGTCTTGATCCCGAGATGTTCCAAGTCATCCGCCGATTTTACCATACTGACGACAGGATAATTGAACTCCCTTGTATAGCGTTCTATTACTCCGCTTTCTTTAGAAGGGAGCTGTCTGGCGTAAGCCACCGCTACCGCCCCGTCCTGAAACGCCGCCAACAGTTCCTCGATCAGTTTTTCATCCACAGGTACGGCATCCTGCGTCATAAAAAGCGCAAAATCTCCCTGCGTCCGCTTCATCGCCATATGTCTGGTCCTGCCATGGTCAAATTCTCTTTTGGAAATATGATATACTTCCACATTTTTATATTTGTCCTGAAAATGACTGCCGTAGATCAATCTGTCATAGTATTTCTGTTCCGTATTCATAACTATGATCCGATCGGGCTTTACCGTCTGCCTTTCCAAACGTTCTATCAGCGTTAAAAATTTATCGTCCGGCTTATATGTCGGAATTACCACGTCTATACTGCTCATTTATCTACTCCCGCCTTTATCCTGTTTTCACGCTAACTCCTATCTGCCCGCTTTAGCGGGCATACCAATCAGGATTGTGTACACATATAAAGGGACCTGCTGCAAGGCCCCTTTGTCTTTGATTTTAACCCTATTTTATGATATTTGCTTTCACCGCATCATCATGGATCTTCTGGCTGCATTCTTCTACTTCCGAAGATACCTGATAATCGGAATCATTAAATAAAAATTCATGAAGCCATTTTACGTTATCCACTAAAGATGTGGGAACGACACAGTCGCCGGAGGAACCGATCCGGCCGCCGCCCCTCAAATCTTCCCGCGGGAAACCTTCGTCTGCCACGATCTGATATTTTGTGATATTTCCAAGCAGCTCCACGATCTCCGAAAGGTCAAGGGAAGTATACACTTCGCTGAACACGTTATTTGCAATGGAAGTAAGCGATGTAATGCTTGCTTTCTTAGCCACCTCCGCCGTGGCCTGCAATACTTCTCTCTGACGCTCCGCACGTTTAAAATCGTTTCCCGCCGTATAACGGATACGGCAGTATGCCGTAGCCTGCAGTCCGTCAAGAAGCTGGGTGCCTGTGCTGGTGACTTCCGTATAAGGACGTTTTAAATCTTCCGCCATACAGTACTGATAGTTATTGATATGAAGAAGCTCCGCTTCGTCTACGTCAAGCGTAACGCCTCCGAGCGCATCGATCATATCGCTCAGCCCGGAAAACCCTACCGTAACAAAATCCGTAATGTTCAGATCCAAATTCATATTTAGCATATTGATCGCCATTTCCGGTCCGCCTTTTGCATAAGCGGCATTACATTTTGTATAAGTATCGTTGCTCAGATTCAAATAAGTATCACGGTATAAAGATACCAGTTTTACCTCTCCCGTATCCTGATTAATGGATGCAATCATAATGGTATCCGTTCTGGTATTTTTAGCCAGATCTCCCACCGTGGAATCCACGCCGAACAGCGCTATGTTCCGGTATCCTTTCAGGCTTTCGTTCTCCGCAACGTTCTCATTCACGATCAATTCGTCTTCCTTAAGCTCTACCCTGCCTGATTCCGTACCTTTTAATACGCCCCACAAAACGACAAGCGCCGCCAAAAGCACTACGATCTCCGCCGCAAAAATAAAAATTTTTCTGCGCTTTTTCTGCGCCCTCTGCTTTGCAGTCATCTTTCTTGCAGTCCCGCCGTTTTTTGCGGAGCCTTTTTTACCTTTTGTTTCTGTTGCCATTTTACTTCTCCTTATCAGCCACGCAGTTAATATGCGTTTTTATTTATAAATCCTTTAAATATTGTTAAGAACATAATTTTTATGTCCAAAGACATACTCCAATTTTCAATATAATAAATATCATATTCCACCCGTTTCCGAATAGAGGTATCGCCTCTGTAGCCGTTGACCTGCGCCCATCCGGTCAGTCCCGGCCGTACCTGATGTTTCACCATGTAACGCGGGATTTCTTCTTTGAATTTCTCTACAAAGAGCGGCCTTTCCGGTCTTGGTCCCACCAAGCTCATGTTGCCTGTAAGTATGTTAAACAACTGAGGAAGCTCGTCTAAACTTGTCCTTCTTAAAAATCTGCCCACTTTCGTGACTCTCGGGTCGCCCTTCACCGTCCATGCCTTTTCCTCTTCGGAAGGTTCCTGCTCCCGCATTGTCCTGAACTTATACATTTGGAACGATTTGTTGTGGAGTCCTACCCTCTCCTGTTTGAATATGACCGGCCCCGGACTGGAACATTTGATCAAAACAGCCGCAATCAGCATGATCGGCGAAGAAATGATGATCCCCACAAAAGAACCGATAATGTCCACCGCACGCTTCGCCATTAAATTCAACGTATTGGTAAGCGGCACATAGCGGATATTGATCACCGGCAGCCCCATTAAGTCTTCCGTATAGGGCCTTGTAGGTATCAGGCTGTTATAATCGGGAATAAATTTGGTATGCACGCCGGATTTCTCACACATAGTCACTAACTCTTCCAAACGGTTGTAGTTCTCCAACGCTAAAGTTATTGCTATTTCGTCCAGCTTGTTCTCCGGAAGGATGATCTCCAGATTATCGATCCGGCCAAGCACCTTGACTCCCTTATAACGCGTCCCTGCGGGTACTTTATCATCCAGAATTCCGCAGATATGATATCCCCATTGAGGGTTGGCCATGATCCTGTTTATATACTCTTCCGCCGCTCTGGAATATCCGACAAGCAGCATATGTTTTAAATTATACCCCTTTTTGCGGAATAACCGCAACAGTTTTCTGATCAAAAGTCTGGAAACGGTCGTCAGCGTACAGTTGATGACAAGAAACATTGCCGCCATGGTTCTGGAAATATTCTGTTCACCAATTAAGTATAACCCACCCATAAAGCAGATAATACCGACAATATTCGCTTTTAAGATATTTATGACTTCAAACTGCCGTCCGGTGGTCCGCTTCGGCTTATACATATTAAAAGTATAGTAAAGGATCAGATATCCCGGCACAAGGACGATCAGCACCTGAAAGTACTGCTCCTGCGTTAAATATCCTACATTCGGCTCAATATCGGAAAAAATGCTTTCAAACTTCAGATACCATGCCAACATATAGGAGCATATGACAATCACCGCATCTATCAACACATGTATTCTGTTTAAAATTTTCTGATTGTCCTTAATCATATGAATTCTCCATATCCGAAGTTATTCTACAATAATCTACCGAAAAGCACAACTTAATTTTCTATTAAGTCTTATTTCCCGCTCCCAAGCCGTCTGAAAATATTGCTCCACAGTTCCCATTGTATCACAATATAGTTTTTTAAATGATTTATTTTGAATTTTACCCTTTTTTCACGACCTTTCTTAGATCCGGCAAGCTTTACCCCTTCCCAAAGACCTTTTATATACGTTCCGCCAAACCCCTTTTTCACAAAAAACAGCGTTTTTATCAGAAATCCCGCTGCCAAAAAAGGCAGGTTGATTACTATCTGTAAAAGCGGCATGTTCTTTCTTACTATATAGATGCTGTTTCTCGAAGAAAAGTTTACTTTCCATTCGTTATATTTTGATCCGCTGGTAGCGCTGCCGGCGTGGAACACAACGGCAGAAGGTTCAAAAACATTGATATATCCGTATATTTTTGCCCTGTAACCAATATCAATATCCTCCAAATATGCAAAATGTTCTTCGTCGAAATAACCGATCTCCTCAAAAACCTTTCTTCTGTATATTGCTGCGCCCCCGCAGGCGGCAAAAATCTTTTTCGCATGGGAATAGGCCGGCGAATCCGGTTTTCCTTTTCCCTCCGCAAAAGCCCAGCCTAAAGCGCAGTAATAATCTCCCGCATCGTCTACATACTCCGGCTCCTTCATGGAAAGCATCTTACCCGAAGCCGAAAAAATCTTTTCCGACTGCCCGATCCGCTCTTCCATCCGCCGTAAAAAGCAGCGATCCGCCTTCGTATCGTTATTCAGCAACAGGACATATTCCGTTCCGGCCGCCTTGATCCCTGCATTGACTGCCTTACAGAATCCTGTATTTTGGGAAAATTCTATCAATTTTACCGCCGGATAATGTTCCTTCACATAAGAAACGCTTTCATCCTCAGAACCATTATCTACCAAAATGACCTCCGGCGCGCCGCCTTCCTGTTGAAAGACGGAAGAAAGGCAGTCCTCCAAGTATGCTTTTCCATTCCAGTTCGGTATTACAATCGTCGTCTTTGCCATTTTAATTCTCCATGCCGGTTGACTTTGCAAATACAGTCAGGGTCGAATACAAGCCGATATCCGTTTTCCGCCGCTGCCTTTCCGAAAGCCATGCTCACATTTTTCCATTCCTCGTCATTTTTTTGATACCGGTTCCACCAAAACAAAGACGTCCTGGAAGTTTCTTTGTATTTCATGCCGGTCGTCCTCTCGAATAAAGAAACGCAGTCCGGTGCGATCCTGATACACCTTAAGTCCAGCGCGTAAGCCGTCTGCCTGAGAGCCGCCCGGTGCATCGGCCCGCTGAAATGCACAGGCAGATTCCTAAAGAGTACATTTCCGTTTCTTTCATAGATTCCCGCCTTGACCCGGTTTCTTCCGTCTATGACTTCCCCTCCGATCCCGGCCACCTTCCCCCAGCCGCTTAAAATATCATCTGTTATTATCGTGTAAAACCCCAAATGTTCCGTCGGCAGGACTTTTCCTCTCCATCCCATCTCCTCCAAAAAAGAGCCTACGGCCTTTTCGCCGGCAGTATAGGCGTACTGCTTACTCTGAGGATTGACCGCCGTGGATGCCTCATGACACCGCCAATGATAAAGAATCTTGGGAATATGGCATATTTTTTCTCCTGCCCGCAGGTAACCGTATTCTCTTATCAGCCTCCCTGCGGCGCGGAGGATCAAATCATAGTCCTGCGCTCCGTCGTAGTCCTTCCTAAGCGTCAGTTCTTTCATCAGTTCCGCTTTCATCACTAAAAAATGACAAATGTAATTGTTTGACAGCAATAGCTCCAAATTAAAGTCTGTTTTTCGGTGAGGTTCAAAAAAACGCTCTCCCCCGCTGTCGCATTTATCTTCGTCAGAATAAAGAAGTCCCGCTTCTTCTCCTGTTTTTTTCTTATTTTCTATTGCTTTCGCCATTTCAAAAAGAGCGTCCGGCGTTAAAAAATCGTCATGATCCAAAAGCCCGATATAATCCCCGCAGGCTCTTTTTAAAGCCTCGTTCGTATTTTCCGCTATTCCCCCGTTATTTTTTAAGCGAAAGTAACGGATACGCTTGTCCGAATAAGCGCTTACGGTCCGTTCCACTTTACTGCTCGTTCCGGCGTCCGCAATAATCAGCTCAAAATTCCCATAAGTCTGTGAAAGGACGGAATCGATCAGCTCTTTTAAATAGGTTTCCTTCGTTTCATAGGCAGGCACCAGAATACTGAATTTGCATGGAAATGCAAACTCGTATTTTTTCTGTTCTTCCAATATATGGCGTTCCGTTTCCTGATAACGGTACTGCTCCTCTTTTGCGGAAATCCTTTCCAAAACCGCATAAAAGGCCGCCAAAAAACCGTTCCTCTTCAAATAGTATATCGTTTTTTTCAGATTGGATACGTTTAAAAAATGCACCTGTTTTCCCTTTCCATTACAACGAAAAGCCGCCGCATGGGCGGCAGCCTTTCTGATTCTGATTTTTTATTGCCGGGTACATCGTTTTGCTATTTCAGGCCTGCGGTCAAAGGACTGCTTTCAGTTCCTCCGTAAGCTTCGCTACTTTCTCTTTTGCATCCTCCAGACTCGTTCCCTTTACGCCCATGTAGAACTTGATCTTCGGCTCCGTTCCGGAAGGACGCGCACAGCACCATGAATCATTTGTAAGATCAAAGTATAATACATTGGATTTCGGAAGTCCCGTGGGAGATTTCGTGCCTGTTGCAATCTCCGTGATCTCTCCGCTCTCATAGTCGCGCATGGACACTACCTGAAGCTCTCCGAAATTCTTAGGCGGATTGCTTCTTAATTTATCCATGATAGCGCCGATCTGTTTTGATCCGTCGATTCCCTTTAACGTAATGGTATATAAGTCTTCTTTATAATAACCGTATTTCTCGTAAATGGCAAGCATCTGATCCCAAAGCGTGATGCCGTTCTTCTTGCACCATGAAGCCACTTCGCACAGCATCATCACAGCCACTACCGCGTCTTTGTCACGGGCATGGGTTCCGGCAAGGCATCCGTAGCTTTCCTCTAAACCGAATACATAGTGGTTACTTCCTGTCTGCTCAAACAGTTTGATCTGTTCGCCGATGAATTTAAAGCCTGTCAGGACTTCGATCAAGCGTACATGATAGTCTTTTGTGATCGGCTGGGTCATATTGGTGGTTACGATCGTCGTTACAAGAGCAGGATTTTCCGGCATTGTACCCGTCGCCGTCCTCTCTCTCAAAATATATTCCGCAATCAGCATACCCGACATATTTCCGGTAAAAGAAACATATTCTCCCGTTTTCGCATCTTTGGCATAAACGCCGAGACGATCCGCATCAGGGTCGGTTGCAAGCACGATATCCGCGTCTTTTTCTTTTGCAAGCTTAAGAGCCAGCGTGAAGGCTTTCGGGTCTTCCGGATTCGGGTATTCCAGCGTCGTAAATTTAGGATCCGGCAATTCCTGTTCGGGAACTACATATACGTTCTTAAATCCAAGTTCGGAAAGAATACGTCTTACAGGAAGGTTTCCCGTACCGTGAAGGGGGGTATAAACGATCTTAATATCGTTTGCAACTTCCGTAATGATCTCCGGATGGATGATCTGCTTTTTCAACTCTGCCATATAAGCGTCGTCGATCTCTTTTCCAATGACGTTATAGAGTCCCGCTTTGGCAGCCTCTTCTTTGTCCATGCTCTTTACGGTATGATAATCGGTGACATTCTGCACTTCCGTAATGATCTCTTTATCTTTCGGCGCAGTGATCTGGGCGCCGTCTTCCCAATATACTTTATAGCCGTTATATTCGGGAGGATTGTGGCTGGCTGTTACAACGATTCCCGCAATACATCCCAATGTGCGCAGCGCAAAAGATAATTCCGGCGTGGGCCTTAAAGACTCAAAGACATATGCTTTGATCCCGTTCGCCGCCATGCACAAAGCCGCTTCGTCCGCAAATTCCGGCGACATATTTCTGGAATCATAAGCAATGGCAACGCCTTTATCTGCGCCTCCCTGCTTGATTATGTAATTTGCCAGACCCTGAGAAGCCTTGCGTACCGTATACACATTCATGCGGTTGGTACCTGCGCCGATAATACCGCGGAGTCCGCCGGTTCCGAACTCCAGCTCTTTATAAAACCGTTCTTCGATCTCGCCCTCATTGTCTTTGATCGCAAGAAGTTCATTCTTCGTCTCCTGATCGAAGTAAGAATCCTCTAACCAAAAATGATACTGCTCCATGAAACCCATTTCCTCTACCTCCATAATTCATATTTTAGTGCCTGATTTTTAAAATATTTTACCATATTTTGAAAGACCATACAAGCCAAGTTGCATATTCTATTCTTGCATTCATCATCCTTTATCACATTAGTTTCAGCGTGTAGTCGCTATGATCCAATGAGAAATTAGGATTATAATAAGGATCGCCCTTTTCCAGCTCCTCCTTCCATCTTTCCCTGAACCGTTCCGACTCTCTGTCATAACGTTTTGCGCTTTCCCCACTCAGGTCTGTTCCCCTTGAGGCGGATTCATAATGATACAGTTCCGCAAAAGGAGTAAAAATATTTAATAAACCTCGTTTTCTTAAGCGCAGGCAAAAATCCACGTCGTTTAACGCTACCGCGAAGCTTTCGTCCAAGCCTCCCAGCTCTTCATATAATTTTTTCTTTACAAGCAGACACGCCCCTGTCACTGCGGAAACATCCTGCGCATAGAACAGCCGTCCCATATAGCCGAAATTATTTTTATCCACCCGGTAATGGGTATGGCCCGCGCTGCGGTGGGCGCCAAGTCCGATCACGATCCCCGCATGCTGGATCGTATTATCCCCATAATAAAGCTTGGCTCCCACTGCGCCTACGTCTTCTCTTTGGGCAAACATCAAAAGCTCCTCGATCCAATTCATGGTAATGACTTCGGTATCGTTATTTAATAACAGTAGATATTCTCCGTTTGCTTTCGATGCGCCGAAGTTATTGACCTTCGAATAATTAAATTCCCCTTCGTACCTCTCTATCCGTATTTCTTTCCGCTGCTCCAGTTCCTTATAATAAGCGAAAGTTTCCGGCAATTCGCTGTTATTTTCTATAATGATGATCTCAATGTTGTCATACGTCGACCGCTCTAATATGGAAGAAATGCATCGTTTCAGATCCTGCACATGATCCTTATTGGGTATCAGTATGGAGATCTTGGGATTTGACAACAGTTGATATTGAATACGGAATATGGTCTCGCATGCCTTAGTACTGCTGATTTCAAACTCTTCAAAACCGCATTCCCTCAAATGTTCTCCAATGGCTCCTTTGGCCGCATCTATGGCATAGCTCTTGGCGCTGATATCCGATGCCACGCTTCCTTTATGGGATCGCCAGTAATACAGCAGTTTGGGAACATGCACTATATGTTTCGCTTTGGCAGTGAGCCTTAAAATCATATCGTGATCCTGACTTCCGTCAAACCGGACCCGGAACAATTCCATCCCCTCTAAGAGCCTTCTGTCAAATACACTGAAATGGCAGATATAGTTATTGGCCCTTAAATTGTCTATGGAAAAATCCGGTTTAAAATGCAGGGTGATCATATTATTGATACTGTTCCCTTTGAAAGTCGCCTCATCGCAGTAAACATAGTCCGCATTTTTTTCACAGATCGCTTTCATATACTCATACAGTACACTTGGATGTAATATATCGTCATGGTCAAAAAGCCCGATATAATCGCCGGTCGCCATTTCATAGCACTTGTTTGTATTTCCTGCGATACCGTCGTTCTTTTCCAGCTTTTTATATTTTATCCGCCCGTCTTTACGCGCATAAGAAAGGCACATCTGTTCTACATAAGCGTGTTCGCTGTCCGAACCGTCAGCAAGGCAAAGCTCCCAGTTTCCATAAGTCTGATTCCGCACCGAGTCCGCCATATCCTTTAAAAAATTCTTCGGCGTATTATAGAGCGGCACTAAAATACTAAATTTAATGTTTTTCGGAAATACCGTCTCTGCTTCGGCTTTTCTTCTCTCCGCATCGGGAAATCCGGCCGTCCCGTGCCGAAGTCTGGCCCGTCTCTCGATCCCTTTGCTTTTTAGCTTTCTTGCCAGTCCCTTAGGGCTTCCGTAACGCCTGATCCTATCCTTTGTCCTTAAGAGAAAATGGAGGCATCCCCTCGCCGGTTTGGAAAGTTTCCAAAACGTTCCGCCTTTGATACGTCCGATCTGCTCTTTTAACTCCTCTTCCTGCTTTTGCAGATCCGCAATCCTGCCGTTTAGCGCCTGATTTTTCTTTTTCTCCGCTTCATAAGCTTTTTTATAATATTCTAATTCCTGCCGGTCCGCCTGTTTATTTTGTTCCATTTTTACGACTATGTCCCCTTTCCGTCTGCCGCGTTGGCCTCTGCTTCGATCCGTGCCGGACGTGTGCCGCCGGCACACAGCACCGTCAGTCAGCGATGCCGCCGCATCGCCCTCCTTCCTCCGCCTTGCAGACTGAACATTCATTCTGCGCCATCTGGCTGAAAGTAACTAGATCTCAACTATCCTGTCTGAAATCCGGTAATACATCCTGTCAGACAGCATATCCTCATAAAGAACGCCAACCCTGTACCGCCCCTTCTTCACCGTTTTCAACCTGAATCTCGCCACCAGTCCCGACAGTTCTATCCTGCTTTCCCTGTTGGTTCTCTTCCCTTTACCCGCTCTTTTTCCGCCATTTCCTTCTCCCACGGCGCCGCCGGCTTCTTTTCCGCGAACGTCCCCGCCCGTTTCCCCATAAAGTTCCGCCACGTCTTCCCTTAAGTAAGACATGATCTCAGTCGCATAAAGTTTTTTCCCCTCCGCTTCTTCTAAAAGCAGGCTTCTCTTATAATGGCAGTTATCCGCATCCCGCAGTACCGACCAGCCGGTAATCCTCATGACACCATGATTCTGCACCATACTCATAGATTCTGCAGGCGTCTCTTCTTCCTCCTGCATGACCCGCGCCTCGTCGATGAAAAAAACAAGCTGTTTTTCCTTAAGCGCCTTTGCATCTTTTTTCAGGATTTTCTCCGTAATGGGCTTTTTTACCTCATCCCTTTGGCATTCAAAGGTACTGCCGCACCGGTACTCCGGTGAATTTTGAGTAAGCCATGGGCTATAATAAGGATCGTACCCTTCATACTCGGGATAGCGCCGGTACAGCTTTTTTTTCTCCTTCAAAAGCCTGGCCGCCTTTTTTTGATCCTTTTCGTCCAATCCTCTGCTCAAAGATTCATGATGAAGAAGAATGGCATCATTTCGTAAAACGTTCCGATATCCCGCCTTATGCAGCTTCAGACAAAACGCTACGTCGTTATAGGCCACTGGAAGATCCTCGTCCATACCGCCCACTTTTTCGTAAAGCTCCTTTCTTACCATCAGACATGCGCCGGTTACGGCAAGATAATTAAAGGTAAAAACATTCCTTCCGTCATAATACATCCGGTCGTCCCATGCCCCTGTCAGCTTGTGTGCCGGGCCTATGGAAAGATTGGTGATGCCCGTATGCTGTATCGTCAGGCCGTCCGGATACCAAAGCTTGGCTCCCACTGCGCCGACTCCGGAAACGGATGCCTGTCCCGCCATTCTTTTCATATAACCGCTTTCAATGACCTCTATATCATCATTTAATAACAATAGATATTCACCCTTTGCCTCTTTGGCGCCGATATTGCACATCGCAGAAAAATTAAAATCCATAGGTTCGCAGATATATCGGAATCCATAGGTTCTGCCCAGTTCCTCCGACCGGATGCGGTTAGTTTCATAACTACCATTATCTACTACGATGATCTCCATATCGGGATAGTCTGTTTTCTCAAGGACGGACCGGATACATTTTTCCAATATTTCGGGATGGTCTTTGGATAAAATGATTACCGATACCTTCCCTTTCGCTTCAAAACAGACGTGATCGACGCCGGGAATGTTTCCTTCTTCCAAATATCCCCGAATCCCACGGCGGCGCAGCGCATCCAGCTTTATTTTTTCATATTCCTTTTCATATCCCCAAACGCCCTCTATCGCCGTCTCATCCATAACAAGCGTTGTTTTATCTTCTTTTTCCGTTCCATGAAATAAAATCTCTCCTAAGGCAGCTATTTTTTCCTCTCCATTGCCCATACGGCCTATATTGCCCGTATTACCCGCACTGCTTATATCAGCCATATCACTCGTAGGATTCAAATCTTCCCTGTCCTTGGCAGATAATTCTTCTGCTTTCAGTACAAAATCATAAATATTTTCCCTATAATTATCGCTTCCCAGCCATGGGACGGAAGAATAGCTTTCCTTTCTGACGGCGAAAACATTACCGAAATAAAAATAAGAAAGCAGCGTATCCGGAGAATATGCCGGTTTAAACCACGGTTTTTTCCTGCTTTCTCCTCCCTCCGGCGTTTTTTCGATCCGGTCTTCCCCTCCATAAATAAGCGACACATGGGGATATTTTTCAAAATAACTGTCTATCCGCTGCAAAGCCTGTCTGCCTATCCGCCCCTGCTTTGTCACAAAAAGCAGATACGGCTTTTGCGTCTGTTCCAAAGAAAACGACGCTTTACAGTCTTCCATAAAAATGATTTCCGTCTTACTCTCGTTTTCCGTAACTCCGTATTTCTCCATCATATTTTCACGGATCACATCTACCGTCCGGTCGGTGCGCACAGCGCTTTCATGTTCGCCGATCCAATATTGATACGGTTCTTTTTGAAACAAAAGGTTTTTCTCATACCGCTTTACGCTTACGGAACTTTCCCCGCACGCGCTGTCTTTCAGTACGGTTTTTCCTCCTTCTTTCCATTTGGCGGGCAGCCCTTTCAGCTTATAGAAAAAGCGCGCTACGGGATTTCCCGCAATGCGCTCATACTTTTGCCGCAGCTCAAGCACAGACTGCTCTTTAGACGCAGCCTGAGAAGCCAACTGGATATTCGTATTTTTTACTTTTTGGTATGCCTGCTTATAGTAATCGGTAAAATTCTGTTTCTCCAAATTCCGTCCGCCTTTCCCTATACCATTCTTCCGGCAATGCTCTCCGGCAGTACCGCCACATTCATGGAAACTTCAAGTATATTATCTTCCTTCATTGGCAGATGTTTCAAATAAAACGTAAAGTTAGGATCCTCTTTCGGGAACGCCAGTACGCCGTCGTTTAAGGCCTTCCCGTTCGTAGCAAACTTCCCTCTGCCTTTTAGCGGCAGTTTTTGTCCGTTCCAAAAGGCGTTTTCGATCGTGACCAGACAAGGACCGTGATCCGGATCGATGCGGACCGCTTTCCGCTCTCCTGCAAAATGCAAGGTAAAGGTAATATTCTCCCTTCCCTTTTCAGCCTGTTTTTTTAAAGCTCCCTTCTTCTCGTTTAGCATAAACGAATTTGCCTCCGAAAAGCCGTCCCCGGTATCCTCATAGACCTGCACCAGATTCACACCGCTCTCCTCCGCTCCTTCCACGGAAAGCCCCAAAGGATTTAATACCGGATTTCCGATCAGATTGCGTAAAAGCCCTAAACTCATCCTCTCCCCCGCAATCTTTTTCTGCATCTCCTTTTCCCGTTCCAAAACACGCTCCCGTTCTTCTTCTGAAACCGGAAAAATACCGGAAAGAAGCCTTTCCTCCGCTTTTTTACGCTTTGCGGCTCCCAACGCGTAACAGTACAGCGCGCGGTACGCCACCTCTTTCACCGGAATATCTTCCTGAACGGTCCATTCATAATCGATGACCGTCCACCGGTCTCCTTCCACCAAAATATTGGAAAAGATCAGATCATAATCCGTTACGCCCGCACCCTCACGATAGCCGATGCGCCTTACATACTCGCCAAACAGCTTTTCAATCCCTTCAAAATCCTGTCTGTCAAGAAGTTCGTCAAACAGTTCCTCTAAAGTCCGCCCCTTTGCAAATGCAAAAGCCAGACCGCCCTCCGGCATTTTCCTGCACTCGTTCACGGAAAGAGCGCTGCCCTCATATCTTTTCACAAGAAGCTCGTGAGCCTTTTCCATGGCTTCAATATGCGTCTGCGCTTTCGGTGAGCAGGCTCTTTTTTCCACAACCGGGTCCGGCAGCCCCAAATTCTCTCCTCCAGCGGCCCCGCCCGCCGTCTTCAAAGCTTTTCCTCCGCCGGATATGCCTGCCTGTTCCGGACCGCTTTCCGGCAGACGGATATCGGTGCGTATGGCGTACTCCGGCGACCTGTCGTTAGAGTATTTGGAAAATTTGACCGAAAGCGGTTTCCCGACCACAAGACAATAGGAATTGGCATACAGCGGAAACAGGCCTTCCTTGATAATGGTATCAAATACGTTTTTTTCGTCAAACAGAAGCAGCCTGCTCCTGTCGAAATTACGGATATTGGTGCAAAGCTCCCCTAATCTCGGCAGATATTCGTCGGAGTAGACGCTGGTCATAAATTTATAATCGGGATACGGATAATAAAAACTATATTCTTCACAACGGTTGGCCTTACAAATCCGTTCCAGCCCGTTTCTTGTAAAAGTACGCACTCCGGTATCCTCCGGATAGTCTTCCAATCCGCTGAAGTAAAGTCCCTGATGATCCTCTTTACAGCCCGCCCAATACTTCAGCCCGAACTTATTTTCGATAGCAATAACCAGTCTTCCGTCCGCCCCTTCGCCTTTCAGATGTTTTAAAAGGATCTCCATAAAACGTTCATAAGGCTTGTCCGTGCCGATATATCCCTGTGCATATTCAAAAACGCCGATCAGGAAAATATAGTCGAAATCCGTGTCCAAAACCTTTTCAATATCCTGAAAATTCCCCACATGGATCGTAACGTTATCATATTCCGCATTTCTGTAGGCGTTGATCAGGCTTCGTTTTTTCGACAGGTCAATACAAGTCACGCTGCCCGCTTTTTTGGCAAGGGCGCCAGTGATTGCGCCGCACCCGCTGCCGACTTCCAACACCTTCATTTCCTTTTCTATCGGAATCCAGTCCACGATATTTTCCCTGAACGGCGATAGATGATAAAGTACGGGCCAGCTTGCTCTTTCCTCAATGATACGGGGAAATTCCTCTTTTCCGTAATTTTTTACGATCTCCAGTATTTCCTCTTCCACGTCCCCGTCGCTATACAGATCTTCTCCGGGATAATATTCATAGTCCAGCGTGATATTTCCGATCTTTTCCTTCATAATGACCCCCATGCCGCTCATAGCGTCCCAATATCTTCCACCTTTACTTTAGAATTCATATCAAAATACCCTACCGTATCTTTATCCGAGATCACAGTCACATTCAAGGCGTCATATAATCTGTGGTACACTACAAACTCGTCGTTTTCATATCCTGTCAGCCCAAAAGATACCAGATATTCTCCCCCCTGCAGTTCCATGTTCTGGGTAAAAGAGACGTCCTTTTGCTCTCCTGCCCTGACCTGATCCAAAAATGCTTTTTCTACCATAGAATTGGTTCCCGTGATCTCCACGCCCTTGATATTCTTTATCGTAAAGGCAAAGATCGGAGACGGCAGGTCTTTTGCGAACTTAACCTTCATGTGGATCGTAAAGCTGCTGCCTTTCATCACCGCAGTAGTACGCATCCCGCTTTCGTCACACATATAAATTTCCGTGATTTCCGCTTCTTTATTCCCGTATTCCAACAGATCCGGATTCTGCCCCTGCGCTCTTTCCCTTACGCCGTTTTTTGACGCCGCTTTTTTTAACTGCTCGTCCTCCAGCAGATTGTTATCGTCTTCCGGCACCTCGTACTGCCCTACAAGCACTCTCTTGTAGGCGTCGATCATTTCTTTCGGCTCTCCTTCTCCCAATTTATTTCCCTTATTTAAAAGCACCACTCTGTCGCAATATTTACTGATACTGCTCAAATCATGGCTGACAAACACAATGGTCTTTCCCATTTGCTTGAATTCTTCAAATTTATGATAACATTTGGCCTGAAAGAAAACGTCCCCTACCGACAGCGCTTCGTCCACGATCAGAATCTCCGGTTCGATATTGATCGCCACCGCAAACGCAAGGCGAACGAACATACCGCTGGAATAGGTTTTTACCGGCTGGTACACATAATCCCCGATATCTGCAAAATCCAAAATATCCTGCATCTTTTCATCGATCTCCTTTTCGGAAAATCCAATCATCGTACCGTTCAGATAAATATTCTCGATTCCGTTGTATTCCATGTTAAATCCTGCGCCAAGCTCCAAAAGGGCCGAAATACGCCCGTTGACTTCAACCTGTCCCTCGGTAGGGCTGACGACTCCCGTAATGATCTTCAGGATCGTCGATTTCCCGGAACCGTTCGTTCCTATGATCCCTACGGCTTCTCCCTGTCTGACCGTTAAGTTTACCCCGTTTAAGGCATAATGCTCCCGGTGTTTCTTTTTCCTGCCAAACCCCAGCGCCTCCTTCATCCGGTCCGACGGCTTGTCATATAACTTATATACTTTCTTTAAATCCGTTACCCGGATCGCAATCTGCTTCTCTTCCATCGTCCCTGCCTCTCTCTTGTCCCATTTCCTTCATCCGGCTTTCACGATTCCACTCCGGGAATCTCAGGCCCTTGCGCAAACTGTCCGCCCTCTCCTTCATCCGTCAGCATTCATGCCCTTAATCTCCCACAAACTGCAGCGGGAAAGCGCTTTGCAGACACACTACATAACGTCCGCAAAATGTACTTTCAAACGTTTAAACAAAATAGCGCCGATTACAAACAAGAGTACGGTCACGATCCAAAAATAGGTAGTGGAATAAAAGTGCTCGAAAAACCACTCTTTTTCAAAAATTGCGCTCCGATAGCCGTTTACAATATAGGTTACGGGATTGAGTTTAAATAATTTTTTATATTCTCCGGCCCTTGCAATATTCCACATGATCGGCGTGGCCCACATACCGATCTGCAGGGCGATATTGATGATCTGCTGCAGATCCCTGAAGAAAATAACAATGGCACAGGTACTATAGCTTAAAGCAAGCACAAATAAAAATGTACACAGGCTGTAATATAACACCTGTAATGTATAAACCGACGGAACATATCCGTATGCAATGGACAATAACAACAGTATTCCCAAAAAGAAAATATGAATGAACGTCGCCGCGATCACTTTGATGATCGGCAGGATGCTGATTTTAAATACGACCTTCTTTACCAGATAATTGTATTCCAAAAGCGCCATCGTACCATTGGTAAGCCCTTCGGAAAAGAAAAACCAGGGTACAAGCCCCGCCGTCAGGTAAAGCACATAAGGCACCTCCAGCCCTTCCGTCAAAAATTCGCTCCTGTTCCCGAAAACCTTTTCAAACACAAGCCAATACATGACTACGGTAACTACCGGCTGTACCATCGCCCATACCATTCCCAGATAAGAACCGGCATAGCGCTTTTTAAAATCATTTTTCGCCAGTTTCCAGATCAGCCTCCTGTTCTGGTAAAGCTCAATGGGAAGTACAGTGATCTTGTCATAAAAAGCGGCAAAGATTCCGCAGGAAGCCGCAATCACGATACAGGCTATTATTTTTTTTACGATTTCCTCGCTTTGGACCGCTCTCGGATTGTGATGAAATACGACTACCGCCGCCACGATCACTCCCGCAAGAATAAACAGCAAAATCCCGTTCTTCTTACCGATGCTTTTTTTATTCATTCTTAAGGTACTCCTTGATACCGCCCCAATTTTTATCTCTTTCGGCAAGGATCAGTTCCATGCCCTCCGGAACCGGCCACTCTACACCAATCTCTTCATCCGCATAATAAAGGCCGCCTTCATCGTTAGGATGATAAAATTCCGTACATTTATAGGCAAATTCCGCATAGTCCGACAAAACGAGGAAACCATGCGCAAAATTCTTCGGAACAAAAAACTGTTTTTTGTTTTCTTCCGACAATAGCACGCCGTACCACTTTCCGAATGTCTCCGAACCTTTTCTTAAGTCTACGGCGACATCGTATACTTCCCCCCGCAGTACCCTGACCAGCTTGTCCTGCGGATGGTTGATTTGAAAATGAAGCCCCCGTAATACGCCTTTTTTCGATGCGGACTGATTATCCTGTACAAATACCTGATCGATCCCCGCCTCCTTATAATCCTTATAATTATAAGTTTCCATGAAATACCCTCTCTCGTCGCCGAAAACGGTAGGCGTGATCACTTTCAAACCTTCTATCTCACATGTTTCAACCGTAATTTTTCCCATATTCCTTCCCATCCTTTTCTACATTATTCTAAGTAACTTAAATTAATATCTACCCGTCCTTCGATTCCGGCAACTTTTCCGTTGGAACTGTACTGCCACATCTGATAGTACCCCTGATAGAGCGGCGTTTCCCTATATTCTGCGAGCCAAATAACATCCTGTTCCAGCTTATCGGAGATCAGATTGTTATTGAGCCAGTTCCTGCTCGCATATACGCCGGCTTTATAACCCGCATTTTTGATCGTGGAACAAAAGGCCCTGCATACCAGCGTTCTTTCCGCCGCTCCCAATTGATCCGCACGTCCGTTGCCGCCTGCCCCCTCCGTGTCGATAAAGATCGGGTAATCCAGTTTATAGTCGCTGCACAGTTTGATCGCCATACTGGCCTCTTCCACTGCTTCCACCTCGTTAACGGCCTGCGTAAAGAAATACACGCCGACCGGAATATCCGATGCGATCGCACCCCTGATATTTTTTTCAAAATAAGGGTCTTCGACAAGCGCCCCCGTAGAAGAACCGCGGTACCCTAAGCGGATAATAGCATATTCCACGCCGGCCTCTTTCACCTTGTCCCAATCGATTTCACCGTTCCATTTGGAAACGTCGATACCGAATTTTGCATTGCCGTCCCTCCTGACCGACGTCATCTCCGTACCGTCCGCATCCTCGACGGCTCCGTTGACCGCCGTATCTTCCAACGCCGCGTCGATCTCGTCCTCGGTTTTGATCAAAAGGGAAATATCATTGATGGCCACATATTCCACCTTATCCTTTACCCTGACCTTGGTAGGGTTTTCGGGTACTTTATAGCCGCTTACCCTGTTTAAGGAAACGTAGTATTCTCCCGGCCTTAAATCGGCGATATAAACCACGCCGTCCTGATTCAGATCCTTATATTCGTCCTCTCCGTTGACCGTAATATAAAAGCTTTCCCCCTCTACCGGATTGCCTTCATAATTTACCACCTGAACCCTCAAATCCTGTTCAATACTGGTCACCACAATAGACAGCCTGTTCTCGTCGCCTTTGGGCCTGTATTTATCCAACGTAGACTGACTGTTAAAGAACGTCTCATCCTGCATAAAAGCCGACAGGTCGTCGCCAATCTGTCCCGTCACCCTCTCCACATGGGCGCCCGCATATTCACCGCTCCCGCTTTCCGTCTGCACAGTCTCTTCTTTCAAAAAACGTCGTTTTACGGTATCCAGATTTGAATAAACTACTACGCCCAAAATCATGAGTATCAAAAGCAACATGATAAAGACCGCAGTATGCTTTACTTTAGAGTCCATTTGCAACCTCAACCAAATACTTTCCATAATCCGTCTTCATCAACGGTTCCGCAAGCTCCAATAACTGTTCCTTTGTAATAAATCCCCTTTTATATGCAATTTCTTCGATACAGGAAATATATAGGCCCTGCCTTTTTTGGAAAGCAGCCACAAAATCCGCCGCATCCAAAAGAGAATCATGGTTTCCCGTATCCAGCCACGCAAATCCCCGTCCCAGCGTTTCCACCTGCAGAGTCCCGCGTTTCAGATACTCGTTGTTTACGCTTGTGATCTCGATCTCGCCTCTGGCAGAAGGTTTCACGTTCTTCGCGATCTCTACCACATCGTTATCATAAAAATACAGGCCCGGAACCGCGTAATTGCTCTTCGGATGCTCCGGTTTTTCTTCTATTGAAAGAGCCCTGCCGTTTTCGTCAAACTCCACCACGCCGTACTCTCTCGGATCCCTGACATAATACCCGAAAATAGTAGCGCCGCTGGTTCTGGAGGCTACATTTTTCAACACTTTGGAAAAACTCTGCCCGTAAAAGATATTATCTCCCAAGACAAGCGCCACGCTGTCGTTTCCGATGAAATCAGCGCCGATGATAAAGGCGTCCGCAAGCCCTCTTGGCGTCTCCTGCACGGCATACTCCATATGAAGCCCAAGCTGTCCGCCGGTGCCGAACAGTTCCTGAAATACCGGTAGATCCCTCGGCGTGGAAATGATCAAAATATCCCTGATTCCCGCAAGCATCAGAATCGACAGCGGATAATATATCATGGGCTTATCATAAACCGGCATGATCTGCTTGGATATCGCTTTTGTCAAAGGGTATAATCTGGTCCCCGAACCTCCCGCCAATATAATTCCTTTCATTAGTAAACCTCCGTTCCTGCCCAGCCTGCCTTCCGCAAAGCAAGGCATACCTATTTTATATTTGGATGCAGACAAAAAACATACCGAATGGGAACAACCCAAAAGCTGTCCCCATCCGCCCTATATTTTACTGATACATTTCCTCATAATATTTTTGATAATCGCCGCTCGTTACATTCTTCATCCATTCCTCATGCTCAAAAAACCATTTGATGGTCAGCCTGATGCCGTCCTTGAACATCGTTTCCGGTTCCCAGCCAATCTCTGCCTTGATCTTGTCCGGCGCAATGGCGTACCTTCTGTCATGGCCTTTTCTGTCCTCTACATAAGTGATCAGTTCTTCGCTTACTTTGGCCTTTCTGGGATCGCTGTCCGGCAGCATTTCCTGCAGCGTATCCAAAATGATATGGATGATCTCGATATTCTGCTTCTCATTATGCCCGCCGATATTGTAAGTTTCAAAAAGCCTGCCCTGTTCCTGTACCATATCAATCGCCTTGGCATGGTCCTCCACATACAGCCAGTCCCTTACGTTTTTACCGTCTCCGTATACCGGCAGTTTCTTTCCTTGCAACGCATTATTGATAATAAGAGGAATCAGCTTCTCCGGAAACTGGTACGGCCCGTAATTGTTCGAACAATTCGTAATGTTCGCCGGGAATTTATAGGTATCCATATAAGATTTAACCAGCATATCCGAGCTTGCCTTACTTGCCGAATACGGACTATGGGGCGCATAAGGGGTGGTTTCGTAAAAATATTCCCCGTCGTTTTCCAAAGAGCCGTATACCTCATCCGTGGAAACGTGCAGGAATTTCTTTCCTTCTTTAAAACTTCCGTCCGGCAGTTCCCATGCCGCTTTTGCACAATTTAACATCACCGCCGTACCAAGTACGTTCGTCTGTACAAACACTTCGGGATTTCTGATGCTTCTGTCCACATGGCTTTCCGCCGCGAAATGCACGACTCTGTCAATATCGTTTTCTTCAAAGATCCTGCTGATTGCTTCTTTATCGCAAATGTCCGCTTTCACAAAAGTATAATTGTCCCGTTCCTCAACTTCTTTCAAATTCTCAAGATTGCCCGCATAAGTAAGCGCGTCCACATTGATAATGCGGATCTCGTCCCCGTACTTCCTAAACATATAATGAATATAATTGGAACCGATAAACCCGGCTCCTCCGGTCACTAAATAAGTTCTCATCTTTTCTTTGTCCCTTTCTGTTTCTGCCGGCCTGTGCCCTTAATAACCAAGATAACTCAGGTTCATATCTACATCGCCCTGAATGCCCGCTACCTTTCCTTTTGAAGTATACTGCCACATCTGATATTTTCCGCCGTAAGACGGCGCCGCTACATATTGGGCAAGCCATACTTTATAAGAAGAACCGATGCCGCCTGCATTGATCTTCTCGTTCAGCCAATTCTTATTTGCGTAAATCCCTGCCGCATATCCTGAATTAGAGATGGTCTGGCAAAAAGCATTGCACACCGCCGTCCTCACGTCCGTACCAATACCGTCCGCACGCCCGCCGCTTGGTTCCACGTCCAAAAATACCGGATAGGAGATAGTATACCCACTTATCAGACTTAAAACCATGGACGCTTCCTCCACGGCCTCTACCTCGTTCACTGCCTGCGTAAAGAAATAAACGCCAACCTTCAGTCCTGCCGACGTAGCTCCTTTTATGTTGGCCCGGAATTTCGGGTCCTCAATCAACGCGCCCGTAGAAGAGCCGCGGTAACCGCAGCGGATTATGACATAATGGATACCGGAGTTTTTCACTGCGTTCCAGTCAATATTCCCGTTCCACTTAGACACGTCGATCCCTAATATCCCTGAGTTTGTCACAAGCGCTCCCGTAACCGGATCGAACTGATAAGTCGCTCCCTGAATGACCTGCGTTCCGGTCACTACGTTTCCGTTTACATCATAATAGTATACACTACCGTCTATCGTCTGCCAACCCGTGTATTTATATGCCGCGGATTTTATATAAAATTTATCATATTTATAATAATCCGCATATACCGCAGCCACATATTCTCCGGAAGCATTTATGATATAAACCTGATTCCCCCTGCTGTCCTTAAGTGGAGTCGTCGTATCCTCGGCCGCATTCGTATTCGGAGAAGAGGCGCCCGTTCCTTTTTCCGTTACGGTCACCTGACAGCTTGCACTGACGCCGTTTGCAGTTGCAGTAATAGTCGCTTTTCCTGCTTTCACGCCCGTTATCGTACCGTTTAGCGCAACCGTTGCAATGGTTGCGTCGGAGCTTGTCCACACCACCGTCCCATCCGGCCCGACAACAGTAATCTTCGGTACGGCAGTCTCTCCTACTTTTATAGACATTTCAGAAGGGGAAATAGTTGTACTGACGCTTGAAACGGTAACGGAACAAGTCATTGCCGCGCCGTCCTCCGCTCTTGCAACGATCGTAGTCGTTCCGTCTTTCACACCGGTCACCACGCCGTTTGCATCTACCGTCGCAACGGACGGATCGTCGCTGGTCCATGTAACCGCAACGGACGCCTTGATTGTCTCCGTCTTCCCCACTCCGATGGTAATACTGCTTTTATCCAATGTAAACTGCGTCTCCGTTACCGTTACCTGAAACGTTTCTATATCCGTACCGTTGCTTGCAGTCACCGACGCGGTCCCGCCTTTTTTCCCGGTAATGATATTCATGCTGCCGGTCTGTCCGCCATCCACAGAAGCTACCAGTTCATTGTCGCTCAGCCATGTAATAAAGTCTCCCGCCAGACTCGTATTCACTGCAACGCTCTCTCCCCTTTTCAGGGATACGTCGTTTGTCGCTATATTGGAAAGTTTAAAAAAGGTATCGGTACGCAATGCGCTCGCCGTCAGAGAAGGATCCGCGATGGTGGCTTTGTTGATTTCTTTATAAGAACCTTCTCCCAGCTCTGTCTTCGTACTCTCCACAAACGCAACCGTATCTTTATTGGCCGATTCTACCGTTTCCTGTACCTTTGTATCTTCCGCTGAAGCATTGACCTCTGCTTCCGTCTTGATCTCGTCGGAAACATCCACTTTTTTATACTCTATTTTATCTTTGACCGTGATCTGCTGCGCCTCGGCCGATATCCCGTACTCCCGATACGCTTCTTCCGTAAGGGCGATCATTTTTACGGTATATTTCCCCGGTGTCAGCTTATTTTTATAAACAATACCATCCATATCGTCGTCCGTAAGCGTAAATGACTTTTTATCGGCATCCGTCACTTCCACTTCAAACGGCACGCTGGCAATCAGTTTTGTCGATTTTTTATTGATAAATTTGATCTTTAAGTCCTGCTGAATAGAAGAAAGGTTCATCGTCACTTCTATGGAACCTGTAGACGCCGTATTTTCGGGTTCCTGCGGCTGTTCTTCCCCATTTCCTTCTCCTACAACCTGTGCCGCCTCCTGTTTCGCTTTTGCCGCATCCGCCACCGCCAGCAGACCGCTTTCTCCTATCACATCAATATGCTCCAGATCTACGCCTAACTCCGCAAACGCTTCTACCTGTCCCGCGCTGACTCTGGAACCGATAAACATGGCGCCCGCCGCGATCGCAAAGACGAGCACCACCACTCCTGTTCCTGCAATCAGATAGTCCATTGTATTTAACCCGCTGAAGAAAGCAATCACCTTGGTTAAAACGGTATCTTCTTCGTCATCCTCCCACCGTTCCTGCTCATAACCGGCTTCGTCATCATATGCCTCCTCGTCCCAGTCTTCTACCGATCCATAGTATTCGCCGTCGTCTTCCTCATCCAGCTCGTAATACTCCATACCGTCTCCGGCTTCTTCCCACTCATAATATTCTTCATCCGTTTCGGTCTCATAATACCCTTCCCCATCGGTATCCGCTTCGTCAAATCCATAATATGCTTCGCCGATTTCCGATTCTTCTGCCTCATAGTATTCTTCCCCGGTTTCCGGTTCTTCTATTTCATCATACTCTTCCACAGATTCCGGTTCTTCTGCCTCATAGTATTCTTCCTCAGTTTCCAATTCTTCTATCTCATCATACTCTTCCTCGGTTTCCGATTCTTCTATCTCATAGTATTCTTCCTCGGTTTCCAATTCTTCTATCTCATCATATTCTTCCTCGGTTTCCAATTCTTCTGCTTCATCATACTCTTCCACAAATTCCGGTTCTTCTATCCCAACATACTCTTCCGCAGATTCCGTATCTTCTTCTGTCTCGTAATACTCTTCGCCAGTTTCCGTCTCCTCTTCTGACTCATAGTATCCTTCCCCGGTTTCCGTATCTTCTTCTAACTCATAATACTCTATCCCGTCGTCCTCTTCGCTGTCTGTCCCATAATACTCTTCTGCCGGTTCCTGCTCATAGTATTCCCCGTTATCCGCCTGTTCATAATATTCATGAGCATCCCCGGCTTCTTCCCACTCATAATATTCTTCATCTAATTCCGTAAATGCAATATCATTCTTTTTATGTCTACCGAATTTTATGTTAACCACCCCTTAATCAAATTTTCGTTCTATTATATCATCAATTTTGGCACCGTTCAATAAAATTCACGCTTTTTTCATTTATTTCAGCTTTTTATTCCCGTCTTTTGACGAATTTTGTCGACCGATTAAAACGGTTAATCTGTTGACTTTTTTCGATATTAATGCAACAATTTACAATAATTGGATAACATAATACGGCATAACACATTTGGTAAACCTCTTATGATGTTATGTCCGCTTAAAGAAGGGGATTTGAATATGCTTTATATGCATTATTGCAAACATTGTCAACGTGTACATTTATTAAACGGACACAAACAGCTTTGTCCGAAATGTGAAGAAACGCTCACAGAACTTCGTATCCCGTATATGGATTATGTAAATATGGACATGCAGGAGAGGGAGGAATTTCGTGAAAAATGCGCTGACGAACAGCAGCTTGCCGCATTAAGCACTACTTACCGTATGTTCAAATACAGCAAATGGTATCGGGAATCCATCAAAAACAGCGAAGCCAATCTTAAGGAATTCTAAAAAATCCTTAAAAAGTAATGAGCATATAGATTTTTTATTACTTTTTTAGTAGAATAGTCCATATATATTTCAATATGGAGGACTGTCTATGAAAAATTTAAAGGACATGAAAATAAATCCCCATTTGGTCATCTGGATCATTATTGGGATCATGTTTATTATTGTGGCCGTAAGATTATTTATTTGGAATAAAGGTATCAAATCGGATTTCGATCCCAATAATATCAGCGATGATTTTGATACGGAAGCTTTAGACGTTATTTATAAAGTCAATACCGCCAAAATCGAAGGCTTTGAAGACGACGGCGTGACCACCGTACTTATGGTAGGAAACAATCCGCTCACAGATAAAACGGGCGACGGCAGTATCGCCTCCCTTGTCGCTGAGCAGACACAGGCCCAAGTCTATTCCGCCGGTTTTGCCGACACCTGCCTTGCTGCCCTGAACAGCAGCTATTCCGAAGACTGCGCTGTGGACGCTTTCAGCCTCTTTTATCTGACAAAGGCGATGTGCGACGGCGATTACTCTCTTCAGGACGAGCTGATCGAATCCGGTAAAGTAAATGCCGGCTATAAGACGTCTCTTGACTTACTAAAAAATACGGACTACTCCAAAGTAGACGTTCTCGTATTTTTCTATGATGCAAGAGATTATCTGCAAAGGCGGAATCTTTATGATGAAAATAACGATCTGAATACCGGCACTTATACCGGCGCGCTTCGTGCTTCTGCCAAGCAGATTGCGGAAAAATATCCGCATATCCGTATCATTCTGATGTCTCCCTACTTTGCCAGCTTCGTAGACGAGGACGGGAACTATTTAAGCGGAGATACCATGAATCTGGGCTGCGGCGTCATCCCCAACTATCTGCAGTTTAGCGTAGATGTAGGTAACGAGTGTATGTTTACGGTAATCGACAACTACTACGGTACGATCATAGAAGACACTTCTTCCGAATATTTAGTTGACAATGTTAATCTGAACGATAAAGGGCGGGAAGCCATTGCCAAGCGTCTTGCAGAGACGATCGGTATTCCTGAAAAATAGTAAAAACTGCATAAGGACAATTGTGAAAGAGCCGGAGAATCTCCAGAGTGTGTTTGAAAATTGCTTTCCCCGAGATCTGCGTCACAGTTTGTGGGAGATTTGTATCAAATTTAAGAGGCGTAGCGGGCTGCGTTGATTAAATTTGGTGCAAATATCACGCAAAGTGGGGCGTGCAGATTGGGGGAATGGGTTTCCAGACACGCTCTAGGTAGGATTCCGGCTCTGTTTTTATTTTCTAAGTCTTTCTTTCTAATCTGCCATGATATGAGTACGATTCACCTATAAAAATTCATAATTTCATAAATTTGCACGGTTCAAACCGTTATTTATCCAAAAAACACCGTAATATCAAACATTCTCCGGCTTTTAACTACCAGCGCCACAGGGAAGGAAAACACTCCCGTAACTACTATTTTTCATTCCAAAGGAGGAAACAACTATGATCGACGTTAACAAATTAAGCCTCACACAGATCGACAGGATCACCTGCTTCAACAACTCGGACAAGCCGGACGGCACAAGATAACCGCGCCCCCTGCCACGGACAGTTCCCTGTCCTCATGACAGGCTGCAAAAAATACCTATTCACCATGATTCATAAGCGTATAAAGATACGCGGAAGGAGCACATATGATTACATTTATCAGATACTGCCGCATAAAGGCAAAAGAAATCAAACTGAAGCTGGCATTTTACAGCTTTTTGGAAAAAGGCATAAAAGAATTTTCTAAAAACAAAGAAACCTTGCAGAAAAAACTCATCCATGAATTTGCGGAAATACTCAGCCGCACGGACAGGGATGGGACTGAAATAGAGTAAAGGAGGAAACTACATATGGCAGATAATAAACTTTTTTCCATTGGTACGCTACTTTCTCTGATCAAGGATAACGCCAGACAGGCTGCCGGCGAATTAAAAGAAGTGTACGCCCTGCTCTCCGAACTTCACAATACAAACCGCACGCTTTCCCAAACCGACCTGACCCGCATTGGTGAAAATGCAGTTGATACCGCCAGTAAATACGGCAGGAGCACGGCGGAGTATCTCTCCGCCGTGCTTAACGCAAACCGGATGGGCCATAAAAATGCGGAAGGCTTCGCAGAACTTTCCCTTGCGCTTCAAAACACTTGTGACATCAGCGCAGATTTGGCAATGCAATACCTTTTAGCAGCCGACCATGCTTTTGCCATGAACGGCTCTGTCAAAGAGCTGACGCAGACCCTCGACGGTACCTGCCGCCTTACAGACCGTCATGCCCTCAGTATGTCAAAATTAGCAGAAGGCCTGACCGCTGTCAGCATGCAGGCCGCCGCTTCGGGCATGGATGTTCAAGAAACCACCGCTGCCCTTTCAGCCCTGTTGGCCACAACCGAACTTAGCGGCTCCGAAACCGGAAACGCACTTGCAGGCCTTTTGACGTATCTGCAGCAGATAACCGGGACAATCAACGGGACAGAAATCGACGCTGCCTCCCTTTCCGACTATGAAAACGCCTGTAACTCTTTAGGCGTTTCCTTGTATGAAACGAAAAAGGGGATAATCGGCCTGAAAGAACCCATGCAGATTGTCAAAGAATTATCCGAAACCTACTGCACGCTAGACAGGACAAACAGCAAGCGTACCTCCCTTCTTGAGGCAGTCGGCAGTGACCCCGATCAGGCATCGGCTCTGGATGCTCTTTTGACAAACTACAGCCTATACGAAAAAATGCTGCAAGAATATGCAAACGGTACGGGCTCGTTTGCCGCCGAAGCTGAAAAAGCGGCAGATACATGGGAAGGTTCCTTAAACCGCCTCTCCAACACATGGACGGACACGGTAAGGAAACTCGTCCCTACTGACGCTGTAATCACCGCTGTGAACGGCCTTAACGGAATTTTATCCGTAATAAACAATATAACCGACAAAACAAATGCATTCAGCACAGTCGGCGCTTTAAGCGGCCTACTGATGTATACAAAAGGTATTGGTGAAGCATAAAAAATTCTAGTGGCAACCATACTGCGCCCACTCCTCTAAAGCCGCATAATCATGCCATGCGGCCAACGGACGAGGGCATCCGCCACTTTAAAATAGGATGGATACCTTTCATTTTATCAATGACAAAACCGAATATGCTGGAAAGCCTAAAGGCTGTATACATTCCGAAACGGAGCCGGAAACGGCAGACGGTAAGGTGCCGAAAGGCAGAAAGAAACGTATACGGCATACTATATGGCGAGAGCCTAAGTAGTGTTTTACGCTTTTGCATGATTATGACTTCCGAAATATCCGGAATCCGTTCTGATATTTTCATAATACTGCCAAAAGGAATGGCTGATCGATAGGTAGGTATGGGGCATTGCTCCATATTGAAAGCAGGGAAAGGCTAAGTCTATATCTTATAGATAGGTGTGGTTCTGTAATCCACGTCTTAACCCCCAACGACTGACAAGGTTTGACTGCATACAGGCGTAATTGTATGCAGTTGTGATATACAGTCTGAACCTCATGAAAGTGAGTACTTTATTACAGAAAGACGGTCAAAGCAGGCTGATCCGCGCGGGTCTTTTACCACTCCGAACCACAGCTATTGCAGTGCCATTGTTTATGTACCTTACGGGAAAATACTCCCCACAAAAAGACGGATCCGGCTTTTGACAGGCCGCTGATCTTCTTGATGTTAGAACTGTTGCAGGTAGGACAGTGAGGGATAAGATTGTTTAGTTTTGCCGAAGCAATCTGTCTCTGCTGCTGAATCTGAAGTCTGATCTGCTGCATCTTTAACTGGTACTCGATCGGATCGTCTTCCCTTAATTTAAGCATTGCGTCAATAAAAGAATGATCATGGGAAATCTGTTTCATTTGATATAAATCATAATCCTCCCAATCATTTTTCCCACAAAGTGCACAGTTTTTCGTATTATCAATAGCCATAAATTCACAGTTTTTACACTTCCATATCATAATTTTCCCTCCCCAATATTACATTTGCTAGCGGAAGTAACTTTTATAATATTGTATCAGAAGAAAATAGGCAGTACAATACTCTTCTGATAATGGGTGGAGTTCATGGTTAAGTAATTTTAAAAAACAATTGATAAATACAAGCCGGGAATCCGATGCATTCTTTCAAAAGTTAAAGGCCACGGGAAACACCTTAACATCCGATACCATCCGGAGCATGGAACATGACAATATATTTGATACCTTTATCATAGATCAAAACCTTGCCGACGAGTCCCTGATTGCCTTTCTCCGCGATGCTAACTACGGGACAAAGGATCTGGAAACCTACCGGCAATACCTGCGTGATACCGGCAATGCCACTTATAGTTTCACTACCCTGACATCCAAAGCCGGAGCTGTCTTAAAATCTTTCGGCGCAGCCATGGCGTCCATGGGTGTCAACTTTCTGATCGGTTCCGTAGTCAATCTCGCCGTAAATTTAGCGGATAACTGGATCAACGCTTTGGAAAAACAACAGGAAACGACTGAAAAGCTGCAGGGTGAACTGTCTGGGATATGTTCCGAAATATCGGAAATAAATTCCCAATTAGAAACAACTGCCGACAGGATCAATAAATTAAATTCCAAGGATTCCCTGTCCTTTATAGAAAAAGGGGAATTGAGCCGGCTGATTGCCGAAAACAATGAACTGGAACGCAAAAAAAGGCTGCTCGAGGAACAGGAGGCCGCCAAACAGAAAGAAACGGCCGCATCAGTACAAAAAGAATTTGACATGAAATATGGTGACCGCATTTATGAAAAAGTCAGGACAGAAGAAGATTCCCAAAGTATGCGCAGGAAAAGGGAACGTTACTATGAACTGTATCTGAACGATTACAAAACCGATGAAGAAATCAGCGAACTGGATATTCTTTCTCAGGAACTGGATGCTTGGGACAACGCTTCTTCCTCTTTTACGGATCATATAAAAGAACTCGTCTCCGCTTATGAAGATTTGAATCAAAAAAAGAAAAATGGCGCTAAACTGGATCCGCAGGAAGAAAACCGCCTTGCAGAATATAGAAAGGAGCTGGTAGACACTGCCCTTGACCTGTCCGATTACAGTGAAAGATATGGGATAGACGATGCAGCAAGCCAGTCATGGGACGATCTGGCCCAAGCCATAGACCGCTGTCTGTATCCCGAAGAATACCGCACTGACAAATTCAATGAACTATTCAGCAGATTACCTTCAGATATACAGCAGCATTTAACACAGCTGGCCCAAAACGGAACCCTGTCCGTAAAGCACCTGTCAGACACTATGTTGACGGATTTTACACAGGCGGGTTTTACGGCCGAGGAAATACTTGAACAAATTTATGCAACATTGGAAAATGCTTCAGCGGAAAGCAGAAAACATTCCTTGTTATCGGTCTTTGACACGATAAAACAGATTAGCGGCAGACTGCATCCTGCCTTGGACTCTCTTGCTTCGGCATATCAGAATGTATTTACATCAGACGACAACGGTAACCTTTTGTTCATCCCCGGTCAGGCAGATTTGTCCCTGTTTGACAGTATCCGTTCCCAATTAGACGGAGTGGCTCAGGCAGGATTACCTGTTGACTACTCCGCTTTCGAAAATTTTGTTACTGTGTTAAGCGCTACGGAATCGAAAGAAAAAGATGTCCAAACCGCATTTAATGCCCTCGCCTCCTCTATCACACAGGCAGCGCTTTCAGGCACGGAAGATTTTGCCACCCTTAAATCCGCTCTTGCGGATCTGGGCGTTGCAAATAGTGAATTAACTGCTTTCAAAGTCCTGATCAAAAATACAAATGCTCTAAAAGAGTCCGGGCTTGACCTTGCCGACGCCTCCTATTCTGAGATGGTATCCTTTGCAAGAACACAGGTGTCCGCCCAAAACTTCACTGAAGCGTTAACTTCCTTAAGAATACAGAAAATCCTGTGCAAAGACAACCCACTTAACACAGCCGGCGATATACAGAATCTCTATCTGCTCGCAAAGAGCGCCGGAATTGCCACTGACGCAGTACAAACGCTTCTATCCTTAAATCTCGCTTATACCAAAGCATCTTCGGAAGGAAATACTTTGGCGGCATTGGCAGTCAGGGGACAAATGGAGATCGTAAAAAAACAAGTCATCGATCAGTTTTCCACCCTTGACAGCGAATTTGATTTTAGTAAAATGGGTCAAAATGCCTCTAAGGCGGCAGGAAATGCAGGTTCGGCAGCCGCCGACGCCTATCTGGATGCCTTCGAAAAAGAATTAAAAGACCTTCAGAACCTGAAAGATAACGGCATCCTCTCCGAAAAAGAATACTTAGACCGCTTAAGAATACTCTACGAACACTACTTCAAAGACAAAGCACAGTATGCAGAACAGTATTCACCGTGCGGCAATAGAAGACTCCGGCAAAATGACGGATTTTCTGGCAGCTGCGCCGAAGATCAATCCGGTCAATCAGTTCACGGGATTTTCCGGTGAACGCAGCGATAGCCATATCAATACCACAAACCTAAATTCCAATCCGGTTGTCAGCCAAACATTTCACATTACTATGCCTAATGTGACCAATTCCACTTCTGCCGAAGCTTTAATGGCAGATCTCCAATCTATAGGAGGAAAAAAATATCAGTTTTTTAGCACGCTTAAAAAATACTGATCCCGACACGTTTAAAAACAATCAAAACATATGTCTCAAAGGAGGAATATCATGAATCTGGTATCAGATGAAATTTTAAAAGCGATCAAATACGCCATTGACAAGACCGTTATCATGACGGACAAAACATTCCCTTCTATCGTAACGAAGGTAAACGACAACGGCACTTACATCATTTTAGGCGAAGAAGGCTCTGAAAGGCTGGTATATTCGGCCATTCCGTCTTTGAATTTGGAATATATGTCTAAAGTGTGGGTGACCATGCCCCACAACAGCCTGAATCATATGTACATCAGCGGTATCCGGCAGGAAAAACCTTACGGAAAGAAGCTGCCGCACTGAATTTGTGCAGCAGCCTCTTCCCTTCCGGCGGCAGGTCAATTCCGGCCTGCCGCCCATAAAAATGAAATTCTCACGTTAACTCCCATCTGCCTGCTTCAGCAGGCATACAAATCAAGATCGTGAAATTTTTAATTTCACGCTAATCCCTAGCCATGCCCTTTCGTCCTTACATTACAAAATCTGATAATATTCTTTAAACCACCTTACAAACTCTCCCAACCCTTTTTCAATGGAAGTATCCGGCTTAAATCCAAAATCCCCCATCAACTCCGAAACATCCGCATAAGTTTGGTATACGTCCCCCGGCTGCATAGGAAGATACTCCTTTTCCGCCTCCTGCCCCAACTGCCTTTCCAATTCACTTATAAAATCCATCAGTTTTATCGGGGAATGATTTCCGATATTATAAATCTTATATTGGGCGCCGTGTTCATTTTCTTCAGGCGGATTGCACAATATATTTACCACACCCTCTACAACGTCGTCCACATAAGTAAAATCCCTGTACATATCCCCGTTATTATAAATCTGGATCTTCTCTCCTTTTGCAATTTTTAAAGCAAACTTGTAATACGCCATATCCGGCCTTCCGAAAGGACCGTATACCGTAAAAAAGCGAAGTCCTGTAACGGGAATATCATACAGCTTACTGTATGCATGGGCCATTAACTCATTGGATTTTTTGGTCGCCGCATAAAGGCTCACCGGCGCGTCCACCATATCCTCCGTAGAAAACGGTATCTTTTGATTTCCGCCATAAACGGAACTGGAAGAAGCAAATACAAGATGTTCTACAGGATGCCGCCTGCATGCCTCCAAAATATGATAAAATCCCATCATATTGGATTGCATATAGGCATCCGGATTTTCTATACTATAACGCACTCCCGCCTGCGCCGCCAAATTGATCACAATATCCGGCATATAATCTTCAAAAAGTGCAAAAACCTGCTCCTTGTCCGCAAGATCCGCCTTTTCAAAACGATAACCTTCTTTTCCCTTCAATTCGCAAAGCCTTGCCTGTTTTAACTCCACATCATAATAATCGTTCATATTGTCAAAGCCAAGCACCTGCGCACCTGCCTCCAAAAGACTTTTGGAAAGATGAAATCCGATAAATCCGGCGCCGCCGGTTACCATATACCTCTTATTTTTATCAAACTGTTTCCTGTCTTTCCCCATTTTTCCTCATTTCCGCGCCGCTTTATGCGCATAGATTATGATTGTTTTTACCGCCCGCTGCTTATTCTCATCCGTAATGCCTGAAGCGTGTTTGAAAATTGCTTTCCCCGAGATGCATTTTCAAACATACTCTAACGTTTATTTAACCCATCTCTGTAAATATCATACCCGTTTACCGTATCGACTAATTCAAATCCGTAATTCTCCATTGGCTCCGTATATCTTTTGTTCTCCGATAGGATAACGTATTCGCACCAGGAATCCCTAAGAGCCTCCACCAGCTTATCCGTCTGTATATCCGCGGCATCCATAAGTTCCTTTAACGGATATTCAAACTCCCATCTGTCTACCAACGCTTCTCTTCCGTAAGGCATACAGATCACATCCGAATATTGTCTCACATAATGGATAAATTCCGAAGGAAATACCGCCCAGACACGATCCTTGCCGCTCTCCTCTTCAGGCAGTATCACATCGCATACGTTGATCACCATCTGAGGAATATGATATCCGTTTTCCGCCTTTGTAATATTAGGGTTTTTGTATACATAAACACCTGTATACATAACAAGAATACACATGACCGCCACTCCAACCCAAACGTATTCTTCAAACAGCTTCACCCCCGCGTAAGCGATGATGATTCCCATAGGAAGAAGCCATAAAATACGGTAATATGTCTCGCTGTCCAGTCCAAGCACCTCAAACAGCAGTTTAAACGGCGGGAAAGAAAATAGGACCATGACCGCCACCGGCGCAGAGACTAAGATCGTCCTCGTCTGCTTTTTCTTTTCTGCGAAGATCAAGTACAATAACGCCGCCAAATACAAAAGAAATATGGCACCGTTTCCAATATAGTTTTTATAAAATTGCAGGATCTCATTCCAACTGTTTAACAATAAATCCATCTCTGCTCCTATTTGTCCGCTTCGGCAGACACTTCCATCGAAAGTGGAAAATTATTTCATTCCAATATAAAAAAGGGTAAATACCACACAGGGAATGCAGGAAACCACAAATCTCCATAAAAGCTTTACGCTCCGGTTCCTGACCGCAAGGCAGCTCCCCGTAATACCGATCAAAACCGCCATAAGAAATACCCCCAGAGCCGTGGAAAATGCCGCCGTGATATTGGCGCAAAACAACATCATCCACAATCCCGGTTCTTTCTCTCCTCCCGCTTCTTCATCCTCTTGAAACAGCCACAAGAGCAAGGCAACCGTGACCACCAATACAAAATTGGCAAAAAAAGACTTTCCCTGCCAGGTCCTCATAACAAAAAAAGTCTCCTTCGTGTAAATGGAAACATTTCCGTATATCTGAAGCATTCCGATGATGATCAAAAATGCCGGAATCAGACGCTTCTTCCCTGCAAACAGCCTCTTTGCCACTAAATAATACGCCAAATACGTCAGCGGTACAAACAGAAAGGGCAGGATCAGATGCGATAAGATTGTAGCATGGATCCCACTCATTTTCGCTACAAAAGCCACCCAAAGCGGCAATGTTGCAATCGCATGGCGGATATCCAAAGACGTACCAAAACCGTTATAAGGAATATACCCGTACATAGAATCCCTATTCACCGCCGTTACAGACTGGGCTACATAATACGCATCATCCCCGTCAAAAACAGCCAGCGTAAACGCCTGATACAATTGAAATCCTACCAGCAGTACAAATAATCCCCATAAGCAAATGCTTTGGATATCCGGCCTAAAAGCGGTTTTCCCGTTATAATGTCCGTTCTCCGCCTCAGCGTTCCCAAAATCAACGGCTGCACACGCCTTTTTCCCTTTCCCATGAGCCGGATCCGTCCCGATGCAAATCCCTAACGCGCACAAGATCCTCCTTACAATACCTGCCTGTTCCAGCGATTCCTTCCATGCAAGCAGGATCCCCACCGAGGCTGCCAAAATAAAAAGAACTGCCATACATCTTACCGCCGTCGTAAAAGTACACTTGAAAAGCACCATAGGAAACACTATGATCTCAAAAAGGGAAAACATAGCCAAATACCCCGCCGCCATAAGCGCTCCGCAGGTACGGTGCTCCCTTTTCATAAATGCGCAGGGAATCCATCCCATCGCAAAGGGGATGATGATAAACCATAACAACAATTGTAAAAACTCTACTATTAACTCCAGTGACATCCGTTTTCACCTATCTGCCTAACGCCCAATGCTGTAATATTCTACTCCGGCATCCTTCATTTCCAAAACATCGTATACATTGCGTCCGTCATACACTAACGGCGTCTTCATATTCTCCTTAAATACGGAAGGCGTTAGTTCCCGGATCTGCTCCCACTCCGTAAACACGAAACAGATATTAGCGTGCTTCAACGCTTCTTGCGCCGTATCTACATAGGAGATCGTTCCTCTTTCTATCTTTCCTTCCGGATATTTCTTTTTAAAATTCCCAGCCGCCACCGGATCGAAGGCCACGACATCCGCCCCCTGTTCCAACAATAACTGCACATTGTCAAGAGAAGGCGCTTCTCTTAAATCGTCTGTCCCGGGTTTAAAAGCAAGTCCCAATACTGCCGTCTTTAACCCCTGAAACGTGATCATGCGCTCGCTTGCTTTTTCAAACAACCGCATTTTCTGCTTTGTGTTGACTTCCACTGCCGCTTCTACGGTGCGAAGAATATATCCGTTCTTTTCTGCAAGATATTTTAACGCTTTGGTATCTTTCGGGAAACAGCTTCCGCCATAACCGATCCCTGCATTTAAAAAGTTCGCGCCAATTCTGGCATCATAGCTCATTCCCTTTGCCACATCCTGAATATCCGCGCCCACCAGCTCGCATAAATTGGCGATGTCGTTCATATAAGAAATCTTCAATGCCAGAAAATCATTACATGCATACTTGATCATCTCCGCGGAACGACGGTTTACGGACACGATCGGAATCCCAAAAGGCTCATAGATTCTGGTAAGCTTTTCTTCCGCCTCCTTACTTTCCGTTCCGATGATAAAGCGGGCCGCATGAAGCGTATCATGCACGGCAGTACCCTGTGCTAAAAATTCGGGGTTGGAAGCAACCTCCACCTTTACGTCATGCACAAGAAAATCCTGAATAAACTGCTCCACTTTATCGTTCGTCCCTACCGGCACCGTAGATTTTACGACCACCAGACAGTCTCTCTCCACCGATTCCGCAATCTGCTTGGAAACCGTGGCAATAAATGAAAGATTCGCGCTTCCGTCCGGCATCTCCGGCGTGCCTACTCCGATAAAAATGGCCTCCGAAGTCCTATAGGCGCTTTCGTAGTCCGTGGTATAATGAAGTCTGCCCGCTACAAAATTCTTCCGCATCAATTCCTCCAGCCCTTCTTCATAGATCGGGGAAACGCCGCTTTCCATCAGCTTCACCTTATTTTCATCTACATCCACACAGGTTACGTCATGTCCTACCTCGGCAAGACATACGCCCGTGACCAAACCTACATACCCTGTTCCTGCAACCGTGATCTTCATATTTTACTCCATTTCTGCGCCGCTTTTCTGCGCACTCCTTATTTCCGCTTTATGCTTTTTTACCCTCGATAAAAAGTTTTCTAGAAATAAAATTATATACCATTACAATACCGGTAGCAATGATTTTTCCCGCCTGTTTTGCAAACCCGATATCAAACATTTCCTGAAGCCCTGTATTATGCAGATAAATGCCGTCCACACAAGCAAGAATGACCAGTTCGTTGATCCCCAGACCAATCACGCTCAACGCGGCAAACGCAATAAATTCCTTTTTCTTGTCCGCATCTTCTTTTCTTTCAAACACAAATTTCATGCTCATCAGATAATTAAAGATCAACGAAATCGTAAACCCGAAAATATTCGCGACCAAATAATGAATATTCAGCCAATTTGCCAACAGCACAAAAATGCCGTAATCAATAATAAACGCGAGTACCCCTACAACTCCGAACCTCATAATCTGATTAATCAATTTACGCATCTGCAATTTAACCTTCCTTTTCTGCCGTATTACGGACTGCTTTCTTTTATTGTCCTTCGCTTATTTTTATGACCCAAATACCGTTTATCTTTTCCACGCATCCTTCCTTGGGATAGACCGGCATTTTTTCAAACTGTCCGCTTTCCAGCGCCGCATTTTTCTCTTTCTCGTCAAGCCGCGGCACTTCCATTCCAAAATAAATACGCATATAATTTTCCCTTACCCCCGATGTCAGTATACCATACTCAGGGCTGATTCCCGAAAAATCCGCATACTTCTCATCTTCCATCATATAATGTTCCGGCGGGAGCAGCAGCTCGTCCCCGTCCTGACTGTGTCCAAGGATCAGAAACGCGTCCCCATGTTCATACCCTTCCGCCTCCAGTCTTGCCAGAATTCTGTTATAATAAGCGTCCACCCGCTCCTTTGCCATATCCATGCGGAAATAGGCCTCCCCTGTGACCACATAATGGAAACAGCCCGTCAAAAGCAACAGGCAGGACGCCAAAATGCTGACTGCTTTCTTTACAGAAAGGAATTTCCCTTCCGCCCTCTCTTTCCATAAATTTTCCACCAGCACCATGAGGAACACATAGACGAGTACATACTGGAAAAACATCAGCATGGAAAAACTCGCCTGCGGCGACATTACATAAACAAATGCGATCCCTAAAGGCGCGGCGGCCATAGTGAGAATGCAGATCGTAAAATGAAATTTCTTCCGGTACATCTTTTTTGCCGCCATAAGCCAGACAAACAGTCCCGCCAGCAAAAGACATACTAAAATATTGACGATATGCGCCGGCGCCGACACGAAGCTAAAGGGTTTTAAAATAAAATATTCCAACAAGCGCTTATAGCACCGCGCAATCTCCCTTGGAAGTTCGGATAATACGATCTTTCCCATTGCCCCCGCTCCGGCATACTCCGTATTCACAATATCCGGAAAAATCAATCTGGAAAGCATGATATAGGAAAAAACGCTTACTCCCAATACTGCCACAGCCTTTCCCATATTCAAAAGCAGATTTTTTATCTGCCTGCCCTGAAGCGCATCTAAAAAAATACAAAAAATGAAAAGGCCGATGGCAAAACAAATATATGCCTGATAGGTTCCCAGCCCTAATATGCACAATACGATCCCTGCCCCGAATCCGTATCGATATCTCCTCGTCAGATAAACGCCGAGAAGGATGAGCAACAGACCAAACAGATACATATCCACCGTAAACATAAACGTCATCGTAGACGCCACGCTTGGAAATGTCATGACCACCAAAGGAACCAGTACCGCTGAAGTCGTACTTTTTAATTCTAAAATACAAAGAATCAGACAACAGCAAAGCGCTAAAAAAAGAATGGCCACACTGCCGTTCAGCCATGGATTACTGTATTTGGACAGCGTATCTTTCAGTACATCCAGCATCCACCGTCCTACATTTCTTGTAGCCCCCGCATCCGCAAAACAATTCACGTCATCCCAATTGGGCAGTTTATGCGTCAGCATATAAAGATGCGTAAAAAACCCGGACGCGATTGCCGTTATAAAGCAAATCGCCTGCTGACGCGGTATCTTTTTATATAATTCTTTCAGACAATCAAATTCTCTTCCCATTCATATCACCCGTTATTTTACTTTTCCGTCATTTTCTTGCGGCAGCGCTGCCGTCTGCACACGTTTATTGATAATAAACAAAAATGCCGGCAAGTATCAATACCGTTCCCATCAGCTTTTTTTTAGTAAGCTTTTCCCTGAACACAAACAACCCGAAGAACATGACAAGCACAAATCCCAACGCTTCGATGATCGGTCCGTTTTTATATTCCATGCCCCGGAAAGCCAGAATCGTAAGCAGCATGGAAATACCCGTAAGGGCATAACCGCCTATTACATAAGGGTTCAAATATTCTTTCAAAAACCTGTTATGTTCCTTTAACGCGCTTTTTTTCAGGAGAATCTGGGATATTGCCGCCAGTGTGACGGAACAGACATAAATCCAAAAATGGAGATTCGTTTTCATATTTCCTCATTTCTGCTACGGTTTATCGATGCCGTGCCTTGTCAAGTTTGAAACTGTCGGTTTCCTTCCCTTTTTCCTCTTTATCCGCATCGTCCGCCGTGATCACCACCGTTCCCACGATCACAAGAATACAGCCGATCATATTCGCCGCCGTGATCTTTTCGTGAAAAAACGCCGCCGCCCAAAGTAAAGACCATAAAAGATACATTTCCCGATTGGCATAGGCAACCGTCAGTTCCGTCTTTTTCATGACCTGCTGCCAGACCAGCGCATACAAAAACAATGCGATAAGCTCCGCCCCTGCAAACAAAAAGAATGTCACGCTGAAAAAGATTTCACCGGATGCCAATTTGGCAAAAATACTTGCAAAAGTATAGATCAAAACCACTGCCTGCAGTTTAATGGCCGTCTTCAACTTCTTTATCCCAAACATTCACTTTCTCCTTGATCACATACTGGGGACTATTATTGATGCAAATATAGATCCGCCCGATATATTCCCCGATCAGTCCCAGCATCAGCATGATCATTCCCCCGATAAATACGATCAAAGATACCAGCGAGCTCCAGCCGATGACCATATTGGGGTCTACCAATTTACGGATGATGGTCACAAACCCAAAGATAAACCCTGCAAGCGCGCACAGACATCCTAAGATCGTCGCCGCCCTCAGAGGCTTGATGGAAAACGCCGTAAATCCGTTGAACCACAATCCCAGCAGTTTCCCGATGGTATACCCCGAATGCCCGTATTCCCGCTCTTTATGGTCGATGGCCACATTTTTTATATTCTTTGTCGCCCTGCAGATCAGTCCCGGAAGATAAGGATAGGCATTTTCATAACGCAGCATTTCCTCAAGGACAAACCGATGCATACAAAAATAGCTGGTATTGATGATATTCTTCGGCATCCCTACCATCTGCACCGCCATGAGCTGGTTGATCCTGCTGCCGATATTTCTGAATTTATTATGCATCTTATTGGGATAATACGCCATTGCCACATCCGTTCCCGATGCTGCTTCGTCGATCAGCCGGTACGCCTCGTCCACCGGCGTCTGACCGTCGTCGTCAAGGGATACGACCAGTTCGCCGCTGCACTGTCTGTATCCCGCAAGCAGGGCGGCATGCTGCCCAAAATTTCTGGAAAGACAGATGCCTTTGACTTTTTCGTCCCCCCTGCACAGCTCTTTGATCTTTTCCCATACATGATCGGGGGAGCAATCGTTTACTAAAATGATCTCATAGTCGTCCTGCTCTCTGATGTTGTCTCTGATTCCCTCTACTACATGCTCTATCGTATGCTCCGAACCGTAGCAGGGTATGACAAATGATATCTTCCGCATCGTTTCGCACTTTATCCTTTCTTCCCAGTTTCCCAATATCTTTTTCCCCGTATTAACCGCCGTTCCTCTGCTTTGCAGGCGCTGCGCTTCACATGCTGCCGGTTTTCCAGTCAGCGGCTTTTCCTAAAAAGGACTTCTTTCAGCCTCCGGCTCCGCTCTTTGTCCTCTCCGTCAAACCGTTCAATATCCGCCGCCAAACTTTCCCTATCATAGGAAAAAGAGCAGATCTCCCATTGTTCCTTCACCGTATCAAACAAAACGTACGAGGCGCCTTTTCCATCTCTTTGCTGCCCCGCGCTTCCCGGATTGATCAGAACCGTCTTACCCAGCCGCTTCACCAGTTTATGGTGAGTGTGTCCGCAAAATACATAATCATATTTTTGAAACGGCGCAAGCTCTTCTTTCCCCGTGATCTCCGTATCGGGATAGATCCTGTCATGTAAGAAATCCCGCGGCGAGCCGTGAAAGAATCCCAGCTTCAGTCCGTCGGCCTCCATCTCAAGGTATTCCGGCAGTTCCCGTAAAAAGGCTTCGTTTTCTTTACCGATCCCGCCTGACAGCCGGATATAAGAGTTCCCGTAGCGGGGGACAAGCTGCTCTAACGTCCTTTTTTTATCCAAAAGCTCTAAAAACATTTTGTCGTGGTTTCCTAAAATACAAAAGATGCCCATTTCCCGCATCTGGGAAATAATACGGTCGCCGTCGTAATAGTATCCGGCAAAATCACCGCCGAAAATAATCCGTTCCGGTTTTTTTTCTTCCATTTCTTTTAAAAATGCATCGAAAGCGTAACCGTTTCCGTGAATATCCGAAAAAAAACAAAGCCTCATAATCTGTTTTCCCGTTTTTTAACCCTTCTCATCCCATTGTTTCCGTTTCCGGACAGTACGGCCGTAACGTTTCTAAAACGCCTTCTTTTCTCAAGTCCCCGATCGGTTCTCCTATCATATACAGCTCATTGACATAACGGCAGGCAGTTCCTTCCCTTACACGGAAACAATCGTCCACGGATTCGTCAAACAGATATTCCTTTACCATGGCTTCCACATCCCGATAGCCGAAATGCGCCCGCATCGGGGTCGTCCCCGAAAACCTCACGTTCAGCTCAAAGCAGACCGCTTCTCCTTTCTCGTTCACACGCATTTGAATATTGAGCGGCCCTCTTGGGGCAAAGGCCCTGCATATGCGTTCCGCTTCGCTTTGCACCGCGCTCTCTTTTACTACTTTCGCCACCGCAGTGGAGCCGTCTATCAGCTTTCTATGCATCACAATGGTTTCTTTTAGTATACCCTGTTTATCTACATAACAGCCCACCGTATATTCCTTTGACTCGTCCCCGATGCATTCCTGCAGTACATACTCCGCTTTTCCGATATAAAAAGCCAGTTCTTCCCTGTTTTCTATCCTTTTCACTCCATGGGAGCCTTTTCCCGTCCGAGGCTTCACGATCAGGGGGAATCCTGCTTTTTCTATCAGTTCTTCTATTTTGCTTTCCTCACTGCAGCAGCAATATTGGGGAAAATGCAGACCGTTTTTTTCAAGCCACTCACAAGTCAGCAGTTTATCCTGCCCGATCTTCAGCTTGTCCATATCCGAAGCCACAAAAACGGCGTCGGTTTCTTTGCGGAAGCGATCCATCCCGGCAGAGATGGCCATAATATTTTCCTCTACTCCCGTCAGAACGATCCGGATCTGCTCCCTATTGCAGAACCCGATCAGCCACGGAAGAAACGCCTCCTCATTCGCATAAGGCGAGACCGCCGCGCTGTCGCACAAGAACAGCCCTATCGAATCCGGACTGATGCACGCGCCCGTGATCTTTACTTTTCTTCCCGAAAAATCGGCGTTTCTAAGAGCTTTTATGATTCCCTGACTGACGTTTCCGCCGGCTCCTAAAACCAATATCTTTATTTCTTCCATACTGTCCCGCTTTTCTTTCATGTGTCCCTGTCTGTCTTTCACTATGACAATCTTCCGTTTTCTACTGCCATATAAAGTCTTTCTATATTTTATGATTGTAAAACTCTTTCAGCATATTGACAATGTAATGAATCTCTTCTTCTTTCAATCCGTAATACATAGGCAGGCGCAGCAGTCTTTCGCTTTCTCTTGTCGTATAAACGTCCTCTCCGCAAAACCGCCCGAATTTCCGCCCCGCCTCCGAAGAATGCAGGGGAACATAATGGAACACCGCCATAATATCTTTCTTTTTCAGAAATTCAATCAGTCTGCTCCTTTCCTCTATATCCTTGGTTTTTATATAAAACATATGGGCGTTGTGTATACACCCCTCCGGCACGAAAGGAAGTTCTATCTTCCCCTCCTCTTTTAAAGGGGCCAGCAGTTCATAATAAAGCCGCCAGCTTTTCAGCCTGTCCTCGTTGACCTCCTCCGCCATATCAAGCTGCGCCAATAAATAAGCTGCGTTCAGCTCGCTTGGAAGATACGAAGACCCGTGATCCACCCAGGTATATTTGTCAATCTGCCCACGATAGTACTTGCTTCTGTTCGTTCCTTTCTCTCTTATGATCTCCGCAGCTTCCACAAATTTCCCGTCCTGTATCAAAAGAGCGCCGCCTTCTCCCATACTGTAATTTTTCGTCTCATGAAAGCTGTAGCATCCGAAGTCCCCGATCGTTCCCAACATTTTTCCTTTATAATAGGACATCACTCCCTGCGCGGCGTCCTCTATAACAAACAGGCCGTATTTTTCCGCGATCCCTAAGATCCTGTCCATCTCGCAGGCGACTCCCGCATAGTGTACCGGTACGATAGCTTTGGTTTTTTCCGTCACGGCATCCTCGATCAGATTTTCGTCTATGTTCATCGTATCCGGCCTGATATCCACAAATACCGGCACGGCTCCCCTGAGCACAAACGCATTGGCCGTAGACACGAAGGTGTAAGAAGGCATGATGACTTCGTCTCCCTCTTTGACCTGCGCAAGCAGGGCGGCTAATTCAGTGGCATGGGTGCAGGAAGTCGTAAGCAGACATTTCTCCGTTCCCGTCTTCTCTTCAAACCATGTGCTGCAGCGCTTTGTAAACTCACCGTCGCCGCAGATCTTATGCTTTTCCACCGCTTCTTTTATATAATCCAGTTCCCGTCCCACTTTGGGCGGCACATTAAAATATATCATCCCGCTCTCCTTTTCAAACCCACTATCGCTCATTATAACACATTACTGCGCTATTTGCACAAAATTTGTAGTTTCCGTTTCCCCTTTCGGTCTTGCCTCAATAAAAACAGTCCCGCTTTCTCTTGGTATCCGCACGTCAAACCCGTCCCTGCCTCCGCCTGTCCAATCGGCAAAGATCTGCTTTTCTCCCTGCTCATCCTGCATATATATCAGATATTCCACTTCCCTATCTTTTAAATTATGGATCGGCGTGATCCGGTAATCCAGCCATTTCCCCTCCGTTTCACCGCCCGTTCCTTTTTCTGCTTCTCTATCCGCTTCTTTTCCCGTTTCTCCTCCCGTATCCTTTAAAGCTTCTCCCTTTGTCCCTTCTCTCTTCTCTACCAGAAGCCCTAAGATCCGCTCCTTGGAATGGGACAGTTTTTCCTGATACGAAGGATAAAAATAATCCTCATAAGTAACCGTCCCTTCCTCCAAACCTTTAAAAAACTCCGCAAAACAGACCGAAAACACTTCCGCGCCATATACGTTCAAATGGCCCTTGTCACGGAACAATGCATCGTCTGTTAAATCCAATACCCCTTCTTTACATAGATTAAAATCATAGAAGAAAAGTTCATACTCCTTTGCGATTTCTTTTACCTGACTGACATACCTGTCATAATCGCCATATAAAGATGCCTGATAATCCGTAACCGGGACGCAGTACAGCGTCAGGCCGATATTCCGTTTTTGACAAAATTCTATGATTTTCCTGAGATAAGTTTCCGCTTCCTTTGTCATAGGATTTTCCGGAAAAGGCTCAGGGCGGACGGTATCGTATAACACGCCGCCCTCCGCCTTATGCCCGGAATAGTAAAATCCATCCTTTACATAAGTTTCCGTCACCCCGTTAAGCACATTTTCCACATAATAATTCCGATAGTTCTCCGTTCTTTTCTGACGAATCGTTTCTTTGATCTTCTCCGGTTCGAAGAAATCCGCCGTATAGCGTCTTGCCGGAAGAAACGTCATATAGGCAAGGGACGGGTCGCTCATGGTGAGCATATATGAAAGTTTACGAAAAGAGGGTTTCATATAATTGGTATTACGCCAATTTCTCGGCAGTTGGCCCGCTTCTTTGAACCGCCCTTCCTCTCCCGTAGACTGCCCGAAATATAATTCCAGGTACACATGAGAAACATCATGATATGTTACCGCTTCTTTTAACAGATAATAAGAACCGTTCAAAGGCTGTGCCGGCGTAGCCATGTTAAAACAGCTTTTCCCCGTTTTTTCCTTTAAGACCGCCGGATCCATCCCGCAATATACATGGGAAGAGCCCAAAAAAAGGAGGTCTATATTTTCCTGCCTCGTATAAAAATCATGAAACATGGCCCTCGACCACTCGTTCGTATCGTTGATCAGGGCAAATTCCATACACTTTTCTATCCCGAAAAACAAGCATAGGAAAAGAAAAGCACCTAACGCCCGTCCCACGGCTTTTTTTCTAAAATTGGAAGTAAATAAACTGACTCGCCTCATAACCCACTCCGTAAATTCCAAACAATACGACCAAACAGAACAGTACCAAATAGATTCCATAACGGACTATTACCTTCTTCTCCTCGATCCGGGCAAAGATATCCATGCCCCTGTAACGGATGAAATCCACTATCCACAATAAAACGACTGCAAACAGCAGAAAAAGAAAATGATACCGGTTCAGCCCCAATGAAAAAATCCCCCCGTCTGTCAAAACATGAAAATTCCTCATGCCCAAAATGCTTTTCAGGTTCTCCAGCGCGCCCGCAATACCGTCCGACCGGAAAAACAGCCATGAAACGTCGATCGCTAAAAAAGTAAAGACCGCTCCGGCCATCCCCTTTATTGTTCCCCTCACAGTTCCCGCGTCTCCCTTTGCTTTTAACGGCTTTCCGCTCTTATCCGGATTCCGGTCACCGATTTCTTCCTTCTTTTTCTTTGCCATCCCGTCCCGTACACAGCCCTCTGCAATCTGATAAATACCGTTCAGGCCGCCCCATACCACATAATTCCATGCCGCGCCGTGCCACAATCCGCTCGCCAGAAATACAAGCAGCAGGTTTCTGTATTTTATAAAATTCCCCTTTCTGTTCCCGCCAAGAGGAATATACAGATAGTCCCGAAACCATCCTGAAAGCGATATATGCCACCGGCGCCAAAATTCCGTCACGCTTTTTGCAAAATACGGCGCCTCAAAATTCTCCGTAAGGGAAAATCCCATTACCAGCGCCGCACCTCTTGCAATGGTGGAATATCCTGCAAAATCACAATAAATCTGCACTGCAAACAGAAGCGTCGCCACAGCCAGATACACTCCTCCGTAAAAAGAAGGATCTTCATAGACCGCATTGATAAAAATGGCGGCCCGGTCCGCGATCACCAGCTTCAGAAAATATCCCCAAAGCATGATAAGAAGCCCTTTTCTCATCCGCAGATAATCAAAATGCTGTTCTTTTTTTAATTGCCTCAGCAAATTTTTCGACCTTTCAATCGGCCCTGCGACCAACTGCGGAAAAAAAGAGACAAACAGCGCATACCGCAAAAAATTTTTTTCCGCGTAAATTTCTTTTCTGTACACGTCCACCGTGTATCCCAATGCCTGAAAGATGTAAAAAGAGATTCCCACCGGCAAAAGGAGGCTGAATCCCGGTTCTATGGGCATAATGGAAAATCGGGCCAGCAGACCGTTTATATTGGACAGGGCGAAATCAAAATATTTGAACGCAAATAAGACCGACAGGTTTATACAGACTGTCAGCGCTAAAAACAGCTTTCTTTTCGGAAACCTTTCCATTGCCAAAGCCCCTAAATAAGTCACCGCCGTTACGCTAAAAAGCAGCAGCGCATATCCCGCGTTCCAACACATATAAAAATAATAGCTGGCCGCCAAAAGCCAAATATATCGCAGCTTTTGCGGGATCAGGAAATATACGCACGTTACGATCGGAAAAAAAATCAAAAACCCAAAAGAATTAAACAGCATAGTTCTTGCTAACTCCCATCTGCCCGCTTCAGCGGGCATGCAAATCAGGATCGGGAAATTTTTAATTTCACGCTAATTCCCATGCATATCACAAGTTTTCTTATGATACTGCTTAAATAGAAAATCGTAAAATCTTCGATTTTTCAATCTATTTCTTTAAAAGGATTCGGATATACGGCGTAATACTATGATAAATTGCCGGAAAAAACCCGTAATTTTTACGGATAAAATGATACCAGTCTTTTCGGGGAAGACCTTTGGGGGATTCTTTTTTTCTTATCCTGTCCCGTCTTTTTAGTGTACGGTCCCGCCATGATCCTGTTACGTCATTATCGTTGCAGCGCCCTACATGCTCCGCTGAATTATAGATCCGGACTCCCAGTCTGCCCAGCTTCATACCATAATCATAATCGCTCATACTGTGCCTGTAACTGCCGTCCACATTTCCTGCACGGAAGAATACGTCTCTTGGAATAAGCACGCAGTTTCCGTTAAAAGTATCACACTCTCTGTATTCTTCCGACGGTTCCATAACCGCAAAACGGGCAAAATGTTTTGATAAAAGCTTGACGCCGCCATAACTTGTCCCTCCGTCCGCGTCTGCCGTAGAACCGGCTATGACGACATTCTGCGCCAAAACTCCTTCCAGATGTTTTTCCGCGTCCCTTTGTCTCGCAATCAGTTTTTCTATCGCATGTTCGAAAAACGTCACATCATCATTTACCAGTAAATAATAATCTGTTTCTTCCGCCTGTGTCAACGCATATCCTAACGCTTTTTCCATTCCGCCGTTCCAAAAAAGCTGTCCGTTTCCCGAAAGCAGGGTCAGGGTATAGGGCAGTTTTTTCAACGTCTCTCCCGTATTGTCCGTACTGCCGTCGTCGGTAACAATAAAATGGAAAGAAACCTCAAGGTTTCCTTCCGCCAAAGTTTTTACGCAGGGTACCGTATACTGTATTCTGTTAAAACAAGTCATCATGACCGTCACCGTAGGATTATTCATTTTTGCTCCCATCTGTCCGCTTTTGCGGACACTCAAATCAGGGAAGTTAAAAGTGTATTTCTTTCAACTTTCCAGTCATACCGCTTATGGCGTCAGTGCCGTAAATGGCACAAGCAAACAGCTATGCTTCCTATACCCGCTTGATCACTTTCGCCGGGTTTCCCACTATCACGCTGCCCGCCTCGAATTTTCCCGAAACTACCGCGCCCGCACCTACAACGCAGCCGTCTCCCAGTTCCGTGCCTTTCAAAATCAGCGCGTTACAGCCGATAAAACAATTTTTCCCTATCAAAACCGGTTTTGTCCCTATTTTTTCCTTCACATCGGCATTTCGCGCTTCTATCTCCAGAGGATGAAAATCGTTGTCCAGTATCTTCGTATTCCCACCGATACAGGTATTGTCGCCGATCTCGATCCTGCTTCTCGCATAGACGGTGGCGCCGCTGATCCCCACATTGTCTCCGATTCTAATACACGCCTGCGGCGTCCTCGTGACAATGATCGTCCTCTGATATAATCCCACCAGATTTGACAAAAAAGAACTTTTGATCACTACGTTTCTTCCAAATTCCATTTTCGCGCCCTGTTTGTTAAAAATAACAGGTATTCCTTTCAGCAAAAGTCCCTTTTGGTATTTTACTTTCATAAACTTTAAAAATATTTTGTAAAAACCTGCGCTCATTCTGTTCTCCTGCTCTTCCTATATTAGAGCATGTTTGAAAATTCATTCCTGCCATTTTAATGGCATGACATCTGCACGCCCCACTTTGCGTAATATTTGCACCAGATTTAATCAACGCAGCTGCTGCATCTTTTAAATTTGATATAAATCTCCCACAAACTGTGACGCGCATCCCGGGGAAAGCAATTTTCAAACACACTCTAGAGCCTGACGGCTCATGATTATCCATTTTATGGTAGAATACCGGGAATTGCAACCGTTTCAGGCAAGTTTGCCAAAGTTTGCCCCAAATTTACCGCCCTGCCCTCCGTCGGACGGTTTTAAAAATCCTGAGTGGAAAATATGACTGCAAACTGCAAAATCCAGCCTTTCGCCAAAAACAAACTTGGCGCAGGCTGGATTAGCGCGTGTTTGAAAATTTCACGATCCTGATTGGTACGCCCGCTGAAGCGGGCAGAGGGGAGTTAGTATCAAATTTTATTCTGTCATGGCATCTTCATAATACAGCAGCAGTTCCGCCGCAATATGCTCCCCCAGCATCCGGTATCCCGTGTCGTTCGGGTGGATACCGTCCGGCACCAGATTCGCCGTAGTCACGGCGTCCTGAGTACTAAGAAATCCACTGTTATAAATATCAATAATATGATAGCCGTAACGTTCGGCCAAAATCCTTTGTATCTCCATATAATCGTTAAAACTCGGCGTTCCTTCATAATCCGTATAAGTGGAAGCGTCCGTCGATAATATGGGATAAGTCGTAACAAAAAAGTATTCTTTATCAGGATAGTTTCTCTCTATCGCCTCCACAAACGACTGGATCGCTCCGCAATATCCCGCCGTACTGCCGTTATCCAGCGCGCCGTAACGCTTTTCCTTACTGTAATAAAGATAATCGTTCAGCCCGATAAAGATGACCACCGGATCGCAGTCAATATTGATCAGGTTATCAATGTCGGCATCCAGTGATAATTCCACATCGCCGTAATTAGTTACGGTCCTCCCTGCTTTTCCATGATTCAGAACCGCCTTGAAATCCAACGCCTCGTCAACATAGTTTACATAACTTATCTTATTCCCATTCGGATCCAGATTCCCGCCTACCCCTTCGGTAATACTATCTCCGATAAAGACTACCTGCTTGTCCGTCAAAGAGCAATATGCGTTTTCTAAGATTTTTTTATCCAGTTCATTGATCTTTAAGGTTTTCTCATAAGAAGCCGGCAATGCATAAACCTCGTTCCGTTCTTTTATATATGTCTGCTGCAGCGCTTTCCTGACGGCAATCTCCTCAGCGGTCAGGGGTTGAAAAGATGATTCCGGTTCCGGCTGTTCACTTGAGCTTTCCCCCGTCTCCTGCGGGACGTTCTCTGATGCAGCGCCCTCCCCATTTATCTGGTCCTGCGCCGCGCTTTCCGTTTCTTCCGTTTCGCTCACAGATGCTTCTGTCCCCTCTTCAAGCTCTTGCTTATATTTCTTATACTCTTGAAACTCCTCATAATCTTTGCGGTATTCCTGATAACCGGCGCACCCCGCCAACTGTGAAACGATCAGTGCCGTTCCTATCATACATACCGATTTTTTCACTCTGTCTTTTCTCATGACATTCTCCTTGATGTTTTATCGACTTTACCGTTTACCATTATTTATAATTTGGCAAAGTATTCCGTAAAATATACCCAAAACCAACATATTTTCATGTTAACTCCCATCTGCCTGCTTTAGCAGGCATTCAAATCAGGATCATGAAATCTTTAATTTCATATTAGCCCCATCTGCCCACACAGATTTTTCTTCGCATCTTGACATCCCCAGACACGCCCTTTATAGTATAAGAAGTGATTTTACAAGCGCAGCGCGCAGATGGGAGCAAACGTGAAGAAAACAATTATTGTTATGCCGGTGGCAAACGAAGAAGATACTATGCAGGAAATACTGGACGAGATTCTTTCCCTTCCTTATGATAATCTATATCTCTATCCCGTCATAGACGGTTTTTCCAAAGACCGTACCGAAGAGATCATAAGGCGCCGCGCCGCCTCGACCGAAAAACTAAAACTTATTTTCTACAAAGAATCCCATGGCGTTATAAGCTGTTATCTGGAAGGATTCCGTCAGGCATTAAAAGATGGAGCCGAATTTATTATAGAAATGGACGGCGGCGGCAGCCATCTTCCAAAAGAAATTCCCCAGTTTATTGAAAAGCTGGAAGAGGGCTACGACTGTGTTTGGGGATCCCGTTTCACGAAAAACGGAAATGTCAGTAACCTTCCCCTTTACCGCAGAATATTAAGCTCCGGCGGTACTGTTCTCGCCAATCTTGTCCTTGGCACCCGTCTCGCAGATATGACCAGCGGTTTTGAAGCCTTCAGACGAGACATTTTAGAAAGCATGAATTTAGATAACTTTCTTTCTACCGGACATATGTACCAAACGGAGATGCGTTATTATTGCCGTAATTTCCATACGGTAGAAGTTCCTATCCACTATATCGGCGGCTCCTCCAGTCTAAAACTGAAATCCGTGACGGAAGCCCTGCGTATTTTATTTCAACTGAAAAAACAGGAACGGAAAGTTTTCATAAAATAAAAGTGGCAGCATATCAGAACCCTGCTTCAAATGCTGCCCGCTTTCTATTCCCGTTTTCCCATCTTTTGAATGCGTCCGCTTTTCCGTTTCTAAATTTCCGTATCCTGCCCGTTTTACAAATGCAGCTCCTCATCAAATATTTCTTTATCTTTTACATCGATATCCTCGCCAATCTGCACCTCGATCACATTCAAGGTCGTCCTGGCAACAATCGTATGTTTATGACCGTGTTCAATCTTGATCACGTCTCCGGCGCTTACTTCTCTGCTTTCTCCGTCGAGTACTACCGTACCTTCTCCTGCCACAATGGTCCAGACTTCGTCCCTTCTCTTATGACTGTGATATTTCATACGGTGTCCCGCGTTTAGCAATACTTTGATCGTCATAAAAGAGTCCTGCACGTCGATCACATTGTAAGTTCCCCATGACTTTTCCGCATACATGGCCTCCATGCCCATTTTCTCCACATAAGGCTTCATATAACTGCTCTGCTCTTTGTCCGCCACCAAAATGCCGTCGCTGCTCGCTGCGATCACCATGTCTTTACATCCCATGCAAAGGATCGGAATATCCAATTCATTGATTACGTTCGTATTATCACAGGTGTTGTCTAAGGTAACGTTACCTTTTGTCCGGTCAGCCATCACTTCCGCCATCATATTCCATGTGCCCACATCCTTCCATGCGCCTGCATATCGCATCACCTGAATGCGGTCTTCCTTTTCCACTACCGCATAATCAAAACTGATCTTAGGAAGTTTGTCATACTTGGAAAGCAGATCCTGATAATCCGTAAATACAAGCATTTTGTGGGCAATTTCCATTAAATATCCCACTTTCAGGGCAAACACGCCCGCATTCCAAAGCGCTCCCTTGGATATATATTCTCTCGCCGCCTTTTCTGTCGGTTTTTCCTTAAATTCTTTCACCCTGCTGATATTTTCTCCCGTATCCGGGATAATATAACCGTATTTTTCACTAGGATAACTCGGTTCGATCCCCATCAGCGTAATATTCGCATCGCCCTTTGCCGCCAGTTCCCCCAGCCTGTTCACCGCCTCATAGTAAGTATGATCCACATATGGGTCGACCGGACAGATGACTACCGCTTCCCCGCCTCCAAGCCGCTTTTCATAAAAAAGATTTGCAACTGCCAGCGCGATGGCCGGGAAGGTATCCCTTCTGCACGGTTCTATGCAGATGGATACCTGTTCTCCCAACTGGTTTTTAATTGCGCTGACCTGCGACCTGCTTGTAGCGACCATGATGGACGCGCTCTTGTCGACCGCCTTGATCTGATGATACACGCGCTGCACCATGGATTCATATTCGTCCGAATCGTTTTTGAATAATTTAATAAATTGTTTGGACCTTATGGAATTGCTGAGAGGCCACAATCTTTGTCCGGAACCGCCGGAAAGTAATATAATGTTCATCTTTTATTGTCCTTATCTGTCTTATTCCTTTATCGTCACCTTTAATGTCTTCTGGAAGGCTTTCCCGTAACTGCTGCCGAATACATACTGCGCGCCTTTAAAATACAAGTTGACTTTAATAGCGTATGTCCCCGGTTTTATACCCCTGTCCGCCAGCGAAAGCGTGACTCTTCCGTCTTTTACGGTAATCCCTATGCCCTCCGGGACCGAAGTGCCCTTGATTGCGCTGATTTCATATCCGTCCGGGATCTGTCGGTTCATATCGTAACAAATGGAAGCTTTCTTCTCTGATTTATAAATAGTCTGTGTCTTGGGTATCGTGATCTTAGGCGTACTTTGGCTTACCTGAAAGGACATATCCGTATATAACACCGTGCCTCCCTCTAATACGATCTTCACAGGCATTGTCTTTTTGCCTGTCGTAGTCTGGGCGACTTCTCTCAGCCGGATACGGAACGTATTATCGTTCAGCCATGCGCTGTAGAAACAACTGTTTCTTTTATATTCCCCGTTTTTATCCCGTTCCATTACGGTAATGGATTTTATTTTTCCGGCAGTATTGGTCAACGATATAGCGCCCTGCAGATCGGCGTCCGCTCTTGTTAAAAGATCCAGTTTCCCTTTTGTCGTAATCTTAGCTGATATTTTCCTGTTGACGATATGAACGGTCACATCGCTTTTTATCTTGGAATAGTCCTCTGCGATCCATGTGATCCTATATTTATAATTTCCGTTAGCAATGGATGCGTTCTCTTTCATTTGCGCCGTCAGTTCGCCTTTCTGCCGGTTATAAGACAGTATGATGGCATCTGTGGTTTCTTCCGCCCTTTGTCCGCTTTTCTTTACTTCCATGTATTTCTTTGTTTTGCTGTCATAACGGGAAATCTGCCACTCCAGATCGTCTGCGATCCTGACGTTGCTGCGATTAGTTTCAATGCTCGTGTATGCCTTTTCTCCCATCGCCTGCTTGTTCAACGTAAGCGAAGGGCTGCCCAGTTTCACTTCCGGAGCCTCCGTATAGGTTCTGACGCTGATCGTCGTCTCTACCGGCGTCTCCCACAGGTCGGTCCCGTCCTCTTTTAATGCCGTGATCCTAAGCGCGATCATCACAATCCCGTTATTTTTATAATTCTCGCCTTCTTTTGCTTTTAAGGACAAGGTTCCGTCCCAATTTGACGTAAACAGACCGTCTTCCCTTTTCGCATTGACGACTTCCAGTCTCGGAGTCCCTATTGTCTGTATCTTATATTTTGTCAAGTTCTGTTTCGCATTCTTATCGTAAAACGTCACCTTTTGGATATTCCCATTCTTCACGTCTATCGCCGGTTCCGTGGGAACCATAAGGGTCGTCTGGGTAAGCGGCGTGTTCACTTTTATATTTACAGTGACGGGCTTATAACCTTTGACTGTTACTTCCGCCTTTCCCGTGATGGACTTGGCGCTATACCCTGTGGATTCCTTGTAATCCTGCTTAAACCGGAGTAAAAATTCTCCTTCTTCTCCTCTCCCTATCTCAAAGATTTTGTCAAATTGATTGCTTTGGGCAGATGGCAGTTCCACCTTTTCCACTTCGTCCGATGCCGTAAAAGCAAGCGCCGCGCTCAGTTGGTCTTTATTCTGTCTGTTAATAGTAACCGTCTTAACCGATACTTTTGGTTTCTTATCCGTAATGTTCAAAGTAACCGGCATTTCATGAATCAAAACCCCGTCTTGGCCCGTAAGCCCGATCTCCGGTATTTCCTCAGTCTCTATGGAAAGCACCGCTTTATAATTTCCGACTGTCAGGCTTTCCAGCGAAGCTTCTAAAACCGCTAATGTATAGCCCCCGTCTTCCGTTTTCTCTATTTTGAAATAAGAAGCATTGATTTCCTCATTTCCCTTTTTGATATCCTTCATACGGATACTTCTGATGGGCGACGCCTTATTTTCTATAATCTGTACAGATCCGGCGGATACCCATAATTCTCCGTCTGTTCCCGTCTGGGCCGGCGTCTGCTTGCTGACGGTAAACTTGTTCTGCTCCAAAACAGGCTTGGCATCCATAGCGTCGATCCGGATGCTCCTGCTTTTCGCAAGCGTATCCCCCACCGTACAGGTAAGATAAAATCTGCCTGCCTTCTTTATCGTTACCGTGGCGTATTTTGTATCCCCGTCTATCGCAACCGAAACCATGGACGGATCGGATACGGACCACTTCAGCTTCGTGTCCAAGGAATCCCCGTAAGCGTCCAAAGGTTTGGCCTTAAAGGTGATTGTGGACGGATATTTTACCGAAATACTTTCCGGATCCGTTACTTTTTCTTCTACGCCGTTCTGCCATACGCCCAATGCCGTCACGGATACCGATTCCGCCTGTGGCTGCGCCAGTACGGTCACGTTGAATTTCACTTTTCTGTTATATGGATCTCCGGTCAGCGCCGCCGTAACGACTGCCTTTTGATTTTTCTCCGCCCTATATGCTTTATTGGGCATAACTACGCCCGCCCCGTCCACTACTACAATATCAGGTTTACTGCTTGAAAATGTAAACAGACGGTTATCCAATAGATTGCCGAACTGGTCCTTTATTTTTAATGTACTGCCGCTGTTGATATCTGCATCATAGTTCTGTATAAAAACGGAAGGCTTTAGCGCCGAAAGCTTATATCCCTTTTCCACGGCGGACACATAAACCTTACATACCGCCTTTTTAGTATGATCCAATGTCCGTATCGTAACCGTAGCCATTCCGTAACCCGTCGGCGTGATCTTAAAAGCGCCGTCATATTCGCCGGCTTCATTTAGTTCCGGCTCTACCCTGACTACCCCTTCATTACTGCTTACGCCTTCTAACCTCGCCGCCGCAGCATGCGCATTATCAGGCGTGGTCTGGGTGTCGATCCAAACCGGCTCTATCTGCGTCAGATCGGTCCCGGTCATCGACACCGATGAAGCGCTTAATTTGATCTTACTTACTTTCGTATCGACCACGGTCACCGTGCAGGTATTGTCCGACTGAATGCCGCCGTCTTTTGACACCGCGACCAACTCGGCGGTCGTATCCGGAATTGTACCTCTCTCTATCTTAATCTTGCCGGTCTGGGCGTCAAGACTGAATCCGGCAACCGCCTTATCATCCTTAAACTTCCATGTAACGCCCTTTTCAGCAGCTTTTTCCGGATAAACTTTCGCACTCATCTTTCCGCTGGAACCTGCCGTCAGGAGTAACGCCTCTTTTTCCACAAGAACCGTCTCCGGATGAAGCTTTACATTCACTTTTACGGAAACCGTCTTATTACTTCCGTCTGCCGCATAAAACTTAACGGATGTGCTGCCTGTTCCCTTCGCCGTTATGTTAAAGCGGCCGTCCGCTTTTCCGTCCGCATCCTTAACCGGCTCCACTGCCGCAATCTTTTCATTACCGCTTACTGCGTAAAAACTAAGTTTTTCTAACGGATTCCTGCTGCCGTCATATCCTGACGGTTTCACCAGAATGCTCTGCTCCGCTCCGGTTCCATTCTGATACAATGTCTGCGCCCCGCTTAAAGCGCCTCCGGTTTCCGTTTCCAGTGTGATGCTTTTACAGGATGTGCCGACTATCGTCAGCGGAATTTCTTTTGTCAGGCCTGTCACCTTATCCGTAACAATAATCGTCGTAGCAGCGCCGTCTGCTGCCGTGTTCGACGCTGTGACCACACCGTTTTCTTCTACCGACGCTATACCTGTATCAGCGCTTTTCCACTCAATCCTGCTGCTTGTCGTATCCGTCGGAACCGGCAATACCTTTACGGTTATTTTCTTGCCTGCCTGTATCCATAATTCCTCTACACTGGTATGGATTTCCTCCAGACAGCGTTCCACCGTAACCTGACATTGGGCATAATTACCGCTGCCGCTCATGTCTTCCACGGTAATGACTGTAACGCCGGGCGCTTTTGCCGTTACCTTTCCGTTCTCGTCTACTTCCGCTGCTGCCTCATTCGTACTGGTCCATCGATAAGAAATACCATTCCCCGCATTGCTCTCAGGAGAAGCGGTCAGCGTCAACGTTGAAGATATTGCCGCGCCGTCCGTACCATTCACATAGATCGTCGCGTCTGACTGATTCAGGGTGACCTTTTCCATCTGGTCTTTTACCCCAACCTCAATATTGAACTGCTTTTTCACTCCGATATCCGTAGACACCGTCACTACCGCATTGCCCCTTGTTCCTCCAATGAGCCTTACTCTGCCCTTGTTTGGATCCGCTCCGGCATTATCTTCCGTTCCTTCCATAGCAGCGACGCGCACTACGGCATCCTTACTGCTCTCCCATATCACATTCTCCACATTGGCATTTTCTGGCAAAATTTCATATTCCAGCTCCATAATTTCACCGGATGTCAAAGTGTAAGTATCCTTTGTAAAGGGCTCTTTTGTACCCGCCCTGTAAAGTCTGATCTCCTGCGGCCTTACATAGTTATAATCCGGAATGACGGTATCCGTCTTTTTCTCCGGTACTACGCTGACTTTACAACTCGCCGTCTTTCTGCCTGAAGAAGCGATACTGTCCAAAACGACGGCCGTAATGATTGCATTTCCGGTCCCTGTCGCCGTAACCACCCCGTTTTCATCTACCGTAGCAATGCTTTCATCCGAACTCATATAAATGATATCGTAAAGCTTGGCTCCCAGCGTCTCCTGCAGAACCGGCTCTCCGTCTTGTTTCTGATTCAGATAGACCTTTCCGTCCATAGCGAACGTTTCCGTTTCCGTCTCGCTCAGCAAAAGCTCCGTCTCCGTTTTCGCAATTTTGATATACGCGACGGAAGGGATCACCGTTACTTCGCAAGTAGCCGTAAGCGGCTGTCCGGAAAGCGCTTTTTCTTCCGTAGTCGCGGTAAGCGTTGCCGTTCCGCTGGCGATTCCCGTAATCCTCCCCGTAGACGGATTGACTGTCAGGATATTCCCGTCGGAACTGGACCATTTCAGATTTTTATTGGTAGTATCTTCCGGTAAGACTTCACATTTTACCTGTTTACTGTTTCCTACGCTGACCGTGACCGGCCCCTCCATTTTAAGCTGTTCCGGCAGCCTTACGACCGTAACGGCACAGGATGCGGAACCGCCGTACTTAGAAGTGATCGTCACTTTTGCTTCTCCGGGTGTAACCGCTTTGAGCCGGATCGTTCCCGTAACGGTGTTCTTAGCCGTGTCTACTTCTTCGCTTAATTTTTCCACTTCCAACAGTTCCGGTTTATCCGATTTACAAGCGCTCACACTGCTCTTCGGGTTATTGATCGTATAAGTGATCTCCAATGTCTCGCCCGGAATACTGCCGTCGGACATCCCCGCATTGATAGACACTTTTGCCTTGGATAAAACAATGCTGTCCTTTACGACCGTAACTTTACAGGTTGCGGTGGCTCCGCCCGTAGAAGTAAAACGAATATTCGTAGTCCCCGCCTTCAGCGCCGTGATCTTAACAGACTGCTTACCGCTCACCTGCTCCGCCTTAATAATAGAAGTATCGTCTACTTTCCAGCTTACCTTACTCTGCGAAACGTTCGGTCCCTGAACCGAATAAGTGACAGTTGTGTCATATCCGCCCTTCAAACTGACGGATTCGGAAGAAAGTTTAATACTTTCCAGACTTGGATCAGGGCAGGCCGATGCCGGCATATTATTATAAGTAGGTATTTTAAATACGAAGTTTCCGTTCAGGGCGCCGGCCTGATTATAGAGATTCCGTATGGTAGACGCCTCCGACGAAGGAGCCTGAATGTTCTGCATATACTGATGGTAATACAGCCCGTTATGCTCGCTCTCCACATCAAACTTCTGCAAATACAATGTATCCTGCCCCTGTAAGATATAACTGTTCCCAATCGTTGCCGCGCCGCCCTCTAACGACTTATGGGGCGTATTCCATCCCTGTTTTTTTGCATATTCCAACCCCGTCTGAATAGGATTGGCCGACGTCGCACCAATATTAAAATAATTATAATAACCGTAATACTGACTATTATATCCAGTATACGTTCCCGATATCAGCGCGGAACCGCCGTTGATGCCCTGTTCCTGCAATACGCGCGAAGCCAGATGGAACGGGCTGATCCTCCTGTTTTTTCCGATATTGTAAAAGTCCTGCGCATAGCTGATGCTAAGCTGCGGAACATTCCCTTTCATAAAACTGTTGTTCAATATTCCCTGTATTGCGTTCACGCTATGGTAGCTTTCATTAAAGGTAAGCTGCTCAAACTGGAAAATACGGCTGTCCGTAAATCCGTTTCGCGGATCAAGACAATATTTTAAAGCGCCCTCCGTGGCATAATACCATTTACTGTCTTTTTCATACACGGCTTTTCTCCATGCTTCTTTCGCCGTATAGTATACAAGGCTTCTATCGCCTACCATTTCATTGGCGACAACCGTATTCCAGTCAAGCCCCGTATCAAATTTAACAAAGACCCAATTTTTATGGCTGTTCTTTAACGACTGCAAAGCCGCCCGGTAGCTCTCCGGAAACTGGGCTATGTCGTCGGAATAACTGTTCCTCGCATTATAGTCCACGGAATAACCGGACTGATCGGTATATTTCTCAAAAAGTTGTCTGACCGGCTCTATATACAACTCTTCCCATGCCAAAAAGTTTTCATTGGAGTACGCAAGGTATTCCCGTGATATGTATCCGCTATACTCTTTTTCTTCTATTACAAAAGAGACCTGATACCAAACCGTCCCCGTCTTAGCGTTTACTTCCACATCTTTTATAAACACGGTATGTCCGCTTCGAAGCGCCGCAACGGTCTGCGCGCCGTAATCCGGCCTCTCTTTTACGTCGTAAGAATCGCACAGATATACCAGCGCCATCACTATTTCAGATGCAACGATCCCTTTTAACGTTTCCTTGGCGTCTTTCACGAATGCCTGCACTTGCTCTTCCTGTAAAAGCGTTTCCTCTTCTTCTGTTTCCGTTTCGGTTTCCGTATCGGTCTCAGTTTCCGTGTTTTCTTCAGTGTCGGTTTCACTTTCGGTTTCCTCAGCGTCTTCCGTTTCGGTACCGCTTTCGGTTTCCTCAATGTCTTCCGTTCCCGTATTGCTTTCGGTTTCCTCAATGTCTTCCGTTCCCGTATTGCTTTCGGTTTCCTCAGCATCTTCCGTTCCGGTACTGTTTTCCGTTTCTGAGCCGCCTTCTGTTCCGGTATTGCTTTCCGTACCGGTTTCGTTTTCGGATCCGGAGTTACCTTCCGTTTCCCCGTTTGCATCCGTACCGGCACTTTCTTCCGTTCCTATACCGTTTTCCGGTCCGGCAGTTTTCTCCGCGTCGGTTTCCGGATTGCCCGTTTCTCCTCCAGTTCCTTCTCCGCTATCCGGCTGCTGCCCGGACGCTGCAGTTTCTTCTAATTCTTCTAAGATCACCCTCAGATCCGAACCCGGTTGGGAGATTGTGGCAGCATAAGAGGACAGCGGGATACTGTTCACAGTAATTCCCGCCGTTAACGCCACTACAAGTAACTTTTTAAATTTATTTTTAAATCTCATATATACCCATCCCTTTTTTGTTATAGACCATAGTTAATAGACTTCATGATAAGTTTAAATTATTGTAACATAACAAAAATGAGACTTCAACTTTCTTAATCATATCTTAAGATTATTATATTGCAAATACCCAATTTACTGAGGTGTTTGTTGCTAATTTGTTACTAATTGTTTTTAATTCCATGTGATTTCAGATGATTTTTTCAAGAAAACGACCTTCCATATTGCCATGAAGGTCGTTTTGGTCTACTTCATTTTAATCCGGAAACAATCTATTCCACGTTTTACTTCCAACAATCCCGTCTACATCAAGCCCACTCTCGGCCTGAAACTCTTTAACAGCCTCTAGAGTTTTTATTCCGAATATGCCGTCCACATTGCCGACGCTGTACCCCAACACTGCAAGCTGTTTCTGCAGATAAATTACATCCTCTCCCCGGCTGCCCCTTTTGACCGTCGGTCTTGCATTGCCTTTGCATAAAAACAGGTTCTGCTCTGCCTGTCTGCGTTTTGTCAGCCCGGCAAGCGGCTTTCCTGCCGCCTTGTTGTATGCTATAATCTTTTCCGCTATCACTGTCCGGCTTCTTGTACCATTTGCTGTGAGCTGGTCGATGCTGCCGACATTAAACGCAAAAGAAACCAGCGCGTCAAATTCATTCTGCCGCCATGTGTACCTGTCATGGTACTTGTTTACTTTTTTCTCATATTTTTCCACGTCACTTACTAGAAGCCTGTCCGCCTCCGCCTGTGTGATTTTTTGCCCTGCTGCCACTCCGGCGGTATGTCCATAGCCGATCGTCCATACGCCCGCCGGACATTTATATGCCGTCAGCCTGCAGCCCTCAAACTGTTTGATCAAATCCAATCCTGCCTGCCTTGTCTTTAATCCCATATGTACCTCACCCTTCCCAATCCTTCATGCATCCCGCACACTCACTGACCATTTTCCAAATTGCTGCAAGAACCGTAACAGCTACAATAAATACTGCCAAAGAAGCTCCTATGACTTTCAGCATATTATCTGCCCCCATTCATTGCGAATACCGCCGCCTCAATCAGTGCTTCTACCTGTTTGTCTGACAGCGTTATGTTCTTCTTTATAAGCTGCTCCTTGATGAACTGTGTGACAACCGCTTTCCTTTCTTCACCCCGCTTGTCCCCGAAGATGGTCTGTTCCGCCGACCTTACTGCTATGCCGACCCATTTCACTATCCAATTATATTTTGTGTTTTCTACAGCCTGCTTCATCCATGGTACCGCATACCTTGTAAATAAAATGACCGCCAGTATCAATACTGCCTTTAAGGCTTCAAATAAAATATCATTCATATCCTTCCTCTCTTTCCTGATCACTCGCTTACAATATCAATACCATATTGTACGGCGCATTCATGTTCAATCTTACATCCCCTGTAATCCTCCCAGCCTTCCGCAAAATAAGCACAATCAGCAGCAGACAGCATTTCCAGCGATTTTCCAAGGAACCACAGTGGCCTTGCATCATGTGGTGCATTTTCAAAGAAGCTGTTGATCACTTCCACTTCTCCAAAACGTTCCTTGGCCGCTTCAACGATCTTAGTCCTTTCCTTCATGATCTCTGCATCTGTCTTATCCTTCATGGGTTGTGAAATAAATAGTTTCTTCATAATTCCTCTTCCTCCATTTCTTCCGGTTGCACCGGTGCAACTTCATCCTCTTATATGACTTATATGACCGCCATCAGCGCCGCCACGACGGTACTCACGACCGCACTGACTGCCGCTGCCGCGGTTGTCCTTCCTAACCACTTGTTCTTGTCCTGCAGCCCCTCTATGTCCTTCCCCTGCTGTTCCGTCTGCTCCCGGAGTTTGATGATTTCCCGCTGGTTCTCATAGACCTGCTTCTTGCTGTTGTCCCAGCCCTCAATTTTTGCCTCGATCTTGATCAGCCTGTCAAGGACTTCCCTTTCAAATGTATTGTCTGGCATGGGCATCCCTCCTTCCTATATGTTCTCTGTTGATACTGCGCCGTCAAGCCTTACCAGCACCGTCCATCCCGAAGACGGCTTGACCATCACGGCATATTTCCCGCCGCTGATCTGCATGACGCTCCATTCTGCAATGTTTTTCCTGTTCGTAAACAGCTTCATATGCGGAAGGGCGGCATTTGAAATATAGATGTCCGCCAACGCTTCGCTCCCCGGCGGCACCAGCGGCGCATAGCTGTTTTTCACTGTAAACAGTTCCGTATTCTCTATCTCATTGCCAAGGGTGCTGTTGTATGAGGCATAAAAGGAACTGCTGTAACAGACCATGAAGTTCTTCTTTGTTCCCTCCCCGTACCCAAACTGCGTGAGGCAGAAATATCCGATGTTGTACGATGCTGACGCCGTGGCCCCATTCCCCATCCTGAATACTGCCGTGTTCCCATCTTTTATGTATTTCATGTATACGGATGAGGATGCGGTAATGCTTAAGGTAAGTCCGCCGTGCTGGTTGTAGGAATTTGATGTATATGGCACAATAACGGTATTCCCTGCCCCCACCCGGCTTATGAACATACTCTTGTAATAGTAAGATGCATGGTCCACATTCCCGACCGCAATGATGCCCTGCTCCTCCCCCTCTTCCCCGAGGATGTACACCGCGCCATGCCCATGCTGTATTGTTGCCCCTTCAATGACTGCCAGCCCGGTGACCTGACAGAGGCGTTCCGCCGCCTCCCTCATATAAGCGGCCATTTCTTCCGCCGTGGTCGATGCGCTCCCGGCAAACGCCGGGAACAGCTGTATGATTCCCTTTTCCATTACTGTTCCTCCTTTATTTCAAAAATATCTCCCGGGTCTATAAACAGCAGCCCAAGCCCCATGACATGATCTTCAAAAAGCTGTACCGGGCCGTTACTTCCGCTGCCGCCTCCCACTGCGCTTATGGTGCCGTCGGCATTCAGTATGATCGTCGTCCCGTCCGGCCGTACCGCACCGGCTCTTGTCTGTGTTGCCGCCGGCATTTCCGTCAGAAAGCCTTTGTCATTTTCAAGCTCACTAAGCCTTTCCGGAATTTCCCCCTTTTTTGCATATGCATCCATATCCGGAATCTGCGTCTTCAGCGCAAATTTCAAAAGACACCAGTCCTTTACCGCATTTAAATCAAATATGTTTATCACGCCGCCCCACCTCCATTCAAAACTGTCATCGTTTCTTCATAAGTCATTGCCCGTACCCCTGCCGTTGCCCCGTTGAGTGCATCCACAGCCGCTTTCAGGGAATCCATTGTTACCCCGTTCCCGTTCATCACATCGCCGGCAAATTCCGCATTTCCTTTCCAATCGAGGGTATGTATGTTTTTCCGTTCTGACCTTGTTCCCCCTCCGACAATATGCGCATATATGTTCCCGGTATCTTCTACGTTATATTTCCCTTGGACGTGCTGGTACTGTCCTCCGGCCACCGTCCCATACCCTTCCGAATGTGTGCCGAAATTCTTTGCCTCCGTATTGATCCCTTCTGAATGCGCCGCATGGGAGCTGGCCACCGTGTGGTTTCCTTCCGCGTGGGAGGCTGTACCGCTTGCGGCCGTTTTCTGCTCCGTGGAGTTTCCCATCCCCTCCGCGTGTGCCCCCACGCCGGATGCAACAGTCTCTTTCCCTTCCGCGTGGGAGCCAAGGCTTTCTGCTGCCGTATTGTCTCCTTCGACGTGGGAATGGTCGCCCCCTGCCGCAGTTTTATATCCTTCTGCGTGGGAGCTGCCGCCCCCTGCTGCCGTCCCGGATCCTTCCGCATGAGAGGCCGCCCCGGATGCCTCCGTACTGTCCCCTTCGGAATGAGACCGGTTCAATGCCGTTGTCCGGAATCCTTCCGCGTGGGCATAAAAGGATGCCCTGCTCCCAAGCCCTTCCGCATGGGCTGTATCCTCTGCGGTGGTACCGTTCCCTTCGGCATGGCTGCCTCCTGACCCGCTGTCCCTTGCCGTTGTGCCGCTGCCTTCCGCATGGCTGCAGAACCCTTCCGCCCTGGTGTTGCTCCCCTGCGCGTGGGAAAACCCGCCTTCCGCTTTTGTCCCGCTGCCTTCCGCGTGGGCATTGTCCCCTGACGCCCTTGTTCCCTGCCCCTCTGCATGGGAGGCACTTCCTGACGCCTCCGTACTGCTCCCTTCCGCATGGGACGCATGGCCGGATGCGGATGCGGACTCTCCTTCGGCATGTGCGCCCATATTGCCGGCGGTTGTTGAAAGCCCCTCTGCATGGGAATGCATGGCAGAGGCTGTCGCCTCAAATCCCGTTGCCACGCTGTTCATCCCTGCCGTTGTTCCGGCCTTACGGCCTAAGGAAATACAGTTGTCATTATAAATACTCTTTTTAGCAAACATTTCCTTGATCTGCAGTAAAAAAGTCCCAAGCCTTGCCACGTTTATCACTTTTCCTTGATCTGACATTTTCATCCCCCTGTCGTATTAAATAATCCCCAAATATCGTCATCCGTTGCCATATCCACTCCACCGGTACTGAACGCATTCATCAGTACCGTAACTTTTGTACTTGAAAGAGTACCGGAAGCTTTCTCTTCAGTCGTATTTTTAAACGTATCAGCCGTCCCGTCTTCCCCCCGTAATTCGCGCTGAAACAAATACGTCGCCACCGTCCCCCTGTCCGTTTCGATATGTAGAAGGTCGCCGCATTCCAAATACGGCATTCCCTGCCCTGACAGATCAAACGGGATCATTGAAATCCCTGACAGAAATGCCGACATTCTTTCCAGTATTTCCGTAACCTGCTGTTGTGACAGCTTAACAGATCCAAGAATCGCGTTATCGTGCATATAATAGACATTTTCCCCTTCACCGAATCGGTACAGTATGACCTGCTCTTTTCCCTCCCTGTCCAAATATCTTGCATTGATACTGCCATATTCCTTCGTGAGATAATCATCATTCCATACGCTTTCATACATACTTCTGTCTATTGTGAACGGATCCGTCCCAAGTGTAAGATATTCCATCGTTCCGCTCTCCCTGCTGATCCTTGCAAATTTCCCGGCAAGTTCAAGGCAGCTCTCCAGCAGGTTACGGTATGATGTTATTTTGATCTCTTCAGACATTTCCATCGCAAAAATACTGTCTGCATTGTAACAGTACATTTCCAAATCCGGGCATTCCCCAAATTTCATGGTTTCCAATGTCGTGATCTGCGCCGATCCCTGCCCTCCCCCACTGCCGCCTCCTGTGCTGTATATTTCAATCCTTACCGGCACGCTTAATGTCAGCGTATTTATTCCGGAAAAGTCGCTCCATTCTGTCAAGAGCCCGGGAGTCATATATCTTTGCAGCGGTACTGCATGGGAATCGTCCGGAATTAGGACATCCCTTTCCCCGATAATCGTAACCGTTACCGGATTAGGCATTTTATGTACATCATCAAAGATAATGCTATATTTCCGGCATATACTCTGAACATCCTTTCTTACCTGACTGTCAAAGTCACGCAGTGCAATGGTGCTTTTTAGACCAAAATTCGTGAGCCTGTCCGACGGCGGATGGTATGTCCATTCCTGCATATAAAGCACTGCACCTACTCCCAATGTATTTTCCCTTACTGCCACCCTTTTTTCTTCACTGTTTCTAATAAAGGTCCCGGAAAGGCTGCCAAATTCCTGTGCCATACTGCACATACCCGAGTTGACCGCAAATGTCCGGAGGTAATGGTTGATATTAAACCTGAAAAATTCCGAATAGTTCATGCCTGTAGGTCCATTCAGTGAAATATAATGCATAGGATCCGGCCTTATGATCCCGAGATCCGACAAATCTTTGTCCAAATTTTTACTGTTCAGTGCATCATAAGCAATCACTTTCCTCCTGTACATATCAGACATCCACTGACAGGAATATACCGTAAAATGCCCAAGGGGTATCCGATAAAACGGAAAGCTGACTCCAACATCCGTCTTTCCGTACCTTGCAATTACATCCTCACCACATCCTGACAGGTCAATTTCTACAGATACGTCAATTTCATATCCTTTTATGTTCTCGACGTCAAAACACTCAAATTCCACCGCTCCTGCCTCGCACAGCCCAAATTTAAATGCCTTTTTACTGCAGACGGATTCCTTGAATTTAAAACTGTCATAGCTGATATCCTTATTGGTCAGATCATCCCTCTCCCCGTTGGGGAAACGGACCCTGACATTTGTATGTACTCCGTAATCCTTAAGTTTTTCCTTTACTGCATCAGGAACCATTATCATGTCAGTACTCCTTCATCGTTATGTTTGTTTTGTCATACCATATATCCTGATCAAAAGTCTTTTTGTATCTCCACTGTATGTCGTCGATACGGAAAATCCCGCTGTCATAAGTGCCGGTCCCGTCGTTCAGGTATGTAACGTTTACATGATTCCGCGTTTGGAAATAAGAGACAACGTCTATGTGGGTTTGCAGGGAATGCTCGTCAATTTGAAATTCAATCGACGTCCTCCCATGGAGTGTCTCATGTATATGCTCCTGCCCGTTTCCGTCCACATACTTTTTTACCTCCCTGACACCCGGCGTACACTTCCATGAATCGCGTACCATGTATGCCAGCGGGAACTCCCTATCCCCTATCTTTACCAAATATGTGTTATTCATCATAAATCGACCTGCCTGTCCTATGCCTGTAATCGTCATTTGCCGCTACCGTGATATCCACTATCTTCTGTTCGTTTACATCCGCATTGATGTTAAACTGCAGCTTTTCCATGCCCTTTTCCACGGCTTCTGTTACCGCCGCTTTCAGCTCCGCATAATTAATTCTGTCCGGAGCATCCGCAGGGCGTCCTGCCCTTGCACTGTCTGCTGATGCAATATCCTTCATGGTATCCTCAACCGCGTTTATGATTCCGTCAGAACTGCTCTTCCATCCCTCCATATAGCCTTTTGCAGACATATCGCCCATATAGGCAAATTTTTTCGACGGACTGTTGATGTCCAGTTCTTTTTTGGCTGCGGCAACCGCTTCTGTACACATATCCGCCACGGAACGTATCACGCTGCTCTTTCCTGAAACAATGCCGTCTGCAAGCCCTTCTGCTACCTGTGTCCCTATTTCATGGAACAAGGATGCCCGCAGTCCGTTTCTTGCCGTGCTGATGACAGAGGATACAATGCCCGACACGGTATTCACCACGTCCGGCTTGCCCTGCTGCATCCCTTCTTTCAGCCCTGCGTCAAAGTATTCCCCGATCTGCTTCGTGACCCTTGAAGGAGAACGTATCATAAGCTCCTGCCGAAGCGCCGTTACGGAAGCCTTGCCGACCTTTTTTACCGCTTCGTCAATTTCCTTTGATTTACCCGTAATGCCCTCTTCGAAGCCTTCCCCCGACATTTCCCCGGCTTCGGCGTAGGCGTCAGCAATCTTTTCCGCACTGTCGTAAGGCAGACTTAAGGATTCTTCGAACAGTACGTTCGCCTTTTTCAGTTCCTCATCCGTCATATTGACAAATGCCGCCACATATCCGGATCCCTCCGGACCCATATCGGACAGCTTTTGTAAAAGTCCCTGATCGATCCCCCGTTCCGCAAGCTCGGCCATATTGTCAGACCAGTTCCGTACGCCTTCGATCTGTGATTCCATGTTGTTAAGGAGCTGCTCCTTGCTGATCTCTGTTTTTTGATTAAATTCGTCAAAAAGGCTGATCTGTGAGGTGATTGTGTCCGTCAGTGAAGTACACATTTCGGCCCATGCCTGCTGCGCTTTCCTTGAAGTGTCCGTCATAGTTGAGCCTAACAGCCCCGCTGCCTGCTGCAGCTGGTTCACGGCCATTTCCGCGGTATTGATCGGCGATGTATCGGCAATAAACTGACAGGTATTGGAGTATTCTTCCCCTAACGCATTTATGGTTTCATTGGTTTCCCTGATCTGTTCTTCTAGTTCCCGGTGTTTTTCCTTTGCCTCCATAAGGGTTTTGGATGCCTTAAAGAAACCTTCACCGTTCATTGCATTGATTACAATCAGCTGTTCTGATACTTCCCTGAGGTTTTCCTCCGCTGCGGCGACATTATCCGCCTGCACCGCCATCTGCTTTTCCAGTTCGAAAAGCTCTTTTTCTGCTTCAAACCGGCGCTTGCTAATGTCCTCCAAATCTTCCTGTGCTGCTGCCGCCATGGCATTTTTCATCCATGCGTCTGTATTTGCCTTTAGCTCCGTTGTGGACATATTGAGACGACCGGTCTGTTCGTCTATGGCAAGGTTTAACTCCGGCATGGACTCATTCAGCTGGTCTATGACCAGTTGCTGCCGGATTTCCTCCTTCGTGCTTAAAGCGGTTTTGTTCTGCAGCCCATCCAGTTCGCCTATGAGTTTACGGCACACTTCGGCCTCTGCCTCCATGCCGCTCTTTGCCTCGGCTCTTGCAGTCATGTCTTCCCTTGCCGCTTCATTTAATTCCCTCGCGGATTTTATCATGCGGTCCGTCTCTTTATTGCACTCCGCCAGTTCGCTGTTTGAATCTTTCACTACAAGCGAATATGCGGCGAACGCCGCGGTCAGTCCCACAACCGCAGTAATCAGAAGCCCCGCGGGATTCGCATTCATTGCCGCATTCAGCATCCATTGAGCAACCGTAGCCCCTTCGTTAGAGGCCTTGTACGTCATCCATGCTGCCGTTACGGAAGAAATGACAGGCGCGACTGTCCCATGGTATATGGTTGCCGCCGTTATCCCGCTGATTCCGGCCGTTATCAGTTCGGAATGATCCAAGATCCATGCCAGCCCGTCGATCACTACTGGGAGCGCCTTTTCACCGAAAGAAACCGCACCTTCCACCAGTTCCCCCAAAGATTTTGAAAACCTGCGCATTGACACGCCGAGCCCGCCGCCGTCCATGGATTTTTGCAGCCTTCCCACCGCGCCTGTCGCCGAATTAACGGACCTCTTCATTTCTTCGTCAAAGATCTCATAAGCGGAAATCCCTAATCCTTCCAGCGCCGACTGCAGGATTGTAACTTTCCCTTTCAGGTTATTGTTCAGTGTTGCCGCCATGTTTGACGCCGCACCTTCACAGTTCTTTAATTCGCTAATCAGGCTGTCAAATTCCTTTCCCGTCCCTTTTAACAGTGCATTGACCGCGGCAATATCCGTTTTGTTGAATATCCTGTTGATCATCCTTGTTTTTTCTTCCGACGCCATGCCGGTCATGGATGCATTTAAATCTGTCATGATGTCGTTCAGGTCCCGCATATTCCCACGGGAATCCGAAACCTGCACCCCAAGGTCTGCAAGCGCGGTTTCGGCAACCGCCGTCGGCGCGGACAGGGACAGCAGCACATTCCTTAAATGTGTCCCCCCTTCCGCGCCCTTGATGCCGTTATTCGCCAGCACGCCCAGCTGTGCATTCATGGTTTCAAGGCTCTGTCCCGTCAAGGATACCGTGCCGGCTGCCACGAGGGTCGCCTCCCCGAGCTGCGCCACGCTGGTATTCGACTTTTGCGACGTGCGCGCCATTTCATCAATATAATTGTCCAGTTCGCCTGTTTCCATGCCCAGTGCCGCCATGCTGTCCGTCACAAGGTCGGATGCATAGGCAAGGTCAAGGCCTCCTGCCGCCGCAAGGTCAAGCACTTTCGGAAGGGTTGCGGCGGCTTTCTGTGCATCATATCCGGCCAGCGCAAGATAATTTAACGCCTCCCCCGCTTCGGATGCGGAAAACATAGTGGACTTTCCGCATTCCTTTGCCGCGTCGGAGAGCATGGTATAAGCATAACTCCCGTTGTCGATCTCTTCTGTCGTCATTCCCATAGTAGCCGCAACCTGTGACATGGACGCCTCGAAAGAAGCCCCAGCATCCACCGCCGCTTCTGCGATCCGGCTGATTCCCTCCGCTAATTTTTTTATCCCTTCCGTTACCGCCGCCGAAAGGACGTTGGCCTTTAATACTTCGCCAAACACATTTGTCTGCTCCGAAGCATCCCCTGTTTCCCTTCCGTAACGGTCGATGGATGCCGCGCATCCGTCAGCAGCCTGTTCTGCCTCCCGGAGATACCCTTCCGTCCTCCCAAGCTCGCTTTCCATTGCCCTCTGCTCCGCTTGTGCATAATTAAGGGAGGTCTGATAATCCGTCATCCTCCGGGAAATGGCCTCGTATCCGGATTGTGCAAGCTCAAGTTTTCCCTTCAGCTCTTCGATCTCTTTCGCCTGATCCCCAAGCGATCCCGCTGCCGTGTCAGAACTGTCCTTCATTTCTTCCATTTTTGAGACTGCCTTGTTATAAGCCGTTTGAAGTTCTTCCACTTTCGCGGCCGCTTTCTGTTCCGCCTCCGTGTTCCGCCTTATGACCTCTTCACAGGCAGAAACCTTTTTCCTCTGCGTTTCAAGCTGTTTTGACAGGATTTCCTGCTTTTTTGTGAGTGCATCAACGGAATTTTGGTTTTCCTTAAATTCCGCGTTCCACAGCTTCATTTCCGAACGCGCTTCTTTCTGTGCCACGTTGATGTTTTTCAATGCGCCGCGGTATTCCGCTTCACCATCCAATACGATCTTTGCCCCGATCTTTGGCTGTCCCATGGTTCTACATCCTTCCTATAGATCCAGCAGGGAATCCTGCTTTTCAGGCTCCACGCTGTACATTATTTTTTTTGCTTCAAAATTATACTGATATTTGTACGCCTCAAACAGATCTGCCCACATCCCGAAAGAAAGATGCCCGGTCTGTCTGTATGTAAATCCAAGCCTGTTCATACCGATATAAAAAACCCAAGGGAAATCTATCGGCGTTTCCTCCCCTTCTGCTCCCTTGGGCTTTATTTTTTTGTGTCAAAACATTTTTTAAACTCTTTATGTATCATGCCTGCAAGGGTTTCATAATCCGCGCCGCCCATGCGGAATACCTGTTCTTCCCCTATCGGTACGAACCTGCTGCCGGTTTCGTCCGCCTCAATGGCAAGCCCTTCATTGATCATTGCAGGCAGGGCAAGCTTGATCGCCCGGATGGACGGTTCCGTTATTTCGATCCTCGGACTTCCGTCATCTTCATAGAGTTGGTTTCCTTCAGCGTCTTTTAACATCCTGATTCCTAAAAGATCCCGTTCAAAGCCGTTTATCGTCCCATATCCGTCCTGTATGGTTTCCAGCACATTCAGGTCTATTTTTACAGGATACTCGTTGCCTCCGATTGTGATTCTATTCAGATTCTCCATATATTTTTGCCTTCTTTCCTGACTGTCCGGCTTTTCATGCCGGGCAGTTGTTTACTCGGATGATGCCGGTAAGGCGATAAAATATTCTTCCGTCATGATGTCGGAATTTATTGAGTCCGCTTTCAATGCGACTGCCCGCAGGGCTGATGTTTCACTGATTTTTACCGCCGTTTTGTATTCCGTCCCATTTGTTTCCGAAGGGGTCGTTCCGTTCGTCGTAAACCGGATTTTTGCCCCTGTCGTTTCCGTTGACAGTATGACCGACTGTTCCGCATCATATTTACCGCCGGAAACGGATGCCGTTGGTATCCCGCATTTTTCTTTCACGTTTAGCTTTGCCTGTATCCAAAGATCCGCTTCTTCTTCCGTATCAAAAAGAGGGCTTTTTATCCTCCAGTCATCCGCTTTTACGGATTCATATGCCACGCCTACCGCGAGTGCATTCCCGCTTAAGCTTGGGGTTTTCAGCACAATGGAATCCCCTTTTGTCTCAAACGCTTCTTCTCCTTCACTGAATTTTACTTTCAAAAGAATGCAGGCCATGAAATACTTTTTCCCTTTCTGCACTTCCCTTGATATGAATCCATAGCCCACATACTTCCCGTCGTCAGAGGCATTGCTTACTTCTTCCCCTGCATCATTGATAGTATGGCCGAATACAATTGATTTGGCTATGAGCGGCAGCGCCGACACCCCGGCGCTTACCCCTGCCCTTTTAAATTCCTTCACATATTCCACTTCCATGTTATTCGCATACAGTGATCCTTCCACATACTCCGGCGTTACGGACGTGGTCACTGCCTCGTTCATCTGAAACCCGTTCCGGTATGCTCCTGTCCGCGTATCCAGTTCCGCGATCCACGGTTTTGATAATCCAAAAAATGCCATTTTAATCCTCCTTGTTCCTGAATGTCGTATAGTTTGCCTCAAAGACAGTCTGCCTTATCTGGTCCGTGCCCATATAGGTATCTCCCGTAAAACTCCTGATGGAAGTCACGGAAAACCCTGCTGCCTCAAGCTGTTTCCTGATCTGCTTTTTTAAGCAGAAATAATCAAAATTCTTCGGTGTGACGAGCTGGATCTTCATATAAGCCGTATCCGCAATAGGGACGTTATCCCCAAACGCCGTGGGAGTTTCCTCTTCATAGGAAAACAGGATATATTTGTCCTCTTTTCCCGTATACAGATCCTGTTCGACAGGCAGCCCCGTTACGCCCAAAATGCTTTGCAGCAGTTCATTTAGATTCATGTTATTCCCGTCCTCCTGTTGTAGATTTCCTGCATTTTTGCAGAAATTTGGGGTTCTGCCTTCCGGACGGACATATTAATGAACGGATGGGGCGCCTGTCTCCCGGGTATGCCGTACTCTTTCCAGATAGCTTTCAATGCATTACTTACCAGGTATTTCCGCCGTTTTCCTGAAACGGCAGTATATTTCTTGACCGCGGAATTGCCTTTGAAATTTACGTTTACAATATATGCCCCGTTTTTAGCCCTTTTTGCTTTACCCGCCTTTACGGATTCCGCCAGTTCGGATTCACCCGGATGCTTTACGGCTCTATTCGTTTCCTGTTTCAGCGTCGTTTCCAGTATCGCTGCTGATTCCGTAAGCATTTCCTCACACAGTCGGTTCGTATCTGCATCCAGCAGATCCGAAAGGAAGTCCTCCCCAAAATCAATCTCTAAAGATGCCATTATATGCTGCCCCCTTCCGTCATGATCTCTATGTACTCATTTGAATCGCCGTAGTTGTTCACATATTCAATTTGGTAATATTTCCCCTTGTAAATGACAAACATCCCTCTTGTAACCTCTTTGGCTGAATATCTGACAAGGAAACGACATTTTGTAAGGTTGATCTCCCGTCCCGCCTTCATGATCTCGCTAATCTTTGTCCTCGTAACCTTTGCAAATGCCTTCCTTACCACGATTTCTTTTCTTTCCCGAAAGCCATTTTTGTTCTTTTCCGTATCATCAATAGCCACTATCATGATCTTTTTATTCAGTTCCCCCGGATCTACATACATCCCGATGCCCCCCTATAACAGATTCCTACAGTGCATCCCAAGCACTGATTCCACTACTTTATTTACATTCCCTCCCTGCACGCTGCCTTTATCCGCATACATGGAACGGTTATCATACATATCCTGACAGAGTACCATATAGGCAATGTAAAAATCTTCTTTTTCATCCGCCTCTTTTTCTGTCATCCCGGTATAATGAAGGATATATTGTTTTGCCGCCGCCATGGCAGCAATCAGTATGCCTTCCTGACAGTCTTCCGGGTCAAGCCTTAGAAATTCCATAACGTTATCAAGTGTGATTTGGCTTATCTTCATCCTTGTTTACACCTCTTTTTGGAGCTTTCCCGATACCCTGTCTCTGTTCAGGCGGCGTTTCCGCCTGATGTTCTCCTTCAAAGATTTCCACATATCCGGCATTCGCCAGTTCCCTTGCAAGAGACTCATCCGGGATGTCCCTTGATTCTCCGGCTGCCATGCACACAGCTCCTGCAAAACCTGTCAACGCTTTTACTTTCATCTTTGCTCCCATCTGTCCGCGTTTTGCGGACGCCCCCTTACGCACTCTTCATTTTCAAAACGGCCAGTTTTTCATGCTCCGTGATTTTTGAATCAAATTCAAACCATCCCACAAACCCGACCGCATGGCGTGTCGCATATTTTTCAAGCAGTATCTGCAGGCTGATGTTCTCCCGCATATTCATTGACAGGCCGCTTAAATCCCCATAAAGGATCGCTTTTTTCCCTGCTGCCATCTTGGGCATATTGTCGGAAATGAATACCGGTTTTCCCAGCATCCTATACGGAAATTCACCCGTAAAATCATCCTGCAGCAAATACCTGCCGTTCCCGTCTTTCAGTTTTTTGACATTTTTATAAGTGTCAGGATTCATGATCCAGCACGCATCTTTCTGATATACCTGTTTGATCGATGCCTGAAGGTCGATCAGTTCATCCGCAGTGATGACCGTAGAAGCCGCTGCATCAACAACCGTCTGCGTACTCAATGCGCCAGTTGCCTTATTTTCTGTGCCGATCAAAAGTTCTCGTTCTAAAAAGATTGCAATCTTTTTGGCCATTTCATTTACCACAAAGCCAACCACATCCACAGACCCATTATTTACCACGGATATTCCGATCAGCGTCAGTACCCCGGCAAGGTATCCTGACAGGTCTATACTCGTAAATCGCCCTGAATCTGCCGTAATATCTGTAAATTCTTCCTGATACGCAACGGTAATGTCATGGCCGTCTGCAGTCCCCCATACCGGAACTTTCAGCGTTCCCTTCACATAGTACATGGTCACACGCTGCATGATCGGGCATATATCCCTTGCCTTTGTAATGATCCTGTTTGCGATTGTCGAAGGGATGATAGCACCGTTATTCCCCATGGTCAGGTTCTGCTCGCCCTCACGCAGTTCCAATGCTGTGTTCCCACACTGTGTACGGATGTAATACTCAAAAGCTCTTTCTTCCTGTTTAGCAACCGCTTCGCTGTCATCAGCGTTGTTGCCGTCCGGGGTATTTCCTGACGAACGGTCTAACTTTAACTGTTTTGCGCGTTTCAGTTTTGATATGGTGCTGTCGATTGCCTGTACTTTTTTGTCAAGTTCCTCAAACTGCTTGTCCTCAGCTTCTGATAAGGCACGTTTTTCCGTTTCTGCAGTTTCCGTAAGATCCTTCATTTCCTGAATCAGTTCCGCCCTCTGTTCCTCAAGGGTCTTTAAGTCCTCTGCCCTGTACTGGATCTCCCTTTTTGGCTTTACTGTTTTTCTGTTCCTGCTCATTCCTTGCCCTCCAATTCTTTTAATCTTTCTTTATATCTGCTGTAGTCAGCCCGGATTTCTTCCGGGTTTGCCTGCTCTATGTACTCTGCCCTTACTTCCATTGCTTCTGAAGTAAGCACTTCCTTCCCTTCGGCTCTTGTTTCTATGGAAGTCCCCCTGTATGCCGGTGTCTTGCGTTCATCCAAAATGGAAACTTCTACCAGTTCCATTTCCTCGACAAACCGCCGGCAGAGGTTTTCTTTGATCGTTTCCTCTGTCGCATCCAGTTCACGAAAGCCAAAGGACCATCCACGCAGTTTCTTCTGTCTTGCCTTTTTGATCACTTCCGGGTCGGTCACCTCCGCATGGGCCCTAAGTCCTATGTTGTCCTCATATAACTGAAGATTTGTCTGTGTAGACCCAAGGTTTCTTGCCATGTCATGGTTCAGCAGGAGCTTTACTTCATTCCGCTTCAGTGCCCGCTCAAATGCCCCCGGTACGATCTGCTCTACAAAACGCTTTCCGCTCTTGTCCCTGATGGGACGGGAATCACGGGCAACCGCATTAACATAACCGTCAATAATGACTTTGTCACTCCTTATTTCTATCCGCATCGCCTTTTTCACCTCCCTCCGCCGCCACTTTCTTAAAGCCGCCGGTACTGTTCATGTTCGGGATAAAAAACTTCTTTGACTTTGTATCATACAGTACGTCCTGCAGCCCAAGCTTTACATATTCCAGCCCCAGCGCCGGCATATTTTCCCTGCTGCGCACTTCATCCGGCTGTATGAAGCCGCTGTTACATCCGACTGCATATGCTTCGTAACGGGTTTTCATATCGCCTTTTATAAGCTCTGATATATCCGCCGCAAAATAGCAGTCACGCTTTTCTGATTCCAGAAGCAGGTCACGGTTCAAGGCACATTCAAATACGTCAAGAACCGGGATGATACAGTATTGTATAAACTGTACTTTGTCCTTTTCCGTCGCTCCCCCTTTGATCATTGGCGGAGGCATATTAAAGATTTTACAGATCTCATCTGCGTTAGTCTGCTTGTTTTCATTTAACTGCATATCCACGGAAGAATTAGAAGATTCCTTGAACTCCATTCCATCGTTTAGAATAATCACATTCTCCGTATTGTTACTGTAAAGGGTTCTCCATGCTTCTTTTACAGAATCTATTGCATCTTTTGACAGTTTACTCTTTGCCAAAAGAACACCTTTTTTATTCCCTCCGGTCTTTACAACTGTTTTTTCAAATATCAGGGAATAATATGCAACATGGAGGATCTCTTCGTTTTCAGCTACAATGCTTTTTGAATTATATCCGTTCTTTGAACTCCTTAGGAATTTCAAAAACTGATAAGGTTCATAAGAAGTTCCTCTTACCTGTATCTCATATGTTTTAAAGATCGGATCCGCCGAGTATAGAAAGCTGACTTCATGGCAGTCAACATAATGCAGGGATTCCGGTTTCATTCCGTTTCTGTTTATGTATGCATATCCGCCGGTATCAAAATAATCCCTTACAATTGCCCGCTTGAACTGGACGGCATCCAGAGTGTCCTTTGTATCTTTATTAAGCAATGCCGTTCTTGTGTCGTCTTTTATTTCCGTAACGCCACCAGCATCCTTTTTATAAAGCCGGAAAGGGATCGTGGACACGGTGTCTGCGATCAAGTTCACACACGAACTGAATGCCGGTATCTTCATTGCCTTGTCAAAGGTCATCTGATCTTTTGAAAGCATCGATCCAAACAGGAGGTTGTCCCAAAATTCTTTTTCCTCATCTGCTTTTTCCCCTGTATCGTTTCCCGCGCCATTATTTTCTTCCATGCTCCTGACCTCTCTGTCAGGGTCCGTCTGTCCTGTTTCCTTTTTGTTTCCTGCTTCTGCAGGGTTACTTTTCTTAAACCACAGCATACTATATCACCTGCGCCCCAAAATTTTGGCTGCCATACAATATTTCCTGTTCGATCAGATAAATTCCATTCAGATTGCCAACTACCTGATCGATCTTTCCGGCAGATTTCTTTTTATTGACAAATTTATTTTTATTTGTGTCCTCGGTACATCTTGCATTTTGAAAATTGATTTCAAGCATCTGATTCTCATCATAATGGAATTTTTTACCCAATATTTTTTCCTTTAACAGCTTTGTCGGTGAATGCAGTACACTCGAATGCTGTTTGATCTCAATACACTCATAGCCTTTCTGTTCCAGTTTCTGCACCGTAGACGTTGCATTCCATGGATCATATCCTATCTGTACGATTTCCACACCATACTCTATTTCCAAAGAAAGGATGAAATTTTCAATAAAAAGATAGGATATGACTTCTCCTCCACATTCGTAGCAGCATCCTTCCCTGATCAACCTGTTATAATCCACGTCTTCTTTTTTTGTCTTCCATCCAACCCTGTCCTTTGGTATAAACCCAAAAGTTTTCGAATAAATATCACAGTCTTCTAGGGTTTCCCCTTCGTAAGTGTCCATGGCCACACACACATTATCCTCTGATAGTGACAGGTCTAAGCCAATCCATACCTTCCGCCCTTTCCACCACTTGGGGTTATCTTTGCGTTTGCAGGCCCTTACCTTTGTTATTTCAATATATCCCTCCGTACCAAGGCCTTTGTACTTGATGTTGTTGTGCTTGCACAGATAATTTTCACGCTTATTTTCATAAATCACTGCATCAGCACGCATTTCCTTTATGCTTTCAAACACATTTTTATTATCTATTGCAACGGGATTGCTCTGATAAATAACTAAATCATTATGCTGCCACTGGTCATCCGTCAGCAATTCCCCATCGGGCTCGTACAGAAGGGAAAATATTCTTTTATCCTCCCTTAGCCCATCAAGGGCTTTCTTACACTTATCTACTTCATCAATCATTACATTATTATCGTTTGGATACTCCGTACTGATGATAATGCCTAATTTATTGAGCAGTACAAGCTGTGAAGAACGCATTGCCTCCACCGGGTAAGAATCCATTGCACCGGCTTCATCTGCCAGAAATGCATTTGCCTGTTTGCCATCCATCCTGTCATCCGAATAGGCAAGCGGAACATAGTCATTTTCTGTTACAAGACACCTTACTTCGCTCCGTAAAGGCTGAAACACCGGCTCCGTCTCATCGCACAAATCCGGGCTTGACTTTATAATCTTCCGCAGGGCAACCTGCAGTTCCTTTGATAGCTTTAAGTCCGGCGCAACCGAAAAGAACCGTGAAAACTGTGGTTCTATAAGCATGAGGAGAAGAAATATCACGGCAGAATTAAATGTCTTAAAATTTTTCCTTGCTATCTTCAATACTGCTGTTTTATAGTACCTAATATCTATGTTTTCCTTGTTCTTCAGCTTTGTACAAAATACTGCTGTAATAAAAAACATTGCATATTTCTCCAAAGCCTCATTCAACGGCCGGTGAAGATCCGGATGGATCATAAGTCCCAGCAGCCTTATGATCCGTTCATATTCCTTCTCATCAATGTACGCCTCCCTGTTTTTCCCATTTGCTATTTTTATCCATGCCGCGCACTGTTTTTTCACATATTCGGGTACTTTTTTATTCTTGGTCCGTACTGCCCATTTACAGTACTGGTACGCAACACTTTCCTCTATCACATGATCACTTCTCCAATGCTTTTTTTAATGCACTCTGCTTGCTTTCTGCTTTCTTAGGGATCGAACGGAGGGCAGATGCTATTGTCATGATATTTTCTTTTTCTATGTCAAAGAGCATCTTCCGTTTCTGCGCCAAAATCCTGTCGCAGGCATTCATCTGCGCCGCAATTTTTACTATATTTTTCGATAATTCATTCAGACAATCCGCTTTTTCATTCTCCGGAAGTTCATGAATTTCCGCTTTCAGTTCCGAAATGATACTGTTTAATGCATCCCTGCGCTCGATAAGCTCACTGCATTCGGACTGTATCATGCAATATCTGTTGATGACAGGTTCATAAAGCGCATCATTTTTTTCTATTTTTTCAAGCAGTTTTTCTACACGCAGAAATTCCTTGTGCGCGACCTTGTCATTCTTTGTCTCGATCCGCTCTTTTATCTTTTCAGCAGTCAGCAGGCTTTCTTCCCCTTGTTTTCTAAGGTTCAGCTCTGCTTTTGTCCGGTGTGATTTCCCCTCAAGGGCAATGACCTTTGCAGTCTTCGGTGGCGTCGGCATTACTCTCACTCCTTATAAAAAAATCTGATGTGGGAATTTTTTATGGATGATGGTCGGCTGTAGGTCTAGCGGCCGCCCGTTTTGGATGCATTCTCTCCCCGGGGGGATGTTTTTTCCTGTTCCCCGATAACGTCCAGTATGTAGCCAAGCGGAATGATCCCCGCATCCGCCTGTTTGTGATGCCTTTCGCATACGGTGAGCAGGTTGCCATTATCAAGCCGTGCTTCGTAGCATTCCTTAAGAGGCCTTGCATGATGGACTGACAGACTGATGCCGTTCAGCCTGTTGGCAGTGCCGTATGCATCCCTGAAACATATCTGGCAGAGGTAATGGTCGCGTGCCTTTATCTCTTCCGCTTTCCGCTGCCATTCTGCAGTCGACCTGAAAGCATCTTTCTCATATCTCTTTTTTACCCTGACGGGTTTCTTCCCGCAGTCGAACTTCTTGTCATGTATCCGCCTGCAATACGCGCAGCTTATCTTCATATGCCCGCCTTATCCGCCTGCGCGCCGGCTATCCAGTGCGCAGACTTTTATGAAAGGATTATTTGTGGAAATTAAAAAAAGAACAGTGAACCTGTCCTTTTCTTAATTGTTCACAATCCCATTGTGAACTTATTTTTATGCAAAAGTAACCCCAGCTTTATTCCACGTTTGTTCCATGCTTATGTATTCCTAAGATTAGGTGAACCATATGTCAGATGCATATGTTGGGATTTCCTTTCCGTATATATTTTGACTATTGTGTATATCTGCCGGAAGAATGTTTTGTTTTCCTCTTCCCCGAGTCCTCCCAGCATTCTTATGATCGCCCCTCTATAAGAAGGACTGCTGCCACACTGCATCTGCATCCCTATGTTGACACGGTGTATTTCTGCTTTTAATCCTTTGATCTCTTTCCTAAGTTCGGCATACTCTTTGGCAGCCAGCTCCGGTTGCACCGGTGCAACTTCCTGTTTCTGTCCGGAAATGATGGATTCCATTTCGTGGAAACGGTTGATGTATCGGGCTGTGAAAAGAACGCCTTTTTCTCCCGTGAATTTGTTCGCAAGGAACTCACAACCCTTCTTTGTCACTTTATAACATTTGTTCTCCTTGCCACTATTGTCTTTGTATGTGCTAGGAATGAAAAAATCACTCGGCGACATTTGTCGCTCAGTCAAAATTTCAATATAGCCCTTAATGTGTTTTCCATTTTTCTGCGTTCTGCCTTCTAATTTTTTGAGAATGTCCTTGTGTGGCGTATTATCCAACATTTCCGCTATTTCCACCGTGTTTAATACAAATTCGATTTTTGACACAATAAAAACCTCCTCCAAAATGTTCTTGAAAGAGATTTTCCTCTATGATAGAATATTTCACAGAGGAAAACCTCAACCTTGAGCGTTGATTGACTTTTAGCGGAGCGTCAACGCTCTATTTCTGTTTTTCCAAAAGCAGATGTATTCCTTTCCTTATTGCTTCTGCCCTTGTAATATTATGTTCAGCACAATAACTGTCTAATTTTTGCGTTGTTTCATCGTCAAGCCGAACCTTAACATCATTATTCTTTGGATTATCTACTTTTGGTCTGCCTGTTCGTGGAGACACTTTCACCACCTCACTTTTTGAGTTCCACGAATTTATAATAATATTTGGAACTCAAAAAGTCAAGCACTTTGTCACTTTATAACATTTGTTTTCCTTGCCGCTATTGTCTTTGTATGTGCTAGGGATGAAAAAATCACTCACCACAAAATTGTTGTCAGTCAAAACAGTTATAATTCCTTTCGACTTTTTATTTCCTTCCAACTTTCTAATCAGTTTCCAATGTTCCGTCTCTATCATTTCTGCCACTTCCCGGCTGTCCAAGGTCTGTTCTAATTCTTGCATAAAAATATCTCCTTTCAGTGTTTGACAATTACACCAAAAGAAGATACACTGATTATGCATACTCCTTTTGGCGTATGTGGGTGATAAAAGTAGTCGTCCCTCGCCAAAGTGACCGACTACTTTTATTTTTTATTCCTCTGATCGTACTGGATTTCAATCCCTCGTCTAATTATTTTTGACCTATCGGAATTTTGTTCAGATACTAAACAGTCCAATTTTTTCACTGTTTCAACATCCATTCGTGCCCTTACAGTGGTATCTTTGGGTTTGTCTGTCAGCTTTTGCCCTATTTTAGGTGACACTTTATTTCCTCCTTTCAGTTTGTAGCTACATATTTATATTATCATTGTAGCCACAAACTGTCAATAGAAAAAAGGGGAGAGTGCAATATTGCACTCTCCCCTTTTTTACCAGTCCTTTATTTCAGGATTTTCCGTCACAATCCCTAATGCTTCAAGTTTTGCTTTTGTTGTTTTCAACTGATAATCTATTTCTTTATCCTTATTCCCTGCTCCTTTCTGCTAAGGTCTTGCCATTCCACAGCTGTTTTATTCCCCTGCTGATTGCTTCTGTTTTGTTTATATTTTCATATTCGCAATAATTTTCCAAAAGTTGTTTATCCTCATCACTAATACGAATGCTAAGCTTGTTCGGCCTTGGATTATCAGTGGGCCTGCCCATTTTCTTTTTTTCTATCGCACCTCACCCCTTATCTTGCCCTGCTGCCAAATAAATGCTATAATCAGGTTTAGGAGATTGGGCGGTGGCAAGCCCGCCCTTTCTTCTGTCTGCTATGGCCTGATGTCTGCCAGATTTGTAACTCCCAAGACTTCAAGACGTTTTTCGGTTACTTTGATTTTGTGGTCTAACACTGCATTTTCTTCTTTGTTAGCCGCCTTAATTGTGTATAAGTCCGCTAATACTTCTAACAATATGTCTCTCTTTTCTTCAACAGTCATATCCTGATTTACCCCCATTGTTTATTCTCCTTTCCGTTAAAGGCCTGCCCCTCTAACTATAATCTATTATATACTTTTGTCGGGCAAAAGTCAATACATTCCCAGACAAATTAATTATAGTTTATATCCCCCACAGCAAAACAGACAATTCCTTCAGTGCTTTATCACACCACCTTTTTACGGTAACCTTCCCTAACTGTTCACCTGTTTCATCCTCCAGCCTTATTTTTACATTCTCATAAGTAAGCCCCTCAATATAATATAGCTGGAACGCCCTGTATTCCTGCTGCCTCCCTTCTGAAATCCTCCGCTGCCGGATTTCCTCAATTGCCTTGTTTATGTTGCGCAGCATTATCCTTGTATTTACATTCGCGCATTCGAGATCGTCAACGAAATGGTCTCCTATGCCTGCTGCCTTAATAGTTTCCCTAAACTTTTCCGCATCACTTACCGTAATCTCTTTTACATGAAACACAACATTTCTATACTGCTTTAGTATTTCCTGCGTGTCCCGTTCTTTCTTACACAGTTCCTTTTCTTTTAAGCGGTTGTATTCCCGTCTTGTTTCTTCTCTTGCTATACGCCGGATTTCTTCTATCTGCTTTGATTCCATGTAATATTCTCCTTTCTACTGCTTTCATTCAATGCCGCCGGATTTTACGATTTCAACCGCATCATCTAACATAACAAATGGTTCATCGTCTGCCTGCGCATACATTGAGTTTACTTCCAACCCTTCTATAACCTTGTTCACGTCATAAGCGGCGGGTACTTGCAAAATAAAATTCATAAAGGCATCTATAGCTGAAATCATGCCGTCACATACATCCACCGGAACAAAACCATTTTTATTCTTTTCCATGATGACATTTGCCTGCTGCTCCCTCAAATAGTCCATTACCGCATTTCTGCTAATCAATTCTTCTATCATTTTTTCCTTATCCCTATATCCTTTCTTTTCCTCCTTTAACCCGCACCATTCAGGCTTTGTGATGTCCTCCCCGATTCCGGACCGCAGGACTTTCGTGTACCGTCCGTTTTCGTTTCTGTCAATATTGCAGCAGAAACCATATGTCCCTGCACGGTTTTCTTTCCCATCCACTACGCTTGTCCGCGTTCCTGCGCTGTCTTTCGCCCACCGGGGATATTGATAATTAGGCATCCCAACGGACATTTATTACAGCATTCGGGCATATCCATAGGTACTGTATACATATTTATTTTCCTTCCTTCCGGCTGCACCGGTGCAGCCTTTTTATTTAAATTTGTGACACATATAAAAATATTTGTTTAATTCGTTGACACATATTTTTATATGTGTTATTATTATACTGTCAGGAGGCATACTAATGAAAAGTTATTCATCAAGGGAAGTCATCAAAATGCTGAAAGATGACGGATGGTATGAAGTAAATGTAACGGGAAGTCATCACCAGTTCAAACATCCAACCAAACGGGGGCGTACAACAGTGAAACACCCTGACCGGGATATTCCCCGTAAGACGCTTGACAGCATCGAAAGACAATCGGGGCTTCTATTCCGGTAGCCCCGTCCCCTCCTGACAATCTTTTATTGGAGGCCTCATTCATGAAAAAAGCAGAACGTTATTTTTATCCCGCAGTCTTTACTTACGAACCGGGGCAAGAGATTGCAATTGTGTTTCCCGACCTGAACTGCGCAACGAGCGGCGTCAATGATGATGATGCGCTCCTGTCGGCAAGGGAGCTTCTCGGCTGCGTCCTTAACGGCATGGAAGAAGACAATGCAGAAATCCCTTCCCCGACACCGCTTGCCGAAATCATTACGGAACCTAACGAACGTGCCGTCCTGATCGACGTCTATATGCCGTCCGTCCGCATGGCACAGATAAACAGGTCTGTCAGCCGGACCGTCACACTGCCGGCATGGCTCAACGCCGCTGCGCTGGAACACAATATCAACTTTTCACAGGTACTGCAGGATGCACTGAAGACACAGCTTCATATCCAAGGATAAAGAAGGACCCTGCGTCCTTCTTTATTTATGCCTGCTGCCGGTCTAGCCCTCCCAATGCGGCTTCGGCTTCTTCATAAGTGAGGAAAACAGTTTTGCCGATTTCATCATCATTAAACCCGTCAAGATTTCTGTATATCCCGTCAGACAATTCCCATTTGACAAAAACGCCATGCTCCGACACCGAAAACCTTTTTACAGTAAATGTTGATACCATTTTCCGGATTTTGTTGATTTCATATACCGTATCACCCACCGCACATGGGAGTTTCAGCAGTTTACCCTGTTCCTCTAAGCCCTCGTATTCTTCAAGCTTTTCAGCCATCCGCAAAAGCAGTTCCGCAGTGCCTTCTATTTCCCGTCCATACGGCGGCTGCCCATATGACATTGCGTACAGTCTTGCTTTTTCACTTAATCTCTCCATATTCCCCTCCGATAACCTCCGTTTAACCTTAATTTCCACTCCGCAGCATACAGAATAAAAGTTCAATTATGGATTTCTTCCGTAACTGCGGTATCGGATGCCGCATTGTGTGCAGTTTCCACGGCACATCAACAGATAACCCTGTCGGATTCTCAAATTCTTTGGATATTTCAGCATTTGTATTCCCGACATTTTCCGGCACCGGCACTAAAACTCCTATGCCGCCCTGAATATCATGCATGACCTCTTTGTATGTAGTCATGGGCATTACAAAATAATTTTTTTCTGCTATAAAATTCCTGCCAAAGCCACTTTTAAAATCTGCCTTACAACTTTTTACTTCATAGCAGATAAAGATTCCCTTCTCGATTCCGCTTACGCCGACAACACCATCCGGTTCGAACTGCATGAAGTCCACACGCTTTACATCTTTTGTCCCGTAGTCTATGCTGACCTCACTTGCCCAATATTTCCCAAAAAGCCTATTTCTTTTGAGCAGGTCGCCTAAAAATTTTGTTGTTTCTTTTCTATCCATTCAACCACCGCCCAATATTACTTATCCCTTATAGATTGCCTTATTCTGTCAGCAGAACTACGCGGATTAACGTACATTTCGCAACCGCCATATATGTCATACTCTTCAACCTCAACGCCATTCTTTTTAAGCCATTCTGAAAGTTTATGGTCTGCATGGTTGAGTAATACTGCTAGTTCTGCCCTCTTTTCAATAAGTTTATCAATGTATTTTGGTATTTCCATATTTCCCTTGCCCTCCACAATCCCCCCTAAATCCCCTCTATTATGCAAGAGATTTGAGGGGGAGTTATACCAAGTTATTTCTGCACCAAATTCAAATTATTATCAACCTCATTGATTCTGATACAGAAAAGCCTTTCGTCGATTTTGTAATAAAATTCATTAGACGTTTCTGCGTCAATATATCCGATATTCTTATGTTGCATCTGCTCTAATGGCTTTCTAATCTCTCCCATCAGTAATGTTTCCAAATGGCTCACTTCCCTATCCTCTCCGGTTTCACAGCCTTAATGGCTGCAGATACAGCCCCGCCGGGTGACGCATAGTTCATATTATGCCGCCCGGCTTTTCACACCTTTCAAACCCTATCGCCCATACCCACGGGTCAGCATCCCATCCGTAATACTTCAGATCCGGTTTCCTGACTGTTGTATCCCATAATGCCTGCATTGCCCCCAACGGGGTAGTGTAACAGTTTCCAATGTCAGTATCCGGTTTCCATGTGAACCCGTCAGGGCATTTACAAAAATGTATCCCTTCCCTCACGGCATCATCATACTTCATGTCCTGAATCTGCTCCACGCAAACATCCGTAACTTTCAAAAATATCCTTGCCGCCTCTTTTGGCATATGGATCGACGGATGCCATGTGGTTGACGGATAGCATCCAGCCTGCGGGAAAGGCCCCGGCCATGCTTTATATACATACCCGTCTGTCCATTCCGACCACGTCTCGCGGACATAGAGTATATCTCCCGGTTCGCAGGGCTGATTAATCAGAAATTTGATAAATTCTTTATCCGTTATGCCGGGGTTTCCTATCCTCGCCGGGCTCTCAAGGACCTCCCTGACCTTATCCACATTGATTGTCCGCCTTGTTGACGTCTTCCGCCCTTCCAGTACCGCCAGTACCATGTCCGTATTAAATAAGATTGGTAATACCCTTCCCATATCTGCTTTTCCTCCCTATAAAATATTTGTCGATGCTTCTTTCTTTACTTTCAATCATTTTACTGTTATATTTTCACTTGGTGAGAGAAAAGAGGCCGGCCATGCACCGCACGCACACACATACACCATGCATGGCCGGCTTCTTATTTCGCCCAAAAACTTCCGTCTGCCTTCCTCCCATGCCGCCTCCTATCTGAAATCCTCAAAATTTTTTACTGCCATGAATGCCGTCCGGGAATTTACCCACCGTTGCAGCCTCCGCAGTCTATGCCCCCTTGGCAGGCTTTCTTTGTTAAAGATCATTACATATGGGGAATATCCCATATCCCGCAGCATATAGACCCTCTCCAAGTCCTGTTCAAATGTTGTGTCAAAATTTGTGAGTACATAAACCCCCATTTTCCGGTAATCCCATCCTGTCAGTTGTTTAAATTGTCTGAGTTTTGGCACTATGGTTTCCTTTTCCCCGTACCTGTCCCATGCAAAGTGGATCTGTTTTATTTTCAGCCGATTTATGTACCCTGCTTTTTCTTCTGTCATAAGCCGTATGTCGCAGCCCTGCGAAAAGTCCACCCATGCGCCGCTTTCCTCCAGCTGTACGCTTAACTCCCTCCATTCCCGGCAGGCAAACATATTTGCGTCTAAAAGCACTATGTTCTTTTGCCCGTCCCAAAACTCCGACAAATCGGCCACTTTCTTTGTATATCTGCCCTCTTTCTTTCCAACTATGCAGAATTCGCACCCTCTGGGACAGCCTCTGGTCAAAAAGCCGTAAGCCGTGTTTCTGACCTCTGGTATCTTCCCAAAATAGATAGAATAATCCGGGTATATATGCTCGGCCTCTTCCGGAAGTGCTGCGCCGCCGTCCGGATAACTATACCCCGTCCCTCCTGTTATGACTTCGCCCGCATTCACCGGATGTTCGTAATCAGGAGTGAACGTAAACACCTTGCTCATGTATACCCTGTCCGGCGGGTCTTTCCATGCCGTCAGCGGGTCATACCAGCCTACACTGTCACCCTGCCCTTTATGCCATGCCGATAACTTCATCAGCGGAAGGCTCGGGAAATTATGGCCGTCAACGTCTATCAGTCCGATTTTCATGCCGCCTCCTATAAAAATTCTTTTAGTTCCATCTGTACATCAGGCCTGAAATTCATCCAGAGCACTTCCTTCTTCTTGCTGCCGGACTGTGACAAACTTACAGCCTCTTCCCTGTGCCAGCCTTTTAATTCCCTGTCATACAGTTCCGAACCGTATCCGCTTATCAATACAGGCCCTTCATGTTTTTTTGCCGCATGGAGCAGTTCTTCATGCCCTGCGTCGTCAAGTTCGTAACGGTACTGTTTCCCATGCCGTGTGCCAAGCACATAGGGCGGATCAAGATAAACCAGTACGTCCGGGTAATTGAACTTCCTTATCAGTTCTGTTGCCGGGCGGTTCTCTATCTGCACGCCCCGGAGCCTTTCGGCGGCCTGTGTGATCCTGCCGGGGAGATTTGCCCAGCCCTGTGACGCATAGGCCCTTTCCCTTCCCTGTATGTCGTTCTTCCAGCCGACTTTTTCCCCTGTCGTGCGGAAACCATGCCCCATGTTGAGGCGTATGTAAAAGTTTACTGCTTTTCCAAGGCTGTCCTCCGGTACTGTCGCAAAGGCATCCTCGTATACCTGCCTTGCATATGGCGTCCAGTAGATTTCATGCGCCAGCTTTTCAGGATCCCTTTTAATCCACTCAAAGAGATTTACTACATTACCGTCAAGATCGTTGACAGTCTCTATGTTTGACCGGGGCTTGTTGAACAGCACCGCTCCCGACCCGAAGAAGGGTTCCAGATAACTATGATGCTTTGGGAAGAAACTGATGATCCAGTCTGCCAGCCCCCATTTACTGCCGGGATATTTTATCACTGCTTTCATTTTCAAATCCTTTCATGACTAGAACAGGCTGGTCTGCCCGTCACACTGTTTCTTTTTCTTCACCCTCGGCGTATACCCTTTTTCATTTTCCCCGAAAGCATCAATGGGGTTGTACGCAAAATCATGGCAGCGGTTCGGGGACTTCGCCGCAGCGTCGCTGACCGCCCTGTCCTGTTCCGTGCAGTAGTTTATGTCGCCGGCTACCATGTAGCAGCAGTACCTGCAGTATTGTTTCATGCCGTCGCCTCCTTATTGTAAATTTCTAGCATGGAAAATGTTTCCTTTTTTGCTTCCGCTTAATGCCTGAACAATTTCACTGTATTCTTTCTGCCTTTCGGAAATCTGCGCATCCAGAACATCCAGCCTCTTGTATAGCTGATTGATTACACGCTGTGACAATTCGTCGCCGTTCTTAACTAAAATCCTTATGATCTCATTCCGGTTCACATCATTCAATTCTGCTAATATATTTAACTGTATGTCCTTATTTCTTGCCTCACGGTACATAAGACATATTTCCCGCTCCGTCACGTTCCATCACCCCCATTCTGTTTTTTTCATCCACCGGATTCTTTCCGTCCGGCGTTGACCCTGAATCACTGCATCCATGTTTCAACAATGCATGGATCGTCGCCGTCAGCACGCGGGAAACAGATCCGGAATCCTGCTGCCTCTATGTCTTCCCTGATTTCCTGCAGAGTCTTTTTCACTACTACAGCATCCGTCGGGGACGGTTTCATCCCCTCCCATACCCTCGCCGCATAAAACCCGGGGAAATCTGCCGGGCATTCATATACCGTCACCAAAGGCATCTTCAACCCTGATAAATCCACCTGTGTCAGTCTCCCTGCCATTTTGTTCCCTGTCTTTCCCATCCTCATCCTCCAATAGATAATTTTTTCCAAATTCCTGCATCCATAGTGCATGGCCGTACTTTTCTTCGAAGATACGCTGCGCGGCCTGTTTCAGCTTCTTATCCACCTCTACGTTGGAATGCGGCGCTTCAGGCCCGTATTCGTGATGCCTCGTGACACATACATATGCCCATAGGCCGTACTGTTCCGCCTTTCTCCTGTTTGCCGTCCCGTGCATGAAATGATGACGGTGCAGCCCTGTATGGGGAAGTTCCCCGTAATAGCCCATCCTGTCGGCCTCTTCCCTGCATAAGTAACATTCTTTTATCCTTCCTGTCTGTATGATGCTCTTCATTCCTGATGTGCCTCTCCCTTTATTCCCTTTGTCAGCTTTCCGATCATTTCGGCACGGTTGATCTCTTCAGCGGAATCAAATTCCCCGAATTTATCAAACATATCTTTCTCCTTTCCAAGATCCCCTCCTGCGGGGTCTTTATCACGTTTTTCCCGTTTTTTCCTGCTGCCTCTCCAGCTCCCTGCAGTACTGCTGCAGTTCTTTTTCGATTTCAAACATCATCCTGTTCCTGAAAGAATGGAATCCGTTCTCAAAGGTAACGGCATGGTCCCTCATCAGTTTTTGACAGCTTTTCCACTGCTCCATATTTTTAACAGGCTTTCCTTTTGCGTTCACCCAGCCGGCTTTTTCCCATTGCGACAGCCAGTGGTTGTCCATGACGTTCAGTATGTGCTCACACCGGGTATTTACCCGGATGGAGCAGGGTTTCAGCAGTTTCTTTAACGCCGCCGCAAGAAGGCCCAGCGCAAGGGTGTTTTCCGTTGTCCCCTCTTCCCGGATGAATCCGTTCCTTGTTTCCGGGGTCCCGTCTTTCTTTATGTATTCAATGTAATATTCCCCTGCCGCCGTGCGCCTTGCCGGCCCGTGCACTGACGTCTCTATGTAAATGTTTACCTCAAACCTATCCACTGCCCGGGTTCCCTCCTTTCCTTTTCTCCCATCCGGGCAGCCGCTTCAGGTCGTAGCACTGGTACGGCCTGTCCGTATAGGGGTTCCTGCCGTTTACGATGCTTTCCTTTACGACATACCAGCCCTTCGGGGCGCGGGGCTCTTCCGGCCAGATCCTTCTTTTCATCTGCCGGCGTTCCGGCTCCGGTATGACCAAGTTCCTGCTCCGGCTATATGTACACCATCCGGCTTCTTCTTTTGTCTCCGCCTTGACGATGTATTCCGCCAGTTTTTGATATTCCCCGTCTTCATAAAGGGAAACAAAAAAGGCGTGGCCGTAAGCCCAGAACTGTTTCACGAGCTGTACCGTGAGGATCCCGTTTTCCGTGACGTCCTCTATGATCAAATGATGGTGCAGGACCTGCCCCTTTTTCCCCCGTTCCGTGACGGCGATCCATTTGAACCCGATACCTGCCTTTTTGTATGCCTTCCTCATTCTCCCTACGAAATCCTGCCTCTGATCTACTGCCTCTTTATAATCCTCCGGCGCAGTGCCTTTTTTATATTTCAGGATCAGGTGCCAGTCCCCGGCTTTGAAGTTTTTAAGGATGATCCTCTGCAGCTTTCTCCATTTATTCGTCTCATTCTGCCGTCTCATTTCCTCCGGTGTCCGTTTCTTTTTCTCCGCCCGTTTCTTCCCCGGCGCTCCCTGATTTCCTTTGAAGAAGTTCTTTACCTGTACGACCACCCCGAGACGCCATATCTCCCTCGTATACAATTTTTACCGCCACCCCCCTCCGTTACCCTAACTTTAATATCTTAATTGGGAGAAAAAAGGCCGTGAAAGCCTTGTTTTTTCCGCACTTTTCCTTGACTTCCACGGCCACGGGTGGTACACTGTATTTAGGTTGTGTGTCTCATCCGAGGCCTGAAAGCTGTCCGGTTCCCGCCGGACTTTTTTCATGCCCTTTTATCCTTCCGGCATGGTGCCATGCCGGATGCTTTCCGGGATGGATTTAAAGGACTCCATCAGCTCCCTGCTGCATTCTTCACGGGCATCACCCGTAATATAGCCCACGGAGGCAAGCGCCCACAGGAAACCGTAAATGTTCCCATACATCTGTTCCGCCTCCGCGTAGCTGTCACCCATTACCCACGGTTTCCCGTCCATGGCTTTTTCCCTGCATTTCCCAATGTTTTTCAAAAAACAGTCGTTCCAGTCCCTGACCGCCACAGTATCGTGGCCGTCTTCCTTCATTCTTTTTATAAGTGCCTCAAGTTTTTCCATGCCGCCTTCCTTTCCCGTCAGTTCCAGCCGAACCTCCCCCTGTAGGCCCGGCTCCCGGAGCTGCCGCCCGTATCACTGTCAAACAGGAGGCACATCTGTTCCGACGGTCCGTCGAGCATCCTCTGCATCCTGTCTTCCCTGTCTTTCTGCTTTCTTGCGCTCCTGCATTCGTGGCAGACGCCCCGTACCAGCTCGCCGTCGTCGCAGTTTCCCCCGCATACGCCGCATATCTGCATTGCCGTTCCCTCCTATCTGTCAGACACTTTCAGTCCGTCCTCCGTTATGGTCAATATGCCGGTCCGGATCAGTAAAAGGATCAGACCTTCACTTGCCCTTCTGATCGGTATGATTTGCTCCTTCATTCTCCATACCTCCTTTCAAATATTTTCCCCAATGCCCTTCCCGAGTTCCCTATTCAGCTTATCCCTGTAAATCAGATAACGTTTACCGTTTCCGCTTACGGACTTCACTACCCTTCCAATATCCAGTTCACCCCTTGCCATCTGTACCCTTACTCCCTGAGGAGCAAGCCCAAGCTCCTTTGCCGCCTGTTTTACCGTTACACGTTCGCTCATGCTTCTTTCACACCTCCCCGGACAGCTCTTTCTCCTGCTGCCCCTGACTTTCTTGTTTCTCTAAACGCTGATACGTCTCCAGCGCCATTGCACCGGCATGTACAATCGTCAGAGCGCAATAATCAAGCTTGACTAACTTATTTATTATGCTTTCCATTGTTTCTGCCCTGTTTCCCATCCCTTTCCTCACCTCCTCCATGTATGTTTATACGGGTTGCTTTGTTGCAACACATCTTAATAAGTACGAAACTCCCTTTTCGGAAAAGTGTTCCCACTGTATATTGGAACTACTTTTTGTGTATGTTTATACAAGTTGTTTTGTCGGGTTACGCTGATTCTCGGATATACTCTGCTGTGCTAAAATCCCCATGATGAAAATTCTTACTTTCTCAATCGTGGTATCATCCTTGATTTTCTCAATGTCCTCTTTTAAGGTCTGTTGTGCTTTAGTCATCAATCCTTCCTCCTTTCTGTTGCTTTTAGCAATACTATATATTGCTTATAACAATTTGTCAAGTACTATTTCAATACTTTTTATTGACATAAGCAATATTTTCTGATATGCTTTCACCAGTGAGGTGACTATTATGATTTGTGACAGATTAAAAATTCTTTTAAATGAACTGAATATTTCTCAACGTCAATTTGCCATGAAAATAAACCTTGATGCTGGTTATTTTTCAAAGATAATGCGTGGTAAGGTCAATCCACCTGATCGGATACTGCTACTTATTGAAAATGTCTTTAATGTAAACAAAGATTGGTTAGAAAACGGTCAAGGCGAAATATTTTCTAACCAGGGCATATCTTTGGCAAAAAAGCAAGTCTTAGAATCTATAGATTCTTTGAGTGATGAACAAGTGAATGCTGTTTCATCTTTCATTAAATACTTGACAGAGAATAAGAATTAAGGGAGGTCAACCTCCCTTTCTTTCCGCATATTTATAGGCTCTTATTCACTGGGTACACAATTCCGAAAAGGGAGGTACGAAATTAATGAAATTGCTAATACCCTGATTGTCCTTAATGAAGCAGATTTTATTCATGCAGACATTCTTTATGCATCAGATTGTATTGATGAACTCCTTGTTTCACGAATAACTTATGATGGCTATCAGTTTATCGAAAGCATCCGTCCTGAAACCGTGTGGCAAAAAGTAAAAACTGTAGGTTCAACAGTTGGCTCGTTTTCAACCAATGCAATTTCACAAATTGCTGTCAGCGTCATCACATCACTGATCAATGCCCAGTTAGGTCTTTGATTGTATTCTTGATGACAAAATCGGTACATTCTTTCATTTCCTCTTTGCCCGGAAGTTTGTACCGATTCTTCTTCATAAAATAAATCAAACTCAATGCCGTGATTCTCCATTTCATCTTGGATAAAAACAATATTAAAGCAAGAATACCTATAATAACATTTGTCATTTGCATTCTTTCTCACCTCCTTCTACGCCCCTATCTCTGTAATTGAAGTGTCTGCATTGGGGGATTGCGTGCCTGTTCAAAAGCAACATTCTTTGCACCGTTTTCTGCGATTTCTGCAACTCTCACCAGCGTCATAAAATATGCCTGATTTTGTGGCGTTAGTCTTTTAAGAATACCTGCTGTTTCTTCAACAGTCGTTTTCATCATTTTTATCGCTCCTTTCATTAACTTTATGATTATAAAATATCATTTATTTAATTAACTGTCAATACCTTTTATTAATTTTATGGTATATTTCCTTGCTTTTCTACCACATACATGGTATTCTATTATTGCAAATATAATAAATGAGGTGAATTATATGATTGAGCGTCTAAAACAGCTGCGCAAAGTTCTAAAAATGAATCAAACAAATTTTGCCAAAGAATTAGGCATTACGCAGACCGCCTACTCAATGATTGAAAACGGAAACAATCCATTATCTGATAGGCATATTAAAGTCATTTGCTCTTGTTTTAACGTAAATGAAAACTGGTTGCGCACCGGAGATGGTGATATGTTTTTCTCATCTCCGTATGAAAAAGAATTTACAGACATCTTCGGACATCTGACGCCGGAAACGCAACAATATCTTTTACTAATGGCAAAGGAATTACTTAATACTCAGCAAAAGCTATTAAGCCCAAATCCAGAAAGACCTACCCCACACAATTCTGAAAAATGATGCAGGTACATCACCGTACCTGCACTTTTTTACAGTCCGCTTATAACGCATATAAAAACATAACATTTGTCATTTGCATTCTTTCTCACCTCCTTCTACGCCCCTATCTCTGTAATTGAAGTGTCTGCATTGGGGGATTGCGTCAATGTCATTTACTTAAGCCTTCCCTCTGTTAAGTTAAGGCTTTTCCCTCTCTAAAATTTCTGTTGCAATTCCTTTTATACTCTCTGTCTGTGTTCATGAAGTATACCGTCATGTGGTTAATCTCCATGAACTCTGATTGCGTCAAAGCTTCAAGCTGCCTTGCCATCTGCGCCTTTCCATAGGTCTGATACAGCAGCTCCGTGGAAAAGGAACACTGTGCGTAAAGGGCTTCACGCTTCAACTGCTCTAAAATTGGGTTTTCGTTCATGGCAAGCTCCTATGGTTAGTTACTGGAGGCTCTGCTTTGTTTTTCCTAACTATACAATCCCGTGTATAACGCATGGACTTTGCCATCATCAGTAACCAATCCTGACTTTCTAACGGAAGTCCGCTTGCATTATCAATGATTTCATCTAATACCGTTACGTCCTTTGTTGATGTTAATTGCATTCCCAATGTTTTTTCTCCTTTCTCTTTGCTTTATGAATGAATTTTAGCACATCAATATTTCATTGTCAATGAATTTATTGAATTATTTTTGCTTTTATACTACATTTTTGCATTGACAATGATTTTTGATTGATGTATACTTGATCTGAGGTGATAAAAATGGATACTTTAGGCGAAAGACTAAAATATGCTCGAAAAAAAAACGGATATACTCAAGATTCTCTTGCCGAAATAATTGGTGTGTCTCGTGGCGTCATATTCAATCTTGAAAAAAATAAGACAGAACCGCAATCTATTGTCATTAACGCCATTTGCCAAACACTAAAAATAAACAAAGACTGGCTAGTTAGTGGCATAGGAGAAATTGAGGATAATAGCGAAACTTCAAAGAGCGCAAAAATATTAGCCGAGTTATATGATGTTGCCAAAGAACTTTCTGAAGATGAACAACTCTATTTACTAGATACTGTAAAGGCTCTGAAGCAGCGATTAGGAAAGAATAAGACCTAATACACACAATTCTGAAAAATGATGCAGGTACATCACCGTACCTGCACTTTTTTACAGTCCGCTTATAACGCATATAAAAACAAATCAAACTCAATGCCGTGATTCTCCATTTCATCTTGGATAAAAACAATATTAAAGCAAGAATACCTATAATAACATTTGTCATTTGCATTCTTTCTCACCTCCTTCTACGCCCCTATCTCTGTAATTGAAGTGTCTGCATTGGGGGATTGCGTCAATGTCATTTACTTAAGCCTTCCCTCTGTTAAGTTAAGGCTTTTCCCTCTCTAAAATTTCTGTTGCAATTCCTTTTATACTCTCTGTCTGTGTTCATGAAGTATACCGTCATGTGGTTAATCTCCATGAACTCTGATTGCGTCAAATCTTCAAGCTGCCTTGCCATCTGTGCTTTACCATAGGTTTTATGCAGCAGCTCCGTGGAAAAGGAACGCTGTGCATAAAGGGCTTCACGTTTCAGTTGTTCTAAAATCGGGTTTTCGTTCATGTTATACTCCTGCCTCTGTAATTGATGCGTCTGCATTGGTGGCTTTCGGGGTTGTTCAGACGTATGTAAAGGAATCCGGCTAATTCTGCCTGCTTCATAGTTTGATTCACAAACATCTTGTCTTTTCCCAATATCCCCCTTATACTTAATGTGGAGGATTTAATTATGAAAACTTTTATAAAAGATAAATACAACTTCATTTCATTTGCAGTAGCACTAATTCCTGCTATATTATTATGGATTTTTCAACCCACAGATTCTGTTCCATACTGGCTTTTTGCGGTTACCGCACTTCTTGTCCTATGCTTGCTTTGGTTAACACTAATGATCTTTTTTCATTATCAAGATTTTAAAGGCATTGAAAGATTATCTATTATACGTTGTATGGAAAATATAATCCTGTGCCTCCCCAATCCTGAAATCAGCCTAAACATAATAGTCACAATATTTGAAATCAAAGATCAGTACGAACGTATACTCGGCTATGGATATGTACAAAACATTCAACAAAACGGAATCATACAAATTGCCATAGAAAATGCTTTCCTTCAAGACTCTCCTAACAGTCTTGTTGAATATATTAGTTCTAACACCAGCAATATAATTATAAAAACTGTTTCCACTTTGGATACTCTCGCAAGTCTAAACGGACAAGAAAGGAGTTAAAACATATGAAACATATTAAAAAACGTATCCGCGTTACCAATGTCCTGTCACCATCCCAAGTAATTCTAAATATTGGTTCACGCGATGGTGTATCAGAAAATGATGAATTTATTATTTATGGCTTAAGCGAAGATGAAATTATAGATCCTGATACCGGAAAAAGCCTTGGTCATTTTGAACATTATCGTGGTGTCGGAATCGTTGAACAGGTCCAAGGAACTATGTGCATACTAAATGCCCTACCTGCAAATAGGTTTGGGCCTTTTAAGTTAGTAGCAAATAGCATATCCGGAATATTTAACAATCCACAAATTGGCGATTACGCTAAGCCTAATGCAACAAAAATACGATAAGTGCTGCCATGCTAATTCCAATCATTCCAAAAACAGGACGAATCCACATTTTGTCCTGTTTTTTTTCATTGCGCATTAAAAACTGGATATGGACTGTTATTAACCACATTGCTATATAAATCGGAATCATTACTGCTACAAGCATCTTTCCTCACCTCCTCGCGTTCATTATATAGACATAGTAGTCTATTTAAAGCACATTGTCAATACATTAATGTCTATCTAATGAACTTTTTTATTGTATTATGTTTCTTTCTATGTTATAGTCATAAAAGGAGGTGTAAATGTGACAATAAACGAGCGCGTAAAAGTTATTAGAAAATCAAAAGAAGTGAATTTAACACTTGAAAAATTTGGTGAACGTCTAGGACTCAAAAAAAATACCTTGAGTGCAATCGAAACTGGGCGAAATGCTCTCACCGAACAAAACATTAAAGCAATTTGCCGTGAATTCAATATAAATGAAGAATGGCTTCGGACAGGCAATGGCGAAATGACAATAGATTACCCTGAAGATGAAATAGCCGAACTCGTCACTGATTTATTGATGGACGGTCAAGGCAATGCATTATATGGCATGATCCTTAGCATCATGAAAGTATATAAGCGGTCTTCACCTGCTGCGCAGAAAGCTTTAAACGATTTAATAGATTCAGTTTATATAGATATGCAAGAGCGAAAAAGTACAAAAAAAGAGGACTAACGTCCTCTTCGCTTCAAATATGTTTTGAGAATCGTATATATTTGAATCAGTATCTTACTATCTGATTCCCCTAGATTCTCAATCATTGCTTCTATAGCCTGCTTGTACTTTTTGTAATCTTTCATCTGTCGTAGTCCCCTCCTGTAAGATTAAGATGTTATTATGTGTCTCTAATAATAATAACGAAATGAGACACACAAATCTTACAAAATTTTTGAAAATGTAAACTATAGTTGCCAACTTTTTTAGTTTTGCACTATTTCGTATGAAAACAGGCTGCAGGGATCCGTTTCCAATGCCGCTGCTATCATACACATTGTCATAAGGCTAGGGTGCTTTTTCCCGTTTTCAATGTTATTGATCTCGGTATGGCTGATGCCTGACAGCTCCGCAAGCCGCCTTGATGACAGATTCCTTTGCATCCGCTTTTCATATACAAAATATTTTATTTCAATTTTCATTACATTTTACCTCTGTCAATTATTTATGCCCATTTGAATGTTTTATGATTCTTCAGAAGAAAAATGTTTCAATATTTTAAGGGAGGTGATGGCCTTACAAAACCGTTTTGCATTATAAGCCTAAAGCAGATAAAAGAGTGTGCAGGCTTTTGTTTGTAATACAAATTAGGCAAGAAAGAACAATGTAACCGTGGGAGTAAATAAAAATTATTGAGTGGTGTAAGAAGGCATATCCAATGGTCAAAAAAAATACCAAGGAGAACGATATGAAACGAAAAACAAAAGGAATCATGACGGCTGCCATCGCACTGGTCATAATAGGTTCGGCTTTATTACCCCGTGAGAAAGTCGAATCAATAGAACTATCCATACCAAACTACAAGCCAGTATATGATATTAATACGGACATCCCCATAGATATTTCCGTATTACCTGAAAATGCAGGAACCGGATCACTCGAATACATTTCAGATGACGATTCCATTACATTTTCCAGTACCGGAATTTCCACCGGAAACAAAGAGGGATCTTATACGGTCTATGTCGTATCAGGAGATATAAAAAGTGATACAATAACAATCAATGTAGCCGATATTACTGCGCGTGAGGAGTTAGCAAAGGCAGAAGCGGAAAGAGAGGCTGCTGAAAAGGCCGCTAGAGAGGCCGAGGAAAAAGCCTCTAGAGAAGCCGAAGAAAAAGCCTCTAGAGAAGCCGAAGAAAAAGCCTCTAGAGAAGCCGAGGAAAAAGCCTCTAAAGCAGCAGCTTCAAATGCTTCGACAGACCAAACACAAAAATCATCTGATAATCAAGGGGAAAATACAAACGGGCAGGAAAACGCTGCCCCAGCCGATGCAAATCCCCCTGATGGCAGCAAAAATAATTTTGACACTTATGACAATGCGGAACAGCAAAATACCGAGGCGGCATATGTATTAAATACCAGTTCAAAAAAAATACACCATCCTTCATGCCGTTCTGTCCCCAAGATTGCTCCCGAAAATTATTCTACTTCCAATCAATCAGTTGATGAATTAGTAAACCAAGGCTATAGTACTTGTGGGATTTGTTTTAAATAATATGTGCAGCCGTTACACATATGGCTGCAAATAATACAAAACAGGGAGGCAACCCATGCCACAGTTAAAAGAAAAAAACTATACCATTAAAGATATCTATGCCCTGCCCGATGGGCAGCGCGCCGAGCTGATCGACGGTGTCATTTACGATATGACACCGCCAAACAGGATGCATCAAGAACTTGTAAGCCAGTTTACCAAAACAATCGGGCAATATATCGATAAAAATAACGGCTTATGCAAAGTCTATCCTGCACCATTTGCTGTCTTTCTAAATAATGATGATAAAAACTATGTAGAGCCGGATATTTCCGTCATATGCGACAAAAACAAGCTTGACGACCGCGGATGCAACGGCGCGCCAGACTTCATCATTGAGGTAGTCTCGCCCAGCAGCAGAAAAATGGACTATTCAAACAAAATGACACTATATTCCAACAGCGGCGTCCGTGAGTACTGGATCGTTGACCCTGAAAAGGAACGCACTACTGTATACCGTTATGAAGAGGATGCAGCACCCACAATCGTTCCTTTTACCCAATCTATTACAGTTTGCATCTACAAGGACTTAAGCATTACCATTGCCGACCTGCTAAAATAAAAAACCGCCCCTGCGCCAACAGGAACGGCTTTCATACATCCGAAGATGCGTTTCAACTAGCAAATACATTATATCATCTTCGGAAACAGCCCGCAAGCGATTGGTTACATTTCACAGCCAATCCGTCGGCTGTTATTTTTGTACCGTTTTAGTGATGCAAATAAAATGGTACCGGCTAAATCACATGGAATTGCTGACACCATTAAGACGATAGGAGGATTGATATTATGTCACTGACCACTTGTCCGGAATGCGGACACAGCGTGTCCAGCATTGCCATATCCTGCCCACACTGCGGCTACCCAATGAATATGACACCATATTGCAAAACTGCCAATATGGGGCAAATAAAGAAGCCCCGGAAAAAACACAAAAAACTCCCAAACGGATTCGGATCAATTAAAAAACTGTCAGGAAACCGCTGCCGGCCTTACGCTGCCTACCCTCCGGTAGTGGAGTTCAGGAGTAACGGATCACCTGTAACGGTTCCTGCCGTTGGATATTTTGAGGACTGGTATACTGCTTTTGATGCACTCAGGGAATATAACAAAGCGCCTTACGACCTGTCCAGCAGGAATATTACATTTAAAGAAGTGTACCAAAACTATTTCACGGAAAAATATGAACGGAATAAGAAGAGAACTTTCTCAAAGTCTTCCAAGGATTCGGCCAATGCCGCATTCAAAAACTGCTATGCCCTCCATGGCAGAAAATTCAACGAGCTTAAAAAATCAGACCTGCAGAATGTCATTGACGCCTGTCCTTTAAAACACGCAAGCTTGGAACTGATCGTGTCCCTCTTCAAAGGGATGTACAGATACGCGCTTGAAAATGAAATCACGGATAAAGATTATTCACAGTTCATAACGATCAATATCAAAGACGACGATGAGAAAGGAGAACCATTCACGCAAGAAGAACTGGATCTGTTATGGAAAAACAGCAGTAAGGACCATGTAGAGACTATTTTAATCATGATTTATAGCGGTTTCCGCATCAAAGCATTCGAAAGTCTGCTTATCAATACAGAAGAATGGTATTTCAAAGGCGGCGTTAAAACTGACGCCGGAAAAGGAAGAATCGTTCCCATACACGAATCCATAAAGGATTTTGCCAGACGATTCAATCCTGAATCATTTTCCACGCAGGCATTCAGGTTAAATTTTTACCGCACCCTTGAGGATCTCGGCATTGCCTACACGGAAAATGGAAAAAAGCATACCCCTCATGACTGCAGGCATACTTTTTCATGGTTATGTGATCACTATCATGTTGATGAACTTTCAAAGCATATGCTCATGGGGCATTCTCTTGGAAATGATGTAGAACGCTCTGTTTACGGCCACAGGACGCTTGATGAACTGCGGGATGAAATCCACAAAATCAAGGTATAATATTTGTTGCTAATTTGTTGCTAACCGCTTGTTATAATGTATGTTTCAACGATACTTTACATAACCGTTTTTTCCAGTAAATACGCGGAAACCATCATTTTTACCGACCTTTTAAAATCTTAATTTTTTACTCATATCTTAAGTATTTTATAATCCTTTTCATTACATAACTATCATCGAGTCAAACATCAATTACGTCCCCGTCCCCGCCTTAAAACCTGCTTTTCTATCTGATTAAAGATACATTTGTCAACTGCGATGCCTATCAGGATTATGACAATCATTACCAGCATAACCTGATTAATATCTGCCAGATCCCTTCCTAACACTAAAGTATGCCCCAGACCGACCGTCGACGCCATGACCTCGCCCGACATCAACGCCCTCCAGGCAAAGGACCATCCATGCCTGAGTCCGGTGATCACTTCCGGCAGACTTGCGGGAACAATCACTTCCTTAAACAAAGTAAGCCCTCTCGCCCCCATCGTTCTCGCCGCTTTAATGTAGAGCGGATTGATGTTTTCGATTCCCTTTTCCACGCTGACTGCGACTCCGCACGTCGATCCCATGACTACTACAAATATGATTGCTTTTTCCGTCAGCCCAAACCACAGAATCGCAAAAGGCACCCAGCACACAGTCGGCAGGGTCTGCATTCCCATGATCAGCGGTCCTATATATTTTCGTACTTTTCTCATACGATATAATACCACGCCTGCGGCAACTCCCATAACGGCAGATATCAAAAACCCGAACAATGCGCGCAGCACGCTCTTTCCTATCGCATGAAGCAAGGTGGCATTCAGGCACAATCTGACTAAGACTTCTACTACGCCTTTGGGATTCGGAAATGCATACGGTTTCCACCATTTCAGCCACTGTGTACCTATCATAAAAACCAATTGCCAGATAAGTATCAGAACCAAATAAAATAAAATGTTTTTTATAATATCATTTCTTTTTTTCTTAGTTAACATATTTACAATTCCTCTACCCTCTAATTGCCCGTGATTCTTTCTATCATTTCTTGCATTTCCTGTTCATGGTCTTTTCTGTTGCCTTTGATCTCTATCTGATACTCAGCCTTAATCCCGCCATGTTCAGGATATAATTCTATGATCCGGTCTGCGAGAAATACCGCTTCTTTTACGCTATGTGTAACCATCAAAACGGTTTTCTTCGTTTCCCTTCTGATATGATCCACTTCATCCCACAATTTATGTTTCGTGTCGCCGTCCAATGCGGAAAAAGGTTCATCCATCAGCAGGACCTCGCTGTCCATCGCCAATGCGCGGGCCAGCGCAACCCTTTGCTTCATCCCTCCGGAAAGCTGCTCTATCCTGTAATCCTTATATTCACCCAGTCCGACCATTTCTAAATATTTTTCCGCCCGCTGCTCCCTTTCCCGAACAGGCACCCCTGCTATTTTACCTCCGAACTGAACGTTTTTTGACACAGTAAGCCATGGGAACAATGCTGATTCCTGAAACATGACCACCCGGTCTTTTCCCGGCCCTTTGATCTCTTTTCCGTTCAGCATGACCTTTCCTGACGATGCCTTTTCCAAACCGGCGACCATATTCAGCAAAGTAGACTTACCAACGCCGGAACTGCCTAAGATACAAACAAATTCGCCTTTTTTAATAGTAAGATTCACGTTTTCTAAAATAGCCTTATAAGGATTGGTAAAGGTTTTGCTAACATTGATTAATTCTATCATAATTCCTCACTTCCACAAAATCATCCTACAATTAATGTCCCTCATATATAAGATTTTCATCCGGCATCGAAGAAATATATTGCTGGTCATAAAGTATTGCGGCATAATCATTTAAAGATTCTTTCGGAACTTCCGTGGTAAAACGGAGATTCATAAATGCGGCGTCAACGATTTCTTTTTCCATTTCCTTGCCCGTTTCATCTGTAATACACTTATTTACCAGTTCTTTCATTTCTTCGCTGCCCGCCATAACATACTCCGTCGCGCCATAGTACTCTTCCAAAAATGCATCGATCGTTTCTTGGTTTTTCTGCATATATTCCTTGTTTATGATAATGACCGTCGTCGCCTCCTGATCGATGGAATCCATCCCCGCTCCTTCGGTAACGATAACCGCATCACTGTTTCCGGTAATGATGCTTCCCCATGGTTCCGGTACGAACGCCGCATCGATCTGCCCCTGATCGATCAAATTCGTAATATCCGCATTAGCGGCTGCCACCAGTTCCACCGTTCCCCCTGAACTGGTTACGGAGAGATCATTTTTCTTTAACAGGTTTAATAACATCAAATGCTGTGTATTTCCCAATTGGGGAATCGCTACTTTTTTACCGTCCAGATCCGATACGCTGGCAATGCCGCTGTCTTTTCCCGCTACAAGCATAGCGCCGCCGTTAGCGACTCCGGATACGACCACAAATTCTCCTCCGGATTTCACATACGCGCTGATCGCAGGAACCGGGCCGATAAATCCCATATCAAGTTCTCCTGCAAAAAGAGCCTCCACTTCCGCCGGACCCGCGTTAAACGATGTCCATTTTATCTCGTAACTTTCATCCAGTCTTTTTTCAAGAACGCCCTGCTCCTTCATAATGAGCGCCTGACTGTGGGTAATATTAGGAAAGTATCCAATCCTTAAACTATGTTCTTCTTTTTTGCCACACCCTGTCATCAAACATCCAAATAAAAGTAAAGCAACCATTGATACGCAAACCTTTGTCTTAATCTTTTTCATAACTCCTCTTTTCCCAAAACTGTAGAAAACTCAGTATTTTATAGCTTTCTCTGTTTTTTATTTTCTCATTTATTTTATTGATTAAATGTAGTATAATGAATTTAAATTTGATTTTCAACCCATTTTTAAGCAAACGTTTGCTTACTCCGGATACCAATTTTATTCAACAATATGCGTTGATCACGCAAGAAATGAGGAATTTATGTCGTTAAAGAAAATAGCTGAAATAGTCGGCGTATCGCCATCCACCGTCTCACGGGTATTAAACAATACCGTTTCTTCCTGTGCTTCCCCTGAATTAAAGCAAAAAATCTGGGAAACCGCTCACGCTTTAAACTATGTGCCCAATAATCATGCAAAAAACCTGCAAAAAGGATTGGACAGCCCTACGAAAAATTATAAAATATCCATTGTCCTCGCACGCTTTAGCTCTTTGGATAACGATCCCTTTTTCCGTGAATTATTCCAAAGCGTGGAAGAAAGCCTGTTTTCCAATTCCTGCCTGCTTCACTCGATCACCGGTATAGAAAATACGGATTTTTCTTCTTTAAAAAACGTAGACGGGATCATCATTTTCGGAAGATGCTCCCAGGACTTTTTAAACAATCTGAAAAAATATACGCGAAACATTGTTGCAATCGACCGTAATCCCACCGACTACGCTATTGATGAAATTATCTGCAACGGAAAAACGGCCGCCAGAATAGCTATGGAATATCTGATCTCCCTCGGCCATAAAAATATCGGCTATATTGGAGACTGCTCATCGGAGTCCCGCTATATCGGATATTGCGAAACGCTTATTTCCAGCAATATCCCTTTAAACTACAGTAATATCTGTCCTACGGACCAGACCTTCGAAAGCGGACGTACCGCCATGTTAAATCTGATGTCCAAAGATGTTTCCGCAGTTTTATGCGCCAATGATATTACTGCGGTGGGCGCGTTGAAAACTCTTTCTGAACAGCCGGGTAAAAAAAAGAAGAAAATATCGGTCATCGCCATTGATAATATTTCCCTGTCCCTTACTGTGTCCCCCCTCTTAACTACGGTAAACATACCGAAAGAGGACATGGGCCATATGGCGGTAACCGTACTGCTGGACCGGATCAGACATAAGCACAACGAATTTCTCCGCGTGGAATTCCCGTGCAGGATCATAGAAAGGGACAGCTGCTATCCTTATCAGGGATAGCGGCCGTCCCTTTGCCGTTACAGATATTTTTCCAGCTGCTTCATCAGCTTATCCACATTTTCTTCCAGACTCCCGCCCGCTGTGTCGATGACCACATCCGGATCTGCTGGAACCTCATAGGCACTGGAAACTCCCGTGAAATTGGGGATCTCCCCGGCCTTTGCCTTTTTATACAGCCCCTTTACGTCCCTTTCCTCACACACTTCCAGCGGGGTGCTCACATAGATCTCTATAAAATCCTCCCCGCCTATGATGTCCCTCGCGTTTCGCCTGTCCTGCGCAAAAGGGGAGATGAACGCCGTCAGCACGACCAGACCGGCATCGTTCATGAGTTTCGCCGTCTCTGCCACACGCCGTATGTTCTCGATCCTGTCCTGCTCTTTGAAGCCAAGGTTTTTATTGAGCCCCATGCGGATATTGTCCCCGTCCAGAAGCATGGTATGTTTCCCCATCGCAAAGAGCCTTTTCTCCACCTCGTTTGCCAGCGTGGATTTTCCGGAGCCGGATAAGCCGGTGAACCAGAGCGTCTTGGGCTTCTGCCCCTTCTGTTCCGCCCGGTCCTTACGCCCCACGTCCATCTTGTGCCACGTCAGGTTATCGGAACGGCGCAGGGAATGCTCAATCATGCCGCAGGCCGAAGTCATGTTGGTAACGCGGTCGATCAGGACGATCCCCCCCAGCGCCTTGTTCTCCTTAAATTTATCAAATACGATCTTTTCAGAGATGGAGATGTCGCAGACGGCGATCTCGTTTTTATACAGGCGCTCGGCAGGGATATGCTCGCCGCTGTTGACGTCGATCTTATATTTGATGTTCATGACCGAAGCGGGCGCGGTGCGGGTCCCTGCCTTAATATAGTAATTCTTCCCCGCCACAAGGACCGAATCGTCCATCCAGAGCAGGACGGCCGTGCACATACTGCTGACCGGAGGGGCCATCCCGTTTACCAGCACGCATCCTCTGGATACGTCCACCTCCCTGTCCAACTGGAGGGTGACAGGCTGCCCTGAGACCGCCGTCCCTGATTCCTTGTCCGCTACCAGAATCGACTTTACCCGTGCTTTTTCACCGCTCGGCAGGGCCGTGACCTCATCCCCCGTATGAACCTTCCCGCTTTCAACCTGTCCCTGAAACCCGCGGAACGTGTGGTTTGGCCTGCTGACACGTTGTACCGGCATACAGAATCCCTTTTCCAGACTTTCCTGTGCGATGTCTATCTTTTCCAGATATTCCAGCAGGGAACAACCGGTAAACCAGGGCATGTTTTGGGATCTGGATGTGATATTGTCCCCTTCCGTAGCCGAAACAGGCAATACATAGAGGCTTTCATAGTCGAAATCAACCAGCAGTTTCTTCAGTTCCCTCTCCAGCCTGCAGAAGCACGTTTTGTCATAATGCACAAGATCCATTTTGTTTATGGCGAACACGAAATGTTTGATCCCCATCAGCGAGCAGATACGGGTATGCCGCCTTGTCTGTACCAGAATGCCCTGAGAGGCGTCGGCCAGAATGACCGCCAGATCCGCAAAAGAAGCCCCTACCGCCATATTCCTTGTGTATTCTTCATGTCCGGGCGTATCCGCAACAATGAAGCTCCTTTTTTCCGTGTTAAAATACCGGTAGGCCACATCGATTGTGATCCCCTGCTCGCGCTCCGCCATCAGCCCGTCCAGCAGGAGCGAGTAGTCTATCATCCCTTCCCTGCTGCCCAGCCTGCTGTCCAACTGCAGCACCCTCTCCTGATCGGCATAGATCAGCTTGGCGTCATATAACATATGCCCTATCAGAGTCGACTTTCCGTCGTCCACACTGCCGCAGGTAATAAATTTCAATAAACTCTTCACTAAAAATACCCCTCTCTTTTCCGTCTTTCCATGCTGCCCGCAGCCTCATGGTCGATCACCCGGCTTGTCCGTTCGGAAGACACCGCCCCTAAAGTTTCTTCTATGATCTCATCCAGCGTGGCTGCCCCGGATTCGATGCCACCGGTCAGCGGGTAGCAGCCGAGCGTGCGGAAACGGACCTTCTTCCATTCCGGTTTCTCGCCTTCCCTGAGCTTCATCCTTTCATCGTCCACCATGATGATGTTCCCGTCCCTGTATACCACCGGACGTTCCTTGGCAAAGTAGAGCGGGACGATCTCGATATTTTCGCGCCGTATATACTGCCAGATATCCACTTCCGTCCAGTTTGAGATGGGGAACACCCGGATACTCTCTCCCTTATTTATCTTGGTATTATACAGTTTCCACATCTCCGGCCGCTGGTTCTTGGGGTCCCACGCGTGTTCCGCGTTCCGGAAGGAGAAGATCCTTTCCTTGGCCCTTGACTTCTCCTCGTCCCTCCTGCCGCCGCCAAATGCCGCCGTGAACCCGTATTTGTCCAGACCCTGTTTCAACGCCTGCGTCTTCATGATGTCCGTGTAGGCCGAGCCGTGGTCGAAGGGGTTGATCCCCTGCTTCACGCCCTCTTCATTGGTATACACGATCATTTCTATCCCCAGCTCTTTGGCTTTCCTGTCCCTGAATTCCGTCATCTCACGGAATTTCCATGTAGTGTCGATGTGCATGAACGGAAAAGGGGGTTTTTCCGGATAGAACGCTTTCATGGCAAGGTGCAGCATGACGGAACTGTCTTTGCCGATGGAATAAAGCATGACCGGCTTCTCACATTCCGCCGCTACCTCCCTCATGATATAGATTGCTTCTGCCTCCAGATTGTCCAAATGCGACATATTATGATCCATATTTTTTCTCCATTTCTGTTGTAAGCCGTATGGCCGGCCCGCTGCCTGTACAGGGCCGTGCCTGATAACCATTCCCGCCGTCTGCGCGCCGGAAAAATGCGTTTACTTTTTGTGCTTCAGATACCGGACCAGATCCCGGTAAGAATCCTCATACCCGAATACCTGAAAATCCCTGCGGTACTTTTTATGCACCAGCTCCGCCGTTTCCAGCGTATAATAGTCCATCCAGTTCCCTTTTGACGTCTGGTTATAATGAGGCAGGGGCTTTAAATCAAATCTCTTCTCCAGCATTTCAAAATCTTCTACGATATTTTCATACTTGCCGACATAGTCCACCAGACAGTTTCCTTTTTTGTCATAAAGCAGGTTATACTGCTTTTGAAAATGCTGGTCTTCCAGACAGGTTGGGATCTTGCAGATCTTTCTGATAAAATCGGTAAAATCCTTTGGCTGTCTGACATATCCGAACAAATAACTGTCAAAATATAAACGTCCTTTCGATTCCAAATACTTTTTATCCGATGTATACTTATTTACATAACAAGACACCAGTCTGTCAAGCGGGTTGCGCACAAAAGAAAACTTATAGTATTTCTTTGCTTCTTCATCTAATTTATGCATTTTAGTCACCAGTGAATGGATCTGATAGTATTCTTCCACTCCGTCCAGCTTTTGTTCACACATAGAAGCCTTAATGCTGGAATTTGCCACCTTGGCAATCGGGATATACGCTAGTTTTTTACTATGATTCACGATATAAACTACCGGATCGACTTTCCCATGCCTGCACAATCTCTTCAGTTCCACTCCGAAACCATATACCTGACATAAAAAAAGCGATTTTTTCAGCACCTTGTATACTTTTTCCTTCAACCCTGTTCTTTTCCTGTTAGACATCTTTATCCTCATCTGCGCGTTGCGACGCGCACATATCCGCTAAAGCGGAATGAAATCAACAGGCCGGATACGCATTTTTATCCGGCCTTCCCGTCATGCCCCTAGAGCGTGTTGGAAAATTCATTCCCCCAATCTGCACGGGCAATCCGTTTTGACCGCTATATGCAGTGCAGCCACATGGGCGTCCCAATGGCCCGCTGCTCAGATCCTGTTCTGCATATGATTGATCACATAAAATCCTTTATCATTCAAGCTGTTTTCCCTGTTATACAGCATTTCCGTATCATCCATCTGCCGGAATATCCCTCCGGCCTCTTCCACAATGCACTGCATGGCCGCCGTATCCCACTCCATGGTAGGATTGTAACGGTAATACACTTCGGCCTCTCCCTTCGCAACCATACATCCCTTTAAGGAACTGCCTATCTTTACAAAAGATTCAAATTCATATCTGCTCAACAGATCGTCCAGTTCCTTACATCCATGCGAATTGCTCATCACCATCCGGATACGGCCTTTCCCGGTCCTTCCGGAAACCTTCAGTCTGACCGCTTCGCCGCCTTCTTCCAGCAGATATGCGCCCTGATCCTTCTCCGCAAAATAAAGTTCTTTTGTGACGGGGACATAGATGACTCCGGCCACCACCCGGTGCCGGTATGCCAGCGCAATGTTTACGGTAAACTGTCCGTTCCTTTTAATGAATTCTTTCGTTCCGTCCAACGGGTCAACAATGAAACAAAGATCGTTATCCAGCCTGTCCAAAGAGTCTTTTTCCTCTTCCGAAAGGATGGCATATCGGGGGAAATTCTGCCTCAATGCAGAAACAATGATGTCGTTTGCCGCCTTATCCGCTTTTGTAAGCGGGGATCCCCCGTCCTTATATTCGATTTCCGTCTCTTCTGCTGAAGAATAGATCTCCATGATCGCCTTGCCGGCCTCCTTGGCTGCCGCTTTGGCAACTTCCATTTCTTTTTTCCACATAAGTTTCCCTTTTCTGGTTATCTGAATTTTTATCCGGGCGTCTTGGTAAACAGGTTCTATTTCCCTATATTTCTTATCATCTGTTTTTCATCTTTTTCAAGCGCCCAGAAATAGGTGCATATTGCGTAAATAAGGACAAATATAATCCCTCCCGCTATTAGCTTGTAGAAATAAAATATATTTATATTTTTTGCGAATATCCTTGTCAAAACAGTAGAAACGGCAAATGCCGCCGCCACTCCGGCGTACCTTTTTGTATAAGGAAACACCCCTATTTTTTTATAGGCAAACCAAAAATTCAATAAATTACTCAGGGCCACGGACACTGCCGACGCTGCCGCTGCCCCTATCATCCCATAGTCCGGGATCAGTAAAACATTTAAACATAAATTCACTACCATGGCAATGATGGACGTCAGAAGATTTATTTTAGTATGTCCCGTCATGGAGTTCAAATATCCCACGGAACCGACTCCCGAATTTACTACCTGCCCTAATACTAAAACCTGCAGCACCTTTCCGCCCGCATCAAATTCTTTACCCGCAAGCAGCATGATCTCACTGGGGAAATTGACCGCCATGGAAAAAATGGCCAGATTGACGATCATGACCCACCGCGTCGCCTTTTTATACAGATAATCCAAATCTTCTATTTTACCGGCGCCATACAACTGCGCTATCATAGGGGCAAAAATCCCGTTGACCGCATCTAATGCAAAACTGGAAAAATTACTGACGAAAATTGCCACGGTATATATCCCTACCGCTTTGGAATCCAGCATATATCCCAGCATGAATTTATCTATATTATGATTCAATAACATAACGGTTTGGGTAAATATAAGCGGAATGGAATATTGGTATATCTCGGTCCGCTTGCTTCCGGCCAGCTTATTTTTTGCGGCGGCCTTTATCCGCGCCGTATTGACGCCCGTTGCTTTCAGGCAGTACAGGATTGATGCCAGACTGCCGATATATTGCGACAGTACCAATATCAGGTCGGTACGGATGGGAAAAACATAAAACAAAACCAGAATCGTAGTGATTTTTATCAAATTCACTATGATATATTTGGAAATGGTCATTTCCAATATCTTTTTATTTGCACGAAGGATGCTGACCAGCAGATCTGAAACAGATTCTACTAAAACCGACGGAAGAAGAACGATAAACAGCATCCTGTAGCCCTGCCCGTTCAGCAGGTTTTCAAGTATCCATCCGCTGAACAGATATCCGATAAAGATCAGAAAGACGCCTGCCAGTACGGACTGCCTCATCACAAATGCCATAATGCCCTGCTTTTGCGTCTCTTCTATATCCGCGCGGGACACGTTGTATATCAGCGCATTTTCCATCCCTAATTTTGCAATGATGCAAAAAAAAGACAAAAATGTGTATACATATATATATTCGCCGTATATAGCCGCTCCCAATGTCCTTCCAATAATAAATATCGAAAGGCCCGACAGTAGCTGTCCGATTATCTGCCCCGAAAAGCTTTGCAGCGTTTTATTCCGTAATTCTTTTACTTCCTCTTGCATACCGCTTCATCCATCACTTATTTTTCCTACCAATCTTTCGCCTAGTGTTTTGCCTTGTTGATATTTGGCAAAACTACGCAGGGTATTTATTCACTTCATTTCTTCAATTAATATCTTCAAAGAAGCGATCTCATTTTTATAAATAAATTCCCGTTTCTTTTTGGGCGTTTTTACACTCATATCCGTAGCAATGTCCTCCATATGGTATATTTTTAATTCAGGAGCATACAGCGTATTCATATGATATTTTTTTAATAAAACATATAGCAGTTCTTCTTCCCTGTATAAAAAGGTCCTGTTGTTGATCCCTTGGAACTTTTCCGTAAACTGCGGTGTGAATATCCAACAGCAGCCATGAAGCACGATATTCCGTAAAGGAACATCATATTTGATATTGACCGGACAACGATCCGAATGCTTCTTTTTTTTTAGTATACGCATAACTATTTCGGTCAATTTGACCGTATCAATACCTATCCGGCTAAGTATAAGCTCTATTTTCAATATATTCCTATAGAAAATATAAAAGTTCCGGCTGCGGATCGTTTTATCCGGAGGCTGGACCGAATCATCCTTTCTTATGACCATAGGGCCGATAACGGCGCAAGGATTCTGCCGGTATATTTCAAAGCATTTTTGAACGAATGATTCCTGCGTCAGCAAAACGTCATTATTCAGCATACAGATAAAGGAACATCCTAATTGCTCTTTGGCAAATTGAAATCCCTCATTATTACCTTTAGCAAACCCGATATTGTTCTCCAATAGAAGAACATGTACATAAGGTTTGTCCTTATACCGGGTTTTTAATAGTTGTCCTGTCCCGTTGGGAGAGCCGTTATCTACGATCACAATTTCGACCTGATCTTCCTGATCCCGGCACTGATAGATCGATTCCACACATTCTACGGTTGCATCGAGCGCCAGATAGTGAAGAACCACGAAGCCGAATTTTACAGCAGTATTATTTTTGTTATGTCCCGCGTTTATCATATTCATCTCCATGCCGTTCATGGCGGCTCAAACAGAAATAAAGAAAGTATCTTTTATTGATCTAACAATTCTTGATATAGTTTTTCTATATTTCCGGTATTATAACAAGACAGAAACCGCTCCTTTGCAAAAGAAAATGCTTTCTTCCCATATGCTTCAACACATTCCGGATTCTCCATAAACCATTGCATTTTCTCCGCCAGATCCCCGGCGTTCCCATTCTTAAATAACCTGCCGTTCTGCCGGTCTTCTATCAGCTCAGGGTTGGCTCCGGTATCGGTTGCCAGCACCGGATTTCCCGACATCATCGCTTCTATCGTAACGCGGCCAAATGCTTCCCTGTTTGAGCATACTAACTCTATATCCGCCCTTTGCCGCACTTCTTTCATATCTGATACAAACCCCAAAAACTTACAAATACCCTGTAAATGGCGCTCTGAGAATGCCTTGAGCTCTTCTTCGAATTTTTTGGAATCGCTCATGGCAGACGCCTGCCCGGCGATCCACAGCTCAAAATCTTCAACGCCTTTTTCCCTCAATATTTTAGCCGCCTGCAATGCAAGATTCTGACCTTTATTACGGTGCAGATTCCCCGAAATCAAAAAAATGGTCTTGGGGCGGTTCCCCACATATTCCTTAGGGCATAAAAAATCCTCTGCAATCCCATTATAGATCACTTCACATTTTCGATCCGGTATTTCTTCCTTATAATACTCCCGTAAATTACGGGAAATAAAAACGGCTTTCCCTTCCATATCCGAAACAAACCGGCAGCTTTTCTTTCTCCCTTTCAGGTATTCCAACTGATAATCCATATCCCCGAATTCCCTGAAATGCCAAACATGCGGAAGTTTTGCCAGCTTTGCCGCAACAGCCCCTACATCGATCGCACTGGAATTGGAATGTATCACCTGTATTTGTTCCCTGCGGGCAACTCTTGCGATCTTCGAAGCCGGAATCCTTTCCGTTGCATATAAGAAACGGAAAGCTGCCTTCAGGAAAGGATTCCAATAGGAAGGCATCATCCACCATCCAAAAAATATTTTATAAACCGGGATCTGCAGTTCTTTCAATTTCGCATAAACCTGTCCCGATTTAAACGGAACAATAACGATCGCCTTATGTCCTCTTCTTTGCAATTCATCAGCCAGCGTGACTAACGATTTGGATGCGCCGCCCAAATTTCTTTCGTGCGCTACTAATAAGATATTCATGCCCGATTACCGTTTATCTTTCCGCCGTATTTTCCGGCCCTTAAAAATTGTCCGAAAACCTTGAACGTCCTCCTAAGATCGATCCACCATGCCAGTTTGATCCCATTGGTTTTGAGCGCCTTATGGCCTTCTTGCAAAGATACGAGATAACTTCCGGCGCTTCCCGTACTGGTTCCCCCATAATACATCCGCACTAAAGTGACCGGAACATAAGCAAGACGGAGTTTTTCATCTTTCAGCATCCTGACCATGAACTCATAATCGGCGGAACATTTATAATTGATGTCATAACATCCGTATTTATCATATACTTCCCGCTTCAGATAAAGCGTCGGATGTCCGGGCATCCATCCTTTTTGGATCTTCCCGTTTCCCATTTTCCAGTAACGCTTCACTTTATCTTCCGTCGCATAAATCAAATCCGCGTGGGCGCCGTCACAGTTCCCGTCCACAATTGCCTGCACCATCAGGGATACGGCGTCCGCCCTTAAAAACAGATCGTTAAAAAAGGCAACGATCTCTCCTGTCGATAGGGAAAGTCCTTTATTCATGGCGTCGTAGATCCCTTTATCTTTCTCTGATACCCATCGGCACTCATGCTTTGTAGAGCGCTCAAATTGTTTGATGATGTCAATTGTTCCGTCAGTAGAAAGCCCGTCCACGATCACGATTTCAATGGCCGGATAATCCTGCGCCTCGATACTTTGTAATGTACGTCCGATATTTTCCCGGCAATTATAACTTGTTAAGATCAAAGAAACTTTCACTTTATCCATTCCTACTCTTTTCCTTATAAAAAAGGCCTTGCACAAATTCCGTACCCAATATTAAAAACTTACAAAAAAGTACACTTTTTTGCAAGTTCCATTTTCTCTTTTCATTTATAAAAGTCTACAACAAATCTGCCTGTTTTACAATAAAATTTTTTGCATTTATACGATATTTATTCAATATTTCCAGGAAACATTGCTTTTAATCTTCCCCTGTCTAAATTTCGATCCACAAAAAAGTGTACTTTTTTGTACATTTTCAAGCCATACAAGAATGACAAGGAAAGGAATTACAGATGAGTCACTTTAAAGCCGCTGACTATGTTTTTGTAATATGCGCCTACAAGGAAAGTCCTTATTTAGAGGCTTGTATCCGTTCCTTAAAACGTCAGGAACTGCCTGCGAAAATCCTATTAGTAACGTCTACTCCCAACAGCCATATTGAATCGTTGGTTCAAAAATATAAACTGGAATACCATATCAACACCGGAAAAGGCGGCATAGCGGAAGACTGGAATTTCGGTCTTCATATGGCAAAAGGCCGGCTTGTCACGATCGCGCATCAGGATGATATTTATGAACCGGCGTTTGCCAAAACGGTACTGGAAGAGGTTAACAGACATTCTCGCCCTCTTATCGCTTTCACCGACTATGGGGAACTTAGAAATGACACACAGGTCGCAAAGAACCTGTTGTTACATGTAAAACGGCTCATGCTTTTTCCAATGCGGATACGAAAATTTCAGGATATACGTTTTATACGGCGCAGGATTCTGTCCTTCGGTTCGCCTATCTGCTGCCCGTCGGTGACCTTTGTAAAAGAAAACCTGCCTGAACCTGTTTTTACTTCCGGCTATCGAAGCGACGTGGACTGGCAGGCATGGGAACGGTTATCGAAATATAAAGGCTCCTTTATATATTGTAAAGAGATTTTAATGTTCCACAGGATACACGAAGAGTCGGAAACTACCGCCATTATTGCCGATCAGGGCCGCACGAAAGAAGATTTTGATATGCTGTGCCGGTTTTGGCCAAAACCAATTGCGGGATTGATCGGGCATTTTTACCGTAAAGGAGAAATCTCCAACAGACTTTAAACATTATTTTTCAAGCGGAAAGGAGCATTCAAAAGACGGCCGAACTTTCGAATGCGGATAAAGATATGCTGTTAGAAGAAGTATCAAGAGATAAAAATAATAATTTAAATTTTATCCGTTTTGCAGCGGCGGTCATGGTAATCTGGGGACATTCCTATTCGCTGAGCGGCGAAAAAGCCGATTGGTTAAGCCGCCTTACTTCAGGTCAGGCCAGCCTTGGCGGCTGGGCGGTCTGCATATTTTTCTTTTTCAGCGGTTTTTGGATATGCAGAAGCGTTCAAAAGAATCCGGCTTTCTCTTCCTATTTGAAAGCAAGATGCGTCAGGATTTTTCCGTGTTTAATAACCGTTGTATTTCTTTCTGCCTTTGTATTGGGCAGTTTCGTTACTACATTGAGTTTACGGGAATATTTTTCCGATAGGCACACCTATAGTTATCTTTTAAATTCCGTCTTAATCATACGTCATAATCTGCCGGGAGTGTTCGGGCACAATAGTTACGGTTCTGTTGTAAACGGATCTTTGTGGACGCTGCCCGTTGAATTTTTATGCTATATCATATGTTTCTTTGCATGGCGGATCGGAATATTAACGGAACAGAAGCTAAAATACACGATACCCTTATTTATCATAGGATATTTTCTAGTATCCGTCCTAACCGGAAAGATTCCTCTGCTTTTCGGTATAGTACGTCCATGCTGTATGTTTTATCTGGGTATGTTATGTAATGTTTATCGGAAATACATCCGTATCAAACCGTCCATGGTTCTTTTATGTATTTTAGCCTTATTCATGAGCGCCTGTGTCCACCTGTTAAAATACACTCTCATTCTTTTTATGCCTTATATCCTGATCTGGCTGTCATTTGGCACCAAAAGAAAACTGAGCGGTTTTGGCACAAAACTGGAACTTTCCTACGGGATGTATCTGTGCGCATTCCCGATACAGCAAACCGTAACCATGCTGTTTGGAGGAACAATGAAAGCGGAGGTCAATTTCATAATCAGCATTCCGTTTGTTTTGCTAACTGCATTTCTTTTACATATTTATACCCCCGCATACCACAAGCTTTGCTTGCGGTACTGCCGCCAATAAGCAGTCTGGAAATTTACTTCCAAACTGTTATTGCCCCTTTCATATGGCAGAACAGCCAAAATCAACGGGCCAATGAAAGCATATAGGAGGATTTTTATGCATCCCGCAATATCGATTGTCATACCTGTTTATAATGCAGAGAAATACTTGGAAGACTGCATGGACGCAATTCTAGGGCAGACCTTTCAAGACTATGAAATTCTCTGCATCAACGACGGTTCCCAAGACGGCTCCTTAAACATATTACATCAATATGAGGAGAAATATCCTGCGTTCATACACGTCTGCTCACAGGAAAACCAAGGGCAGGCCGCGGCAAGAAATGTGGGCGTCGACAAAGCCATAGGAGAATATATCGCATTTCTCGATGCAGACGATCTTATAGAAAAAGATTATTTTGAAGTACTGTATACAGCGGCCAAAGAGCAGGATTCCGAGATGGTAATCTGCAGCTATGAGAAATTTGATAATGACGGAAATATCATTTTAAGGCGTAACACAAAAGACTGGGAAGTGCAGTTTGGCAACGGCCTTACGCACGTTTTTCAATATTCCCCTTGGGGAAAGCTGATCAGCCGGGAAATGTTAAAGAAATATAATATCCGCTTTATCAGCGGTGAAAAAATGGAAGACGGCCCCTACGGCATTATAACCAATTCCGTTGCCCGCAACGTCGTATGTCTTGATTATATCGGATATCACTATAGAGCCTATCCGGATTCTACTATGGGCGGCATCCGGGAAAAGGGAGTTTCCATGTCCCGCATGGCGCAGAAATTTCCGTTAAAAGGCATTGAATATGCGGCGGACAAAGTAAGAGAAATTCTTGGTCCGGAATATGATAAAGTTTTGGAATTTTGCGTATTGAAAGCCATTGCAGGGTTTGTCTTTGTATTCTGTAAACGGAAAGATAAAGATACCCATAAAGAAATATGCAGATTTGCGGACCATATGTTAAAAGACTATTTTCCCAATGCCGGAAAAAATCCTTATATAAAACACAAACTTAAAAACTTACCATATTCGCACCAAATGGCTGTCAGACTGTTGGTGGCCACACATCGGCTGCACGTTTTATACCCGTTTGCCCGGTTTTATAAAAATGTGTTTCACCGAAAATAGCGAATAACGAAAGCAGGAAGATCATGATAAAAAAGCCAGACATAAAAATAGGAATCATCACTATATATTATCGCAATTTTAATTACGGCGGCCTCCTGCAGTCTTACGCATTAACGGAATTTTTGAATCAACAGGACGGTTTTCAGGCTGAACAGATTTCTTACTCTCCCCCGCCCCGGAAAAAGAGTTTCCACGAAAATTGGGACTTGATCAAGGGCTTTTCCATAACGTCTTTATTTGAAAAGCTGGGGATCAAACTGGATATCCTCGCCCGTACTATCTTAAAACCTGATATTTCAAATAAATTCGTGAAAAGGAAGCAACTATGCAACGTTTTTAGAAACAAAATTTCTCATTCGGCCGAAACCGCTGAGAAAGATTTAAAAGCTTTAAACGATAACTATGACGTTTTTATCTCAGGGAGCGATCAGGTATGGAATCCAAATACATTCCGTTCCCCTTATTTTTTAGATTTTGCAGCGGATAACAAGAAAAAAATTGCGTTTGCGGCAAGTATGGGCGTCAACGATCTGTCGGTCCGCCAAAGAAAACTACTCTTACCGCTTATAAAACGATTTGATTTCATATCTGTCAGAGAGAAAAAAGCAAAAGAACTTTTGGAGAAATATATTCCCGACATCAAAGTCGATGCCGTATCCGATCCGGCGTTGCTGCTCGACTCCTCCGACTGGAATAAAATAGCCCGCTCCCTAATTCAAGACCAAAAATATATTTATGCTTATTTTTTAGGAGAACGGCAAAAGAATATCCGTCTTGCAGCAAAAACTGCCCGGATGCTGAACCTTCCTATAGCGGCCGTACCTTATATTTACAGACGCTATAACGGATTTGACCATAGATTCGGCGATATTACATTATACGACGCCGGCCCTTGTGAATTTTTAGGTCTGATCAAAGATGCCGAATTGATATTAACGGATTCCTTTCATGCGGCAGTCTTCTCCGTCATATACAAAAAACCGTTTTTTGTATACGACAGGGACAGGGAAAGCGACACCAATTCCATGAACTCGCGCCTGATAGACTTTTTGGATGATCTGGGACTGGCGGGCAGGCGGATTTCAAATAAGAATCAATTAACAAAAGAAAAAATAGCGGAGGCGATAGACTATAAAAAAGTCTATTCCATTTTAGAAGCAAAAAGAAAAGATACTATGGAGTTTCTTTTGAAAGCGCTTGACAGTACACCGGAAGTTTTGAAAGAAAGGGAATAAGCTCCTTATGAAAGACAGCCAAATAAAAGCAGGAATCGTCCTTTCCTATATCACTACGGCCATAGAAATCTTGACGTATTTAATCTATACGCCGCTTTTAACGCAAGTTTTAGGGCAGAGCGAATACGGTGTATACACAGTCGTTTCCAGCTTTGTAGGATATTTAAGTTTATTTAGCTGCGGATTTGGCAGCGCTTATTTACGCCACTACTCTATCTATAAAATAGAAAAAAAACAACAAGAAATACACGGTCTGAACGCCATGTTTCTCGTCGTATTTCTGATCATGGGATTACTGGCAGGGATCACAGGAACTTATCTGGCACTTCATGTAGATACCGTTTTAGGGAATAAGATCACGGCTGACGAAGTAGAGATCGCAAGAAGATTAATGGTTATCTTAGTGATAAATATCGTATTGACTTTTCCCATCAGCGTCTTTAACGCGATTATTACCGCCCATGAATGCTATATTTTTCAAAAAGCCCTGGATTTAATCCGTAAACTGTTCAATCCTGTCCTGACCATTCCTTTATTGTTTGCCGGCTATCGATCTGTAGCCGTCGTTATGGTCACAACCTGCCTTACTTTATTGGCTCTGCTGGTCAATATTTTGTATTGTTTCGGAAAACTGCATATCAAATTTGACTTTAAATTTATGAAATTCGGACTTTTAAAATCGATTGCGGCGTTTTCGTTTTTTGTATTTATCAATATGATCGTCGATCAGATCAATTGGAATGTAGATAAATTTTTATTGATCCGCTATTCAGGATCTGCGGCGGCAGCGATTTATGGAGTGGCTTCATTAATAAACTCTATGTATATGCAGCTTTCCACACAAGTTTCTTCCCTGTTTTCGCCGCGGGTCAACCTTATGGTGGCGCAAAACGAAAAGGAAATGGACAGGCGTCTGACCGAATTGTTCATCCGGGTAGGACGGCTTCAGTTCATCATACTCAGTCTGGTTCTCTTTGGCTTTGCCACTTTTGGAAAAAGTTTTTTAATCGGTTGGGTGGGAACGGAATATGCCAATGCCTACGAAGTGACGCTATTGCTTATCGCTGCTATTACCATTCCCCTGATACAGAATTTAGGGATTGAAATACAGAGAGCAAAAAATCAGCATAAATTCCGCTCTTTAGTTTATTTATTGATTGCCTTTTTAAACATTGCAGTCAGTATTCCATTAGCCCAAAAATATGGAGAAATCGGGTGCGCTGCCGGTACCGCAGGAAGTCTTTTGATTGGCAACGGTATCATTATGAACTGGTATTATCACAAAAAAATGGGAATCGATGTGATCCGCTTTTGGAAAAGTATCCTAAAAACGGCAAAAGCTTTGATTCCAACGGCTATTTTGGCATTCTATGTCATTTCTTTTATCCGGTTTGAGACAAAATTACAATATTTATCCGGTATTCTGGTCTTTACGATAGTATACGGCGTATCGATGTGGATACTGGGCCTAAATAAAAAAGAAAAACAGCTATTTCTTCGGATCCTTCAGAAAATAAGAAAAAAGCAAACTTGATTGCCGCCGTAGAACCGCACGGATACCCGGCTTACAGCCCGGAAATGTACCTGTGCGGCAAGCAGCGGGGAAATGGAATAAGGTATGAGAATAGAAATAACAGACAAAAAAGACTGCTGTGGATGCGCCGCTTGTTCCAACATCTGCCCGCAGCAATGCATCGATATGAAACAGGATTCCGAAGGATTTTCTTATCCTGTGATCGACACTGAAAAATGTACCGGCTGCGGAGCCTGTATCCGCGTATGTCCGATCAAAGACGCGGACAAAAACCGAAATCTGACTGCACAGGTTGAGACAGACGCCTACGCATGTATCAATCAAGATGAGGATATGCGGATGAAAAGCTCCTCAGGAGGCATGTTTGCTTTATTTGCACAAAAAATACTTTCGGCAAAAGGCACTGTGTACGGAGCGGCGTTTACTTCCGATGCCAGTGTCTCTCATGTCAGAATTGAAAAGGAAAGGGATCTTTGGAAAGTTTTAGGATCAAAATATGTTCAAAGTAATACGGCGTCCATATATAGGCAGGTAAAGAAGGATTTAGATACCGGAGCAAAAGTTTTATTTTCCGGTACGCCCTGTCAGTGCGCGGGACTGAAAAAATATCTGGCAAAAGACTACAAAAATTTATATCTGATCGATTTTATCTGCCACGGCGTCCCCTCTCCCGCCGTATGGGAGGAATATGTAAGGGCCTTGGAATTGCGTTCGGGGTTTCGGCGGGACAGCCAAAACGTCCCTTCTTTCCGGGATAAGACCAAAGGCTGGATACACTTCATGATCAAAATACCTTTCCAAAACGCGGCTCCATATCACCAAAAATTCGGACAGGATCTTTACATGAGAACCTTTTTGAAAAACATCAGTTTAAGACCCTCCTGTTACAAATGCAGATCTAAGCCTTCTACGAATATCAGTGACATTACATTAGGAGACTTTTGGGGAATAAAAAAATGTCTGCCTGAAATGTTTGACGACAAAGGAACATCCGCCATCTTGATCCACTCGCCAAAGGGAAAGGCGTTATTTCAAGAAGTGGCAGGCCGTACCAAAGCCAGACAAGTCACTTACGGTTTAATAGCAAAACATAATGCATCTTTGTACCGTTCCGTCCAAATGCCCCCTATGCGTAACTTCTTTTTTGAAAGATTCCGAAAAGATAATATTTTAGATCTGATGCGCAAATGTACAAGGGAAAATTGGATCAAACGATGCATAAAAGCGCTGTTGTCCTATGTACAAAAGTAAAGTATAAGCGCAGAAGAAAGAAACCGGGAAAGAAACCAGTTGTCAGACGAATCTGCAATCCGTTTATGGATTTGTGCAAAAAGCGCGCAGAAATGGAGTGAACTATGGATAAAACAAATAAAAAAACCGCCCCAAAAATAAAAGTTGCAACATTAACGTTTCATAACTGCGACAATTACGGCGCGGTGCTTCAAGCTTACGCATTGCAGCAAGTCTTACTGCAAATGGGATTAGATACGGAAATCATCGACTATACGCGCAGTAATCTATCCGATGTTCTGCATATGTTTCAAACAAAGCTTTTAAGCTGTTTGAAAGGTAAACCGGATAAACAATTATATTCCGTAAAAGAATTTTTAGAGATGGTCTTTCACGGCGACGGAAATTCCAAAGACATTCATGAATCTTTTGCAGAATTTAGAGAAAAAAATTTCATCTGCAGCAGACCGGTAAATAAAAAAACGATTCGCTCGTTGGAGAAAGAATACGACTTTTTTTTAGTCGGATCCGATCAAGTATGGAATTGCGGAAGAGTAAATCTGGAACCGACCTATATGCTGGATTTTGTGACCGACGACCGCAAAAAGATCAGTTACGCCGCAAGTTTTGGTATCAGCGAAATTCCGGAAAAATATCGTGAAATATACAAACGTTTATTGTCAAAGTTTTCCCATATTTCGGTCAGGGAAAAGCAGGGCGTTTCCCTTGTCAAAACGCTTACCGGAAAAGATGCGGTCTGGGTTCTCGATCCTACCCTGTTACTTGGCCCGCAGGACTGGAAAAAAATAACTGAAAAAACCGCCGTTAAAGAAGATCATTATATTTTAGTATATCATTTGGGGGAATCAAACAGAATCCGGGAAATTGCCGAACAGCTTTCAGAAAAAACCGGATTCCCTATCCGTTTTGTCAGGAAACAAAAATCCAAAACGGATTCTTCTATCGTAAAAGGAGTTTCGCCGTCGGAATGGGTCAACTTATTCCTATATGCCGACTATGTCATCACAAGCTCCTTTCACGGAGTGGCGTTTTCCATTAATTTTAATAAGCAGTTTTATGCGGTAAAGCCGGAAGACCGGATTCGTCAGGCAATGCAGTCACGGTTAGCCGATATTTTAAACAGAATGGAATTGAACGACCGTTATATTGATTCTTTTGCAGAAATCGATTTAAAAGCTCCCATTGCCTATGAACAAGTTAACCATAAATTAGCAAATTTAAGAAAAATGTCAACGGCATATTTAGATGAGGTTCTTTTATAACTATGGAAACGATCACTGAAAAATCTAAGTGCAGCGGATGCGGCGCCTGCCAAAATATCTGCCCCAAAGGCGCCATTTCCATGCGTCACGAACCGGAATCGACCTATCCCTGCATTGATCCGGCAAAATGTGTGGAATGCGGCTTATGCGTTAAAGTCTGTCCCGCCAATAAGGGCTCTGCGCGGGAATCAAAAACCGATACGGGAAAAATATATCCGATTGTTTATGCATGCAGGCTGAAAGATAACGAAATGATCAAAACCAGTACGAGCGGAGGCGCATTTATCGCGCTGGCTAAAAAAGCAATATCCATGGGCGGCGTCGTATTCGGCGCCGTATGGGAAAAAGATTTCCGCGTAACGATAAGTTCCGCCCAGACAAATGCCGAACTTACCGCCATGCAGGGCAGTAAATATGTGGAAAGCAACGTACAATTTTCTTTTCAGGAAACCGCAGCGGCATTAAAAGAAGGCAAAGTCTGCCTCTATACTGCCCTGCCATGCCAAATTGCCGGACTGCTTTCCTATTTGACAATGCGTAAAATCAACTGTGAAAATTTATATACAGCGGATCTCGTATGCCACGGAACGCCAAGCGAAGTACTATATTTAAGCTATTTAAAACACTACGAAGCATCCAAAAACGTGAAATTGCGCCAGGTAAACCATCGATACAAAAACAAAAACTGGAACAGCTTGGTTCCTATAGACTGCGCCTATATAAGTAAGAACGGAAAAAAAGAGGCGTTTGCAGCCTTTAAAGACGGATATTTAAACGGTTTTCTTCAGGGAAAAATTTATAAAGACGGCTGCTATGATTGTTCCTATGCAAGTATGCCCCGCGTAGCCGATTTTACGCTTGCGGATTTCACCGGTTTAGGAGCGGCAAAAAAATATAAAAATAACTACAAAGCGGGCGTATCACAGCTTATCATAAACACGCAAAAAGGCAAAAGTTTTTTTGAAACAATAAAAGATGATTTGATCTTTGAAGAACGGGAGCTTTATGAAGCGTTGTTTTTTAATCGACAACTATGGAAACCATCCCGCAAACCAAAAGACGCAGACAACATCCGGCAAGACTTTAAAAACGGTATGACATGGGAAATACTTAGGAAAAAATATCTTGATAAAAATCCCAAAAACAGGATGATCCAATTGATAAAAGATATGATACCAAGGATTTTCGGCGCGCATCTGACTGTTAAAGTAATGTTTTATTTAAAAAAGAAAAAAATGGCGCCGGACGAAGCTTTAGAAAAATTAAACGCATATTTTAATAAATAAGCCTATCCCATCAAAATTCACATACCCTTACCCTGCATTAGAGCGCGCCTGAAAAATGCTCTGATATAAAAACCCCCTTAAATAGCTTTGGGTTATTTACCTTGTCTACTTAAGGGGTACCATATCAACAGTTGACTATGCGCCTTTTACTTTTCTCTTATGATCTTCGTATCAGGCATTTTCCAACGTTTTTTTCTTCTCCTGCACGGTCTTGTCCTTTCCGTCCTCGATTTCCCGCATCCGTTTTTCCAACATCGCATTTTCCTGTATCAAAGCCCGGATCTTAATGCTCTGTCTGGATACGATAGATGTCAGCGCCATCAGGATAATGATAATAAATCCTATGCACAGCACATACAGCCCGTTCATCGTACTTTCGATGCCAAGCATTTTAGTTAAAAGCGACAGCAGCTTGGGAAAGATCACAAAGGCCCCCATAACGACTCCCGCCAAAAGCCAAAGCAGGGTATATTTCAGTTCTAAAGCCCTTCGCTTTAAAAATAGTAAAATCAATATAAAATAACATAAAACCGCAATAATCAACGTAATCCTTAAATTTATCGGCAACATAATCTCTTCTTCCTCCGTATCCGATTTCCGTTTTATCCAACCGGAATCCCTACCTGACCGGCTCTCAGCGTCTGATTCCGAAACTGATTCTTCCTACAATAATGGCAAGGCTTACCTTTATCATATAATACACCGTTTTCCATGCATGGATAGAGCTGGTTCCTCCCTGCCTCTCCTGCATCACTACCGGAATCTCCTGTATCCTTCCATGATGCATCACAGCCGCCACGATCGCTTCCGGCTCGGGATAATCGCCGGGATAATTCTCCGCATAGATCTCGATAAATTTACGATTTACCGCCCGATATCCGCTCGTCACGTCCAGCACCTTTTTACCGGTGCAAATCCGGATCAGAACGCTTAAAAACCGGATTCCGAACCGTCTCATGGAAGAAGACTGAAATCCTTCTTTCTTGATAAAACGGGAGCCGATGGCAATATCTGCTTCTCCTTTGACAAGCGGTTCGATCACCTTGTCCAACTGGGATACATCGTGCTGACCGTCTCCGTCTATCTGAACCGCTATTTCATACCCGTTCCGCTGCGCATATTTATATCCGGTCTGTACCGCGCCCCCGATGCCCAAATTAATCGGCAGATCCAAAAAACAATATCCTCTTTTCCTGCAGATCTCTCTTGTGTTGTCTTTTGATCCGTCGTTTACGATCACATAATCATACTGCGGATAATTTTTAATGATATTATCCACCAGTTTCTCTATATTGTCTGCCTCCATATATGCGGGTATAATGATCAATGGCTTTTTTTTCTGCATGTCCGCTCCAGTCCGTATGTCTTTCCATACATTTCATAAACTTTTCCAAATTCAAATGTACCTTTTGCATACTATTTTAACACAGTAAAATAAAAAACACTAGATTTTGTGCCAGATTGACAGAAATTCAGATTTCTACTATACTACTCATAAGGTTTTAAAGCGGCAGGTCTGTGTCCGTGCGGCATCCGCAAACCTGTTCCTTTCATGGAGTCCTATCATAAAGCTGCACAGAAATGAGGAAAAAATGATATCATCGGTCTTTTTTTTATTGGCATTTTTATCATGCCTTACCGCATGTCTGCTGTTACCGAAAACAAAGGAAACTGTCAGCCTGATCCGCAGCAGTGTCGTCTGTTATCTTATCGTGCTCTGCATCGGCGCTCTGCTTGCCTTTCCTTTGCACCTGTTATCCGTTCCAATCAACCTTATCAGCATGGGCTGCGTTTATCTTATCATTTCCCTTCTGATCTTTTTTTATATCTTTCGCAAAAAACGGATTCAAAAATATACGTTGCATTTTTTTGATGCGGCTACGGCAATACTTCTTTTACTCTTTGTCTGCGTGGTGATTTGGCGGGTATTTTCTTTTCACTTGGACCTAAACTATTATAATTCCGATCCGGGAGTCCACTTTTTGGAGGCAATGAAAATCGTCCGCAGCGGGAAACTGGGCAGTATGTATTTCGCCCCCTTATATAACGCATTATTTATCGAACTGCTGGAGCCTTTCTTTTCCGGTATTTATGCATATAAAGCGTTTATTTTGGCCGAATCCCTATCCAACTATATGGCGGGTATGATGTTTTATGTACTGATTGCCTCGGGCTGCAAATCGAAAAAGATCCAAAAATTATCGCCCATCATTACTTTGATGTATTTTGCAGGCTGGCCTCTTTACAACTATGTATTAGGCGGCTTCGTATACTGGGGGATCGGGGTAACGCTGGCTGCGCTCGGTATTTATCTGCTGCGTTTATATCCTGATTACAAGGAATATCAAAAACACATGATCGCCCTTATTGTACTACTGCTATATAATATCGCTATGTGTTATATGCTTTTCATTCCTTATGCGGCCGCGTTGTTTTTCCTTATGTTCCTTTATCAGTCATGGGATAAGATCAAAAAAATCGACAAACGGATTTTGATCGGAATCACTGCAGGCGCGGTCCTTTTTTGCGTAGCGCTTTTTCTGTTTGCCTTTTTCACATATTTCCATGGAAATATAAAACGGATGCTTTCCGCTCTTTCCAGGGACGGCGGTATTCATCTTTCCTTTTACCGTGATTTTATATTCTTTGTTCCTTTTATTTTCTATATCGGCGGACGGATAAAAAAGCAGAAAGAACCACGCTTTCATTTCTTTGCGTTATCCTGCTATTTTTTCATGGTACTGGCATCCCTGATCCTATGTTTTTCAGGAATCATGTCGCCTTACTATTATTATAAGCTGTATTATATGCTTTGGCTTCTTTTATGGCTTGTCACAGTGGATGCGGTGGGCTATATTTTAGAGGAAACCCACGCATGGTTTTTCGGTTATCTTGGTATGCTTGCCTTTATGTTTGTCTATACCTTTACGCCGGTTGAAGATTATATCATACGAAAAGGGCTTATGAACTATGCTTATTCGGAATTTCCCATGTATTCCGCTAACGGCTCTTATGTCAAATCTCCGGTAGAAACACGCTACACGGATGATTTTTGGGAAGTCATCATTCGATTGACCGACAACGGAGAATCGGCTCCGTTAGTCGGCGCGCCTTTAGAAGATATTTACCTTTACTGGTACGAAGCAATCACGGGCTATGAAAGCGCGCATGTAAAGACTGCCGACCTGTTTCGGGAAAAATTCATCGACAGCGCCTATCAGGATGATTCTGTTTTTGCCATTATGAAGTCCTGTGAGTATTATGAAGAATATAAGGAAGAACTCTCTTCCTATCCGGTTTTCTTTGAGAATGATTTTGCAATCGTTTTCGAAACGGGAAAATAATGACAAAACTATTTTGCCCCCAAATTTGAAAACGGCATTCCCGATCGTCTTAAGCTCCTGACGATTGGGGATGCCGTTTTTTTCTTTATATCTCTTATATCCCTTATGTGCTTTAGCGGACACACAAGTTAAAATCAGAAAATTATTAATTTCCAGTTTCGTTTCCTCTAACGCATTCTATATATGCCTCACACTTCACCGCATACTATAAATGCCATAATAACCGTTATTATATACCTCTTCATACCGCTCCAAAAGCGCTTCATTCTCTATATAGCAATCGGCAGTCTTTATGATCATAAAATACTGACACCCGTCTTTTTCCAACTGCCCCAAAACATTTCCCAAATACTTCTCAGTGCTGCTGTCATTTCCCCGATCTGCCTGTTTTCCGCTGTAACCGGTAAACGACCTGTACCATACAGGATAAATATACTTATCCATTGAATAAATGAGCGGAATCCCGGCCTCTTCCTCTCCCAAATTTTCATTGATATACAGGCTTACGCTCCTCAGCCCGTCCATCTCCTCCGTTTCCTCGCTGTTTTCAATATAATCCATCGTAACCTCATAAATTGGAAAAAGCGCCGGGGAAGATGCGTTTACCATATCTCTTTTCATCAGATACGAATCCGTACCCAAAAGCATACATACCACGGCAGTCACTACGGGTATCCCATAAGCGCACAACACGACTCTCTTTTCCTTCCAAAAATATTCCGCCGCCTGCGCGCATATCAACCATAGAAAAAGCCAATTCAGATAATATAATTTATAATAATAATAACCCGAAATTGCTCCAAACAAATAAATAAAGAATGCAATTCCCGTAATGCCCGCTGTCACAGCCCACGACAGAAAAAGAAAGTCCGTCTTTTTCTGCCTATAATAGCGCCACCCCATAAAAATAACCGGCGGAAACAGGAATAAAAAATCTTTATATAGCTCCCTGTGGATTCCTCCCTCGATCCGAAGGCTTGTCAAAATCTTGCTCACGCTTCCTTTGAAGAATCCGAAAAAGCAGATACAAAACAAGATACCAACCAATATCAGCAAGCCCCCTGCAATTTTAAGCAAAAGCGCTTTGGGAATGGTTATGTTTTTTTCTTTTAACCAGCACAACAGACATACCGCTGCGATCAGGCATAAAACCGGGGTAAAGAGAAGATAACATACGGTAACGCTAAAAAGTCCCAAAGCGATCAACGCCAAAAGTACCTTATCCGCCCACGCCTCTTTACTGTCCCGCAATAACAGGATTAAATAGACCGTATAGGAAACTAATGTGATCCCGACGCCAAAATATACATACCCGCCTGCCACATAACTGTAAAACGGCCATCCCAAAAAATATAAAATGCAAACAAACGGGGAAACTGCCTGTAAAAATTTTGACTTAAAGACCGTTGACAAAAGAATATAAAACATCAATATATTGATATAATTGAAAAGTGAATCCGAAAGGATAAAAGCCTTATAAAGCGTGATCTCACTTAACACTGGCTGCATCAGTTCCATTGCCAGACTGTTATACAGCTCCGCAAAATACATCCTGCCCGGTTTTCCGGTCTGCATTGCCTGCAGCGCCATCCCGTAATGAGTTCCCGGATCACTGTTTTTATAGACAATATCTATTCCCGGTGTAAATACTTTTAAAAACAAATATGCAAAAAATACGGTAATTACCGCAAATGCATAAAGATCCGCCGCATAAACCGTATAGCTTTGTACCTCCATACGGTAAAGGATCCATCCCCATACGGCTAATGCCAATACCCAAAAGCCGATTCCCATGCTAAAAAGCCCCACCGGTATCTTTATCAGTTTAAAACATCCGCCGATCACTGCTCCCAAACACAGTTCCGTGATCAGGCAGATCACTGCGCTTTTGAAAAAACTTATTTTACCGGATGCCTTTTTTACTGCCAAAAAACCTGCAAGCAGCATCACAAATGCTGCTATAAACATGATCCGTGCTCCCATTACCGCCTCCTGCTCATTCCTTTGCAAATATCTCCTCTTTAGATCTAAGAACTGCCTTACCGTCCGCAATCTCATAGATTTTGTCGCAGTTTCTGATCGTAGTCAGTCTGTGAGCGACTATGATCAGCGTTTTATGCCCCTGCAGCGCATCGATCGCTTCCATGACCGCCTTTTCCGTTTCATTGTCCAAAGCTGAAGTTGCTTCATCCAAGACAATAATATCGGGATTATTATATAGCGCTCTCGCAATCGCCACCCTCTGCCTTTGTCCGCCGGAAAACTTAATCCCTCTCTCTCCTACCTGCGTATCAAGCCCCTCGGGCAGTCCTTCTACAAACTTCTTTAACTGCGCCTGCTCCAACGCTCTCCACACATACTCGTCCTCTATATCCGTATCGGCATATCCAAACGCAACATTACTCCGAATCGTATCATCCGCCAAAAATACGCTCTGCGGTACATATCCTATAATCTTGCTCCAAAGCTTCGGATAACGGTAAATATCCATACCGTCCACTAAAATCGTACCTTTCTGCGGTTTCAAAAGACCCAGTATAATATCCGCCAATGTGGTCTTACCCGCGCCGGACGCTCCGATAAATCCGACGGATTCTCCCCTTTTAATCGTCATGGAAAGCTCTTTCAGGATATATTTATTGCCGCCCTGATACTGCCAGTCAATATCCTTGACTAAAAGCTCCTCTTTAAACTGCTTATGCTCTACCTGTACCTCCGTATCCTCCTGTACCGGCATATTTTCTTTTTTATAATCGCTGATCTCCATAAGACTGGTATATACACTCTGCAAAAAGGTTGTATGGAAAATAATACCATTCATATATCTGGTCATACGCGAAACGGATGGCAGCAGCCTAAAAGCGGCTACCGCAAAAACACCCAGCTTCGGCACAAATCCGGCCATATCCGTTCCCATCCCGATCTTCATGCAGATCACCCCGATCAAAACGGCAACGCACATAGCCTCAATCAGCCTTTCGGGAATGTTGGCAATATATTCGTTTCTTACTTCCGCCACCCGCTGTCTCTCATAAGCTTCATCATAAGCTTTAATAAAATGCTCCGTAGTCTGCGTTACTTTAATCTCTTTAAATCCCATAATAGCCTGATAAGCGCAGTTCCCCCTTGCCGTATCAGTGATCTGTTTCTGTTCCCCAAGATATTTGGTTTTCTTTTTTAATCCAAGAGTGATTACCGCAAAGCAGGCGCCTGCGATCACGATAATGCAAAGCGCCATAAAGGCATCCGTCAAAATAATAAACAAAGAGATCAAAAATGCCGTAAACAATTCTCCCAAAAAACGGAATAAGTTGTCCATCAAGTTATATACGCCGGTAACGTCAACGCCGATCCCCCTTATCACCTCCGCCGTATTGATATTGACAAAATATTCATAAGGCCTTTCCATATAAGTTTTTAACATTTTAGTGGAAAGATTTTTCTGTATTTTACTACGGAATATAGTTTGCACAATCGTAGACAGATACAAATAAAAATTCTTAGCGAAATATACAATAATAATGCCGATCCCGATAACGATAATAATCATATTAGTATCCGTTAATTGGAAAATATTAATAAAAGGCTTCACATACCACTTATTTATGACCGTTTCCGGCGTCAAGATCGCTTCGATAAACGGCAAAATTGCGGAAACCCCCAACGTCTCCAAAAAAGACCCTAAAACGATCATAATGATGACTAACACACAGGTCCTCTTTTGTTTTTCCGTCAGAATGTAGCGCAGCCTTTCCCAAATGTTCTTTATTGACCTAAGATGCTTCATAAGCGTTTCCTTCCCGATTTCTCAATCCGGCTATTTTAATTTGTATATATCAAACTCAAATATTCGTTCATCCAAATGTTTCATCTAAATAAACCGCCGGCAGTATTCTTAGTTGAAATATACCCGATTGAAATACTTCATTTTAATATCTTTATTTTAATATTTCTATTTAGTATCTTATTTAAATATCTTCTTATATATCGGATATAAAAAATCTTTTACCGCAACTTTAAAGTAGCGGAAATGTCTTTCCATATACCCGCCGCTCACTTCTAAAGAAACCTTTTGTCTTATTTTATCATAACCTTCATTCAACGCAATCTCTTTCGGATGTTCCATCGGAAAAATAAATTCCCGTTCCGACCTCCCCATTCTCTTTTTCAATCTCTCCGCCGTCTTTTTTTCCTGCTCATGAAAAGCTCCCGCCGCATAACCGTAGCTTTCCACCAGATTTCCTTTCGGAACGACTGCAAGCCTCCCCTGACTCATCCCGTCGTACTGAAACTGATAATCCCATCCGTCGTTGATCTGTTTATAAGAATCTTCCAATGCCTTTTCATATACTTGATACAATTCTCTATAGTGAAAGTATTTCCTCAGGGCCTTTGTCTTCTTCACTTCCGGCCAAGAACCCATCTTAAAATCACACTGATTCCATCTGTCCGCCCATGTCGCAAACGCGCCGGACAATCCTCCGAAAAATCCGAACGTATAACTGTCCCCGATACTGTCCGTATCCCCGATAAAATTAAATCCCGCAATATACTGGATTCTCTTATCCTCCCGGTATTTCTCTAAAAGCTCTCTGCAGTAAGCAAAGTACGCCTGTCCCGGAACTGCGTCGTCCTCAAAGACAAGAGCCTCTTTTTCCTTTGCAAAGACTTCGTCCAGCCCGCTCGTAATACGGTCGGCGCATCCCATATTCGTTTCGGCAAACCCCGGAATGAACTCACATTCCCAATTGATCCTTCCTTTGACATATTCCCGGACTTTCCATACCTGTTCTTTCTCCTCGTTCCGGCCTGCTCTCGCACCGTCGGAAAAAACATAAAAACGGGACGGTTTTACCTTTTCTATTTCATCTAAAATCAATTTTACCGTATCCAGCCGCCTGTATGTAAACAACACTACAGGCACCGGATATGTTTCCTTTTTATCATTCATGCGGCCGCGCTCCTATATCCAAATCTTGTATTACATATCCATATTTCATATTTGCTTTGCAAATTCCCTAAATCCGCCTTCTTCATCTGTTTTCCCTATTAATTTTTTCCATAATATCCAAAAACCGGCGGCTGACGCTTGCATAAGAAAACTCCCGGACGATCTTTTCTCTTCCCTTTGCCGTATCCGCATATTCGGCCGCCCATATGATTCCTTCCGCCAAGTCCTCTGCATTTTTATATTCCGCCAAATAACCGTTTTCCTTATGATCGATAATATCTTCAATGCCGCCGTTTTTAAACGCGGCAGCCGGAGTACCGCAAGCCATACATTCCGCTACGGTTTGGTTAAAACTGTCCTCTAAAGACGTTACCAGATAAACATCCGCCGCAGAATACAATTTTGCCAGCCTGTCCGCCTCGCTGATATAACCTGCGTTACTGATAGAAAGCCCGCCGATCTCTTTCCTATCTGTCTCCCTCACGCCAAAAACGACAATCTCTATTTTCCGTTCTTTCCATTTGCCGTCAGGAAATCTTTCCGACAGCTTTTGAAAAATTTCCCACATATATTCCGTCCCGTTGTAGGGAATCTTCTCATTCGCTTTTAGCCCTGCCAATATAACGAATGACCGGGATGAAATCTGAAATTCTTCTCTTATCTCTCTTTTATCAAAAGGATGAAATCTATCGGTATCCACCGCGTTCGGAAGTATAAAATGCTGCTGATTCCTCAAAACTGCGCTCATAGCAATATTTTGATCCATCCATCTGCTCGGGCCGACTGCATACACGTTGGAATACCGTAACCTTTTCTTCTTCTCCGTTAGAAGCTTATTGGTAATATCTTGTTCTTTCGGGGAGTGAAGCTGAGGGCAGCTGCCGCATTTTTCCCTATACTTCGTGCATCCCATTCTGACATGGCAGCCTCCGGTAAAGGGATAATTATCATGACAGGCAAGGAAAACCGGTTTTTTCATTTGGATCAGCTTTTGTATTGTTTTAGGCGACATATAATCACCGCAGACCCAGTGCAGCAAAATTGCATCCGCCTCTTTTATGCAGGACATTTTGCTAAGATCCATCCCTACCGGCAATGCCGTAAAGGGCATATATTCCGTGAGGGAATAACCTTTCATAACCGCTTTTCTAAAAAAAGCATACAGCTTTCTTTTACATTTATAGAAAATACTTTTAGATACTTTTTCCACACAAGAAAGCTCCGACCCTTCATTTAAAACTAAAATCTTGGACTTCACCCCGGCCTGAAGCAGCGCCTCATGCAGTTTGTATGGCGCAGACGTCAGGTTAACGCCTGTGTTTAGGTGTATAATGTTCACGTTTTTCCTCCTGCTGATAGTCTCCGTCTCACGGATCAGCAATTTAAATTGATTACATAACAAGTTCATATATATTCACTATGCCTTTCTATGATAATCTGCTTTCCCAACTTTGACATTGCTATAAAAAAATCAGCCAGCCGGCTTTGCGAATATGGATGTAGGTGTAATTCCGGCTGCTCGTAAATCACCACTGTTCCCTGTGGGCTGATAAGCCCTAAGATCAAAACCGGCAGTACTTGACTGGTTCCTATCCCCACATTCATAATATCCGATTTTTTCTCCTGTAAGTTATGAATGGAAATACTCATACCAAAAGAAGATTGGGACGAATGTACATTCACTTCGTTTGCAACCTGTAAATACAGACACCATCTGCTCAATGCTTCTGAAAAAACTACTCTTTCCGCTTCACTGTCTCCGGGAAGAATCGTTTCAATCTGCCTTGATTTCAAAGTTGCCAGTACGGAAGGAAAATGCTCGCCTCTAACACCTACATAATACGGGTCAATGTCTATGTCCCATTGGTACAAACTCTTCGGTACTTCACGCATCGGCCCTAAGTACCGAATACTGGTTATGACTTCTTTCAAATACTTATTATACTGCTCCATCAACTGCCATACTTGACATCCTTCGTCTTTTTCATCCCGCCTTGTTGATAGAAACCTTTTTAACGCAATAGACGCAAACGCTATATCATCTGCACTATCCAAAGCCTGCTGATTCCTATATTTTTCCCATATTTTATCAAACTCCTGCGGCTCTAAACCGGTCAGTAACACCTGCATGACAACACTGCTTGCAAAATCCTCATTAATTGTACAATCCTGCTTTCTGATCATCCCCAATACACGCTCACCAATCTCAAGCGCTTTATTTATCATCTCTTCTTTGACAATATCTTTTCCTCTTACAATCTCTCCGCTTATATTCAAGCTGCGCATTCCCTCCAACTGCTCCGACACATAGAGGTCTTTACGGATTTTCACTGCATTTTTACCACGCTTTGATAACCATTGTAAGGTATCTTTCAAAAAATCTGCTAAAATTTGATTATAAGAAACGCTATATGGAACTATGACCGTTGAAATATTTAAATTATCCAATTCTACTTTTTGTAAAAGTTCTTTACCATTTATATAAACTGCATATTGATAGTTCTTCGTTAACTTTAATTCAGTATACAGCGTTCCATTATCTATTTTAATACTTGCCAGTTCAACCTGATTGATTAGTTCTTCATTTTTTTGAAATTCCCATTGTATTGTCAGTTTTTCTTTTGCTTCGTCATCCATACCTGAAGAAAACACGAAACCTATTGAAAAATGCCCATTTTCTGATATATTTGCATTTATCACATCAGAAAATGAGCCAAGCATAGTATATTTTCCATTTAGCAAAAGACCAATTCGCTCTTGTCCGCTTTCAAAAGTCTGCTTCAAAGCAAGCAGGCTTTGTATACTGCTGCTTTTCCCACTACTGTTCGCTCCCATAAGAATATTAATATCCGATAAATTAATATCCTGTCTTTCATTATATGATTTAAATCCATTCAGAAAAATCTTTTCAAGTTTTTTTGACATAGACTACCCCTTAATAAGTATTCATAAAATATTCTTTAATCTCTTCATTTGTAATATTGCTCCCACTCTGGTAAGCTTCTCGCCACGGAGCCTCGCTGTGTGTCATCGACACAAGATTTGACGCTGTTTCATTCCCATAATCCCGCCATACGCTTTCTATCGTCTCTAACTCGCTTTGCTGTGCATTGGCAGGAACCTTCCCCTCTGTCTGCGGAATTTCTCTATTTTTATATCCTTTAAACTCTTCATAAACTTCCCTATTGACCGGTCCATACTGCCACGCTTCAAACTCTTCAGTAAATACCGGAACACCGTCCCACACATAACTCCATCCTTGAACATAATAAAGTATCTTTTGGAGTTTCAGCGGCGTTAATGAATAATTATCTTTTCCGTATGACAAATAAATCAGATAACGGGCTGCATCCATAATTTTCATAAGATTCCTCCATGCCTTTACGCCAATACCATATCCCATGTAAATATAGTACCATACTATTCATATTGTTGTCAACATTTTCTCGAACATTTGTTCTTTTTCCGCTATATCCTATTGTTTCCCGCGTCCCACATTTTTATTCAATCTTTCATAAGTATCATTACCGTCTCTTCTATCCCCTAACCAGCTTTCCGATCCAATATTTCAATACGGTCAGCCGATACCTCTTCCTGCTGATCGTCCCATACTTACAAAGCAGCCCCATCGTCTCCAAATAAGCCGCTCCCGTTCCGGACGCGCCGCCCAGCGCATAATTGGATATCAGCTCATAGACCGGCGTAAACGTAACCTGCTCATCCCGATACATCCTGAGCATAAATTCATAATCTGCGGAATATCGGTAATCCGTATGGAATACGCCTTTATCTTCGTAAAGTTTTTTCGTCACAAAGCAAGTCGGATGGGTAATCATCTGATTGGGCAGATTGGTATGGTGATGGATCACGATCGTCGTTTCCTGCCCTTCGTTCAAGATCCTCTCAAACCCGTACAAAATCTGATAGGGAGCCGCCGTCCTCTGCTCCGCTATTTTTTCGACAGCCTCGCGCTCATAATAATCGTCGCTGTTCACGATCCCGATCAGTTCCCCTTTTGCAAGCCCGATCCCTTTATTCATGGCATAATAGATCCCCTCATCCTTCTCGGAATAGATATGCATCCTTCCATGAAAGGCCTCTTCATAGGATTTGGCAATTTCTACCGTTTTATCCGTAGACGCCCCGTCGATGATCAGATATTCAATGTCCTGATATGTCTGATGCAAAACGCTTTCTATCGTTCTGCGAATCGTTTTTTCACTATTAAAACACGGAGTAATGACTGTTACAAGCATAATAATAAACTCCTATCTAAGCCCCTGATACTGTTACGTTTTCTTTTTTTAACTCCTTTTTTGAAGAAGTTGTTATATTCTACGTTCCATCCTGTCTGGATTCGCAGTGGCTGCAATTCATAATACATTCGTTTTCCTCTTTATCTCATCCCGATAAAGCGTTTCCCCTACCTCCGGGTATGCATCCACGATCGCTTTCATGGCAATATCGTTTTTCTTTTCTCCCGCGTTCGTATGCTGCAGCCCGCTCTTTCTTGTGCCGATCACATCAAAATAAATCAAAGATCCTTTACTGCACAAAACCGTTTTCGTCCCTTTTAAAACGGCCATGCTTTTCAGCCACAGATCGTCCATCATCGGACACAGTCTCTTAATATTCTCTTTATGAAAAACCTCTTCTGACAAAGCGTTTGGCGGGTAAAGCACCCCTCCGCATCCTACCGGCATGATCTGCAAAGAAGGATCGGTGTGCCTGCCAAAACAACTCTCCCAATTCTCATAGAGATCGATCCTGCCGTTTTTATCATAAGTAATCTTATGCGCATATTGGCAGCAAACTTCCTTTGGATGCTTTAAATGCGTCTCCCAAAGCTGCTGCAAATGATCTTCCGGATATAGAACGTCGTCGTCGATCGTGACCACACATTCTTCCGGATACTCTTTCATTGTATAAAAATACTTCTTATGCGGCTTTAAGTCCTCGCAGAACCGGATTTCCAGTCCCCGCTTCTTCAGCCGGAGCAATTTCTTCGGAAGTACTGCCTCCCCCGAAAACTGCTCTTTGGCCAGCCATAAAATAATTCTTTTCGGCCTATAAGTCTGGTTCATGATCGTTGCGATAGTGATCCATACTTTTGAAATTCTTTCCGGGAAAGTAGTCAGAGATACGATCAAGCCGTGTTCTTTGTCCGTTCCCGGTTTTGTATTAAAATGCTGGAATGCCGGCGTCCCTATATTCGCCAGAAATTTTGTCGTTTTATAGACAAGCGGCCAGTTCTTTTTTCCCGCGTCTTTCCTTTTTCTCGCCGCACCGTAAAGTTGTCTTATCATAGACAAGCCATACCTTTCCCTCATCTGTGAGAACATTATCTGACTGTTTTTGTCAGAAATAAATTTTCAAATATCCTAAAAAGAAGAACTTCACTCTGTCCTGAAGCGACGCCTCATACAGTTTGTATAGCGCAGGTGTCAGGTTGACACCTGTGTTTAAGTATATAATATTCACACATATTCTTCTTTTCTTATATTTTATGGAAAATATCCACTAAACATTTTATCATCTTCTCGCAAACAGATTGCACAATTCTTATAATAGAATTGTCTATAACAACCGCTATTATGAATCCTCCAAAAAAAATCAAAATGATTCGTAATATTTCATTTACAATGATATTGGACGTCATCTTTTCAAGAATGCCGCTTCTAACAATGACCCCCATTACGAAAGAATGCAGCAAATATATCGAAAATGTATATTTACCTAAAATTTGAATTACTGCTGCGGCCTTCTCATTTTTATCAAGCCTATCCCATCTGTCCGCTTTTGCAGACGCTCAAATCAGGGAGGTTGAAAGTGTATTTCTTTCAACCTTATCCCCCTTTACGGCACAAACAATCTGTAAGAAAAACGTGTACTAAAATCCCTGCTTAGTACACGCTTCTTTTTTAAGCATATCCTATTTTTTTATTGCAACCGTACTTTCCTCTCGGTTGAACTCGGGATTTTTTTTCTATTTCTTCTTCCGGCATCATCCCTGCACCCCTAATCAGTGCTTTCTCTAGTCTACTATTTATACTTAACTTCCTTTCATATTTTCGCCGAATAATACCAGAACATCCCACTGGAGATATATAAATTTCTTTTGGTGCATCACTTGAAACAATTTCCCGTAAAGTTCTAAAAACACACTCCTCAGGTTTCTCTGTACAATTAATCAATGTCTGCCTTCCCACTTCAATAATTCCGTCGCTAAAATCATATAAAGTAGCATTTTGCCCTTCACAAACAATCACATTATCTGTCAAATCCTTTTTTTTCTTATGTATTTTATAGCCATGCTGATCTGATGTCAATCTTTTTCCAATCCATTCAACAACCGGAACTGCCCATGAATTACCGATAGCCTGATATCTGTTCGTACGCTTCGCACCTTTTATATTTGTATAATTATCTGGGAAACCCATGAGCCGTTCACATTCTAGTGGAGAAAGCCGTCTTATTCGTTGATCCTGTACAACAAACAAAGATCCATTATAAGCTGCTGCATTCCCATTCCATTTCGTTCCATACGCCGAATACAGACAATCTGAATACTCTCTGAACACTTCAAATAAATGCCCATCCTTTTCAAATACTAAAGTTTCTTTCGGATATTCTTCGAATTCTTTATTGTGTATTTCAAACAGCACATCTTCCGGATGAAATTCCTTTCCTCCCGCCAACACATATAACCGCCTCCTCTGCTGCGGCAATCCAAAATACTTTGCATCTAAAACTCTCCACGCAACATTTCTTTTCGTTCCTTCCAGTAAACCGGCACTTGGCCATTTTTTCATTAAAATTTCTGTTTCTAATCCTGCTAATGATGATATCAAGCATCCAAATGCATTTGTCTTATCACTAAGCACTCCCTCCACATTTTCCCAAAATACCGTGCAAGGCATTTGCCCACTTTTTTCTCTAATCCTGTCATTTGCCTCAATAATATCTACGAATTTCAGCGTCAAATTACCACGCTCATCATTAAGCCCCTTTTTTCCTCCTGCTAAAGAAAATGCCTGACAAGGCGTCCCCCCACAAATAAGATCCGGTGTATATAGACTGTCCTCCAATAAAGCTTTAGGAATATTTTTCATGTCGCCCAAATTTTTTATTTCAGGAAATTTTTCATTTAATACCCTTGATGGGAATGGTGCAATTTCTGAAAACCACTTGAACTCTAACCCTAATGGTTTCCACGCAACAGAAGCAGCCTCTATTCCTGAACATATACTTCCAACCGTCTTGATCATTGCGCCCTCTCCTTTCATAAATATGACTGATATCGATAGTAACATTCTTATAGCGACCTGACTCCATTTTATCAAACATCTGTTCGTTTTTCAATACCTTTTTATTTTTTTTCCCCTAAATATTCATTAAAGCGTTTTTTCCATTCATTTAAATCATACCAGCAACATCCAACACATCCTGCTTCATCAGCTTTCGATGTCCCCCTCCATCTTTCATCCCCTTCATAAAACCACTTAATTCCAAAAAAATCTCCTCTTACCCCATCCGAAACACATTTTTTACAATATCTTTCCTTTTGAAGATTCGTTTGATTGGTTAGTAATTGAAATTTATTCTTTATTTCTTCTTCCGGCATTGTAGTTTCATTAACTGTTTCTCCGTTAACCCACCGAGAAGATGGAAATTTATGATCAATAATCAATTCTGACGCTGCCTGTGATAAATCAAAACAAGCATCTTTCAGCGGTAATACTGACTTAATTTTATTTTGAAGACTGACAGAGATGGCAAATCTTTTTTCGTTATCAGCCGCTTTTCTAGGTAATCTAATCAGTAAGTCAAAAAATTCTTTTTTACCGCACGTAGGACAATCTCTTTTTAACGTTGCAATGTAATATCCACTTTCACGCAACCTCTTTATTCTGGCCCCCGCCTGTGGATTCGCTTGCGGAACCGGACCGCATTTTCTGCATTGCCATTTTGTCAAGACTTCACTTCCATTTAAAGCATCAAAAACTGCTTGTGTGTCAAATGCCTGTCTATCTTCCCAATATTGACGCTGTTCATTTTGCCACACACTATTTTTTCCGGGATCCAATTCTGTATAACAATATAATATCCATTTCTCCACATCATCATATGTAAGCGGAATATCTGCTCCTTGATATTTTGACTTTATAGGTATACATCCATTCCATGTTTTTGCATGATATCTAAATGTTACGCCTAAATAATAATCCTGCATACCATGTATCCGAAACAATTCGCTTGTTTTTATATTTGGATTAATTCTTCTATTTTCAAACTCATATGCCATTTTTATCTCCTCTCCATCCCCTAACCAGCTTTCCGACCAATATCTCAATATGGTCAGCCGAAACCTCTTCCTAAATTTTCAAATGCACTAAAAAGAAGAACTCCGTTTCCCGACTTTATAAAACTGAAGAAAACTGAAAACATCCCTTATTTTACATTTCCATTCCGTATATACATAATCTGCTCCCGTAGAAGCCGAAACTCCCGTCACTCTCGGAAATCTGGGAAAATTTTTCACCCTGATCCCATGTTCCCGTATGACCGCCGTATAGACCTTTTCCAGATAGATTCCCTTGCTGTCCTCCACCCTGTCGTATGCGTTCAAAAAACGGCCGGAAAATAGTTCCACAGGCATTGCGTAAATCTTTGTGTCATACATTTCCCTATGCGTGCGGTTAGGGATATTAAAATAACATTGTCCCTCTTTTATCTTCGATACAATATCCTTTATGTTATCCACCTTTAATCTGCCCGTCACTTTCACAAAAAAGCTTTCTCCCTCCAAAAGCACGCTGTTTTGGAATAGATGCTGCATGATCTCGCCTTCTCCGAAGCCTTTTCCATGGATCTTTGCCTGCCCCGCGTCCCCTTTGAAAGAAAGTATTTCCAAACTGACCTGCCTCTCTTTTGCTTCTTCCGCCAAATAAGAAAGCCTCTCCGCGCCATAATTACTGTTTTCGCAAAAAATGATCTTTGAAAAGGCTTCTGTACGGATGAAAAAACGGATACTTTCCTCATATTGCCGCAGCCGCTCCTTTTCATCCCTGAGCGCCAAAAATTCCGTCTCTTTTGCCGGGCGGATCGTCCCTGTCAATATTAAAAGCATAGCCGTCTCCTTACCAATAGCACCCGCCCTCTACCGCCTCGGATTTTCGGATCGTCTCCGCCTCGGAGGGCCGTACCCAATGTTCATTATAAAGTTTCCCGATCACTTCATGACCGTCCCAGCGTCCTCCCTTGATTCCAAAGAATAACTGCAGGGAACCTCCCACATGCACCGCCTGCTTTCCGGCCCGCTTTATCTTTACCGCCAAAGGCAGCCCATATGCGCCGCACCCGAGCAGGGCCACGTCAAACTCCTCTTTCATCGTCTCCCGGTACATCCATTCCAATGCGTCAAGCCACGTCTCATGCTCGCACCGGTTGCCTGCCAAAGTCTGTACAGCCTTTACGCACCGGAGGTCAAATTCCGGAAGGATCTCTTTATTTTCGAACAACTGCCGCCGTTTCCCGTACTGGTTCTCTATCGTCCGGGCAAAAGGATGGATCACCACTACCTTTTTTCCCTGAAGCCCGCGCGTCCAAGGTTTCTCAAAATAATACGGTTCAAACATCCGGAGCATGGCCAGCTCCGCATTCGTCGTACACTCATCCGCCAGATAGCTTTGCAGTAAAATATTCCACACCCCCAGAAGATCAATATCCTTACAACACTCCATATACAGATCTACAAACTGTTCCAGCGCCGCCTTGTCCTCCGGAAAAAACCCGGAAAGCTGCATGATCCGGGCAAGGGTTCTGTCGTTCACGCCGCCCCACTTTCCTCCTGCCTTTGTATACAAAACGTCCGCGATGGTCTTCGTTTCCGTACCACCGAATCTGGTAGCCGCAAAAGGTTTTCCTGAAAGTACCTTTTCATACAGACGTTGATTGCCTTCTTCCGCAGTAAGCACCGGTTTCCTGAACTTCGGTTCCGTCAGGTTCTTTCCGGTCAGACGCCTTGCCACGGCATTGACATAGTAGCCGATCCGCGCCCTTTGATAAACTCCTCGAAATTTTCTGTCTTCCATTAATATTCTTTCCTCGTTTCCGCCCGGTTCAGAGCGTGTCTAAAGTCTGCGGCCGTTTATTCCCCGATACACCGCCTGCTGATCTTCCTGTAAGAAAATACCTCGCTGCCTTTTTCCCTTGCATTCTCAAGCATCTTCTGATATTCGTTTCCTCTCGTCATCAGCCGCTTAAGCATTTCCTGTATTTCTTCCGTACTGTCCTGATACAAAAATTCCACGTTTCCGCCTACGTCTACATGGGTCGTCCCTTCCCAATATTTCACCACCATGGGGATTCCCTGTCCGGCAACCTGTTCCCACATAACGGAATGCCTTCCCGGAAATACTGCCAGATCCGCCGCCGCAAAATAAGGATAAGTCTGATCCGCTTCGATCCATCCGATATAGTTGATCCGTTCGTCGCTGCTGCACAACTCCTCTAACGGCTGTTTCATATCTTCTACCACCGAACCGAATACCAGCAGCTTTAATCGCGGATTGTCGATCCGTTTGACTGCTTCGATCAAAAGCAGCGTCTGCCTTTTTGCATGATCGATCTTTCCTCCTGTGATCACCACAAAGTCTTCCTCATCATAACCGAAACGCTTTCTGATCTTTGCCTTTACTTCCGGTTTCCCCGCCTCTTCCGCTTTTTCGTCGTCCATTCCCATTACGAGCAATTCTACCCTGTCTTTCGGCAATCGGTACCGCTCCGTCATAAAGTCTACCCTTGCGGGAAGCACGCCGTAGAATTTCTCCACATAGGGATTCAGTTTCCATGCTTTTCTCTTCCAGATCACCCCATGTAAAATATATTTGGAAAGCCAGTTCGTAGCGCTGTTGGAATAATCGCAATGATTATCCGCATAGACCTTCACATCCGGATTTTCCTTTTTATAACGGATAATGTCTTCCACATCCATGATCTGCGTACTATGCAGAAAGATCACGTCCGGTTTCGTTTTGCAAAGCGTCTCGTACAATCCGATATAATGTTTGAGCTTATATGTGTACGGTTTATCCCCTCTGATTGGAATCCGCACGATTTTGACGCCGTACCGGTCCGTCTCCGTTTCTTTCTCCGTTTTCACATAATTGCCCTCATGGTCATAGACCCACCGGTTCGTAATGACTGTGACGTCATATCCGAAGGAAACATGGTATTTCGCTATCAAATTGTCCTGATACCCCCAGCCATCCATAAAAAGGCCGGCAAGGCAAATATGCGTAATATTCATTTTTACCTCTTTTCTGTATATCGCAAGCCTGCTTGTGATACTTCTTAAATAGAAAGTTGTAAAATCTTTGATTTTTCAACCTGACTCCCATCCGCCCGCTTTAGCGGGCATACAAATCAGGATCATGAAATTTTCAATTTCACGTTAATACCTACTGCATATTCTCTTCCTCAATTTTGTACTTTTCTCTTTTCTCCACCTGTACGGAAGATACTACCATTCCTGCAAACATCATGGGAAACCAGCTCATCTGCGTGGATTCCATACTGCTCACCGTTACCCCTGTGGCAAGCAGCATGACCGCAAGGATCACGGTAATATAAAAAGTCTTTCTGTCCTTTACCTTGATCACATAATAAACGATGCTGAGGACAAACGCTACCAAAAGCAGTATTCCCGCATAACCCATCGAATAGATGCACTTCATATAGAGACTGTTCATGTTGGAAAAAACGCTGTTATGGAGTTGTTCCGAACACAGATCCATTCCAAACATCCTGTCCATAAGGCTGCCATTTCCGATATATTGCCAGATCTCCCGCCAGCCATGATACCGTCCAAGCATATGATCCCGGTTGAAGATCCCTCCGTCCAGTATTTCCAGCATTCCCGTCACGTCAAATTCCGTAAACACCGGCAGCAGCAAAACCGAAACGGCCAAAAGCAGCGCCACGATCGTAATCGTCAGCATTCCGTTAGCGGCGCGCTGCCGATCCATTCCCTTTTCCACAATATAAATAGCCATAAGCACATATACCACAAAAAGCAGTGCCTTTTGTATCCCTGCGTCGGAATTTAAGACCATATAAGGGCAGATAAGAAAAACCGTAACCAATTTCAGCACCGTATTCCTGCCCAGCATACCGATAAAGACAATTCCTAAAATCATGGCAAAAGCCATATCCGTATCATAATAATACAGATCCCCGCCCGCGTTTTCCACGCCGAATTTCACGCCCGAAGAAAAAAGCCGGTAAAAAAAGTTTACATAAATAACGATATAGGAAGAGGATACCAAGGCTCCCGCACACTCCTGAATGCGGTCATAATAAACGCGTCCTACAAAATACATTAAAAATGCCGACAATACCTTAAAATAAATTCCGTATCCGTCCGTATTTTTTATAAAGGACAAGGTCAAAAGCCCGCCAAGGAATATTACAATTCCGTCTGATAACGTAAAATGCTCCTGTATGGACGGCCTGACCAGCAAAATCTGATAGACCAGCAAGAAAATAACGAGAAAGACCATCAGATAGTCCAGCCACCGATACGGATATAAAAGATCTACAATTTGTTTTAAAAATAAAAATACCGTCATTTTACCGCCATACCCCTTGTACGCTTTCCGTACCGTTTTCGACCTATGAAAAATACCCTTCCTCAGGAACAGGAAGTGATCTCTTCCCTATACTTTTCAATGGAAACGTCCTTTGTCAAATGTTTTGTCAGATATTCCCTGCCTTTTTGTCCCATTTCCGTAAGAAGTTTATCTTCCCTCAAAGCGATAAAGCGCCGGATCAAAGCCTCGATCTCCTTATAATCACCGGGATCTGCACTGATCCCGCATCCAGCCTCTTCTATAATGAGTCTCGCCTCCGAGCCTTTTTCTAAAATACCAAGCACCGGTTTTGCCGCCGCCATCACCCCGTATAATTTGCTGGGAACCGACACGCCCTTGATCCCTTTGGCGTTTACCACAAAATGCACATCCCCCGCGTTCAGACTATAAACCAGATTCTTTTTATCCTGATACGGCGCAAAATATACGTTGCGAAGCTGCTTCTTCTCCCTGTAATGTTCTAACTGTTCCAATACGGAACCTTCCCCTACAAATAAAAAGGCGACCTCTTTTTCCTCCTTAAACTTTGCAATCACGCGCATAATGTTAGGCAGATCGTAATACAGGCCGATATTTCCCGAATACATAACGACAAATTTGTCCTCTATCCCAAGTTTTCTCTTAAATGCCTGCACATAAGCGTCGTCCGGCAGAAGCGGTACGATCTCCTTTTCATCGATCCAATTATTAATATAGCCGATAGGCGGCATTTTTGACGCTTCTTTCCCCCGAAACCGGCGATTTAAGGTTTCTATCATGTCCCTGCCCACCACAATGACTTTATCCGCTTTTTTACAACTGTATTTATCCAAAAACATCATCATATTTAGTATGAATTTATTTTTGGTAAAGCTGACTGCCATGACCTGTTCCGGGTTAAAGTCCTGAATATTATAGATGAACTTTGCACGTTTGATTTTTTTGCCGATCAGCCCCAGCATCCCGCCAAGGATCGGCGGCTGTGAAATCGTAAACACATAATCCTGATTTTCCACCCGGAAAGTCGCCGCTATCGCCGACAAAAAGTACGAAGCTATATTGTGTATCCTGCTGGGCGCAAAGCTTTTACGAAATTCCGGCACCCGGATACGCAGTACGTTAACGCCATTTATATTTTCATGATAATACTTATGCTGTTTATAGTATCTATTGATTTTCCCCGTATAAGAAGGCACCGTGCAGATGACCGTAATATGAAAAGAATTTTTAAGCCCCTCCGCAAGCTCCGTCAGGATCTGTCCGGTAGACGCTACGTCTGGATAATAATAATGGGCGTAAATTAAAAGATTCTTTTTATCCTTCTCCGTATACTTTTTCCATACAAAAGCGTCTTTTAAAGAAAGGAAGAGGAATTTCCCGTTCGTGTTCACATACCTTTTCCATAAACGTCTGGGATCCTGTAAGAGGCGGTACAGCCACTCCAGATAGTGGTTCCTCATCCATAAAGGGGCTCTCTTCACCGTCCCCGCATGAAAATCGAAACCCGCACCCGTCCCGAACATCAGACAATTTACCTTTTTTCTGTGGCGGTACATCCACTCCTCCTGTTTAGGCGCTCCCAGCCCTACCCAGAGTATGGACGCTCCTGACCGGTTGATCCGCTCTACCGCTTCCGCGTCTTCTTGTTCCGTCAGCGGCCTGAACGGCGGCGCTTCCATTCCCGCAATCTTTAGTCCCGGATAATTCTTCTTAAGCTTTTCGCCCAAAGCCGCTATGGTTTCCTCACTGCTCCCATAAAAATAATGGGAAATTTCCGTATGTTCCGTAGCTTTCCACAACGCCGGCATCAGATCCGGGCCGGATACCTGCTCCGCTTCCTTGTATCCGCGCATCCGCTGCACAAAAGCAAGGGGACTGCCGTCCGGCAGGGCAATAAAGGCAGAATTTTGCACATTTCGGTATTCTTCGTTTTCATAAGCCATAACCGTAGTGTGTACGTTGGACAGACAGATAAATTCTCCCTTCAATTCTTCCGCATGTTTCGTTATTAAATTGACCATATCCCTCATATTGGTAACGGCTACGTTCACGCCCAATATGCGGTTTGTAAACGGTTTCTTCACGGCTGTTTTCCTCCGCGTGCTTCACTATCTAAGCGCTTTCCTGATTTCCTCCAAACGATAAAGATCGCTGAATGACCGGATCTTATACTGTAAAATGTTTTTCTGTACAAAAGCGATGACCGGATTGCTGGCATACGATTTCTTTACGGAAAAATCCACGCCCTTTGTTTTCAATTCTCTCCTGACCTGCTCGATCTTTCTAAGATAGGGCAGATAAACGGCGTCCTTCAGCGCCTTGGAATGAGTGCACGAATTGACGTTCACTTTATGATCGCTTAAATACCGGATATTTTGAAAATGATAGAATACAAGGGGAAATTCTTTTCCGCTCTTTTTCTCTTTCAAAAGTACTTCCCCATTTCCCCCGCCGCCGTTTCCTTCCAAACTGCCGCCGGCAGATACAAGTTCGTACTGGGTCAGATTCCAGGGCGCCGTTCCGCCTCCCAAATGCTGTAGTTCGTGAACGCCTTCAAATAAACCGGGAAATTTTTCCAAATACTTCTGGTCTCCCATACGTTCCGGCTCATAAAGATGATAGCACCACTCAAAGCATTTTTCTTTCCACCATGTAAGCGCCTTTTGGGCATTTTCGGATCGGTTAAAATAATTAAATTCCACACAGTATTTTCCGCTGCGTTTCAGATACCTTCTGTCCTTCCACGAATTGCTGAAACGGTGTTCCGTGATCACGATATCCGCCCCCGCCTTATCGATCTCGTCAAATAAAACCTGCGGATCGGAAAAAAAATACAGATCCGAATCAATATAAGTGCAGTTCTCTACCGGATAGTGATTCAGTACATATTCGATCGTGACCGGCGTACAAGTCCAGCAGTATTCCGCCTTGGAACGTTCCTTTTTTAATTCCAAAAGCTTGGCCGTCTCTCTTTCCAAGTCCGAATGATGCAGTATCGTGGCATGCTCCATCCGCCTTGCTTTTAATAGTTCAAAAGACCTGTCGTCAAAACAGAAAATATACAAATGAAAGTCCTTCGTTACCTTTTCCAACGAATCATACAGGGCGATCCCCTTATCCAGATAATAGCTGTCAAACAACGTAGTGAAATTCATCATTTTTTTGTAACCCCTATTTCCTTTAAGTAATCCTCATAATTACGGATGTATTCCGCCCCGTCATAATGTGTGCTCGCCAGCACCAGCAGTACGGAATCCGCCGAAAAGTCATACATATCTTTCCAAACCATCGCCGGCAGGTACAGCCCCATTCTGGGACGATTCAATTCTACGATACACTCCTCCACACCGTCGTCGATCCGGACCTTGCTCGTTCCGCTGACATTGATGAGCACAAATTCCGAAATCCTGTTGGCGTGCTGACCACGCATGACCGTATCGTCGGATCCGTAAATATAAAATACCCTGTTGATCGCAAAGGGAACCATATCTTCTCCCTCCACTACTACCAGCTTTCCTCTTTCATCCCCCAAATCGGGAAATTCCAAAATCCTGAATTTATCCTGTAACGCCATTTTGTCCCTATCTGCGCGTTGTGGCACGCATATATGTTTCTAAAGCGGGATATAAACCGATGGTTGAATACACATTTTTATTCAACTTATCCCTGTTTCTTAAGATACCGTTCTCATTTCCTAACTAAACTCATTTAACGCTTTGATCACATAGTCCTGCTCTTCTTTTGTGATGCCGTTGTAGATTGGTAAAGACAGTACTTCGTCCGCATAAGCCTCTGCGATGGGAAAATCTCCTTTTTGAAACCCTAAGTGCCGATAAGCCTCCGACAAATGCGGCGGAATCGGATAATGTATGATCGTACCGATCTGCCGTTCTTTTAAATATTCCGCAAGTCTGTCCCTCTCCTTACATCGTACCACATATTGATGCCATACGGAATCCGCTCCCTCCCTTACTTTGGGCAGTAAGATACAAGGATTCGTTATCCCTTTTGTATAATTTTCCGCAATTGCCCGCTTTTCCGCCGTAATTTCCTCCATATGCGACAGCTTGACGCGCAGCAGTCCCGCCTGCAGCTCGTCCAACCGGGAATTCGTCCCCACTACCTTGTTGTAATACCTTTTCTCGCTTCCGTAATTACGAAATACTTTTACATCTTCCGCGATCTTTTCGTCATCCGTAACGATTGCGCCTGCATCGCCGAAAGCGCCTAGATTCTTCGACGGATAAAAAGAAAAACAACCGATATCGCCGAAAGCCCCCGTCATTTTTCCGCCGTCTTTTGCCCCATGGGACTGAGCGCAGTCCTCCACCAGCCTTAGCCGATATTTCCTGCACAGCTTTCGGACCGGTTCCATATTGGACGCCTGACCGTACAGATGCACTACTAAAACGGCTTTTGTCCTGTCCGTAATCTTTTCCTCTATTTTAGAAACATCTATATTAAAATATTCATCCGGTTCCACAAAGACCGGCGTCGCCCCGTTGATCGTGATCCCCATCACGCTGGCGATATAAGTATTGGACTGTACAATGACCTCGTCCCCTTCGCCGATGCCCAATACGCGGAACGCGATCCAAAGAGCGTCCAGCCCGCTGGCTACTCCCGCACAATATCTGCTGCCGGTATAAGAAGCAAATTCCGTTTCAAATGCCTGTACTTCTTTTCCCAGCACATACCAGCCAGAGCGCAGCACTTCCAACGCTTTTTCTTCGAACTCCTTTTGATATTGATAAAACTCCCGGTCTAAACGATTTGATACTACTTCCGGCATCATCCCAACTTCCTTTCATCTCTTCGCGCTTCCCGCCGTGCCGCTTACAGCGTCAGTGCCATAAATGGCGTAAACGGCAAGTGAGAAGAACACCTGCCCCAAGTGAGCAAGCTCACTTGGCATTCTTCAGCTTATTCGTAAGTAAATTTTAATGTTTTCCACTCATATACAACCCCATAACGGTATAATACTTCAGGTATACGTTCTTCCAGCCACTGTTTGCTTGCCTCGTCTACAAGATCTTTGGTCGTTGTAATCTGTACCTCTTTTACGCCCTCCCGGTCCGCCTCAATCATCTTTTGGATCACTTCGCATTCGAACTCTTTCATTTCCATATTGTGTTCATAACGATAGTATACGTTACTGTGAAATACAGACTGAAACAGCATAATATATATCAGGATCGGCATCACACAGTATACCGCTTTACTGTTATGGATCACATATCTTACACAAATCAATGAAATGATTCCCGGATAAAAGAGTAGTGTGTTGTACACATCCGTGCGGTTCAAATAAAGGCCTGCATTCGTATAGGCATCCAATAAGAGCAGGTATACACCTACGGTAAGCGAAGACAACACCAATATGCCAAGCTGCTTATGGATAAAAAAGTCTTTCATTATCCGCTTCACCGTATTCTGCCTGATATATAAGATCATGGCTGCCATTCCGAATAGCAGCAGGACGAGCTTAACTTCCATACGAATACTCATGTAAGTCTGCAGACAGCTTCGCACCGAAGCCATGATGTCAAAGTCAATTTCTCTCATTGCAAGTTCACTGGCACGTTTCCCCGTCTTCTCAATGAACAAGTCAACCATCCAGAATCCCAAACATACGATCCAGACCAAATTCTTTTGTAATATATTAGAAATTTTCTTATTTTCATCCATATAAATATCTCTTACCATCCGATAGAACGCATAGACTGCCAAAAGAATATTCTGAAACATATTGGAGAAAAAACATAAGTATATCAGCAGCAGTTCCAAAGCTTTCATCCCGCTGCCATTTTTTCGTTTCATAAAATGACAGACTGCGGAAGCATTGATCAGGTACACGGCTACATAATGATACATATCCGTAAGATTACTATTGGAAAACATATTCCTGCCGTTATGATATAAAACAAAATGCAGGAGAACAACGGAAAACAATAATACAATCTTTCCATTGGTATGCATGTCGCCTGCAGTACAAGATAATATCTCATAAAAATATATTACGGCCAACACAGTAAGCACAATGCCTGACATGACCGTGACCGCGCTTATAAAGTCATGGTTAAACGGATATACAAGCCAGCGTGCCAATTCCCCAATCACAGGGAACAGCGTTTCCGGCAATATTTTTCCCGGATTATAAGTGCCATATACCGGTAACGCGTATCTTCGGTTGACAATATTGAACCAATCGTCCGCCGTCCGCATATATATCGGATTGGCAAACTCAAAATAAATCAGTACCCCGGCTGCGATCACAGTCCATGTCATGATCCATTTTAAGCAATCCTTATTTACGTTCAGATTCATATCCCGTTCCTCCATCGACTCATCCATGTTGTATTCCTGTTTCCTCTCCGCTATTGTTCCATAAAGCAGGAAACCATTTCATAACATCTCCTCTGCTTTCTCATCCGTATTCCGAAACCGCCTCTTTCATCTCATCAAAATATCCCAGTTTTTCCATACGCTCATACAGATAATTGCCAATCAGCCTGTATCCCGTTTCATTAAAATGAATATCATCCGATAAGAGCGAAACAGGAATCATTCCTTTTTCCATTCTTTCCAAGTCATCTTCTGTCGGCGTCTTTTTTGCGTCATAAATCCCCTGTGTGCTTAAATATTCCCGTATATTTAAAAACCGTTCTCCGTAAGCGGCCTGTAGCTGCTCTTCCAAGTCCTGTCTTTCTTCTTTCGTCCCCGTAGGCAGCCCTATCACGATATATTCTCCTTGCCGGCCCTTTTGCATGGCAAGAACCGCCTGCTGCTGTTCTATCAGTTCCTGTACGCTGCCCCATCCATGATTTTCCCCCATAAACACTACATAAATGTAATCCTCAAACCGGGAAGAAGCCCATGTCTCCACTTCCGTTCCTTCCGGTACATAAACGCTTTCTCCCGGAACGCTTCTAGTAAAAAAGTACGCCCTGCTCCCGTCCTCTTCCTTTTCTATGGTCAGTTTCCCTTCCACACCGTTAATGATACATGGATTGATCCCTGCATCGCTTTGCTCCAGCGGCCTGACCGGTTTTCCCTCTTCTTCCTCAAAGGAAATCTCTACGCCGGCGGCCCCGGCGGGAATGGTAAACGCTTTGACCTTAAAGGGAATCGCGCCTGCCCTGCCTGCGATCGTTACCGTATTTTCTCCGCCTACTCCCATATTTACAACGGGAATATATATTCTATCCTCCCAAAGCCGCTCTTCCATCACAGAAGGATAAGAAACCCCGTTCCCTCCTGTCCCGAAAGTCAGCGAATCTCCCCAGCAGACAATCCCGGGGAGTAATTGCTTTTCATACGCCATTAACAAATTTTCTCTTTTCACATACAAGCTGCGAATGCCGAATCCTGCCGTACCCAAAACAACTGCCGCGCCTATCGCTGCCATAAGTACGACCCCGATTTTCTTTCCACGTCCCATATCTTCTCTCATTCCTCAGCCTAAAACTTGTTTAAAAATACTTTCCGCCAAGCATACATACCATTAGAGTACACCAGCCCGATACCTTATTCGCTGCGAGCAATATTTCACTTGACCGCAACCCCTTCGTTTACCCTCGTTTCCTCGTCTTCCTTTTTAGGCTTAGATAAAAGCATTCCGGAAAACAGCATTGGAAACCAACTCATCTGCGTAGATTCCAGACTTTCGATAGTCAGCCCCGCTCCTAACAGAATAAGCCACAATATCAAAATAGCATAAAATACCCTTCTATCCTTTTCTTCACACAGCCGATATAAAATCAGCCCGATCAGAATCAAAAACAAAATGCATCCGATATATCCCGTCGCATAAAGCTGCTTAATATAAGCGCTGTGCGCGCGCATCCCTTTGGCATTGTGCAAATACTCCGTCTTTAAGTCGATACCGAAACATCTGGTAAGGAACGGGCATTCGCTAAAATACCCCAAAATATCCAGCCAGATCACATGCCGGGAATGCATCAGCTTCTCCAAAACCATTCCCATTCCGTGTTCCGTGTTCAACGCCGCCGCCCATTCTTCCATGGGAAAAATCTGCAGCGCCGCAAAAAACAAAAACACCATGACAAAAACTACCGCCATGACTGCCGTAACATGTGATTTCTTAAACCGCAGCATAAACCGGGTTCTTTTCTCCGCTTCATATAACAGGATCAGCACATATTCGACCGCCATCATAAGCTGCTGCATCCGGGCGCCCGAATAGAACACCAGATACCCGCATATCACCGTGATCGTAAACCATTTCAGCCATTTATTTTCGCCGAACATATAAATAAACAGTACGGCGATCATCATTCCTATCGCCAGATCCGTCTTATAATAATACAGACCTCCTCTGTTTAAAAGATCCTCTTCTCCCACGCCTACCGTCAGCCGGAAACCGAACTGGTAAAAGCGATAAACAAAATTAGCGTATACTGCAACATATCCGGCCCACGCCAGCACTCTGCCGTGCCGCAGTATTTTCCTGCCATACACCCGGCCTAAACAGTACAAAAGAAAACAGGATTCTACTTTAAAGAAAATCCCGTAGGCCGACGGATACCTCAAAAACGATATGCCATAAATAATAATCAGCGCCAAAACGACAAAATCAGACGGACATAAAAACGCTTTCAGATCATCCAGATAAAGCCGGATTCCTTTACTTCCTTCCTGCTTTTGAAGACAGGAATCCGACTGTAAGAAGTCCTTCTCTTTCGCCCACGCTCTCCCCGCTGCTACGAAAAGAAGGGCGACTCCCAAAACCACCATTCCATAATCCAGAATCTGATATTGATAAAACATATCGACTATTTGCTTAAAAAATAAAAAAACCGGCATCTTATCTCACATTCTTAACGATCGTTTTAAAATACTCTATCGTTTTTTCCAACCCTTCCTCTAATACCACCGAAGGTTCCCATCCTAATTCTTTCTTCGCAAGTTCGATCACCGGCTTTCTCTGCATCGGATCGTCCTGCGGCAGTTCCTTGAAAATGATCTTGGATGTCGAACCTGTCATCTCTATTACCTTTTCGGCAAGCTCAAGCATCGTAAATTCTCCCGGATTTCCCATATTTACCGGGCCGGTAAAGCCGTCCCTGCTGTTCATCAGTCTTACCATGCCTTCAATCAGATCGGACACATAACAAAAGCTTCTTGTCTGCCTGCCCGTCCCATAGATCGTCACATCTTCGTTTTTCAACGCCTGTACGATAAAATTCGATACGACGCGCCCGTCGTTAGGATGCATACGAGGCCCATATGTGTTAAAAATGCGCATTACTTTGATATCCACGCCGTGTTGTCTGTGATAATCAAAGAAAAGTGTTTCCGCCATTCTCTTTCCCTCGTCATAACAGGAGCGGATCCCGATCGTATTCACACACCCCCTGTAACTCTCCGGCTGGGGATGGATCTCCGGATCTCCGTATACTTCGCTGGTACTTGCCTGTAAGATCCTTGCATGGACGCGTTTTGCAAGCCCCAGCATATTCAAAGCGCCGAATACGCTCGTTTTAGCCGTTTTGATCGGATCATGCTGATAGTGGATCGGGCTTGCCGGACAGGCAAGATTATAGATCTGATCTACTTCCACATAAAGCGGTTCGGTAATATCATGCCGAATAAATTCAAAATACGGATTCGACATTAAATGGCGAATGTTGTCTTTATTGCCGGTAAACAGGTTGTCCACGCAGATCACGTCATTGCCTTCCGCCAATAATCTTTCACATAAATGAGATCCTAAAAATCCGGCTCCGCCGGTTACCAATACTCTGTTCATATCTTCCTACACCTATCCGCACGCCGCGACGCGTCAATCTAACGGCCGGATACGCTTTTTTATCCGGCTTGTTTTACCATTTATTATACTTTTCCATAATCTGTATCTTATCAGTAATAGCCGTTGCTGTCAATGTCCGCCCTTTTATACAATGCCGAATGAACGCCCCCTTCACGGTACTCAAAAATACGCTCATACTCTTCGCCCAGATGACGGTTCATCTCTTCGTCCCGTTTTGTGTCTCCCCAAAATCCATAGCCGTCGTCCGTAAATTGAATCATGATATAATCATTTTCCCCCGAAACCAGAGAAGCATACTGTTCATCGATGCAATACGGAAAGGTTTCGTATCTTAAACCGCTGCCAAATATAGTAAAGTATTTAATATGGGGCAGAGTACCCGTACAATTATAATATAAGGAATTGCCCAATACCAGTACGTCCGCGTCCTTATCCGCAATCAGCTCTCCCATTTTTTCCGCGCTCTCATAGGCGTAACCCGACGCACCGAGACGAAAGACCTTCTTTACCAACTGCAGATTGCATACCACCGTCAGCAAAAACACGGCAAGCCCTGCGGCATAAATATATTTACCGTAATGTCCGCCTAAAAACGGCTTAGCCAAAAGCTCCGATTTTTCCGTGATCCAAATCACAAACGGTACAATAAAGGGCAGATACGTTGTATAATAAATCGGATTGGCATTCAAAGACACGCTCATACAAAGCACGGAAAATAAAAACATCCCCCAAAAGGTCAGCATAAAATAACGCTTTTTATAATAACGGCAGGCTACCACAACTCCCAATACTGCCAATATTACAATTCCTGCGGAAGGCTGCAGTAAAAAATCTTTTAAATAGGAAAACAGAGTAATTCCCCTGCGCCCGTCTTTGGAATATAAAAAATTGATCTCAAACATCACATAGTACATATCTTCGATACAGTCATGCGCAATGCCGTAAATCAGTACCGGCGCCGCTGCGGCCGCAACGCCTCCCGCCAGCGCTCCCAAATTTTTAAAGAAGTTAGTAAGATACTTTTCCTTTAACAAAATAACGGCCAGACCGATTCCAAACGGAATCCACATTGCGATCAGATTCGCCTGTATAAACAATACAATGCAGGCGCATAAGCCGTGAATAAACATAAAAAGCGCCCGATGTTCCGCGATCCGATCCGTATGCCGGTTTTCCTCCATATAACGCGCCATAAAATACAGGCTGATTAAATGAAAGGCAAGCGCAAACTGTTCTCCCAGATTTCCCGTATTCCATGAAAAGAAATTCGTCGCCGCCGCCAAAAACATCATTGCCGCTAAAACGCTCTTTTTCTTGTCCTGTGTAAAAAGAAAAGCGCATTGATACACACAGATCAATTTGACCCATGCAAAGCACACTTCCACGAACAACAGCCCGTTCATACTGTCAGGCGTCAGCCATGCCCCAACCCAGTTAAAAAAGAATAGATAAAATCCTTTATGATCCGCAATTTCCTTATACAAGACCGTACCGTCCGCCGCGCTCCGCCCCATGGTATAAAAAATACTGCTGTCAGGCGACAGATACCGGATCAACGGAGAACTTCCGGCACAAAGAATCATGACCAAAACCGCATATGCCAAAAGAAATAAATATATGAAACCGTCCTTATTTTTTCCCACATTACCTTGTAAATGCACTTTTGTCCTCCTGTTCCTTTCACAACTTCTTAGACGGCAGCCGCAACGGTACGCCGACAGCATAGAACTAACAATCTTTCCTGCCCTCTACGCTTCCTGCTTTACAGGATACAAACTCCAATATCCTAATTCTATCAATGCTTACGGTATTTCAGTTTCTCCCTCTGCACCTGCTCGATAGGAAGGATCTCCTGTGATTTATAAGTTAACGATTGATAAGTGGAGTTTAGATTCCTGACAAGTTTCCTCACTCCGTCAGGCTCCAAAGACGCCGCATGATCCGTTCCCTTCCATGTCCGGTCCAGCGTATAATGTCTTTCTACCACGGACGCGCCCAGCGTATAGGCCGCAACGTCTATAGCAATCCCCAAATGATGGCCCGAAAACCCTATCTTCTTTACGATATCGCCGTAAGCGTCCCTTATCCTGTTGATCTCCAAAAGACAGACGTCTTCGAAAGGCACCGGATAACCGGAAGTACAGTTGAAAATGACCAGATCTTTATTTCTTCCGTTCTTTACGAAAAAGTCCACCAGTTCTTTCTCCTCTTCGCGGGTCGTCATACCAAGCGAGATCTGGATCTCTCCCTCATAATTTTCGCAAAGCCACTGAAGCATCTCAAAATGATTATTACATGCCGAAGGTATTTTTATAAACTCAGGATGTAAAGAAGCGATCTCCTTTGCGGAAGTCATATCCCAGACGGAAGTAGAATAAGCGATTCCATACTCTTCGCACCATTTCTTTAATTGGGCATGCTGCTCCACGGTAAACTCTAAAAATTCCCTGTGTTCGCCGTAGGTCACACCATAAGAATTGACCGGATTCGGATGGGGCGCATTATACTGCTCCTCCGTTAATAATTCCCTGTTGCACCTTTTCTGGAATTTAATAGCGTCCGCCTTGCAGAAAATAGCCGCCACTTCTATCAGTTCTTTCGCAATATTCATATCTCCTTTATGATTACAGCCCGCTTCTGCAATCACATATGGTTTTTCATAATTCATTTTCGTTTCCTTCCCGCCGTTTCCAAATTTCTAAATTTCACGCAACTCCATAATTTTGCTCCGCGCTTTTTTGTTCACATTTTAGCAGTAAATGCCAAAACTGTCAATGAAACGGCTTTTTCTCTGTCCATCCCTCCGTCCCGTCCCAAACAACGAAATTTTATGAATATTTCTTTTTTTTTCCTGCGTACAATGATATACTAAGAACATTACTTCAGAAATAGAAAGGCGTCAGTTATGAGTTTTATATCGCTTCATTTTCTTGCAGTCATACTTTGCCTGTTTTCTCTTTATTATATACTGCCCAAAAAATCTCAGCCTTACCTTTTACTTTTAGGTAATATATATTTTTACTTTAGGAATTCCGGTAACATGCTTTTTTTACTCTTTATTACTTCTTTGGCCTGCTATGGATTCGGTATCATACTTGCAAAAAAAGCGCGGAAAGGACAAAAAGCCATTTTCTTTTTTGCTGTCGTCTCTATGCTCTTTCCTCTCCTTGCATTAAAATACGGCGGCTTTGCCTTTTCAATATTGGGAATCCCTTTCACTCATTCTTTAGTGATCCCGATGGGGATTTCTTTTTATACCTTACAGTTTATCGGATATTTGGCGGATATTTATAAAAACGGACAAGCGCCCGAAAAAAACTTTATCCGCTTCTTTTTGTTCTCTTCCTATTTCCCACAGATCCTGCAAGGGCCTATTCCCCGTTTTGCCCAACTTTCCGAGACGTTATATCAGGAACACGAATTTGACGGGGAAACTATTTCCTACGGACTGCAAAAGATTTTATGGGGGCTTTTCTGGAAATTCATGATCGCTTCAAAAGCGGCCGTCTTTGTTGATAATATTTTTAATTCTCAGGAAACGATTGCCGGATCGCTTTATCTGATTGCGGGTATCCTTTACAGTTTTCAGCTTTACGCGGATTTTCTTTCCTGCGTTTTTCTTTCTCAGGGTATTTCCCTGCTGTTCGGAGTCCGGCTTTCCGAAAATTTTGCGCAGCCCTACCTCGCTTTCTCCATAAAAGATTTTTGGCGCAGATGGCATATTTCTTTGAGCCTCTGGCTGAGGGATTATGTCTATATCCCTCTGGGCGGAAACCGGAAAGGCGCTTTCCACGCAAACTTAAATCTGCTTATAACCTTTTTTATAAGCGGACTTTGGCACGGAGCAGGTTTCAAATATATTTTTTGGGGTCTTATGCATGGAATCTATCAGATCATAGGAAAATATACTCTATCCCTTCGCGACCGCATTTATGCTTTTTTCAGGCCGCTTGAAAAGATAAGGCCCTCGCTTCGCCGGCTCACCACCTTCTTTCTCGTCATGACCGCATGGATCATTTTTCGTGCCGATTCTCTGAAAGCCGGCCTGCGCGCCCTATATTCCATTATATTCCAATTTCGTCCGGCTGAACTTTTTAACGGAAATCTGTTTCTGAAAGGCCTCAATGCCGCCGAATTTGTTTTACTCTTTTTTGCCGTTATCCTGCTTCTGGTTTGGGACCGGTACACCGAAATAAAAGAAAGCCCGCTCTTATTCTTTGCCGGGCAAAAAACGATATACAGACTTTTTTATTCTATTCTTCTGCTGTTTATCATCGCGGTTTTCGGCACTTACGGATATGGATATGACGCCGGCGCGTTTATTTATGGAGGTTTTTAGTCATGAAAAAACTGATTTATCTTTATTCCAAGATTGCGGCCGTACTTATATGCCTCGTACTTCTTTTGTCTCTCCTTACTCCGGTATTTGTCCCTAAATATGGAGACACTTTCGGTACGACCGTTGTAATGGACGGCTTTTATGAACTGGAGGACAACTCCATAGACGTATTGTTTTTAGGGAGCAGCCAGATCATGACTGCCATTTCCCCCGTACAGATTTATGAAAAAACCGGGATCTCTTCTTATAACCTCGGTACGGAACAGCAGAATATGGTGCTCTCTTATTATTTATTAAAAGAGGCGCTGCGCTTTCAGACTCCCCAAATTGTTTTTTTGGACGTGTTCTTCTTATTTCCCTACAATGACAATCCTTCCCCATTAAACTCCAGCGAAGAGTTTGTCCGCAAACCCATCGATTATATGAAATGGTCCGCTAACAAATGGGAAACGATCCGCACGATCTGCTCTCTGGATACCGGACACGACATGAAAAATTACCTGTTTCCTTTCCTCCGCTTTCATTCCAGATGGAACGATCTGACTTTGGAAGATTTTACCTATCTTTTGAAAGACAAAACCAATCCGTTACTGGGTTTTTCCGTTACGGAAGAAAAAGAGCCGCAGGATTTCCAAGGTTTTGAGCCAGAAGATCCTTCCCTCACCGAAGAACTTCCCGATACGATGGAGCTTTACTTTAAAAAGATCGTATCCCTTTGTCAGGAAAAAAATATCACGCTGGTATTAATAAAAACTCCCAGAGGCGATGGGAGTTTTGAAGAGATCCGTCACAATACCGTAGCAAAATTAGCGGAAGAAAACGAACTTGTTTTTATAGATTTTAACGAAAGATCCCTGTTAGAAGAAATCGGCTTTGACCCCGAAAACGATTATATGGATTTTTCCCATATAAACTGTTACGGCGCCGAAAAACTGACCGATTATCTTGCCTGTTATCTGTCAAAAATCCATCCAAAGAAAAACCAATAATATACGACGGTCACTCTTTTCGGACAGGAATCCATAACTCGCAGAACAAATCTTTTTCTCCGTTTTCGAAATAGATTTCATAATCCGTATCGTCCGTCTGCACATAACCCGTCTGGGGAGAAAATTCTTTAAAAAACTTACTCCATGTTTCCCCCAGACAATCGCTGTCAGGACCAAAACATTTAAATACAACATAGTCCGCCGGCCGCGTATCCCATATCGTATAACCGTTAGCCGTCATCCCTGCAATAAAACTGAATGTCCGATGAAAATTATAGCTCGACATATGCACGCTTTTTGCAACCTCGGCATAATTTATCTTTTCATAAATATGTTCTTCCATATAACATATTGCCTGTTGTATCAGTTGTATAGACACTTAATTCCAACTCCTATATCTCACGTTTACTCCCATACGCCTGCTTTGGCAGACATATAAATCAGGATTTACCCCCTGTATACCCTGATTATAACGAACACTATCCGAAAAGTCCTGTTCCAGTTTGCACTGATTTGTCCCGGTTACAGTTTATGAATATCCAGCGTCTTTTCATCACTAGCTCCATGAGCGCCCCTATACCAAAACTCAAACTCTTCAAATCCTTCCGACAACAAGTAAACGCCTACCGTTCCCGTTGTTACCCCGCCAAAAAAACTGCTGCACTTTGACAAATAATATATAGCTGCCAAATAAGAGCGGTTCATGTCAATAGCATCCGCCACATAATCGGAAAGATGTCCCAGCTTGTTCTGCTGCATCCCCTGATAGCGTTTTTGATCCACATATAAAAGCTTTTTCCCATACTCCTGCTTCATTCTCTCCAAGATCATTCCATCTTCCGTCGCAAGAAAAATCTTATTACAACCATTTTTCTCAATGTTCCTTTTCGTTCTTTTAACAACTTCATCTACCGAAGGCTGAACTGCGTGTCCGACACCGGGATTCAGATAATCCGTTCCTCTGGCCAAAACGCCGAGTACCTTGTCTTCCGGTTCGAAAATAGTTTGATATTTCCGTATCACATTCTCTTGTTCAGGACTGAAACGGATATACTTTTCACACAACTTTCTCCAATATGCCGTCATCTGCGGCGCCGATACAAGTTCAAACAAATCGCTCGGCCCAAGGGGATTTTCCAACACGATCTTATTGGGCTTATCCTTGATCTGGGAAAAACTTACGCCCGCAGGCTGTTCAAAAAACAATTCCCATGCGTTGGTCTTTTTCCTGTCCTGTCTGCTTAAGAAAATATTTTCTTTCGTCTGCATATCAATCACCGGGATAAAACCGTTCTGAATACTATAACTGATCCCTGCAATAGCCTTTAAGAAAATGCAGAATAAGCCGCCTTCATCTGTAAAAAGCCGGCTGACACAGTAAATTTCTTCTTTTCCTTTATATTTTTTTATCACTTTAGCATTATGCCATGCGATCATGTTTCGTTCCACTTCTCTATAATCGCCGCTGACCAACGTCCTTGTTTTCCAATAAAAACTCAAGTTAACTCCTATCTGCCCGCTTTAGCAGGCATACAAAATTCCTTTATCCTGCCGTGCCTCGTTCCTGCTATCACTTCTCAACTGCCACCGGAATAAAAAACTTGTCCACGATCTCCCTAATCGCACCGTCTCCGCCTTTTTTCTCCGTCACATAGTCCGCAGCCTGTTTAGCCTCTGCCTGCGCGTCCGCCACGCTGAAACTAAGGCCGACCGCCTTTAAGACCTCTACATCGTTAATATCGTCCCCCACATACGCTACCTGATCCAAGCTGACACAGTATTTTTCACAAATCTCTTTTACTACGGAAAGTTTATCGACGATACCGCAATGCACTTCCTGCATCTTTAGCTTTTCCGCACGCCTGCGTACTAAGTTTCTGTCTTCTCCCGTAATAATCCCAATGATGAAATTCCTTTCCCTAAGAAGCCGGAATCCCATCCCGTCCCTTGTATTGAATTTTTTGATCTCGTCTCCCTGTTCGGTATAATACATCCCGCCGTCCGTCAGGCATCCGTCGCTGTCCGTCAGGAAAATCTTTATCTTTGCCGCCTTTTCTTTCAGGCTGTTTTCTTCGGAAACGAACCCGTTCTTTTTCATTAACGCCTCAATAATAATCCAGTCGCTGATTTCATCGATTTCAAAAAAGGTATCCTCTTTCATCTCCACCGCTTTGATTCGTCCCGACACTCTGTTTTGACTCTGCAAAAGGTCTTTTCTGCTTGTCATGTAAAAAGCGCCGTTCTCTACCAAATATCCGTCAAACTCCTGCCGTCTGGGACGATGGTACACATCATAATTGGAAGGCTTGGCATATCCTCTTTCATCCGTCCGCCAATGGAAACGCTTCTGCCTTACCACCGACAATACGCTGTCCGTATCCTCTTCGTCAAAAAGCGTAAATCCTTTTTCCAAATCTTCCCCCGTAAGCATCGGGGAAGTGGCCTGAATCAGCACAATATTGTCAAAGGCCCTCTCCGTGGCAAATTCTAACATGGCCGACTCGGTAGACGCCGTATCGGAGGCCGATTCCCTGCTTCTTCCGATCACCTCTACCTTATCCATTCCAAATGATTCCACCGTTTCTTTGATCCGGCCGCTGTCCGTGGCCACATATACTTTATCGATCCTTTTACAGTCACAGGCCGCCTTTACCGTCCAATACACCAGCGGTTTCCCGCACATCGGCCGGATATTTTTCAATGGAATGGACTTGCTGCCTCCTCTGACCGGAATAAATGCTACGTTCATTTTTTACTCCATTTCTGCGCCGTTTTTCTGTATAAATCCATAAACAGATTACGAGTTTGCGGCAAACGGCGCGCAGACGCAAATCTCATGATAAATCATTCAAAAACTGCAGATCCTCTTTCCCGTCACATGGAACAATACTTTACTGAGCAGGTTGACCAGCCGTTTCGTCCCGTCTTTTCCCGTTTCTTCCGCACGTTTATAGGCCTTGTATACCAAACGGCACCATGCGGTGTTCAGCCTGCTTACGCCGATCTCTTTCTGTAAAAGATAGATCTCCCGTTTTCTTGCCGCATTGTCCAGTCCCGTCTTGTTATCCTCGTACATACGGTACGCCGCGAAGCATTTTTCCGTAAAACGGAACACGGCGCGCTCCTGAAGGGCAATAAAAAATTTCCAGTCAAATACATAGTGGTATTTGATATCCAAAAGCAGATCCGGCTGCCGTCTCCAAAATACGGCGGGCTGTAAAATATAATACCATCTGGACAGCACCCATGGTTTTACTTTTCTGTTACAGGGAATCGGTTCCGTAAAATTTTTATTTCTGTCGCAGTAGTATCCGTCTCCTAAAAGCGCAGACATTTCCCGATCCTTTTCAAACCGTTCCGCCACATAGGCAAAAACGTCGTCGGAATAATAAAAATCGTCCGAATTGATCCAGCATACAATATCCCCCGTCGCCCTTTGGAATCCTTTATTGATCGCATCCGCCTGCCCCCTGTCCTTTTCCCTTATATAAACGATATAAGGATACCGTTCCATGTACGTTCGGACTATTTCCTCCGTTCCGTCCTCCGAGCAGTTATCTACAATAATATACTCGATATTCTGATAGGATTGGTTCACTACGGATTCTATCGTATCTTTTATAAACTCCGCCTGATTAAAGGTCGGCGTTATTACCGTAATTTTCATATTTACACCCTAACTCCCATCTGCCTGCTTCAGCAGGCATATCAATCAGCTTTTCCCGTTCCTGTCCGACCTTTCGTCTCCTATGGCATCCCTTTCTCCAGAGATACTTTCCGGTTCTCGACTTTATAAACCATATCGCAGTTCTCAATAGTAGAAAGTCTGTGCGCTATCATGATCATAGTCTTATTCCCATGCAGGCCGTCTATCGCTTTCATCACTTCTTTTTCCGTTTCATTGTCCAGCGCTGAAGTCGCCTCGTCAAAAACCAGAATCTCAGGATTCCTGTACAGCGCCCTTGCAATACCGATCCTCTGTCTCTGCCCGCCGGAAAGACAGACGCCTCTTTCTCCCACGACCATGTCCAGCCCCTCTGCCGAGCTTTCTACAAATTCCTTCAGGCTCGCCTCCTCTAACGCTTTCCACACCCGCTTATCGTCTATCTCCTTTTTGTCTACTCCGAACGCAATATTATTTCTGATCGTATCGTCGATCAAAAAAATACTTTGGGGAATATAACCGATTTTATCATGCCAGCCTTTTGCGCACTCGGAAATATCCTTATCGTCTACAAGAATCCTCCCCCTGACCGGCTTCTGAAGTCCCAAAATCAAATCCGCAAGCGTCGTTTTACCGCCCCCGGACGAACCGATAAAAGCAACGGATTTTCCTTTCGGTATTGTGACAACCACATCCTTCAACACATAATTGTCCGCCCCTTCATAAGCAAAGTCCACATGTTCCACAAGAATCTTGTCCCGAAATTCCACTGCGTCAGGCTTTTTATCGTCTCCCTCCTGCTTCTGAAGCTCCTCTATTTCCATCATATCCGTATAGACCAAATCTACAGAAGCTTTATAAAACATGATCGTATTGATATAAGTATACATTTGGTTCACGGTCGGAAGCAGTTTATAAGCCGCCGATACAAAGACCGCAAGCTGCGGCACGATGACTTCATAATTGCTGTTATATCGGATGCAAAGCGCCATATAGCTCATGATTCCGATAATGACCACCGTCTCGATCAGATATTTGGGAAACATATTCGCCATACGGAATTTATAATTGTTTCCCACATATTTACTGCATACTTCGTCATATTTGTCCGTAAAATACCCTTCCGTATTCAGAATCTTAATTTCTTTGATCCCTTCAAAAGACTGCTGAAGGTAATGGATCAGCGACGCCTGATAATTTTGGTTTTTCTTTCCCAGACTGCGCATGGATTTCTGCAATATTTTTACGATTCCTCCCGCGCAGAACAACAAACATACCACAACTACCAACGTCATGACAAGATTGGTCTTTGCAAGATATACCATAATGCATACTGCGGTAATTGCCTGTGAAACCAAAAGGCAGAGACTATAGATCACTTCATACAGGTTATTCGTATCTTCGTTGACGCTCCGGATCAGATCCGGCGTTTTCCGCCTGACAAAAAAAGGATAGGGCTGTCTCATATAAACCTTTAACAGTTTCATGGCGAAATTTCTCCGCACACTTGCCGCATAACGGTAAACATAACCGTACATCCAGATCAAATACAGATTTTTTACGATATAGATCCCGATGGTACACAAGATCAGCACAATGATCACGGAATCGTCGCTCTCCAACCCAAACAGCCGCATAATGATCCTGCAATAAAAACTGTCTTCCGCCGTCCCCTGCCCAAGCGTCAAATTAATGATCGGCAAAATAATGGAAACTCCGATAAGCTCCGCCGCCGCGCTGACCACGCTGAGCAGCATGATCAACACCGTCTGCCATTTTTCACGGCTGTCCAATAACTGCAGCAGTTTTCCTACCAGATTTTGAGGCTTGTTTTTCATATGCATTTTAACCATGCCTTTCTCTATTCATAAAATACCGTAACTTTTCAATCAATCCGAAATATAAATTTTTTAATCCGATCCCTCCAAGCAAAAGATAAACCGGAGTATATAAGAACAGATATCTTGCCCGCGCTTCAAACAGCAGAAGGAAAAGCGTAAGCCCCAATACCGCCAAGGCAGGTACAACAAACTCCATTCTGTTGCGGTCGAACACGATCCCTACGCAGCCGGCCAGCGTCAGTATCCAAATTCCCTGACAGAAGGTGGAATACGCACGGTGATATTTACCATCAGGATAATAAATATCCCTCAGAAAAATACTCAATCTGTCTTCCCGAAGGGAGACGTCCTTAAAGAACTCTCCTTCATAAGCCCAGCTAAAAGTTCCGTTATCATAGTTCACCATATTTTTGATCAGATAAAACTTGATATTTCCCGTTATCCCTCTGGCAAGGACTCTTTCCTTCGCAACGCGGAGATCGTTTTCTATCTTTTCTCCTTTTGTATCAAACTGCAGGGTAAAGCTCCGGTCCGTTCCGCTGAACACACCGTAAGTATTGTCATTCTGTCCAAGCATCAGATAATGCGCGATTGGCAGATCCTTATCCCGATCCGGCAGAAAACCCATATATTTTTCCGCATAAATAGAAAAACCGATTCCAAGCAGACAGCCGACACCTAAAAAGAGCAGTTCAACTAATGTTTTTTTTCTGTCTTTTTTCTCCAAAAAATGGATGAGCAGGATCAAAACGATCGCGATCGTTATAATGGACGCCGTCGGCTTGATCTCATATCCGAATTTACTTAGAAACCCTATTCCTATCCATTTTGCCGCTTTCCCTGATAATTTTTCAGGCGACAGCAGATAGAGATAAAAAATAACGATAGGAAACCAGATCGCATAGACGTCGGAATAAGGCACGCACATCCAAGGGGACAGCCCAATCAGAGCCGTAAATATGCACCATGTAACCAAAGCAGTTTTTACCGACTTAGAAAGCTTGCAGACAATAGCAAAAACCAAAAAGCCGGAGACATTAATCAGCATTGCGCCAATGCAGCATAAAATAGGATAATAACTTCTTATTCCGATCAAATATAAAACCCTGCATATATTGGCAAACACAAAAGTCAGCATGATATTGTTAGGAGAAATCGCAAAATACTCATGCGCCCCTAATAGCGTTCCCTCCTCCGCCCGATGCACGGCGTCATAATACACACAAGTAACGTCCCATCCGGTCTCAAACCAAATATGTTTTATAATAATGATCTGGATTCCATAGACCAGCACGGACGCCGCCGCCATGATGAAAAACAGTTTCTTTTTATCTATAACCGCCTCCGCCTTCCAGATACATTTCAGCAGTAAAAAAATACCGAAAGAGCAAAAAAATGCCAAAAGAAAATATAAGACATTATTTTCCGCCGTCCGGTTCATTACCGGGACAAAAATGATCCTCTTTAAAAAAAATATGCAAAAAACCGTCACTGAGATCACAATACCAAACGTAACGAGAATTGCTTTATAAAAAAAACTTTTTCCGCCTTCCATTATTTTTTTCACTGCCGTCCTCCATTTTTGCTGCACCTGTAAATTATATTGGTTCACAGATCCAACAATCGGAAACATTTACTCTTCGCTTTGATTTCCGTTTTCACAACACATATACCTGCATTTTTACATTTTATCAATAACAGCATTTAGTTGTCAATAAATGCACTTTTCTCCATTACCTCAAAATCTGCTCCGTTCAGATAATAATTGGTATTTCTCATATCTTCATTTTTCTCAAATTCTTTTATAAAATCCATAGTTTGAGTATTTAATTCCTTAACAGAACTGCCTTCCATCATTTTTTCATCGAATTTCCAGTTTATTTCTATCATTTTTTCACTGAACCGATCCAATTGCTGGTTGATCCTCCTACTCAAATAATTAAATACCAGCTTCGCCCTATCCTTCTGTTCTTCTGTCAAAGTCTGCAGTTCCTCCACCCGGTCCAACGTCCTTTCATATTCTTCTTTTGTAAAAGCATCCGTCGTATATCCAAGTCCTGAGTATATTGCATTGCCCGTAAGAATCACAGGAATCCCCAAACAGGCATACTCGCTTCCGGCATTACCATAAATAGTAACGACAACATCCGCTATTTCCCCTACCAATGCGCTGTTATACTCGTCAGGAAATAAATACAGGTTTTTTGATTTATATTTTTCATACAAATTTTCTAAAACACATCCTTCCCCATATTTGAGTGCCGCTACCGGATGTACTTTAATGATCCAATTGGCATTTTCTTTATTTCTCACATATTTCATAGTCTCTTCCATCCATGTATAAGTATCCTGATAAGCCTGCCTGCTGCATCTATGCGCACTTTCGGACAAAGTATGGGCGCAAAAAACAACATTCTTTTTCTGCGGATCAAGTCCCATAACAGAAATCAGTTTTTCCCGATTCCCTTCTTTTTTTCCGGTAAATGCCGCCTTACTGTCACGCACGTCTCCATTTTTCCCTTGAAACCTTGCCTCTAAAGCAGCCCCTGCCTGTTTGGTATATTCCGCCCTTTCCTTGACTGACATCTGTTTCAGCCTTTGAAGCATGATCGCTTTATCCAAATCCGGCCAATGAACCGTCCCCTTCATATTATCCAAAGACAGCATCCTGCCGTCCATAGTGCAATTAATAACACGGTTGACCCGTTTCCTCATATATTCTACTATCATGCCTTCATCATATATTAAATCGTCAAAAATATAACAGACAGGGCGGTAGTTCTTATAAACCTTATCCAAGGAATTCATAAACCAATAAGTTGTAAAAACCTTTTTAAAGCATATCTTATTTCTTGCACTGCGAATGGTATAAATATCCTGATTTGTCCGTATTACTGTATCATACATAAATTGTCCGATATTGCCGCCTTTATATTTTTTCTTTATCATTTGTTTTCCCGTACCTTCAAATAAAAAGAAAAAGGCTGCCTGAAAAAGTCCATAAAAGCACCCTAATATGTTTTCAAACATTTCTTTCTTTAATGACAAAAAACCAAAGCCATATGAAGCATAAAGCTTTTCCAGGTTTTCATTATATTCCCAGTCCGTTACAATCGGCCTGATTCCCGTTTTATCTTGAATGCCTTTTGCATAAAGAAGTTTCTGTTCCAGCCAAGGCATCCACTTTTCCACCATAAAAAGACCAATAAAGAGAGTTTGCTTTTTATATCCTTCACCCGCGCCGGCAGTCAGAACCGCTTTTTTTTCAGTCTTTGAATCTGTCGTTTTTCCTGTTTCCAAATTCCAAATTTTCTGATTTGCTTTACAAAAATCCTGCAAAACCTGCTCGTCCACATCAAATTTCCCAAGAAGCTTTTTTCCAAAAACTTTCTTTATTATCCGAAACATTAAAATTCCCTGTGCCTTTCTTATTTTTTATATAATCACCCTCACATCTATCAGCCGTTTTTTTCGGTACGCAATATCATAAAAGTGCAAAGAAAGTAACAGCGGCTTTCTAAGCAATTTACACTTCCATGTTTTTTTCCCAATTTCCGCATAATAATTCGCCATCTGTGCCGTTTTTTGTTCTTCATGGACACGAAAATTTGCCAATATGGCATTCACTGTATAAAGCGGTTCATATTTCGCCAAATTCATCCACAAAAAATAATCGCCCGCATATTGATATTTTTCCGGAATTTTCCCTCCGGCTCTATCCCAGATCTGCTTTGTCCAAAAGGTAGATTCCTGTTGAATAAATCCCAGAATCCTTCCCTCATAATACCCTTTTTTTAAATAGCGCTTCGAATAAACAAATGGGCTGTCTGTCATAATATACTGAATCTCCCCGCCTTCCCAAGTCAAATTAACTGCCGGGATTCCTGTAATCCATTGCACGTTTTTTCGTTCAAATGCCCATTTTGCTACTCTGAGTGTCCATGGCATATATCTGTCATCCGCATTCAGCCAGGACAAAACTTTCCCTTCAGCCATAGAAAATCCCTTATTTATTGCATCATACATTCCATGATCTTTTTCCGATATAAAATGCATAGGATAACTGCCTTCATAAGATTTTACAATGTCCATTGTCCGGTCTGTAGAACCGCCGTCTATAATGATATGCTCATAGTTTTGATAATCCTGTTTTTTTATGGATAGAATGCATTCTTCTATATATCTTTCACAATTATAAACCGGAGTGACAATTGAAAAAAAAGGTTTTTCATGCATCTCTTACAATTCCTTTCCGTATATCTCCATCATTTTCCCATAAACGACTTTTTCCGTAAAAAACTTCTCATAAGTCGTTTCTGCCTGTCTTTTCATCTTTTCCTTCTCTTCCTTTGATAACGCAGAAAAACTACGGAGTTTCTTGTATAAATCGTTTGCGTTCCCCGTTTGGAACAAAAAGCCGCTCTCCCCGTCTGCCAATTTTTCCGACAGATTCGGCGTATCGCTGGCAATCACCGGAACGGCGCAGGCAAGGCTTTCCACCACCGTCATAGGAAAGCCTTCATACCAAAGAGAAGGATACAAAACGGCCTGCGCGTCCCGAATCAGTTCCAATGTCCGGACATGATCCGTAAATCCAAGGCAACGCACATGCTCCATGTGGTTTTTCTCAATGTATTCCTTCACCTGCTCTTCATCCGGCCCGGTTCCCAAGAGAAGCAGTTGAGGCAGTTTAATTTGTCCGTTTTCCTGCCGGCTTTCCTCTTCCCATTTTTGAAAAGCCTCCAACAGCACAAAAATCCCCTTTACCTTTTCTAGTCTTGCCGCATAAAGAAAATAAGGGCCTGCCGTTTCCCGTTTTCCCTCTTTCCTGCCGGCTGCCGCTTTTTCCCCTCTAAGTTCCAGATAATTCGGCTTCACATAAATCTTTTCCTTCGGCGCTACGGAAACGATCTTTTCTTTATTAAACTCCGTCAGTGCGATATAGGCATCCGGTTTCCTAAACGTGCCCAGTATCCTGTGTACCTTTAAGGTAACCGCTACCGCCGCCGTCTGCGCCTTAGACCCCCTGTAGCAGCCATGTCTGACTCCCTGCCAGATTCCTTTTTGCAGGCAGTCCTCGCAAATATGCCCGTTTCTGTAAAACAATGCATTAGGACAGACAAGCCTGAAATTATGGACTGTCTGAATCAGCTTTACTTTCTCTTTTTTCGCCGCAAAATAGCAGGCGTAACTGATTAACGGCAAAGTATTGTGTACATGTACGATCTCAATACGCTCCCTGCGGATCAGTTCCCGTATTTCCCGATAAGAACGAAAAGAAAATACAGTGGTAAAGGGCAGGAAGAGTTTTTTCCATACCGGCGCGGTCCGCAGTTCGTCATTGCTCCGCACATAAAAAAATACGGAATGCCCATGCTTTTTTAACAGCTCTGCATCCTGCTTTACGACCGTATCTTCTCCGCCCGCATACTGATATTCGTTATGCACAAGCAGCACCCTGTATTTTTTTTCCATACCCGCTCCCATCCGTATGTGTTCCGTGTCCTGTTTGTTCTGCCGCCACTTTTCCCTATGCGGCTCATCATACCCGTTTCGCCGTTACGCCTGCGGCATTTCCGTTCTATCCTTTCCGTCATTCCAAAGAAAGCCCGTCAATGCATCAGCTTCTGCTTTACCGCATTCCATACCCGCTTGATTCCGTAAAATTTCTTCGTATAATGCTTCTCATATTCCTTATCCACCGTGGTATCTTCCAAAAAACGGATAGGGAAAGAAAATTCCCCGTATTCGGAAACTTCTCTGGAATTGTCCTTGGTATGGGTCGCATCCTCCCTGCCGCAGCCGATATTATGGATCAGATTGCCTTTGGGCGTAATGCCCACCCCCTGATTGTCAAGGATCGTAAATACCCACTGCAGATCCCAGGTATCCACCAGTCCCGCATGAATCTTATCCGCGTCCCTGACAAACAGCTTATACTGTAAGGAATTACTAAACAAAGGACGAAGTTTCTTTTCCGCTTTTACTTTGGGCCACTTCGCCATATCAATATCGTAATGTTCGCTCCATGCCCGTCTCCACGAAGCCCATCCCCAAATACTTGCAAAATGGGAAAAGGCATAATCGCCCTGAATGGAATAATCCGGAAGGTCATTGGTTCCCGATACCATATAAACATTGGTATCGTCCTTATAATATTCTAACATTTCCTGACAATAACGGAAAAATTCCTGTTTCGGCACACAGTCGTCCTCTAAGATAATGGCCGCCTCTTCGTGTTCAAAAAGCCATGTGATCCCGCTCGCCACCCGCTTTTTACAGCCCATATTGGCTTCGGCATAATTTTTGATCACTTCGCAGTCCCAGTCCACATGCCCTTCCACATACCCTCTTGTTTCTGCAACCTTCTTTTTTTCTTCCTCCCGGTCCTCTCTGGGCGCGTCGGAAATGATATAAAGCCTCGGCGGCTTCGCCTGCCTGATTGCTTCAAATACCTCTTTCGTCGTATCCGGACGGTTAAAAATAATCATCGCAACCGCCGTCTTCATCTGAAATTGTCCTTCCATATCATACCATGCCTTTCTCTGATCCGCTTCTCTGTTTATGCCGACTTTTCGTCAGACGTTTCCTGATCCTGCCCCTTTTTATTTTGCCCCTTTACTGAAAAGTACGCTCGTAAACGTTTTTAAGATCAGTTTCATATCCAGTCCTAACGACCAGTTATCAATATATTCCAAATCATATCTGACCACATCGTCAAAATCCGTTACCTCGCTGCGTCCGTTCACCTGCCACATCCCCGTAAGTCCCGGCCTGATGGAAAGGCGTCTCTTATAATACATACTATACTGCTCAAACTCATCCTCTGTCGGCGGTCTGGTGCCTACAAGGCTCATCTGCCCAATCAAAATATTATAAAACTGGGGCGTTTCGTCAATGCTTGTCTTTCTTAAAAATTTGCCGACTTTCGTGATCCGGGGATCGTTCTCCATCTTAAACATCGGACCCGACAGCTCGTTCTGCGCCTCCAGTTCCTTCTTCCTCTCTTCCGCGTCCGTATACATGGAGCGGAATTTATAGATCTTGAATCGTCTTCCGTTCTTCCCGATCCGCACCTGCGAGAAGAATACCGGTCCCGGCGATTCGATCTTAATTGCCAACGCCACAAAAGGCGTGATAAGCGCCGTAAGAATCAGCCCGGTCAAGCCTCCCGCAATATCCATCAGACGCTTGACCATCAATCGCCTTACATCAAAATAATTCAGGGAGTAGGAAACTACCGCATACCCTGCAAAATTCTCTATCATCCGCTCCGATCCGTCTTCCACTTCTATAAAATCAACGGCATAATGGCATACTACGCCCATGCTTTCAAAAGCCACGATCATTTCCTTGATCTGCTCGTGTCCATACTCCGGCAGACTGATAAACACTTCATCCAAAAGCATCTGGGTGCTCACTTCATAAAGACTGGCCGAATCCGCCACAACGGGTACGCCGCCGATCTCTTTCCCTGTTTCCGACACATCCATTAACGTTATCGCGACGATCTCCGAGTTCCATGCCGCCGCCCCATGAAGATTTTCCACGATTCCTTCCGCCAGCTCCTTTGTCGTAATGACCATGACTTTATTGCTGTTGTTGCTCCTCCGGTAATACACAAGCATATATTTTTTAAACAAAATATGGAAAATATACGTCACAATTACGTTTGCCACTGCAAAATAAGCAAAGATCAAACGGGACAGCAGCGCAATCTCCTTCGTAAAAAACATTACCATCACAAGGCCGATCATCAATGCGAATGTGTATTTCACAATTGCAATACATTCTACATAATAGCCCCTTGTAAAAAAGTCTCTGTTGCCTTCTATAAAAACGCTGTATAATACACAGAACAAGAGCAGATATACATACCCCATCCGATGAGTCATGCCGTCATAAATCGACACGCTGGTCGCGCTGTATATCAAAATCGCCGCCGTATAGGAAATGATCAATGCCGCCATATCCAGACAGAGCAGACTGTACGTTTCTATCATTCTGTTTTTACGCTTTATATTCTGCATATATGCCCCCATCCGTGCTTAATTTATGTTTATCCTAACTCCCATCTGCCCGCTTTGGCGGGCATACAAATCTTGATGAAAAACGCCTGCTCTTGGCGTTTTTCCGGGTGAAACTTAGAAGTTCTAAGGCAACCACGTTGCCTTTGTGAAACAGCCTCTGCTGTGAGCGAAAACTGCCGCAGGCAGTTAGAACTTCTTTTCACCCTACGCTCTTTTCAAAAACCGCCAGATTCCGTAAAAATATTCTTCCCGTGTATCTGTCCGGCCAAGTAAAGTATACCACATAGCCCCCATAAAAAGCAGTATATAATTTCTCCCGATATATACGGAAACCGCGTGGGCTTCGATCAGCGTATACGCCGAAAACATCATAATCACTAAAAAAGCGTCATAAGCCCTGTTTTTATAACAACCCCATATCATCACGCAGAGCAGGCCGATATATAGGATTCCCGGTATGATGCCGTACCAATAAAAAATCCGCAAATATCCCATGTCAAAATAGTTCCGGTTTTCGGGACTTCCAAATAACCGCCAGTATTCGATTCCCCCGCCTGTTTTTCCCCATTGGAACCTGCCGTTGATCCGGATATCGATCTGACGCAGGATAGGGATCTCCACCCCGTAAATACTGACGATCAAGGTAAGCGCCGCACAGAACAGGATAAAAACCGCCGCCAGAATATACAGCCCCTTCTTTTCCTTAAGTCCTCCTCCGTACCTAAGAAACATGGCAAGCAGAATCGCCGCGCTGCAGACCAGCAGCCCCGTTCTGGAATCCGTAAGAAAGAAAACGAAAAGATTCATGATAAAAGTCAGATGATAAGCATACCCTTTCATCGTTTTGCCATACAGTGCAAGCCCTAACGTAAGGACGGCAAAAAACATACAGTGCAGCGCGTTCGGATGTCCCATTCCCAGACAAAATCTTGTTTCCTCTATGCCGCCTCCCCGAAAATATCCGGTCACAGACGCCGCCCCGTAAATGCCGGCCACGGACAAAAGTACAATCAAAAGACTGCCCGCCAATGTTTCGTAAAAGGTTATCTTTACCGCCGTTTTTACCGGTATCCCCTTGAAGGCCGCCACAAACGCCACGATCCTAATGATTTCTTCCCGGTCCGTCACTGCAAAGGAAACCAGCCCCAGCGCTCCGGCCAAAAAGATACACAGCCATTCCTTCCAAGTATATTTCGTACAGGCAATCTTACATACAAACATCGCAAATGTGAGACGAAACAGCCACGTTTCATAAGGTATGATATAATCGCTTTTATCCAGCAGCACAAAAAGCATTTCCAAAACCAGCGCCGCATAAAAAAACGCCTCTCCGATTTTTTTCATAGATCCTTCCTTTTCTGTTTCTTGCTACCTATTCCCCAAGTTTAATACGCCGTCCATTCTTCCATGGGTACGCCCGAAATGGAATCCACCTCATAATAAGTGCAGATCAGTTCATTGATCCAATATCCCGCGTCCTCTTTAAAATCGGAATCATATCCAAAACTGTATTTTGATTCAAATCCCTCGTGAAGCAGGGGTACGGTAATGTCTTTTTCTCCCGCCGCCTTCCGTTCCCATATATAGGCGTCCCTGTTCTGATAGTCGCGGTAGATCCTCGCCGTATTGACTACGTTATCCACATAGGCAAATGCCATATAAAGAAAGAGTCCGCTGATAAAAAAGCGTTTCCCTGCCCGCACCAGCGTTTCCCCCTCCGACACTTTTACAAAGCACTGGATCACAGCCATGATCAGGAATATCCCCGCTCCAAAATAGGCCCGGTCCATCGGCGTAGGAGCCAAAACAAGCGCATAACAAGTGGCAATAAATACGAAAAAGTACAAAAGCACCGTTTCCAGTTCCTGAAAAGTCCGCTTCTGTGTCCTCACCAAAATATAGAGCGCAAGCAGGATCAGCAGCAGGATAAAAAAATTATGTTCTATCGCCAGCGTGATCTTATATGCCCTTGCTATATATTTCACGATCCCGCCGTAATTATCGTCGGCATAGATTGCCCTTCCCCTGTTTCCCGGAGCGGCCACCATAAACCCAAAACCGGTCAGCATTCCCGCCAGTCCGGCCCACATCCACGGCCGGATCTTCCTATCCTCTCTCCATACAACGAAAAGCGCCGCCAAGATCAGCAAAATGCCGCCGCCGGAAGTATTTTCGTTACACCATCCCGCGACCACTCCCGTAAAAAATAAAAGGATGCCCCAAAGCGCCGGTCTTTTTAACCTCTCCCTTTTCGAACAGGCATATTTAAACAAAGTGACAAACCCCAAAATATTCGTAGTTCCCCACAGATAGTTACATGCGCCCGTTTCCCACAATACCGTCTCCTTAAATTCCACGGAAAAGATCCATAAAAACAGGTTGATCAAAAGATAAACCGGCGTGTCGTACTTTACTTTCCCTTCGATATTGTAATAGATCAAAAGCGTCAGCCCTACAAAATTAAGACTGTTGCAGAGATTAAACACCCATTTATCCGTTTGCAGGAAAGACTTTAAGATCAAGTGGTTCACGCTTCTGCCCGTCCACGATAAATACTGCTCATATTCGCTTTTTAGCAGATCCCCCACAGAATGGATCGACCTTACCACTACGGAATAACTATAATCGTCGGACATCAGCGGGGTCAGAAAATTAAAGATCAAAATGGCGAGGAAAGCGCCGCATACCGTCGCCCAAAAAACTGTTTTTTCATGTTTTTTTAAAAATTGTCGTTCCATATCTTAATCCTTTTCTTCGCTCTGTTCCTTTACAAAAGCGTCATAATCAAAATGCAGATAAAACCGCCGCATGAAATCCATATGCTCTTCCTGATTCTCTGCGGTAATCTCGTACCCGCCCCGGCTCATCTGTTCTAACAAATACGAATTAATATCACTTATATAGTGTTCTTTATCCCGGTAATTGTCAAGATTACAGATCAGATCCGTATTTTCAAAAAAACTGAACAGCCTGACATTGTCATAGGAAAGCAGCAGATCCGTGACCATTTCCTCCGCTTCAAGCTGAGATTTGATCATCCCGTCTTTTTCCAACAGATCCCAATATAAGATACTATACGGCGGATAGAAAAAGTAAAATGTGGTATCCGGGTATTTTTCCAACAGCGGCACAATGTTTTTCTCCATGTTTTCCATTACCCGTTCTTTCTCTTCCTCCGTCAATCCTTCCGCCATAGGGACTTTTTCCACTTTCCTTTCATAGCTCTGCATGATATGCGAAAACCCGTAAGCGGAACCCCATGCCGAATATTCGTCGAAAGTAGTGCTTTCTTCGCCCGTTAAAGTCAGGAAAAGATTATTAAAACACCCTCTGTATAAAATAGACTTATTCAGTACATAAGAAACGTCGTTAAAAAGGTTGTCGTCATACAGATATTCCGGATAGTCCTCGTATTGTTTCCAGTCATGTTCCCTGTTCAGTCCATTATAGTCCAGGCACATCAGCACCGTTTTCAGATCTTTGTTATAAGTAAGCGCCCTGTCCAGATTTTGTGAAAGCTCCTCAAATCCCGCCCCCGAAAACGGTTCTTTCACGGACTTCGTCCCAAACAGCCTGTCAAACTCGCTTGTCTTAAAATTCTGCGTCATGCTCGAACCGGTAATCATAGCATTATAATCAAAATGTCTGGAAATCCCGTCGTTGATATACCGTTCCTCATACAACCTGTAAGAAATCAGGGAAAGCGGCTTGTGATAATGAAAGTACGGGTCGACGACAACCATGACTAGAATAATGAAAAAAAGCGTCCCAAGCTGCAGGCCCAAAAAAGTATAAAACCACCTCTTGGCATGACTGTTTTCCGTATCCTGCCCCGCCTTTGCAGGCTCCTGGTCCATAGCTGACAGCGTTTGTCCGTCCTTTCGTTCTTTCATGCCCTTTCCTCCTTCCTTTCTTGTTTTATTCTCATCCGTCCTTAACCGTTTTCCGTTATCTTTCCAATACGTCTAACGTCAAAAATTAAAGTAAATAAACTCGCTGATCTGCGACAGGGACAGGATGCTCCATGTCAGCAGCAGCACCGCCTCCGCCATTTGAAAGCCGCAGCGCCTCTGTCCGGTAAACTGCAATTTTTCCGCTTTCTTTCCCGTATGTTTCAAACATAATACGGCGATCAGTAAAAAGGCCAGAAACAGTAAAAAAGGCAGCGCCGGATAAGCGTCGATCACTCCCTGCAGGCCAAACCTGCCAAAAAACCGGACTTCTGTCAGTTCATTAAAATATTCCGTAAATTCCGCCTCAACTCCACTGAACTGCCATAGGCTAATCTGCGAAAGCAATACTTTCTCGTGGGCGATCGTCGGCGCCCGGAAAATGCTCCATAAAAAAATGACCAGAATAAATGTGATCCCTCTTTTCAATAGGGAGGGGATCTTTTCCAGCCCTCTTTTAAAAATACGTTCTAAAACCATCAGGATACCGTTCAGTCCGCCCCATAACACAAAAGTCCAGTTTGCGCCATGCCAAAGTCCGCTGATTAAAAACACAATCATCGTATTGACACAAGTTCTAAACATTCCCTTCCTGCTGCCCCCCAGCGGAATATAGACATACCGGGTAAAAAATTTTGTCAGCGTTATATGCCATCTGTCCCAAAAGTCCGAAATAGACACGGCCTGATAAGGCGAATCGAAATTAAGCGGCAGTTCGATCCCAAGCATCAGCCCGATCCCGTATGCCATATCACAATACCCGCTGAAATCAAAATAAATCTGAAAAGTATAACACAACATAGCGATCAGTATATTTCCGGCATCGTAAGCATACGGACGCGGAAAGACCATTGCCACGATAGGGGAAAGCGTATCCGCTAACAACACCTTCTTCGCAATTCCTCTGGCAAACGCATAGATCCCTCTGTTTAAGTTTACATAATTAATCTTCTTTCTGCTTTCGTCCCTGAACTGCCCTATCACTTCGTCATGCCGCGCGATGGGCCCCTGGATCAAAAGAGGGAAGAACAGCCCGTAAGACGCATATTCCATAAAGGTATACGGTTTAATCTCTTCTTTATAGCAGTCTGTCACATAAGCAAGCTGACGGAACGTATAAAAACTGATCCCCACCGGCATGATCAATTTCAGCAGCGGAAGATCGGCCTGAAAGATCCGGTTCACATTCTCAATAAAAAAGTCGCTGTATTTATAATACGCCAACGCCCCAATGTGGAAAATCAATACGGCGGCAAACAACGCTTTTTTTGAAAAGGCGGACATTCCTTTTTCCATCCTCCGCACGGCAGCCTGATCGACCGCCAGACCGACGCAAAAAAACAGCAGGTACTTAACGCTGAAAGCGCCGTAGAAGCAACAGGACATTCCTGTCAGCCACAACATGCCAAGCCTGTATTTACCTGCTTTATTTATTCCGTAATACCCGATCAACACAAGGGGCAGAAATAACAAAATAAATATGTAAGAATTGAACAACATATTTATGGCCCTGTTCCTTTCCCGGCATACCGGTTCTATCCGTAACCGATGTCCGTTACTTTTTCCCCCCGCCAAACAGTCTTTTAATCCCCCGTCCGCATTTTAGTACAAACCGGCGTATTCCCGCCTGAAAATGACGGCGTTTCTTCTCTCCCGCCGATTCTTCTTTTAAGATCAAATGGGAATATTCCTCCTGATGTTCCCTTAAATACAAGGGAAAACTATCGTCAATCTCTACTTTGACAAATTCCGCCTGCCTGTCGAAAATATCTTTTCCGTCCTTGATCTTATCTTCCACTTCGGATAACACGGAACGGCTGTTATATTCCTGATGCGCCGCCGATCTGACCTTCTGCGCCACACGTTTTTTGACGTCCGCTTCGCCGTGGCCGCCCATATACCCAAAATGCCAGCCTCCGTCCTCTACCCGTATCCCAGTCTCTTTTCTTTCCGGGAAACGCAGTTCGCCAAGCTGTAACCCCTGTTCCCTGATCAGCTTATAGCGGCACATTTTAGAACCGATCCACTTTTTACGCCCTACCCCTTCAAACTCTCCCGCATAGGAGAGCAGGTTTCCCGATACTTCTTCCATATTCAGGTAGCAGTAAAACATCCTCTGTGCAAAATGATAAATCTTATCGTCCCGAAAGTCTTTTAATATTTCCTTAATTTTCTCGGGATTGGGAATCTCGTCCAAATCGCTGAAAATAATAATATCTTCGTCGTTACAGTCCTTCAGCCCTCTCCCTACCGCGTTTTTCTGAAAAGTATCCCTGTCGTGGGTAACCCCTTCCGGCGTGTCCTCTACGACCACATGAATGATCTTCTCCGCAAATTCCGCAAACATTTCTTTATTTTCTTCATAATAAAGCGGTTTGGCCAGTCCCGAAAAAGTTTCCGTCGCCTCGCTGATCACAAACCTGTCCACCACCGGAGAAAGCACCTGTAACCGCAATTTCAAAATATCCAATTCGTTAAAAAACTGAAAACAATCGTATACCATATTGATACCCCGTCAAAATCGGAACAGTTTCCGTATCCTTCTAAACACTCCGCGTAAAATCTTCATTACATAAGCGACGCCGTAGATCCGGCGCGCATTCAGTTTTCCGGCTAACAGCCTGATCCCCGTAAGTTTTTGGTTCAGGCGCTTATAAGCGGCGGATCTCTCCTTATAAACGGCCAGCTCTTCCCTGCACTGCTTAGCGGTAAACAGCTTTCCCTTTCTGTCCTGATACAAAAATCCTGTGTAAATATTCTGTTCCGATACCCAGTACCCGTCGGAAACATTATGCCTTGCCCAATATTTAGGGGCAATGACGTTCTGCACCGTCTCGCTGGTAAAAACCGGAAAATAAGCAAAAGAGGAGTTGGCAAGCAGTAAATGTCTTGCATTTTTAAGGATCGCATAGTCCTTGGCAAGATCGAAATTGCAGGCCGGTATTCCCGGCAGGATCTTTCCCGCCTCCCTGACATCGTTGGTAATGATCATAAACTTCATGTCGGGATTGATCTTTTTCATATTTTCCATACCGTGAAGCCAGTATTTCTTCTTTAAATAAAGCTCCGGAGAACCTAAATAATCGGAACAGCGCAGATGGATGATACACAGATCGTCCCGGCAATAGTCTTTACAGTCATATTCCTCTTTGACACGGAGCCACTCCCTTATCTCTTCTTTGTGTCTGATATAGTAGTCTTCCGCCTGCATATTGCCGATAAGTAAAGTACCGTCCTCTACTTGGAACATCTGCCTGTCCGTCCCCGAAACATAGCAGCCGTGAGTCAGGTCATGTTTGGAGTTGCCCCGAAACAGCCTGTCCTCCTTTTCTTCATATACCTTCTGAAAATCCTCTCGCTTTGCCGGTTTTCCAAGATCCAGATCCATAAAATAAAGACCGCAGTCGCTATGAATATTATTGGCAAAATTTTCGGGAGTAATCAATCCGAAATCATATCCCAAGTCTTTTGCAATACATCTTGTCGTCACATAAAAAAACAACTGGTTCCCAAGTCCCGCCCCTTTAAATATTTCCGTTCCGAGCATCTTCCGTCCTCCGTTTTAATTTTTATACTCCGCCATCCACTCCTGAAACATCAGGATATACCAGATCTGGATTCTCCAAATATCCTTTTCGGTAAAATCTTTCCATATCTTTTCCACCACATCGGGATTTAAGATCCCCTGCCGTTCGATGGCCTTTCTATCTAAAAGCGTTTCCGCCCACTCTCTAAGTTCCGGCTCTTTTAACCATTTCATGATCGGAATGGAAAATCCCTTTTTCGGGCGTTCCATCATCTCTTTGGGCACATACCTGTATAATACGTCCCTCAATACCCTTTTGCTCACGCCGTCTTTCTTTTTATACCCCACAGGCAGCGTCCACGCAAATTCTACCACATCTTTGTCGAGCATGGGAACTCTTGTTTCTAAAGATACCGCCATTGCCGCACGGTCCACTTTGACTAAAATATCGTCCGGATGGTACATGACCATGTCCATCAGCATAATATTATGCTGCAGGTCCTCAATGGCTCCGTACTTATATTCGCTGTGTTTATAAGGACATGGCTCGGTATTTTTACTTACCTTTAATGAAAGCGGTTCTTCCTGATTGGACAGTTCGTAAAGCCTTACCGGATCTTTTGCCCCTAAAAGCATTCCTTTTGTCTGATGCACTTTATCTTTGATAAAAGGATTGTGTACAATCAGTTGGCTGCATAGTTTCCTTACCGGATAAGGCACGCTCTTCATTTTGTTCCAGATCCGGTCAATGGAATCGTACGTCACATAGCCGCAGAACAGTTCGTCCCCGCCGTCTCCGCTCAAAGATACCGTAACATGCTCCCTCGTCATTTTGCTGACTAAAAAAGTGGGGATCTGGGAACTGTCGGCAAAGGGCTCCGCAAACATTTTGGCCAAAGACGGGATCACCTGTTTTGCATCCCGGTCGGTAATATACAGCTCCGTATGCTCCGTCCCCAAATGCTTTGCGATCTCCTTTGCATAAACCGCTTCGTTATATTCCTGCTCCTCCATCCCGATCGTAAAACTTTTTACTTTCCGGCCGCTAAGGGACTGCATCAGCGCTACCACCGTAGAACTGTCGATCCCCGCGGATAAAAAAGCGCCTACCGGAACGTCGGCTGCCATCTGTTCTTTGATCGAAGCCTTTAAAAGCCGTTCCAGCTCATCCGCCGCTTCCTTCCCACTTCCCGTAAATAAATGCTTCTGCCCGCTTACCGCCGCTTCTGTCATCGACCAGTAAGGACGTATCGTCACCTCTTTGTAAGGCGCCTCCAGCTCCAGAATGCATCCCGGTTCCAGCTTATAAATATCCTGATAGATCGAATAGGGCGCCGGAATGTAACCGTGTACAAAATAAAGCTGCAGCACCTTTTCCTCGATGGGATTGCAAAATCCTTTCAGGATCCGTATGCTCCCCAGATCGGAGGCAAATACAAATTCCCCGTTTACAAAACCGTAATAGAGCGGTTTTTCTCCTACTCTGTCACGCAAAAGCCATAATTTTTTTGTCTCCTGATCAAACAATGCAATGGCAAACATCCCTTTACACTGTCTGATCGTCTCTTCCACCCCGTAGCTTTCAAACGCTTCTAAAAGCACCTCGGTATCCGAAGATCCCTTAAACGCCGTTACCTTTCCTTCGTCAAGAAGTTTTTGAGCCAGCTTTTTGTAATTATAGATCTCCCCGTTATAGCAGATTGTAAACCTTCCGCTCCTGCTCGTCATGGGCTGTGAACCGGTTTCGGACAGATCCACGATGGAAAGTCTTCTATGCCCGAATACGACGCTTTCATCCCCGCTGCTCCAGATCCCGCCTGCATCCGGTCCTCTGTGAAGCATCCTATTATTCATATTTTCAATGTCTTCCCGCCAATTACCTCTTCGATTGCAAAATCCCGCAATGCCGCACATAGTTTTCCTCCGTTCTGACCGATGTGTACCGTTTGCTGATACCGCACCGTTCGCCGATGCGTACCGTTTACTGATACCGCACCGTTTGCCGATGCGTACCGTTTACCGATGCGTACCGTTTACCGATGCGTACCATTACTGGTGTGGCGCCGTTTGCCGTCCCAGCCGCTTTTTTATCGCATGAGGATACCCTTTTGTCACATTCCATTTCATGATCTCCCAAGCCCGCTTCGCATACTCTGCATAAGGAATCCGCATGGACTTTGCATATTTCCACCCAAGTTTATAGGGAAACACAAACTGTTTTACGAAAAACTCCCTGCAGGCCTGATTCTCCCATGCCTGATACTCCCGATACAAAATCTCATAGTCCGTCAGTTTCCGCTGGTCGATCTCTTTAAAATCACAAGTATATTGGTTGTCATGCACGCCTATGGAGATCAGCGGTTCTGTGGTATAGGCAAAATTACTGTTCTTTTTTAAAATACGCATAAATAAAAATACGTCCGAGGCAAAGGTGCTGCGCTCGTCAAAATAACAGCCGCAGGCCCGGTATATGACCGCGCTCGGCGCGCCGATCTCGTCGCCGGTGATCAAATGCCGATAATCCTTTGTGAATCCCTCGATAAATTCCTCCGTAGCGGCCCTCGCATAAGAATCGGAGGCCGATACCTGCATACTTCCGCAAAAAGCCAGCGCCGCCTCCGGCTGATCCTCCAAAAGCTTTACCAGCTTTTCCAGGCTGTCCCTGTAAGTAAACCAGTCGTCGCTGAACATGATCTTAATGTAATCGCCTTTTGCAAGCTTCAGGGCTTCATTCCAGTTAAAAATATGCCCTAAAGGTTTTTCATTATGCCGGTACCTGCATTTGTGCAGACAGGGAAACTCCTCTTTCGTTTCTTGTTTCCCGATCCATTCTTCTATGCGGGAATCGGTAGAATCATCCGTAATAATGATCTCTATATCCTGATAGGTCTGCTCATTAACGGAACAGACCAAGTGTTTTACCTGTTCCAAATTGTTATAAGTCGGAATACAAATAGATACCTTTCCCAAACTTCCTCCTCCATGCCGCGGCTCTGCCGTGACATTTTCAATTTCACGCTAACTCCCATCCGCCCGCTTTTGCGGGCCTACAAATCTTGATGAAAAACGCCTGCTTTTGGCGTTTTTCCGGGTGAAACTTAGAAGTTCTAAGGCAACCACGTTGCCTTTGCGAAATGCCCTCTGGCATGAGCGGCTAGAACTTCTTTTCACCCTATGAGCCAGTGCTTTATCTTTCGCAGCGGCTTTTTGATCCGCTCTATCAGTGTCGGTTTGATAAAATTAGGGTACTCCGCATTCGTTCCCCACCATTTATGAAAAACAAAAGGACGGATATTCCTGCCTTCCAGCTCCGGAATCATATGCTCGTGGCCAAAGTATACCGCTACCTCCAAGGGCGCATATGTCATCCCCTCCGCCTCAAATAAATGCCGCATCCTGCAACAGATAAAACCGTCCTCATTAAAGCAGCCGTCTTCCGGCGTCCATGGCATATTGCTCTTTTTCGGAAATTCCATCAGCCTCTTGCTTCTGATAGAAACACTGTTTCCCACTCTGCACAAATTTCCGTGAATATCCCGGTACATCAGATCGTTGGCAGGCATGGGCCATGGGGATCCGATATAATCATAATCAAGAAATTCATCCCTGAAACTTTCCGGATTGACCACAAATCCGTCGGCATGTACCAGAAGCGCAAATTCCGTATTGACATATTCTCCAAGCTCATAAACCGTCTTATAATTAAAATCATCGATATGGGTCAGCTTGGACGTATGCTTATAATGGATCGCCTTTGGCAGCAGGAATGGCTTTCTGTGCGTTACCAAAACAGCTTCTCCAAAATCGATTCCCCGCATACTGTACTGCATCGCTTTTACGGTAGCTTTCACATTGACGCTTGTCATGGCGATCAGCGTCACGTTAGGAAGCTGCAATCTGCCGTTCTTTTTTTCCATTCCGCCAGCCCTTTCCTTTCTGTTCTTCCGGTTCTTCACAGTTTGTCCGTCCTTACCGGCATTCCGCTGCCTCAAAGCTTTGTCTCAACAATTTTCCCGTTTTCCACTTTGTAAATCATATCACACTGTTCGATCGTATTCAATCTGTGCGCAATGATGATCATCGTCTTCCTGCCGTGGAAACCGTTGATTGCCTCCATCAGCACTTTCTCCGTCTCATTATCAAGAGCGGAAGTGGCCTCGTCAAACACCAGAATCTCAGGGTTATGATACAACGCCCTTGCAATACCGATCCTCTGTCTCTGTCCGCCGGAAAGCCTTACCCCCCGGTCGCCGATAGCCGTATCCAGCCCTTGCGGAAGGGATTTCACAAAATCTTTTAGCTGCGCCTCCTCCAGCACTTCCCATATCCGGTCGTCCGAAATCCCGGAGTCCGCGATGCCGAAAGCAATATTGTTCCTGATGGGTTCGTCCACAAGATAAATACTCTGCGGAATATAACCGATCATGGCAAGCCACGAAGGATAATTGTCAAATATATCCCTTCCGTCACAGGTAATACTACCCTTCCTCACAGTCAAAAGACCTAAAAGAATATCCACTATCGTCGATTTACCTGCGCCCGAAGTTCCCATGATCCCCACCGATTTTCCCCGCGGGATCACCATATCCGCACCGGAAAATATGTCTTTGTCCGTATTGGGATAGGCGTATTCTATCCGCTCCATACGGATCTCTTTTGTCAAAGTAAGGGGTTTTGCGTCCCATGTGTCTTTATTAGTCTTGGAGCCTGCAATCGCTAATTTATTCATATCCAGATTTTCATATAAGAAATCCAGACAGGGCTGTTCATAAGCCACATTTGTCATATAAGTATTGATCCTGCTCACACTGGGAAGCAGCCTTGACGCCGCCACGCCTAGGGCGGCAAGCTGGGGAACCAGCGCCACCACGTCCGCGCCGGTACCGATGTCGACCGCCAAATATCCAAGGATGCTGACCAAAAACACGGTTTCCATCAAAATTCTCGGCAGCGCGTTTAAAATGGCGTATCTCCTTGCGATCCCCGCGCCCACTTTTCCCGTCTCTTCGTAATTGTCCGCAAAAAAACTCTCCCTGTGCAGCACTTTTACGTCTTTGATCCCATAAATCGCTTCAATGCGCCATTTGGCGATGCGGGACTGGACTTTCAAATTTTTCTCGCCGTATCTGCTTAAATTAGGTTTCAGGACTTTTGTAATAATCAACGTCATAAGCAGCAGGATAAAGATCATAAAACAGGTGATCTTAAAGCTGACGATCAGGGACACGATCCCCAGACAGACCGCGACCACAGCCTCCGTCGTCATAAGGATCAGATTGAGCAGCATGGAAAACACCTGCGGAATATCCGCATCCGTAATACGGAATACGGTAGGGATGTCCGCATCCAGATAAAATTCATAAGGACGGTTCAAAAACTCGCGAAGCACCCTGCTGATCATCCGGTTTCTGTTATTTGCAATAAAACGGTTCTGCACATACTGTAAAAAGATCATATAAATACTTTTTACAATATACAAAACCATCAGCGCCACCAAAATGACTACGATCAGCGTGGTGGAATCCTCAATGCCAAGAAAGCCGCCGATCCATACCACATAAGGATTATTGGGCTGGATGATCGCCGCCGCCACCGGCAGGATCGCCGTAACGCCTACCGCCTCTAAAATACCGCCGATCAAAATAAGTATTGCCAAAATGGCCAAATGCGATTTTTGTTTTTTATCCAAAATGTAATTCAGTTCTTTTACAAGCTTCATCCTATATCCAAACCTTTCGTAATCCTTTTCCCACGCCTGTCATGCCATAATACAAACCGATAGTAAATTCCCGGAGCCCATACAAAGAGAAAAAGCCTCGCCTTGTCCGTCTTCTTTATCCCTTCTCCCTTCAGAGAACGTAAAATCCGCCCGCGATGCTTCGCCGCATATTCTTTTACGCGGCGCGCTTCTTTTTTTAACATTCTATCACGAAATCCCAAATAAAAATACAAAAGTCTCTTTCCAAAGCAAAAATATGCCAATTCCGCCTCTTTTCCAAAACCGTTTTGTTCGATCAGACGGATCTGCTCCGCCAAAAGAGGAATTTCTTTTTCTACCGTATGTTCCGCATCCCCGCAATGCATCAGGCTTTCTTCCCTGTCGTCGCAATAGTGGTAGAACGCATGGGGAAGGTAAACGCACTGCTTTGCTTCGCAAAATATTTCCGTGGAAAACAAAAGTTCTTCGGTCCGTTTTATGATTGGAAAGCGTTTCGGTCCGATCAGCTCCTTCGCAAACAGTTTGCCCCATACACTATGAGGAATCCTGATTTTTTCATCTTCCAATAAGTAATATTCCAATAATTCTTCCGAGGAAATCAACATCTCCTTATTTTTCGCCGTGTCCGCTTTCTTTTCCGGCTTTTCCCCGCTCTCCGGCAAATCTTCCTGCATATCCCCTTTCCGTTTTTCCTCGGCGGCCCGTAAATATCCGCAAACCGCAAGCGGCGCCTGATACTGTCCCGCAAAACGCACCATCAGAGCGATCATTTCCTTTTCTATCCAATCGTCGCTGTCCACAAACACGATGTAATCTCCGCCCGCCTGCGCAAGTCCTTCGTTTCGTGCGGAAGATACGCCGCCGTTTTTCTTGTGCATGACTCTGATCCGTCCGTCCTTTTTTGCCGCCCTGTCGCAGAGCATGGGAGAAGTATCCGTAGAACCGTCGTCCACTAACAGGATTTCCAGATTTATATAAGTCTGCTCCCTGACGGAGCGGATACATCGTTCCAGCTGCTTTTCCGTATTATAAACCGGTATAATAACGGAAACCCTTTTTTCTTCCTTTTCTCCCATTCTCTCCTCCTTCCTGTGGGGCTCTGTGCGGATCCGGCGTATCGTCCGTACCGGCCCGCTTATTTTTTCTTGTCCCGGCATTCTCTCCCCAACCGGCCGTCTTAAAACCGCTTCATGCCGTCTCCGTCGATCAGAACCCATCCTTTCCACTCTTTTGCCGTTTCCCCGGGCGTGATCTTTTGATAACGGTCAAAAAGAAGGGGGCGGATCATTACCTTATCTTCTCTCACGGAAAGTCTTGCCGCCCACATACTGAACGTAGAGTTGGCACAGATATGATATTTGCATAAGCTCATCAGCATACAGTCATAAAAGCTGTCCTTTCCATGATTCCAGTCGACAAACTCGGCGTCCAGATCCTGATACGTTTTTTTGGCATATTCCGTATCATCCGAAAAAATGTATAATTTCAACGGTTTGTTTTCACTAACCATCCCGCTGTTTTTTCTCTCCTCATAAACTTCCTTCACATAAGAAAGGGCGCTCCGGTAATACTTTTCCGTGCAAATATCCCGGTATCTGTCAATGCAGGACGGATCTAAATAATCGCTCCTTCTTATATGCAGAAATACGGATTCCTCCCGTTGAATCCTTTCCGCATACTCCCTGTTCTTGAAAAGGCTGCTTACCGGAAACCGGATCTTCTCCTGCAAAAGAGGCAGAATATCCGAAATATAGGCTTCGCTGTTCCAGTAACCGTCCAAATATACCCCGTCCAGTTCAAACACCCTTCGGTCAAAGCGGTCGTTCTCCCGAAAAAGTTTTGCCCTCGACCCGAACAATTTTCTCCGCACACGGCTGAAAAAGGCCCTGCTGTCGTCCGTAAGGGAAAATCTCTCTTTCGGCGTACAGACTTCATAGGAAAGCCCGTCTAAATAAGGCAGTTCCAACGCCCGCTTTTCCGGTTCCCGCGCCCCCGGCAGATAATCACCGATATCCAATTTTACTTCCCTTCCAAGGCTTTTCAGCTTTTCATAAAGCGCATAACAATAAAGCTGATTCCCAAAGCCCCCAACCACATGTATGATCACCATATCTCTGTCCCAAACTTCCCTTCCGGTTTATCTTTACACACTTAGTCCGTTCAAATATTCCTCCCACATCCGGCACACCTTCTGCGGTTCCATCTGCTCCTGTATCCGAAAAGCCTGATCTCCCAGCCTTTTTTCCAGCTCCGGATCCGAAAGGATTTTACGGATCGCCTCTGCCAACGCCTTTTCGTCCCCTACCGGCACTAAAAGTCCGTTATCGCCGTTTTTGATCAATTCCGCCGGGCCGCCGCAGGGACAGTCCGTAGCGATCACGGGAAGTCCCAGACACATTGCCTCGATCACGGAATTGGGCATTCCCTCCGTATAGGAAGTCAGCGTAAAGATTCTGACCTTCTCAATATGAGCCGCAACATCCGACACACTGCCGGGCAGTTCTACTTTTTTTTGCAGTCCCATTTCCGAAACCAGCTCTTCTAACTTTTCCCTGCTCTCTCCCTCTCCGTAGATCACAAGCTTTATCTTTGGGAACTCCTGCTCTATCATAGAAAAGGCGCGGATCAGCATAGCATGGTTTTTATTGTCGTCCAGCCTGCCCGCCGCCGCAATAACCTCTTCCTTTTCTCCGGTATATCGTTCTCTTAAAAACAAAGGATTCAACGGATTGGGCAAAATAACCGCTTTTTGCTGTACCCTTTTCGGGAAAAATGCCTTTGCCTGTCCGGTCTGTAGGATCACGCCGTTTGCATGACTGAAAAGCAGTTTGGCGACGGCCTGCATTTTGGAACCTTCATATTCCATGGTCGGCTCGCCCCTTACCGATACCGCCGTCTTGACAGGAAGAAAGGCCGCGGCCAGGATCGCCATCAGATTGTTTTTGCCTAAAAAAGACAAAACCACATCCGGCTTATATGCTTTCCAGATTCCACGCAAAGTATGGAAACGCTCCAAAAAATTATGAAGCCTCCCCCCTTGAAGCCTTTCCTCCTCCGGCTCCGAATATACCCTCCTGATCCCTGCCGGAATCTCATATTCCACTTCTTTTTTATACTGCGTGACCAAGATCACTTCATACCCTTTTCCGTAAAAGTACTCCGCCAGATTAGCCATGACCCGCTCGGATCCGCCTTTTTGCAGGGAATTAATAAACAACGCAATTCTTCTCATTTTTATACCCCATATCCGCTTGGGCGGACTCAGATCAGACCATATACTCCCGGTACCATTGCTGGAATACGAAAAAGGACCATGCCGTTTTGGAAAAATTAGCCCCCGATGCAGGCCCTTTATCTCCCGTGCGCAAATATCCGGCAATAAATTGGTTGACATAATTCGGATCAAAAATGCCCTGCTTCTTCAAATAAGCCGTATCGCACATGTCCGTAAGCTGCTCTTTTAAAGGCCCCCGCATCCATTTGTCAAGAGGTACGCCAAACCCTACCTTAGGGCGGTCAAGCAGCTCTCTAGGTATATAATCATAAGCAATATCTTTCAGTATCCTTTTTTTAACTCCTTTTGCATACTTATAAGAGTGAGGCAGCCTGTAAGAATATTCCATCACATTCACGTCTAAGATCGGGCATCTGGACTCCAGCGAATATTTCATGGAAGCTCGGTCTACTTTACATAAAATATCCCCCGGTAAATACGTCTCCTCATCCAAAAGCATTCTTCTTTCCTGCCAGTTCTTTTCCTCATATCGGGATTCCTGCCTGAATTTGAACGGAACGCCGCTTTCCGGCAGCATCCGGTCGATAGCCCGGATGTAGGAGTCTCCTCCTAACTGCGTCTTGGTTTCTTTATCCCGGTTTAAAGCAATGACCTGCACTTTAAAGGGCAGCTTTCTTAGCAGCCCTGCCTTTTTTACCAAAGGCAGATTGCAGACGCCGAAAGTAACCCCGCCAAGCAGGTCGATCTTCTGTGCCTGCGCCACATAGTCATAAATATTATATCCGCAAAAAAACTCGTCCCCGCCGTCTCCTGTCAATACTACGGATACCTTCTCCGACGCCAGTTTCGATACCAGCATGGAAGGGATCTGGGAACTGTCCGCAAAAGGTTCGTCATAATATTTCGGAATACTTTCCACCATGTCGAACATTTCTTTTTCATCTATATACAGCTCGGTATGCTCCGTTTTCAAATGCTTTGAAACCTGCTTTGCATACTCCGCCTCATTGTAACGCTTTTCGTGAAAACCGATCGAAAAGGTCCTGACAGGGGTTTCGCTGATTTCCTGCGCAATGGCGGTAATTAAAGAGGAATCATATCCCCCGCTCAGAAAAGCGCCGAGAGGCACGTCCGCGATCATGCGCTTGCGCACCGCCTCTTTTAAAAGTCCCTTCAATTCCTCTTTCGCCTCATCGTAAGAAGGCGCTTTTTCTTTGACCGCCTTTCCGTATACCTGAGGAATATCCCAATATTTTTGTTTCTCTATTTTTCCTTTGTAAAATGTTACGATCTGCCCCGGCTCCACCTTATAAACATGCTCAAAGATAGAGAACGGTTCATTGACACATTGCTGGAACATATAACGCTTGATCACGTCCCTGCGGATATTTTTAGGAAATCCCGGATAAGCCATGATTGGCTTCAGTTCTGAAGCAAAAACCAGATTTTCTCCGTCCTCCCAATAATAAAGCGGTTTTTTGCCGATCCGGTCGCGCACTAAAAAAAACTCTCCCGTCTCTTTATCATACAGGGCGATGGCAAACATTCCCTGAAATTTAGAGACACAGGAGATCCCCCATTTCAAATAGGCGGCAAGGATCACCTCCGTATCGCAGCGGGACCGGAAAGGATAGTCCTTTAACTCCTCCCTCAGCTCCAAAAAATTATAGATTTCTCCGTTATAAACGACCACAAGCCTTTCATTGACCGAGTGCATCGGCTGATGGCCCAATTCGGAAAGATCTAAAATGGACAGCCTTCTCTGAGCCAAACCTGCCAGATAGCCGTCTGACGCCTCAAAAATCTCCTCTCCGCTGTCGTTAGGTCCTCTGTGATACATCGTATCGTTCATGGCTTTAAGCTGCTCTCTGCTTATGCTTTTTTTCGAGATGAATCCGCATATTCCGCACATATTTCCTCCATATACTGTTTCCACTGAGTCGAGATCACTTCCACGCTGGCCTTCTTCCCTATGAGCGCCGCCTGTTTTCCAAGCCGTTTTGCTAATCCGGGCTGTTCGATAAGGCGTTCCATCGCCTCTGCCAACGCTTTTACATCACCTACCGGTACTAAAAGCCCGTTTTCTTCCGGCGTGATCACCATGGCAGGCCCTCCCGGCGGACAATCCGTCGCTACCACCGCAAGTCCCAAAGCCATTGCTTCCAGTACCACATTCGGCATTCCTTCATAATCGGAAGAGAAAGCGGCAAACGCGCCGTTTATCATATCCTTTTCCAATTGGCCGCTGGCTCCCATAAGAAGCACATAGTCCTCCGCCTGTTTTTCCCGGATCAAAGCCTCCACTTTTTCCTTTGTCCCGTCAAAAGAATCGGAACCGAAAATCTTTAAACGATAATCGGGATATTTTTTATGCACCTCGCAAAACGCCTCGATCAGCATAAGCTGGTTTTTAAAATCCACCAGTCTCCCCGAATGCACCACCGCCTTTTCTCTTTCCTCAGGTATCGGATTCCCCAAAAATTTCGGATTGATAGGATTCAATATGATCCTTGATTTCTTCGTAATATAATCGGGAAAGAAATCCCTCTGCTCCGCCGTCTGGAAGACGCAGCCGGCAGCCCGTCTGAACAAAATCGGAATCTGTATCTTATCGGACAGAAAATCATAATATCCGACCGGATTGATACGGACTGAAATGAGTACCGGCATCTTCATGCCGACGGTAGCCGTAAGCGCCCTGTAATTCGCCTTTCTTGCGAACGCAATAACGATATCCGGCTTCGTCTTTTTTAAAAATCGCCGCAGATTAAAGATCCTTGCAAGAAACTTTCCGATCCGCCCGTACTTTTCCTGCTTTCCGGACAGTCCCACATGCACCCGCAAAATACGGCTGTCTATCGTATATTCGTCTTCTCCCTGCCATTCGGTAGCAATATAGACTTCATATCCCCACTGTGCAAACTGTCCCGCAAGGACGGACACTACTCTTTCCGCCCCGCCCCTTTCCAGACAATTTAAATGAAATACGATCCGCTTCATCTCTCTTCCCGCTATCCTTCCTTTCAGGTATCTTTCCTGATCAGTTCTTCCAAATTCCTCTTATAAGACTCCAGACTGAACTCTTCCGCCCGCTTTACCGCCTTTTTTCTATAGTCTTCAGCCAGTTTGGCGTCTGTCAGCATTCTTTTCAGTTCGCCTGCAAAACGCTCCTCTTCTTCTGTCAATTCTGCCGCATTGATATTCTTTTCCCCCGTAAAAACGGGCGTAATCAGTCCAAACTCTCCAAGATAGACCTGATTTTGACTGCTGCATTCTTTATAATCCCTGTTTAAAATTTCTGCAGGCCCTGTCTTACAATTTACGCTTACGCAGGGAACGCTGCAGGCCATCGCCTCGATCAGCGCATTGGGAAAGCCTTCGCTTTCCGATGTCAGCGCATACACGTCCGCCCTTTTTAAAAGCGGGAAAGGATTTTTCATCACTCCCGTAAACAAAACGTCCTCCGCCATCCCCAGCTCCTCCGCCAGTTTACGGTATTCCGTATACGCTCCCTCGCCGATAATAGCCAGTCTGCAGTCCGGGATTTCCTTTTTAAGCAGATAAACGCTTTTCATCAAATGCCAAAAGCCTTTTAAGTCGTCTTCCCGCCCCATGGAAACGATCAGTTTTCCCGGTCTGTTTAAAAATTGCCGTATCGCTGCCGCTGTCTCTGCCCCGCACTCTTGAAAGCCTTCTTCTTTCAGCTTTGCGATCTCACTGACATTGCAGGGATTGTACAATACGGCGGAGGATTTTGTGCCGAATATGCGGTTGATGTCCTCCTCCATGACCTTCGTACAGCTTACCACCCGGTCCGCCTTACGGCAGATCAGCCTCATCTTGCTTTTTTCCTGCAAAACGCCGTAACCCCGGATGCCTGCCCACACTCTCTCACGGCCCTTCGACAATACGTTAGCGATGTTGGCGGTTACGCCGAAACTATAACTGATCTCTATGGAAAGCCGCTTCTTCAGCTTTTTTAAACGGCCTATCCTTTTCAACAGATTAAAGACTTTGCCCGCTCTTCCTTCTACCGCTCCCAGACGCAGGTCGGTCAGTTCCACGCCCGATACGTCGTAGATCATATCCTGCGAACTAAAGATCACAAGAATTACCTCATGACTATCCTTTAACAGCTTCGCCGTCAATGCGCAGATCCTTTCAAATCCGCCCTGATGGAGCATCGGAACGATCAGCATAATCCTTTTTTTCATAAATAATCTTCCTCTCCGGTCAGATAGAACTGCTCATACCTCTTTGCCTGCCGCCTTACGTCAAAGCCCGCCGCCGCGATCTGCTCATAGACGTCTTCCCTTTGATAATCCGCATGTTTCAGCACATAATCCGCCCACTCTTCAGGCTTGTCCGTTATGCTTTTATAGGTTACGAGATCGGTGATCCCCACTTCCTTGGCAATGGTATCCGATACCAGACACCGAAGCCCTGCGCTCTGGGCCTCCACAACAGTTCCCGGAAGCCCTTCATAGCGGGAGGGAAATACGAAGAAATCCATCGCGTGATAATAGTCCCATGTATCTTTATGATTCCCTAAAAAGAACACTTTGTCTTCGATCCCTAAAGAAACTGCCGTGATCTTCATTTCTTCCATCCGGCTTCCCTCTCCCAGCAGGAGCAGGACTGCATCTTCTTTCTTTTTCGCGATCTGTGCGAAAACCTCCAGCAGGTACTCATGGTTTTTGGCATAATGGAACCTGCCCACATGCCCCACCACAAACTTATCTTCCACGTTCAAAGCGCTGCGCATCCTGTCGCGCACCCGTTTCCGGTAACGGAACGGCGCTACATCCACCGCATTGGGTATGATCTTCACCCTGCCGGACAACGTATTTTTCCTTCCGAACACGGCCTCCGCCGCAAGTCCCGAACAGGCAAACATGTAATCGCATCTTCGTTTTAACGGCTTTCTGATCCACAAAGTGATCCTGCCCTTTATCCCTTTATCCACTCCGGCGCTCCTTGCATGGGCAATGGTCATGGGAATTCCGCTTTTTTTGGCAATCGGCAGATAGATCGCCGCCGTACTCGTCATATGTCCGTGTACCGCCTTAAATTCATGATGCTCGGCAAAAAAGGCCCTTACCGCCTTTTTATACGCCCCTATATTATATAACCGAAAGCGTGGGATCCGGTATACCCGTCCTCCCATCGCCTTGATCTCGTCGTCATAATATCCTTTTTTCTCCTGATGTACCAGAAAGTCAAACTCGACCTCTCCTCTGTCGATGTTTCGGTATATATCCATGATCCGGCTCTCCGCGCCCCCAAGATCGGTACTTCCGAGCACATGTAATATCCGTATCGGTTCTGACATTCTCCCTTCATGCCCCTTTCTCAGTTGTAACGTTTTTTAATATGTTCTCTATTTGTTTCTGACTGAAGTCAGCATGAATTTTATCCTTGCGGCCAAACGCTCCGAAGCGGTCCCGAAAACCGTTCTCCTTACGGAAGGTTCTCTTAAATATTCCGAATAAGAGATCATCTTTTCGCCGTATTCGTTAAAAATCCTTTCATATCGCTTTTTATCCGCCTCGCTGACCGTATTGGCATGAAGTACCATTGTCGTCACGCCGTCATTTTTCTTAAGCGCGCTGTTCAGGCGGAAAGCAATGGGATAAAAAGTAAATCCGCCGTACTGATAGGGCGCTTTCCCAAACCCGTCGGTCATCTTTGTAAAGCCAAGCTCTTTTAACGCTTTCAATGTGTTCTTATCATAGGAATGCGCCGGAGCCATAAACATATCCGTTACAATGCCGTATTCTTCCAGTTTCCTTTTTCCTAAAGTAAGCAGCTTCTTCTGTTCTTCATAAGGAACTCCTGCAAATTCCGAGAAATGATTCAGCGGAAAAAGTCCGCCGCGCTTTGTAGTATAAAGATGATAGCAGCCGTGCATGGCAAAGCAGTAACCCTTTTTCCCCAATTCTGCCATGATTTTATAAAAATCTTTATGAGGCGCTTCCCGTTTTAAATTTTCATCCCGGTTTTCCGGTACGATCCCAAGTAACGGCGTGATTCCCGCCTTCTCAAACAGAGCTTGGAAAAAGTAAAAGTTCTCCCAATTCATATCGGGAGTAATATCATCCATACGAACCGCTATTTTCATCTCACAAATTTTCCTTATACCAGTCGATTGCAAGCTCGATCCCCTGCTTAAAGTCATATTCGGGATCGTATCCCAAAAGTTTTTTCGCCTTTGAAATATCCGCGTTGGAATGCTTGATATCTCCGGCGCGGTCCGGTCCGAACTTCGGTTCGATCTCTTTTCCGAGAGCTTTGCACAAGTCGTAATAAATATCGATCAGGTATTCCCTTCCGCCGTAAGCGATGTTGAACGCGTTGCCCGCCGCCTCGGAAGACGCCAGACAAGCCTTTAAATTCGCTTCGATCACATTGTCGATATAGGTAAAATCTCTGGACTGTTTTCCGTCCCCGTTGATCGTAGGCGCTTCATCGTTTAAAAGCTGTTTGATAAATTTAGGCAGTACCGCCGCATACGCGCCGTCCGGATCCTGCCTTCTCCCAAAAACGTTAAAATAGCGCATACCGTAAGTATCCAGCCCGTATAACTTTTTATATAATTTTCCGTATTCTTCATCCACTCTCTTTGTCAGCGCATAGGGAGAAAGTAAATTTCCCTCCTGCCCCTCCACTTTCGGAAGTACGGGATGATCCCCGTAAACGGACGAACTGGAGGCGTACACAAACTTCTTTACCTTGTTCTGTCTTGCTGCCTCCATCATGTTCAAAGTTCCTCTGATATTGATCTCTTCATATAAAAGCGGCATCTCGATGCTCCTCGGCACGCTGCCCCACGCCGCCTGATTCAGAACGTAGTCCACTCCCTCGCAGGCTTTCATGCAGGTATCCAGATCCCTGATATCGCCTTTTATAAAAGTGTAATTCTCCCTGTCCGCCAGCATGTCCACATTTTCCTGTTTCCCGGTAGACAGATCGTCCAGACATCTGACCTGATAGCCCATATCCGTCAACGCCTCGCACAGATTAGAACCGATAAAGCCCGCTCCTCCGGTCACGAGAAACACGCTGTCTTCCTCAAATTTTAAATGCTGATACCCCATTTTCCCTGCTCCTTTCTTCCATGCGGGCGCATTCCGTCATCCAATCCGCCACGCAGGCTCAAACTTAAAGCCTCCAATATAAATAACTGCCGTCCTCAAAATCCCCGCGGTTCAATAATCCTTTAATATCCACAAGAACCTTCTTTGTATTTTCCGTCTTAAAGAACGCATCCAGCTCCGGTTTGCCGAGCTTCTTAAATTCCTCGTGAGCGACCGCAAGTACTACCGCATCCATATCCTTAATACTGCTTCTTTCCGCAAATTCTATCCCATATAGATGCTTCGCCTCTCCCGCATCCGCGGTTTCGTCCGTAATCAGCGGATCAATGCCGTATTCCTTTAATTCGTTCACAATATCGATAATCTTTGTATTTCGGGTATCGGGACAATTTTCTTTGAAAGTAAAGCCTAATATCGCTACTTTTGCACCCTTGACCGGAATGTCCGCCCTGATCAGATTCTTTACCAGACTTTCCGCCACATATTTCCCCATATCGTCATTGATCCGGCGGCCGGAAAGAATAATCTGGGAATGATACCCTAGCTGTTCCGCCTTATAAGTCAGATAATACGGATCTACGCCGATACAATGTCCTCCTACCAGCCCCGGATAAAAATTCAGAAAATTCCACTTTGTTCCCGCCGCCTTTAATACGGACTGGGTATCAATCCCCATTTTATTGAAAATAATGGAAAGCTCGTTCATAAACGCAATATTAATATCCCTTTGGCTGTTCTCGATTACCTTTGCCGCCTCCGCTACTTTAATGGACTGGGCACGGTGTACGCCCGCCTCCACGACCAATTCGTAAACCTTGGCTACTTCGTCCAGCGTCTCTTCATCCATACCGGAAACGATCTTAGTGATCGTTTCCAGACGATGCACTTTATCACCCGGATTAATACGTTCGGGAGAATAACCGATCTTAAAATCTACGCCGCAGGACAGCCCCGATTCTTTTTCCAAAATCGGCACACAGATCTCTTCCGTTACCCCCGGATAAACGGTAGATTCAAACACAACGATCGAACCTTTCTGCAGATTCTGCCCTAAAATACGGCTGGCGCCCTCCACTGGCGTCAGGTCGGGAGTATGATCGTCGTTGACCGGCGTAGGAACCGCAACGATATGAAATTTTGCTTCCTTCAGTTTTGCGGCGTCGGCAGTAAATTCCACGGTCGTATTTTTAATGACTTCATCGCCCACTTCCTTAGTCGGATCGATCCCCTTTTTATAGAGCGCTATTTTCTCTGCATTCAGATCGAACCCCACCACCTGTACTTTTTTTGCAAAAGCGACCGCGATGGGCATTCCTACATACCCGAGTCCTACCAGAGAGATCTTTTCTTCTCCTTTTACTATTTTTTCATATAAGCTCATACAATATCCTCCCATTTTAAGAATTCCTTACTCCGGCGCGAATGATTTTCTCTATTTCTTCCATATATTTAGCAACCACATGTTTTCTGTCGAATTCTTTACGCATCTTGATCCTTCCGGCCTCTCCCATCTGCATTTTCTCATTATACCGCAGATGCAGAAAATATTCCACTGCCCGTATGAGATCCCCGGCGTCGTCCGGCTTTACGAGAAATCCCGTTACGCCTTCCTCCACGATCTCCCTGCATCCGCTTATATCGCTTGCGATCACCGCTCTTCCTGCGGCGGCCGCTTCCATGCATACATTGGACATCCCCTCATGAAAAGACGGATGGATCAGACATTGGCACCGTTTCAAGACCGGACGGATATCCTGCTGCATCCCATGATAACGGATCACACCTTCTTCTGTCAGCTTTTCCAATCTTTCTTTATAATCTTCCTCGCAAAAACCTAAAATATGAAATACCGTATCGGGATACTTTTTTCTTATCTTTTCCGCCGTTTCCAAATAAACGTCTATCCCCTTTGCTTTCTGCACCCTGGAAATGAAAACGAACTCCGTTTCCTTTCCCTCGTCCGGAAAAGGGATCTGCCCGAATTCTTCTATGTTGACGCCGGAACCGTTTACCTGTTCATATCTGCCCTTTCCGATATGGGCCTCTTCAAAGACCCGCCTGTTATCCCCGTTTTGGAAAAATACCTTTGTCACTTTGGAAAGTCCGGCCTTATACAGCGTCAGGGAGATTTTTTTTAACAATCCGCCGCCTTCGATCGCCACACCGAGTCCGGTCACCGTGCAAAGATACGGAATCTTCAGGCTGCCTGCCGCAAGCCCGCCGTATACGTTCGGCTTGATCGTATAAGTCAGTACCGCATCCGGCCTGATTTCTTTTAAGATCTTCCGGTATGCCAGAAACAGTTTAAAATCATGCGCCGGATTCGTCCCCCGCCGCTCGACAGGTACGTCTATGACTTCACAGCCAAGGGCTTCGATCTTTTTTGTCTCCTCCGTAACGGGGAGTACCACGATCACGCGGTAATGTTCCTTCACAAGACGTTCCGCCAGTTCTTTTCGGAATTTGTAAAAGGTGATATCATGATTTACTATCAATAACACTGTCTTCATTTCTGCTCCCGCCCACGGTTTTCTTCCGTTTTGCCCTGTTTTTTCTCCCGTTCGTTCAGCGCGCCCGTCCCGCCTTCCACTACGCCTTCATGTTTCCATACGCTGGTGATCGTCCTGACGATACATTTCAGATCAAAAAGAAAGCTCATCCGCTTCACATATTCTCCGTCCAGTTTCGCCTTTTCCCCGATCTCCAGCTCATCCCGTCCGTTGATCTGCGCCCATCCGGTCAGTCCCGGCAAAATATCGTTAGCGCCGTATTTGTCCCTTTCGGCTATCAGATCGAACTGATTCCACAGCGCCGGCCTTGGGCCTACCACCGCCATATCCCCCTTTAGTATATTCACGATCTGGGGCAGTTCATCCAAACTTGTCTTCCGCAGGAAACGTCCTGTTTTCGTAATATACTGGTCCGGGTTTTCCAATAGATGGGTCGGCACGTCTTTCGGCGTATCGGTCCGCATAGTGCGGAATTTATAAATATAAAAGTGAGATTTATGGATTCCCACCCTTTTTTGTTTAAACAGGACCGGCCCTTTGGAGTCCGCCTTGATAGCTATGATCAGCGCCGCAAACACCGGCGACAGAAGCGCCAGACCCAGAAAGGAAACGACGCTGTCCAATACTCTCTTGATTTTCCGATACATTTATCTACCTCCCTGATTTTCCGTTCCGTTCCTCGAATACATAGGTCGGCACAATGTCCCTGATCATCCCCTTAATGTCTCCGCTCTCTCTTTCCGTTGCCTGCTTTAATTCATGGAGCTGTTTGAAAAATACGTCTTCGTCCAGTTCGATAGGCTTACCGATATGGATCATGGCATTTTCCGTATCCTGCATTCCTTCCTCGTCCATGAGCAGTTCTTCATAGAGCTTTTCTCCGGGACGCAGGCCCGTAAATTCAATCTTGATATCCTCGTCAACTTTATATCCGGACAGACGGATCAGATTTTTAGCAAGGTCCAGAATCCTTACCGGCTCTCCCATATCCAGTACAAAGATCTCGCCGCCCTTTGCATATGCGCCTGCCTGCAGGACAAGGGAAACCGCTTCGGGTATGGTCATAAAGTAACGTATAATGTCAGGATGGGTTACCGTAACCGGTCCTCCCGCCTCGATCTGTTTTCTAAAAAGGGGAATGACGCTGCCGTTGCTGCCCAGCACATTTCCAAAACGGACCGCCACAAATTCCGTATCATAATGCTTGTTAAAGGTCTGTATGATCATTTCACAGATACGCTTACTGGCTCCCATGATGTTGGTCGGGTTGACCGCCTTGTCCGTAGAGATCATGACGAAGCGTTTTGCTCCTGCCTGCGCCGCCGCCTGCGCCGTCTTAAAAGTACCGAACACATTATTTTTCACGGCTTCGTTAGGACTTTCTTCCATGAGCGGCACATGCTTATGGGCGGCCGCATGATACACAATATCAGGACGGTATTCGTCAAAGATCGCGTTCATACGGCTGGTATTACGCACCGAAGCGATCAGCACCACAAGATCCAGATCTTCATATTTGGACAAAAGCTCCTGTTGGATATCATAGGCATTATTCTCATAGATGTCCACGATAATAAGCCTCTTGGGCTGGTGGGTCGCGATCTGCCTGCACAGCTCGCTGCCAATCGAGCCGCCCCCTCCCGTCACAAGAATCACTTTTCCCTTTACATATCCTAAAATGGAATCCAGATCCACTTTAATAGGATCCCTGCCCAGCAGATCCTCTACCTCCACGTCCCGCAGCTTGCTGATATCCACTTCTCCATTCACCAACTGATAGATTCCGGGAAGGGAACGGAGCTTACAAGCCGTTTCCTGACAGATCTGCAAAATATCCCTGATGGTAGTACGGGATGCGGAAGGAAGGGCTACGATGATCTCATCCACGGAATAAAGATCCACCGCTTCTACGATCTTGTTCCGCCCGCCGATCACTTTGATCCCCTGAATGTAACGTCCCCACTTGCCCGGATCGTCGTCAATGATACATTTAATGACCATCGTACTGTAATTGCTGGAAACGATCTCTTTAATAATGGCGTTGCCCGCTTCTCCCGCGCCTATAATCATGACAGCCGTGTCGTTTTTCTTATTCTGGCTCTTATGCTTCAAACCCCTGAAAAACCGATAAGAAAAACGGCTCGCAAAGGTAAACCCTACCAGCAGAAAAGCATACATAAAATAATAGCTCTTCGGGATCGGCATATCAAAAATGATCATGATAAGCGTCATGACCGTTGCCGAGCAAAAGGATCCCACGACCACGTTCTGAAGTTCGTTCACGCCTGCAAACGCCCATAGGCTGTGATATAGCCTGAATATATAAAACACCAGCAGCGTGATGAGCACATTCACCGGCAGCATCCGGGAAACCGTATCCAAAAAATAATCCGGTATGGCGCTCATGCCCTCGTCCAAAAAACGCAGCATAATGGCGAGCGCGCTGGCCATACAGACGCTTAAAATGTCATAAACGACAAGACATGCTCTACGATATAGTAATTGATAATTAAAGGGTTTCCTTTTCTTCATCCTTTTCCTCATTTCTGCTCGGCTTTCTTCCCATTTCTGTCAAACAATAAGGGCGCCATGGTAAGAAGCCAGATAAAACCGAAGGGATTGCAGGGGTGAAAGCTCCATTCCACGATACCCGCCACAAGAAACGCCGTCATAACGGCAAGGGGCAGTTCCGCACAGGCAATCCGTTTCCTTTTATAGAAAATACAGGCGAAGACCACCGAAGCAATATTGACCGCTGCCAGCATGATCCCCGCCGGGATCCCGTTATCATAAGCCGTCTGCAGATAGATATTATGGGCGTGCATGATCTTTCCGTCCACGCTCATGACCTCGTGTCCCGTCCAGTTTAAGTTTTCCCAATAACTTCTATAGATATCAAAGCGTCCGTTGGAAATATCCGACGTATCGAACATCGGATCGCCTTCCTGCTTATTGATCCCCGCCATCCCGTCCGCCGAGGCCACAAAGCGGTAATCCTCCTTCATCATGGAGATATATCCCGGATCGTCGGAACCGAAGATCATCGCCGATTTTTCATCCATGCCAAGGATACGCATATTGAAAGCCGCCACAAATCTGGCAACGGTCATATACCGTCTGGAGTCCGGTTCTTCTCCTCTTTCTATAGATTCGATAAAAACCTCTATGTCATAAATAAAAGGATCGTTTACCACTGCCGGTATCGTTCTCGTCGCCGTAAAGACCACCGGAAGCCCCAGCAATACGGAAAGGAACAGGGAAAGCAGCCTTTTTCCGGCCTTTGCAAACCACTCTTTGCCCTTCCCCTTCGTGGTAACAAACAAAAGTACCGCTCCCGTAACAAGGATCGCCACATATCCGGTCCTTGACAGCGTCATAAGGAGATACCCCGCAACGACGCCTACCATAAGAAGCTCTTTCCATGTATCCGCTAACCGTCCGGAATGCCGGGCCTTAGAAAAATATCTGGCAAGCGCCGCGCATAACACCGCCGTCTGATAAACGGCCGCCGTCGTGGATGTATGGAAATACATCGGATAACGTACATACATAAAATAATGATAAGGTCTGTGCAGCAAAGACTGGATCAGCATTACTGCAAAACTCAGCAAGATCCCGTTGGCAAGATTCTGTAAAAAGATCCCTTTTCGTTTCCACACGCCGAACCGCAGGAAACTAATCAGAAACATGACCGTCATAACGATCGGCCAGACCCATTTGTGCCTGAAAACGATCATAAGCGCCGCTAAAACGGCAAGGAAAACGGCATACACGATATTCACATGCCCCAACTGTTTCCTGAACAAGCTGCGGATCACGTTGATCGTCAGCACACCGCCTGCCGCTGCCACATAAATCGTCAACAGCATCAGGTCTTCTTCTTCCAGCGCACCCGGAAAGCAGACCTTATAAATGATACCCGCAATGACGACCACCACCAAATAAACGGCATTTGCTATAGATAACAGCTCTTTTTTCGTAAAAGTCGCGATCATGGCAAGGAACAGCCATATTAAAATATATCTGAACTCCACATAATGGGCGTGGTTGGAAAGCCCGTTCACATATTCCGTACAATGCCAGACCGCCTCCGCAATACACACGGACTGCAGAATATCGCCGATCCGGTACTTCGGGAATTTTTCCAAAACTTCATCATATACAGCGTCCCTTTTATGGTTCAGCCCGTAAAAAAAGACGCCTGCAAGCAAAAGAATGCTGACCTCATATACCATGATGTCCAGCAGCCTGTCGCTGAAAAGCCTGACCGGCCAGACGGCGATCATACTTCCCAAAGTAAGAACCGCCAATACAGGATTCCCTATCCTCCTGATCCAAAGGCCTGCGAGGATCTCCCTATCCTCCCACTTTTTTTCCAATACTATTTTTACGAGAAAAATCAACGCCGCCGCCAAAAGGCCGGTTCCGATACAGTACGCCGCCTTTCTCTTTTCCGAAAGCGCGGCGATATAGTCATACCGGGTTATGATATTGACATCCGGCACTTCCTCGCCGTTGTAATAATAAGTGCCGTTTGTCGTAACCCCCGAAAAAAAATCCTCTTCCAGCCCAAGCAAAGCCTCTTCCCCAAGGCTTTCCACCGTATAATAATATTCCTGCCCGATCTGTACCGGCAGATCGATCCGGAAGGAAACGAAACCCGCTTCCTGCCTATTGCTGATATCCGTCTGCACCACCCTTAAATCCTGAAAGGCGGCGTCCTTTACACGAAGCTGCAAAATCGTATTGATATTTTCACTGCATACATAGATCTGCAGATTCTCAATCTCTTCGCACTGCGGAACAAACATCTGCATGACCGGCTTGTCCACACTGACAGGCTCCGTCATTCCTGCGACGATCTCCGTACTTTTTAATGTAAGATGATGTTTGACCAGTCCAAGCGGGCCTGTAATGAGAATGACCAATACCGCGGTAAATGCGATCATATATTGTATCATTCTGCTTTTTTTTATAACTTTATTCATCCTCGTTAATCCATTTCCTCATAACAGTTCAGCCTTCCGCCTGCAATACATAACCGTTAGTAGTATATCACAGCAGCCTGTAAATAACAAATCTAACTTCTCCGTTTACGACAATTTCCTCCGCCGCTTCTATCTTTATTTCCCTTCCTTTGGCCGCGTAATACTCTTCCAGCCACACGACGTCCCGGTTCGTTTTGGAAACAAAAAAGACATGATCCTTTTCAACCAGATCTTTTTCTATGTCCCCAACCCCTCTTTTTGCCGCTTTTTGTCTATAAACCGGGCTTTTTGCCGTCCATCCGCCGCACAGGTCAAAATTCCGGTAGGAATGATCCACATCTGCAAACATCTTTTCCGTATAATCCACTGTCGAATATACGTCGATCAAATAAAAATTGTCCTGATTCTCTTTAAAATGATCCGTGAGCGCAAGCCATTCCCTGTTCACTTCATTTCTATAAGCCTTTTCGGTTTCCGCTTTGTTCCAGACTGCCGGAAGATTCAGCGCCACGATGATGCAGACGATTGCCATGACGGTAAGCCAGCCGGCCTTCTTTTTCTTCCATTCCCCCGCCAGCAGGGCGAACAAAAGTACCGTTTCCATTAAAAACAATCCGTGGGTGATCCTCTCCGGCATCCGGTTCCTTAAAATGATGTACATCCAGCAGACGCTTCTTATAAAAAGAAGCAGCGGCAGCCTCCAGAAATAACTTTTGTCTTTGTTGCCAATGGCTGCAAAAAGAATCAGTACATATAAAAATAACACAAGAGCATTATAAGGCATGAACTCTCTGGACAGCAGACTATGCCTGTAGATCCACAGCGCATCGGCCGGTTTGGTAAGAAACAGGGCGTTTCCGCCTCGTTTCTCCTTTTGATAAGCCGCCGTCCGTTCCATCAGTTCTACGTCTATCTTTTCGTCCAGTGCAAAATTATAATTGGCAAGCAGCTCCGCTTCCTGCGCCGTCAGTCCGGCCTCCTCATAAAATTCTTCGTTCCCCTCAAAATTAGGATAACCTAAAAAATCATAAACTTCCGTCCGCGCGTCAAAAAAACGATAAAAATCCTTCCATTCCTCAGAACCATACGCCGCCTTGTTGATCAAAACCGACGCGCCCATACATAAAACCGCGCTTCCGATCACACCCAGATACTTGACGCAGTTTACCTTTGTAAAAATTTTTTCCTCTCCGGCCCATTTGTACAGCCCTGCCGCAAGAAGAAAAGGAAAAAGCAAAAGCGCCATTTCCGTCCTGATCAAAAATGCCAGCACGACAAGCCCGATGCTGATCCCGTTCGCCTTTATAAAGCCCGCCGCATTGTTAAAGCTGTCGCCGGTGTAAAACCAAAATACCGCCGCCGCCATAAGAAGCGAGCAAGTCATGGTATACTGAACAAACACCAGTTCACACAGCAGCGTTCCTCCCGCCAGAAATACGGCTATAAAAGCGGCTGCAATTTTTTTCCATGATGCATCCGCAAATTTCGTGGCACGGAAACTTATCAGATATAAAGAAAGAAACTGGCAGCCGCACAAAAACAGCCCATACCACGGCACTTTCGGAAATATCCGGTAGAACAGACTGATCAGCGCTCCCACAGGGTAGAGCATCTGTATGTTCCTGCCCTCGGGCGTACCCGTATAACTTCCGCATAAAAGATCCCTCATAACCGTATCGTCATTCATGCAATAATAATAATCAAAGAAAATCGCAAGAAACAGCATGAGTATGCCTATCGTTCCCGCCGCCGCCAGATACCCCAAAACTTTTTCCGTCTTCATTTGTTTACTTAACCGCCCGTTTTTTTCCATACCGCAACCTTCCGCCCACTTTTAAAAACAACTGCTGCCGAAGCAATTCTATCATGGCGCATGTAACGTATACCGCCGCAATGCTTCCGATCATAAAAAGCGCAAACATAGGCGCCCCCGCCTGTTTTTCAACTAAAAGCCATTTCTGCCATGCATAGCGCAGGTCAATATGTTCATGTATCAGATACACACCAAAGGAGGCGCCGCCCAAAAGCCCTATTACCTTTCCCGCCTTCCCCGGACCGATCCTGATCTGGGCAAACGCCGTAAACAGACCGACGGCGGCAAGATAGCAAAAAATATGATTATAACTGTAAGCATAGGTTACAATATCTTTAAAATGCCCCGTTTTGAAGTACGCGCCTTTTAGTAAAAGAGCGCTTACAAAAATTGCCGCGCTGGAAACGATATAAAGCCCGAACCCTCTTGCCTTTGCAGCCAGAAGCGGAATCCCGAACCGCCTGTAATAAGCTCCCGTCATATACAGACAGATAAACCACAGAACGTCGTACCCTTTCTTGTCTACCGCAAAGGAAAGCGGCAGCAGGGATTTGGAAAAGCTGAAAATGCCAAGAAACAAAATGATCCTGTTTCTCATCTTTTTTTGCTCCATGGACGATAATGCCGGATTGATGAACGGCAGCAGCAGATAAAGAAACAGATAGTCGGTCACGAACCAATAATGCTCCGTCAATATCGGTAACAAATAATAAGACGCCTTGTAAGCATCCATTTCTTCCGCCTTTGCGATTCCGGTGCAAAGGGCGATAATCCCTAAAAACAGGGAATAGAAAAACACCTGTCCCCACAATTTTCCCGCCCGTCTGACGTCCGCCTGCTTTTCGATCAGAAAATAACCGCTGACCAGCACATAAACGTTTACCGCGCAGTAAAAGAAAGCCTCAAATATCCATGCCAGATAACCGCCAATCCCTTGCGCGTCAAGAAAATCTCCAAGCACGTTTCCTTTTCCCAGATAGTGCAGCCCGATGATCATACACATGGCAAGTATCCGCAAAAGTTCAAAGTTTGTTTCCCTCTCCTTCATGGGCAGCCTCCTTAAAAACCGCTTCGACGATCCGTTCCGCACCCATACCGTCCGTTATGCCGCGCAGATTTTCACCGATCTTTTCCCTTTCCTCTTTCGACATTCCCATAAGCCCGCGGATCCTCTCTTCGATCCTTTTATACATCGCTTCTTTGTCTTTCTGATAGTCTCCCGCATATTCCATAGCCGTTTTTTCTCCAAAGGTTTTTCCGGGCAGGATCTGGTTAAAAGCAAAAGAGAAACAGACCGTAGGGATCCCCATGGCGCATAGCTCGTAAAGAGTCGTACCCGCTGCGGAAACCGCTGCGTCGCAGTCCGCCATCAGCTCCCACATATGCCGCACATCACTGTATACCTTCATATTCCCACAGCGTTTCTCCATAGCCAGCAGTTCCGTTCTGCTCTCCGAAAACCTGCCGCATACAATATGAAGCGTCATGCCCTTTTCTTTTCCGAGTCTTTTTGCAAGCTCCGGGGCGATCCGGTAAGGATCGGTCCCTCCCGTAGTGATCAGGACCGAACGGAACTTCTCTCTGATCCGGTAAGGCTGCATGATAAACTCCTTTCGGAGAGGCATATAACGGCAGCCCTGCAAAGCCCTGCTCCCATTCTTTTCATAAGAAAAATCCGGGCCGTATATATGATAATTGATCACGGTGTCCGCCGGATAAGAAGGATCTCCGTGATCCTCCAGCAGCAAAAGCTCCCCCCCGCAGACCCTTTGCAGTCCCTCTTTCAACTCTTTCATATAGGGAACCGTGATCCGGTAGCTGTCTACTAAAAGCGCGATTTTGTCATCTTCTGTCTTTTCTGCGTCCTCCCCTTTTTCCGTTAACTTTCTTATTGTTTTAAAAAGGACGGGCAGTTCGCTTTCCATATCTGCAAAATCCGTATGGAGAACCTTATAACCCATATTTCTTTCCTGAAGGATCTCCACTGCCGTTTCATCCGCCAGTAGAAATGTAGTTCCGATCCCGGCTCTTTTCGCCGCCTCCGCAATGGTCAGGCAGCGTGTCAAATGTCCCAATCCCACCTGCTTATTTGCATCCGTTCTTATCAGTAGCATGCTGCCGCCTCTCTCCGGTCCATAACCTTTTCTTTCGTACCCCCGTTAAAAACCGTTTCCTTTTCTTTCCTCTTCAAAGCCTTCTATCATCTCCGGCTTTAACGGTTCGCCGCGTTCAATATCCGCCGCCGCACGTTTTCCCAAAACTTCCGGCAAAAATTTAGGCTTCATACCATATCCGGGACGGATGCTCCTGACATTTTTCCCGCTGAACATATCTCCCGCTTTCATATCTTCTACTACAAAAAGCGAACGTCTGAATTTTACATTTTTCTCTTCCTGTTTCTGTACCCCGTATTTTACGACTCCTTTGGCTGCCTCCACCGCCCTCACCGATTTTACCATTTCCCCAAATTCTTCTGCTGTCATGGAAAAGGAAGAATCGGGGTTTTCGATTTCCCTGCTGATGCAGAAATGCTTTTCTATCAGATTTGCCCCCAGCGCCACCCCGATCTCTGCGCTGAAAGAACCCATGGAATGATCGGAAAGCCCTACAGGAATCCGGAAACGCTCTTTCATATCGGCGATCGTGGACAAGTACATTTCCTCCGGTTTTGCCGGATAAGCGCTGCTGCATTTCATAATGGCAAGCTGCCTGTTTCCCGTTTCGTAAACGGCCGCCACCGCCTCCCCGATCTCTTCCAGCGTCCCGATTCCGGTCGACATAATGATCGGTTTTCCTTTTGACGCTACATATTGAAGCAACGGAATATCAATCATTTCAAAAGAAGCGATCTTATAAAAGCTACAGCCGATCTCTTCCAAAAAATCTACCGCACTGCAGTCAAAGGGTGTGGAAAAGAAATCAATTCCGGCCTTTTTCGCCTCTTCAAGCAGCTCTGCCTGCCACTCCCAGGGGGTATATGCCTTTCCGTACAACTGATAAAGGTTTTCCCCCTCCCATGTTCCGTCCTTTATTTGAAAATATGGCTTATCACAGTCGATCGTGATGGTGTCCGGCGTATAGGTCTGTATTTTTATACAATCCGCTCCCGCCTCTTTTGCCGCATGGATCAGTTCCTTGGCCCTCTCCATACTGCCCGCATGATTGCCTGACATTTCCGCTATGATATAGGCGGGATGCCCATCCCCTATCGCGCGGCCGTTGATTTGAAAACTATGCATAAATCGGTCTCCTTTCCTGCCGGCGCACCTGCCGCATTTGTCCAAGCGTCAAACCGGTACGCTAAAGTGTGTTTGAAAAATCCTTCCCGTCATCTGCCGCAGTAAACCGCGTCTCCGAAACGTTAAATCAGTCTGCGCAGAACCGGCGCTTTTTGTAAGATCAATACCAATACCGCCGTAACTGCCGCGACCAAAACCACTACTGCCGGAACTGCCAGAAAAGCGGGGGCAAAAAGAGTGTCTAAACCCGCCAGATTCAAAAGATGCAGGATAAACGGATGTAATAGGTAAACGCCGAAAGTAAGCGACGCCCCTTTTGAAAGCCATTTATGTTCTTTCACTTCAATATGTTTACATAATATAAAAATACAGGTACAGGCCACGAACGCATTCACTGCCATGGTATCGTTTAAAATAATGGAAAGCTCTCCCGTCTTCTCCGAATAAAAATTACAAACATAAACTTCAACCGCAAAGCTAAAAACCGCAGCCGCCGCCACTATTCCCAAATACTTCGGTTTCAGTTCCGGCAGAAATTCATGAAGCGTATGTCCCAAGATAAAATAACCGATATAACCGAGAAACATCACATTGGGAAAGTGTCCATAAAGGCTTGCCACAATCGTTTTATAAGGAAATTCAAATTTAAGCGCGGTAGGCAGCACGATCCCGATCCCAAAAAACAGCAGCAAAAACAGAACGCATTTTTCCCTATCCTTCGTAAATTCCTTGATAAACGGAACGATCAGATACAGCGAGATCATCATCGGCAGAAACCAAAGATGATAGATTCCCCTGCTTAACAGGCTTTCCAGTACAATCTCCTGTTTTATGTTTTCAAAATTCCACGCCGCGCCGCTTTCTATAAAATTGACCGTATTATAAAAAAGAAACCAGAAAAAATAAAGGACCGCCAATCTGCCCGCTTTTTTCAAATACAGATCTTTCACGCCGTAAAAATGTTCCTCCGACAAAATAAGGCTGCCGCTGATCATCACAAACAACGGGACGCCCAATATGGAAAAACAGTCAAATCCATTCATTATTTTAAAATTTACGCTTCTAACATCCAGCGTTTCCAGACAGAGCGCCGAAACATGGACGCCCACCACCATCACACAGGCTATGATCCTTACGAGATCAAGATAAGCCGTTCGTTCTTTCTCCATAGATGCTCCCGTCCGTATGTCATTCTTTCTGTTCCAAAAGAATACGGTACTTCATCTCCGCAATCTTCCAGTCTTCTATCGTATCGATGTCCTGCACCGTCATTTCCTCCATAAAGACCGGAAATGTATTCTGCATGATCATTTTTCCTTCTTTCAGAAACCGTTCCGTATTCAGGCAGTAAAACTGCCCGCAGTCATGATACAGCGGTTCCAGATCCTGAGAACGGCAGTTCATATATTCTTCCCATTTTGCCTGAAGCCGCCCGTCCCTTACCGCAACGCAGCGTTGGGGCGGAAAGGAAAATCTTACCACCGGCATCACGCTGTCCGCATGGTTCTCTAAAAGGATCTCCATTGCCTCCTTCAGCTTTTCTCCGGTTACAAAGGGCGCCGTCGGATAAATACAGCAAATATGGGTAAAATACTTTCCCCGTTTTCCATACTCCTCCAGCACTTCTTTTAATACGTCGGCCGTCGTAGCAAAATCATCCGACGTTTTGGCGCTCCTAAGAAAAGGTACCTCCGCGCCATAATCTTTCCCGACCCGGGCAATCTCTCCGTCATCCGTAGAAACCATGATCTCGTCAAATATTCCCGCTTTTTTAGCCGCTTCGACGGAATAAGCCAGAATCGGTTTCCCGCAAAATTCTTTGATATTTTTATGAGGAATTCTCTTGCTCTGTCCTCTGGCCGTGATGACCGCAAGCATATCTATACTTTTGTCCGACATTTTCTTCCTTTCCTCCACATTATCATAACCGCATCCCCAATCCTTACTTCATCTTAAGGTTTCCTGTACGCCGCAACTACCTTTTCCACCCCACGGATCACACTGTCCACATCTTCATCCGTAAGAGAATAGTAGAGGGGAAGGCTCAATTCTTCTTCATAGAGCTTCTCCGCCTCCGGACATAATCCCCGCTTATAGCCGAGTTTTTCATAATAAGGCATATAGTAGACAGGAATATAATGTACGTTGCAGCAGATGTTCTCCGCTTCCAAAGCCCGAAAGAAACCCAACCGGTCTACGGAAAGTTTTTCCGGTCTGATACGCAGGATGTATAAATGTCTGGTGGTATCCGACTCAGGGATCTCTTCCTGCACAAAAAGTTCCGGTATTTTTTGGAAAGCTTCGTTATATTTTGCTACGATCTCTTTTCTTCTCCGGCTGAACAGCGGCAGCTTGTCAAGCTGGCTGATCAGCAGCGCCGCCTGTATATCCGTGATCCGGTAATTCCATCCAAGATCCAGCATTTCATAATACCAGGGGCCTTCGCTTTCCCTCTGCATCAAAGAAGGGTTTCTCGTAATACCGTGGGTGCGGTAAAGGAGCAGTTTTTCATAAAGCTCCCTGTTGTCGGTGAGGACCGCGCCCCCCTCTCCTCCTGTCACCGTTTTGACTGGATGAAAACTGAACGTAGTCATGTCGGCAATAGAACCGACCGGCTTTCCCTTATATTTTGTGCCGATAGAATGAGCTGCGTCTTCAATCAAAAACAGACCGTTTTTGCGGCAGATGTGAAGCAGCTCGTCCAGCTTCGCTGCCTGTCCCGTAAAGTCCACGGCAACTACCGCTTTCGTATGCGCCGTTACCTTTTTTTCCACTTCCTCAGGGGATATATTATAAGTTTTCGGATCGATGTCGGCAAAGACCGGCATCCCGCCGCAATAACGGGCGCAGTTTGCGCTTGCCGCAAAGGTCATCGGCGTAGTAATGACCTCGTCCCCCTCGCCGATTCCGGCTGCAAGACAGGCAATATGGAGAGCTGCCGTTCCGTTACTGACCGCCACCGCATATTTTGCGCCTGTAAGCCGGCAGAGCTTTTCTTCCAGCTCTCCGATTTTCGGCCCGCAGGTCAGCGCTTCGCTGACAAGCACTTGGGAAACCGCCTCCACGTCCGCTTCGTCTATATATTGATGTCCGTAAAATATCTTTGTCTCCCTTACCGGTTTTCCGCCGTTGATCGCCAATTCTTCCATAGTTACTCCCATCCGTCCGCTTTTGCGGACACTTAAATCAGAGCGGTTGAACGTGTATTTCTTCCAACCTTTCCTCTCTCTGTACGATAAGGGACAGCTTTGACCGTCCCTCTTCCTATATGTCAAGTATCTTTTCTTACCTGCAAACATAGGGAAATGCAAACCTGCTTAATGTGCGTCTACGGTTTTCAGTAATTCCCTGATCTGTTCCACGCTCAGCCATTCCGCATTATTGCCCGAACTGTAGGAAAATCCTTCCGGTACTTTTTTTCCTGTAGGAACCGGGCGTTTTTTCTCACTCCATACCATTTGCGGATAAACGATAAAATGTTTGTCATATTCATAAGTGGTCAGGGAATCTTCCACCGTCACCATGATCTCATGAAGCTTTTCCCCTTCTCTGATACCGACCTCCGGCTTCTGGCATCCGGGCAGCATGGCCTCCGCCAGGTCCGTTACTTTGAAAGAAGGGATCTTACTGATAAAAGTTTCTCCTCCTCTGGCCTCTTCCAAGGCTTTAATGACCAGCTCCACTCCCTGCGTAAGACTGATCCAAAAACGGGTCATGCGATAGTCGGTAATTGGCAGCTCTTTGCCACCGTTGTCGATGATATTTTGGAAAAATGGGATGACAGAACCGCGGCTTCCTGCAACATTGCCGTAACGCACGATGGAAAAACTAATATCTTTATTTCCCGCATAGGCGTTGGCCGCAACAAAAAGCTTGTCGGATACTAATTTCGTACCGCCGTATAAGTTTACGGGATTAACGGCTTTATCCGTGGAAAGAGCCACTACTTTTTTCACATTACTGTCCAAGGATGCGTCGATCACATTCTGCGCGCCGTTAATATTGGTCTTGATCGCCTCGTTAGGGTTATACTCGCAGGCAGGCACCTGCTTTAAAGCCGCCGCATGGATGACATAATCCACGCCTTCCAACGCCCGCTTTAAACGGTCTTTGTCGCGCACGTCCCCAATAAAGAAACGTAGTTTTTCCTGATACCGTTTAAAATCATTTGCCATAATAAACTGTTTAAATTCGTCGCGGGAATAAATAATGATCTTTTTCGGTTCATAATGCTCCAATACATATTGTGTAAAGCACCTCCCGAAAGAACCTGTCCCGCCTGTAATCAAAATTGTTTTATTATTTAACATAGATTCCTCATTTCCGCGAATTTTTCGCAATATTTTCTGCAACGTTTTCTGTCCGGTTTATACGTTTTACTTTGCTTGCCCTTCTCTTATCACAATTTATTCCTAAAACACCTTATTTTACCATAACGCGGCGGTAAATTCCAGTGGTCCGCTTACTTTCCTGCATACTTTCCTGTAATCGCCCGTTATCTTCCCGCGTGTTTCCCCCTTGTGTACATTCCTGCTGCCTCCGCCTTACGGCAGAAGAAAGCAGAATCCGGCGGACTGACACGTTTACCGGAATTTCTCCCGCAGCCGCCTGCGCACTTCTCTGTATCCGTTTAGCGCCCTATAATAGATCAGGAACAGTACGGAAGACCTCATATGACAGCGTATCAGTCTCTTCTGCTCTTCGTCATAGGCCTGTATATAGTAAGGATTTCTCTGAAAATCGGGAAACTCTTCTCTCATCCCGGCCTCCATTTTCTTCAGAAAACCGATCTTGACCCGCTCTTTTCCCACTACATAAGAAAATAGCGTGTTTACATAATACAGTTCCGTAAAACGGTATTCCAATTCCTGTTTATAGGGTTCGTAGAATCCCGCCTTTTTACACCACTCCACCAGCATTTTTCCTGTAGTAAGCCTGTCCTCGCATTTGGAAAGGCTGATATGATGAACCGTAGACGCGTCATGCTGGTAATAATAATAGAGCGGCTCGTCTACCAATTCAAAATGCTTAAAATGCAGCATCCATACAGGCGCGGCGCAATTATCCTCATAGAAGACTTTTTCAGGAAACCGCAGGCCATATTTGTCGATCACTTCCTTTTTATAGATTTTGATGACCATGCTCCCCGGTCTTTTCATCAACAGTTTATACTGTGCCGGCCCTAAGATCCCCGTCTGCTCCTCCGTATTATTGACGACAACCCTTCCCGGTTCCATAGATTGTTTCCCCGTGATCTGGTATTGGCAGCCTGTCACATCGGCTCCGGTCTCTTCCGCCTTTCTTAAAAGCTTTTCATACATATCGGAGGCCGCAAAATCATCGCTGTCAAAAAAGCCCAGCCATTCTCCCTTTGCATACCTGATTCCCAGATTTCTGGCCGCCCCCTGTCTTCCGTTTTCTTTTGTCTGCAACACCCGTATTTTTTCAGGATGCCGCTCTTCATATTGTTTTAGTATCTGATAAGAACCGTCGGTTGATACGTCGTCCACACAAAGAATTTCATAATCTTCCGCCGTCTGCGCAAGCAGTGAATTTAAACAATATTCCAGTTTTCCTCCTGCCGCCATATTATAGACGGGTACAATGATCGTGAGTTTCATATATGCCTCCATAGTACGGGACCGGTTATCCTTCCTCTTTTTATCGTTCCCGTGCGATCTTTCCATTTTCTACGCGGTAGACCATGTCACATTTTTCAATAGTCTGCAGCCGGTGCGCAATAATCACAAGTGTTTTCCTCCCATGCAGCCTGTTGATTGCCTCCATGATCGCCCCCTCTGTCTCATTATCCAGCGCGGAAGTAGCCTCGTCCAATATCAGAAGCTCCGGATCGTTATACAAAGCCCTTGCAATACCGATCCTCTGTCTTTGCCCGCCCGAAATACGGATGCCTCTTTCCCCCACGCCGGTATGCACCCCTTCCGGGAGTCCTTTTACAAATTCGTCAAGCTGCGCCTCTTTCAGCGCATACCAAAGTTTATCTTCGTCGATCTCTTCTTCCGGCACGCCAAAGGCCACATTCTGTCTGATATCTGTATTAAGCAATGTGATCATCTGCGGAATATACCCGATGTTCTTCAGCCACTCCCTATAATGTTCCATTACATTTACGCCGTCCGCCGTAATGTTCCCTTCTTTCAGTTTTAAAAGCCCTAACAGAATATCTACCACGGTAGTTTTTCCGGCTCCCGAGCCGCCCACGATACCGATGGAAGTACCGACCTGAATCGTCAGGTCCGCCTTGTCAAAGATCAGCTTCTCCGTATTCGGATAAGCGTAAGTAATGCCCTGCAGCCTGATCTCCTTTGTAACGGGAAGTTTTTCACTAGCCTCCTTTGCATAGGACATATCCACTTTTTCCTCGCTGATATCTTCTACCAGATTATCGCTGACATTCATAAAGAACGGCTCGCAGTAAGCAATCTGGGTCAGCTGGTTGTTGATTCTGCTGGCGGAAGGCATGAGACGCATGGCGGCCGTTGCAAACGCGCCCAAGATCGTGATCATATCCGCCACATTTACATCGGCAAGCACCAGTACCAGCATATATGCCACCATACCGGCAATACAGACCGTCTCGATCAAAAGCTTAGGCGCGCTGCTGAAAAGATTCAGACGTTCCATTGCCGCCACAAAACCACGGCCCTGCTTCATGTATTCCTTTACAAAATACTGCTCTTTTCCGGCGACTTTCACTTCTTTAATCCCGCATACTGCCTGTGAGATCCATTCATACATAGACGCGCCGTAATCCTGATTTTCTTTTCCAGTACGGTTCATGATCGGTTTGATGATTTTTTTGATCACAAGCAAAGTAAGTACCAAAAGCGTCGCGATCACTACCGTCATAAGCGGATCCATGGCAAGCAGTACTACTCCCAACGTAAGAAAAACGATCGTCTCGGAGACCACCTGCAGCAATGCGAGGATCAGACCGTACATATTATTTACGTCCGCAGCGATACTTCTTTGGATCACCGCCGTATCCGCATTTAAAAAGTATTCGTAATCTTTTTTAATATAGCTTTTTAAAAGCCGTTGGGCGGTATAAAACTGATTCGTGTATACAAAATGATACATCCTTTTCTGCTGAAAGAACAAAAACAGGTTTTTACATATAAACGCAAGGATCAGCGCCGTCATCACGACAACCGTAAGCTGTTTCGGAGTCGTAATATGGAAGACTTCATAAAACTTTGCTACAATCTCATATTTTTCCCCGAATCTCTCCATAGAATCAGGAGACAGGATCACTGAAATAACAGGAATCACAAGGCCGATACTGAGCGCCTCCAATATAGCCCCGATCAGCATCAATACCAGTAAAACCCCCATCTGCTTTTTTTGGGATTGATTCATCAACTTCATTAATTTGTTATAGATTTTCATTTTTGCTCCCATCTGTCCGCTTTTGCGGATACTCAAATCATGGAGGCTGAAAGCGTATTTCTTTCAACCTTCCAAATATGCTGCCTACGGCGTCAGTGCCGGGTTTTATATGGCCGCATTATAATTATGCAGTTCGGGATCCTCATAAGCATCCCAAAAAGATTGTCCCAGATTAATCTTTTCATCGGCGAAGTCTATAGTATCCAGCGCCGTAGTCACTATAGAGATGGCCAGTTTAAAGTGCGTTCCCTCTATAAAATTCAAAACCTCGATAGGAAATTTCCCCTTAATGACCGTACACTCGGGAAACAAAGTCTCATAGTCCACCGTATCCCTTGGGTGCGGCTTGATCACCACATGGCATCCTTTCGCATAATCCCTGATAATATCTTTGCAGATCTGAATCCTTGCTTCTAACGACCGGGGATGGGGCTGGGACAAAAACAGCATACAGTTTCCGTCCTTGGCCTTATTTCCCAGTTCTTCCATAAACTGCCCGGCGTCGGGCATAAAAACCTTTAATATCATCTTTCTCTGACTGTCGCTTAACGCCAGTTCCAACGGCTTTCTCGGCACCTCCACATATTTCTCATAGTCATATTTCAGTACGGAACGGTCGTTGACTTCCATATCCAGACAGTATTTTCCATATCCGTTCTGGATAAAAATGATATTTCTCTTTGCCAAAAATGCCTTTAGTCCGAAATGTCCCCTGTTTTCATACCGGGCCCCATCCAAATACTTCAGACAGTCCAGCCCGTCCTCCATGGCATGATAATAAATATGCTTATAACTCAAGTACCAGCCGATCGGATCCCAGTCACAGTATACATAAATATCTCTATACTGCTTAAAATCTATCGTAATATACGGTTCCATCTTTTGGGGATGCTTCTTTGTCAGAATGATCCGGTTAACCATATGCCACACGACATTATTATGGGATTTCTGATACTTTGCAAGCTCCGGAAAGTCAGACGCCTTTCTTTCATCCAAAATATGCACTTTACGGAACATCCCGCAGGCTTCTAACTGCTCTTTCAGATTTCCAAAATCCGTGGACATTTTACTTAAAGCAATATCAGCCCTTCCCTGCTCTTCCTTCGGACGATTGCATTCTTTTAATAGCGTCACATATACATTATAAAAAGTATGGCAGACGTAGATCCTGTCGTACTTTGTTTTATTTTTTTGCATGATTACTGTCCTCTATATAATACTGGGCTTTATATAATTACTGCGCTCTATATGATTACTGCGCTGCTGTCTTCTGCATTTTTTACCGTTTTCCCGTGAAAATCTTTTGTATCTTTCCCGCCAGCTTATATTGCAGAGTATAGCGGTTAAAAGGCCGTTTCACAAGCCTTATCCCTGCAATGCGCGCGCTCTTTTTCCTATCCGGAAACTGTTTTTTCTTTTGGTAATAACGATAAAAATATTCCATGGCATGTTCCTTTTCATCCGGAAGATGCCAGATACAGACGGGGTTATAAACCGCGTTCATACTGACCAGATAAAAATTGTTCGTCCAATAGCGGTAAATATAAGGTATGGCGGCAATCACTTCCGGGGTATGGCATTCTTTTCCATCCTCCTGTGCCGCATCTTGGGATACTGTTCCTCCCCGCTCCGCCGCGCATTCCCGGGACGCCGTTTCCCCCTGCTCCGCCGCACGCTCCCGGGACACCTGCATTCTTGCCGCGGCAATGGAAAGGATCGTTTCGTCCCCGGTATGATCGTCCACACAAAAGTCCTTTTCTTTCATCCTTTCATAAACGGATCTGCATTCTCTCAAAAAATACCGCAGCGCCTGTCTGTTTCCGCAGACATACTCGCCCCCGTAATGCACGATGTTAATCTGTTCTTCATACAGCTTTACATAGTCGGAACGGATCCGTTCTCTGTCATGATGATGGTAAGAATGGCCAAGAGGATATAAAATAACGCCCGTTTCGCATTCCTCCCACATCTCGCGATAGCCCTGCATGGTGATCGTATCCGCATCCAGCAGCAGGAAGTTCTCATAGTCCTCTTCCTCCGTCACATGAAAAAGCGCGCACAGCTTAAAAAATGCAAGCGACCACACAAAGTTCTCAGGCATGACATAAGAATCGAAATCTATTTCCTTTATTTTGATATTTTCCCTTTCAAATAAACTCTTATATGGCTCCGGAACCGCTTTATTCACCACGAGCATTACCGTGTCTTCAGGATTGTGGATGGCTGCCGATCTCAAAGAAACAAAAATATTCTCCATATATAATGCTAGTTTTTTTTCATCCATTTTTCCTGCAAGCTGCATCGAAGTCTTATAGTTTTCCTTAAACGCAAATGCGTTTATAATCAGATTTGACATAATTCTCCTCATCTACACGCTTTGGCGCCATTTTGGTTTTTTATATACAAATATCCCTTCCTCGGTGAAATAACAGGTGCTATACTGCACGGGCCCGACGAAGGCGGCGTAATCTTTCCTGAAAGAATCCCTCTGCAAAGCCCTAACAGCCTGCCTGCCGCCGTTTTTTCATTCCATTCTTGTTCAATATGCCGATAAGAAGCACGGCCGAACGCTTCTGTCATGTTCCGATCCGACGCCAGCTTTTTTCCCATGCGGATAAATTCCTCTTCATCCCCTGTACGGTATACATAGCCGTTCTCGCCATCCTTTAGAAGATAAGGCGCCGCGCCGATACCATGTCCCGCAATCAGCGCGCATCCGCTATTCATGGATTCATTGACTACCGCGCCCCAGCCTTCCCTGTAATCGCTGGTAAAAAGAAAAATATCCGCCTCTTCCATCTCTTCCCGTACCTTTTCCGGGCTTAAGAAACCCAAAAACCTGACTTCGTTTTCCAAATCTTTTTTCCGGATCTCTGAAAGAAGCGCGTTCTTTTCTTCTCCGTCCCCTATCATATACAATTCAAAAGAAATCCCCTCCGCTTTCATCGCCTCCGCCAAATGGACCGGATATTCGGGATGCTTCAAAGAAAGAAATCTGGCGGCAAAAAGAAGCCGCACTTTGCCCGTTCTTTCCCTGCGTTCTCTTTTCTTTTTCATTAATTCCTCTATATCCTGCTCTTTAAATGCGGGAAAATATCCAAAACAGTACTTTTTATTCGGATAAGCCCCGATCAGCGCAAAATCCGACGCCACATAGGCGCCCGCACACAAAAGATAGACAGGCGCGTTCCGGTAACGGATGTGATCATGATATTTTTTCCGAAGTCCTTTGGGAGAAACCGCCTTCCACTGTCCCTCCCTGTATATACGCTCTGAATACCGTATCACCGGCTTTCCCGCGCGAAGCCGTTCTTCTATATAGGTTTCGTCCTCTACCCCGCCGAAGATCACGATATCGCTTTCCCAGATAATCCGCCTGCAAAGTTCCTCTTCTTCATAAAAGCACTTAGCATAAGGAATCTTCCCGATGTCCGTCCCCCATCCCATGGCGACCCGTTCTCCTTCCATCGGCATTGTCTGGATAAAACAATAATTTTCTCCCAATTCTTCGTACAGCCTGTCTGCAAGCGGAATCTGATGATGATTGATATAATTAGATACAAAGGTTAATTTCATGGTAAATCTCCAAAAGTCGTCTATAATTTGTCCCGGCATCATGGGTTTTGCCTGCACGCCTCTTTCCTGCTGCCGAAAGCCTGTCCGCAAGCTTTTCATCGGCAAAAATGCGCACAATCTGCTCCGCAAGCGCATGTTCATCCTCCGTCGGATAGAAAAGCCCTTCCTTTTCTCCCTCCAGAAGGCTCGGCACGCCTCCTGTTTCACTGCTTACCACCGGCACGCCCAGCAGCATTGCCTCGCCTACGGTATTGGAAGAATTTTCCAAAACCGACGCGGAAAGGAACACATGACTTTTTAAAAGCCGTTCGCACATTCCCTCCGCATCCAGCCTTCCTAAGAAAACAACATGCTCCTCCAAATGATTTTGTCTGATCAGCTCCAACAAATATTTCCCATACGTCCCGATCTTAACCTTCTCTTTGAAAGACCCATACGCCGTTATTTTATCGCCTGCCACATACATTTTGGCATTGGGATATTTCTCCAGCACCTTCGGAAATGCCCTGAGCGCAATATGAAGCCCCTTGATCGGATAATTTCCCTGACTTACAAAGACAGAATATCTCTCGCAGTCCCCAATCTTCCAATCTTTCCCATAAAAATGACTTCTCAATGTCTCATTCCATTTATAATATTTCGCCGTTTCCAGATATTTTCCCAAAACTGCCTTGTCCCATGCGGTCCTGCCGGCAATATTTCCGGCAAGCGCTAATGCGGCTTTCTCATTTGCGCCGCGCAGCATGAATTTTTCCTGCTGCTCTATAATATTATCTTTTTTCAGCCAGTCACGGAACGTTTTCTTTTTACAAACATCAGAAGGCAGTCCCACTGTATAATATTTTGCCAATTCACTACAGATTCCCTGTACCGAGATCAAAATCCGTTTCCGGTTCCGGCAGATTTTTGCCATTGCAAGCGTATGGGGGAACTCCGTGCCGAATATATGTATGATATCCGGTTCAAACTGTTCCACAATGCTCTTAAGCCTTTCCTCTAACGAACTGTCATAGATTTCAGGATGCTGCGTATCCTCATAAAACCCATAATAGGCAACCTCCGCTCCGGTTTTCATCCCGGTTTTTCTCCGATCCTCTTCCCGCCTTCTATCCGGGGTATTGGAAACAACACCTCCTATAGTGTCCGGGGTATTGGCAGTACTAATGGTATCAAAGATACCATTGGTATCAGCAATACCATTGGTATCGAAAGTGCCATTGGTATCAAAGGTACCTTTGGTATCGAAGATGTCATTGGTATCGGGAATACTTACAGTTCCTCTGACGCCATCTCGGTCTTTTGAAACCGGAAAACAAATACCAAGTGTTATTTTATTCTCTTTCTCCCTAAGTATCGCTTCCGAAATACCGGTAAGCCATCCTTCCTTATTACTTTCCGGCATATGCAGTTTTTTTGCAATGGCCGGAAGGACAATATTACACAACCACAATACCTTCATGCCTGCCCTCCGTGTACGTCCGCCTCTATAAAAAGCCGTTCCTATTCTTTCATTCTAAATCCTAACGCTTCACACTCATTTCCTTTTATACAGCGCTTTTTTTAGTCCGTTATATATCCCAGAAAAACGTCTGCTTTCCGCCATCCTGCTTCTAAGCGGCGCGAGGGTAAGCCATAAAATTGCCCGAAACTTTATCCTCTGTCTCCGGCTCATATATTTTGCAGTGATCTCTTTATGCTCCTTTGCAGAAAGTTTTTTATTTTTCTTCGTTTCCGAAAAACCGCCGCCTTCATAGTCTGCCACAACGATCGGCATATAAAGGGGAAACGCCTCTTTTTTAAAATAACTCCACAAAAAATGTTCATAATCGGCGCGCACCTTATATTGTAATAGATACCCACGCTCTGAAAAAAGTTCATTCCGGTAAAAACATGCCTGATGGCAAGGAACATTCCGGTAACATCCAAACGCGTCCATATGGGGATTGGAGGGAACAAGACTGTCCGAAAGTATGGAATAAATGTCCCCATAAAATATTTTGTTCCGCTTTCCCTGTACGAAATCCTTTACTTTTTTCAGGACGTCCTGATCGTGAAACAGGTCTCCGCAATTCAAAAAGAAAAGAATCCCGCCCCTTGCCTGTGCCGCCGCCTGATTCATAGCGTCGTAAATACCTGAATCGGCCTGCCTTATAATGCGGATACGATCGTTTTTTTCAAGCGTTTCCACAGAACCGTCGGTAGAGTTACCGTCCTTGATCAAAATCTCAAGTTCTCCTTCGCCTGAAGACAAAAAGCTCTGTGAAAGGATGCTGTCCACAGTTTTTTGCAATTTGCCTCCGGGATTTAAAGATACTATGATTATGGTAAATAAAGGGGTTTCATTCATGTGAAAGGTACTCCGTTTCTTGTCTTTAACTGTCAACTTCTATTCCGGGAAAATCCATGTCCTGTAAGGTAAAACCTTAATCAAAGGATCGTAAGCTTTGTATAAAAAGGCTGCGAAATATAACGCCGCGGCTGCAATAAATGCCGATTTCCATATTTTTCTCGTTTTTCCTTCAGGAATCGCATTTATCATTCCGGGAAGAAGGAAAAGATGGCTGATATTCATGTAATATCCTATGCGGGACACCTCCGGAATAAAGGAGCCGCAAAGATACAAGAGGAGCGAGAGATAATTGAGCTGGAAAAAAAAACGGTTCGTCGGTCTTTCACGAACGGTTTCTTTATACAACAAGATCCCCGCAATAAAAATTCCCAAGCACCGCAAAATATTCACCAAGGATGTTCCCGCCTCTAAATACATCGTATCCGCATAGGTCGGATAGATGCGTATAATGATTTTTAAAAGTAAATCCCGCAGGATAAAACCTGCCGCAGCAGCCAAAGCCAAAAAGCCCATCTGCCATTTTTTCCATGCGAAATCAGCCATAATATAAATCGGCAAAATAACAAGAACGGATTTATGGAAAGATGCCGCCAAAAGCACTAGCAAAAGAAATTTGGCATATTCTTTCCGCAATACATATTTTATAGATACGACCGCTAATGCAAGCGCCAGATAATAACGTATGGTATTCATACTGTTGAAATAATATCCGAAAGTCATAAACAGAAGAAAAGAAAAAGAAAAATCCGCACTCAAATCATACATTCCTTTTAGGAATAAAAAAATAGTCGCTCCGGCAAACAAAGCAAAAATAAGCAGATTGGTTTTCTCCCCTACGCCGAAAATAGATTGAACGCCTTTGGCAAGCAAATTAAAACCGATTTCCGTCGGCACGCCGTCGCTGCCCTCGATCATCATCAGCCGAAAATACTCCTCATACCGGGTATAGTCGTTTCCCACATAATGCCGGCAGGCAGATACCAAAAACAATAACGCAAATATGCCGCACATAAGTATGCCGTTACGCATCTTCAGCCTGGTAACGGCTTTGCTGCCTCTATAGATTTCTTCCGGTTTCCGCACAAAATATGCCATTCCTACCGTCACAACCGTTAAAATAATATATACCGCCATATCTTACTCAATCTTTCCATTCTTCCAAATTACCTGCGCGACCTGCCCTCATCCCCGCTTTCATAAGCTGATAAGCGCGTTTTAACGGAATCTCCCGGCACATCGTATCTTTATGTTTCCATAAAAACCGAAGGGCCACAGGCGTCCTTAATTTTCCGTACAGACTATAATACAATACGCCTCTGTCATAAAAAAATTTTTCATTGTATCCCCTAAACCATGTGGATTCCCGCAGTGTTTCCCCGCCGATAGTAACGGGCGCCTTATAAACTTTCAAACCGCTTTGTATACAATCTCTTAAAAAAAGACTGTCCTCTCCGTTGCTATATCTTGCCCCTCCCCCGAACAACAGGGAAAACGTAATATTTTTACTTCTTATCTTGTCCAAACGGAATGCAAAGCTGTAGGTCGGATACCTTCCGCTGTTATACCATCTCACCCTTCCGTACTCTTCAATATGATAAGTCCTTCTTTCCGGCGCCACTTCTACATTGAAAAGAATCATATCCGCTTCTTTATTTTTCTCAAACTCTTGTAATATAAGCCTTTCATAATCATCCCTGTATACAATGTCTTCATCCGAAAACAGGCAGATCTCTTCATCCGCCCGCATCAAACAAGTATTACGGCTTAAGCCCACTCCTTTTTCCTTCAAAGAATATGCCTTGATCAATCTCCCGTTTTTCTCAAATTCATCATAAGCAAAACCATCTGTCTGGTTGACAATGACCGCCTTTGTGGAAAGCCTCATTTTTTCCGCAAGCTGCCTCGGTTCTTCCGAAACAGCCGACACCAAAACCTGTAATCCCATCTAAACCTCCATACTGCCCTGCTTTCATCCTATGGCTGCATAAGCAATCCCGCACCCCAATAATATCTGCGGTACATTGTCTGATCAGCACTTGTTAGAATAGCATATGTTATTTTACAATCCTGTGTCTTTAAATCAGACAGGTATCTTTCTGCAAGCTTACTGTCCTTTCCCCCATAAGTAAAGCAAAGGATTCCCGCATCGGCATTCCGTATACATTCATAATCCGTCTTCCCATAACTGCCCGCATATACGATTTCTTTCTGTTTCATGCCGTCCGATTTTTTTAATGTTCCAAGCAATTCCTCCGAATTTTCCGGTTCCAATATAGTAACAATCGCTATTTTTTCTTTTCCTTTCAGCGCATAAGCCGTGTTGGCGTCAAGTTCCTCTCTGCCGTATGCACACTCTTTTTCCCCCGTCTTTCCGGATCTCTTTTTTTGATAAAAAACGCCCAGCACGGAAAGTCCAAAGCGTTTTTCTATATCTTTAGGCAGGTAAACGGAAAAATCCATGCAATAAACGATCCACCTTGCAAAAACGGAAAGCAAAATCCCCGCCGTCATACCAAAAATACACCAGTTTTTCGTAAAATCCCCAAAAACAACTTCCTCTGCCTTATCTTCCCGTATCACACGGATACTATCAATTTCCTTGATCACTTCCGGATAATGCGCAAGCGATTCTGCAGTAGCCTGCGCAATTTCATTAGCCGTATCCGTATCCGGAGCCGTCACCGTAATCGTCAGCAGCCTCACATCCGATATAATATCCGCCACTACTGCCATTTCCACCGTTTCCTGTGAAATCCCCTCGGGCAGAAGCGACAACGTATACGGCAAAATATCATCTGATTTCATAAGGTCATTCCAAGTATAGTCATTATAATACCCATAGCCGATCCCCGTACTGTCCTCTGCAAAATCAATATAATATTTCGTCTCCGCCCTATATTCCTTTGCCGCAGGATTTATCTGCTTATAAAGCATATACCCACCTGCACAAATAGCAGCACCGCCGAGTGCTGCTATCACAACGATCCATAGGGAATGATACAGCCTCAGAAGGAAAAACCTCAGATCCAGCCCCTCCTGCAAAAACTCCCTTTCCTGTTCCATATCCGTTTCCTTTCTCTTCCCGTACTGTTCCACAAATCTTTGCCCGCTTCCCGCCATGTCGCTTACAGCGTCAGGGCCACGTCCCCTCCCTATTTCATCGCCGTCGTCTGCTTCTGATCTACGCCTTCCGTACTCTCCGGCTTGACCAATATTTTCAAAGTAAGCAGCATCAGCTTCAGATCCAGCCATACGCTATAGTTTTCAATATAAAACAGATCCAGCTTCAGCTTGTCATAAGGCGTCGTATTATATTTACCGTAAACCTGCGCATAACCGGCAAGTCCTGCTTTCACCTTCATACGGAACGCAAACTCCGGCATTTCCTCCATATATTGGGCTATGATCTCCGGCCTTTCCGGCCTTGGCCCGATAAAAGACATATCCCCCCTCAATATATTAAACAATTGGGGAAGTTCGTCGATTCGCACGGCACGGATAAACTTCCCGATCGGGGTGATCCTGCTGTCGTTTTTAGAAGCAAGCCTTGCCACTCCGTCTTTTTCCGCATCCACACGCATACTGCGGAATTTTAAAATCTGAAATTCCCTTCCGTTCATCGTACACCGCGTCTGCTTATACAGTACCGGCCCTTTATCATACGCCTTAATCGCAATTGCCGTAATCAGCATAAAAGGAGAAGCTATCACACACAATAAAAAGGCGCATACCAGATCGATCGCCCGTTTCGCCATTCTCTGTTCTACTGTCAGCGCATATTCCCTCGTTAAAAAAATCGGCGTATCAAAAAGATGGATCGGATCGGCTCCTTTTACCAAAACATCTGTTATTTTAGGCATCATATATACGCGGATAGAACGGCCGTAGCAGAATTTCATAAGATCGTTACGGATCCTTGCCGGAATATCCCATAGTACAACAGCCCCATATCCCTTCTTGCATTCCTCCGTGATCTTATCCATACCTTCGTTGATATTGATACATTTTACAATATTATACTTGTCCGGTCTGGTATCAAACTTGTCCAAAATATCCTGAATCGGCCTCTCACCACAGACTAACAGCATGTCCCTCGGCGGAAAAACCTTCTGATAGACCTTCTGGCATACCCATGACCATCCTCCGGCTACTATGATCTGGAAAAGAAACAAAACCACCAACGGCATCATCGCCACCATTTTTAAAGACATCAGCGAAATCTGAATATAAGTAATGACATTTACAATGGCGGCGGAAAAAATCTGTGAAAGGATTACATCCCCCGTCTTCCAATAACCTATTTTCGTTCCGCCATAAGTATAACAAAAAAAGAGCAAAAGCATAAAGTACAGCGCAATCAGCAGCAAGTACCCCTTAAAAGTGTATTTCAGCCTCCATGCGATCACCTCATAATAACAGTTAAACCATACGATATAGTATCCGATCGTCATGAATACGAGCCCTATTAAAGAAAGTTGTAATACAATGATCCGCTTAAGCGACTCGAAACGCCTCATACCCTGTTTCCCATACCTCTCTTTGACAAATAACTTCTACATTCTTTAGTAGTATACCATTTTACATAAAAAATGCCAAGGTATTTCAAATTTTGCCCACGACAAACGCATGAATGTTTACTCCCACTCAAATCCTAAATTGCGGATTTTTA